>SCPN01001195.1_pt1 | contig 21104 bp, 27 predicted proteins | sample 6106831 | NCBI WGS metagenome assembly SCPN01 (sample SAMN10720447, study PRJNA508395) | human gut metagenome | isolation source: Participant 1, 0 month
CGACCGGTCTGCCTGATCACAGTCGGTGTAACTGATCCTGGCTCTCTTGGATTTTCGATGCTTTAAGGTACGCGTCCATGCGCCGGAAATCGACTTCCTGATGATGGAAGAAGTGTTGTTTTTCGCCTTTTTCCTTCTCTGGACCTACTTTGCGGGCTTTCACCCGGAGGCACACGGAACCGAAAAATTCATGGATTATGGTTTTATGAAGGCCATGATGCGCAGCACCGCCGTTCCGGCAGAGGATCTCTGGTACAGCGGAAGCGGTATTAACTACTATTACGGTGGCCAGTTCTATGCCGTATTTCTGACGAAGATTACCTTCACGGATGTAAAGCAGACGTACCATCTGATGCGTACGATGGTGGCATCGTTCGCGTTTGTTCTGCCGTTTTCGATCACCTACCATCTGGCAGAGTCGCGTGCGTGCCACTGCATCCGGAAAGAGGGCGGCAATAAAAGCCAGATTGCACCGGTGCTTGGCGGTCTTCTTTCGGGAGGCGCCGTTTCCCTTGCAGGAAATATGCACTATGTGATTTACGGCTGCATCCGACAGTGGCTGGGACTGAACGAATCGGCTTACTGGTTCCCGAGTTCGACCCGCTATATCGGGTATGACCCGCTTGTGGAAAATGACCGCACGATTCATGAGTTTCCATCGTATTCCTTTGTGCTCGGCGACCTGCATGCCCATGTGGTGAATGTCATGTTCGTCCTGCTGGTGCTGGGCCTTTTATATTCCTACGTGAAAAATACCTGCCGTGATCCGGAAAAAGAGTGGAAATGGTCGTTAAAAGACGTTCTGCTTCAGCCGCAGATCATCGCGGCGGGCTTTCTGATCGGTGTGTTCCACTGGTCCAACTACTGGGATTTTGTTATCTATTTCGTCGTGATTGCAGGCTTCTCTCTGTACAGTGCGCTGTACCGGTATCATGCGCGGGCGAAAGAGACGATCGGAACGGTTCTCCTGCAGGCTGCAGAAGCTTTTGCAATTGGAACGATTGTCGCCCTTCCGTTTACAATGAAGTTTGAGACGATGGTTTCCGGTGTCGGCATTGCCAAGCACCATTCGATGCTGTATCAGCTGGCGATTCTCTGGGGTCTTCCGACGGTGCTCGTTGTGCTGTTTATCGCAGCCGTTCTGCTAGCATGGCGGAAAAACTGTCATCTTCCGGGCATGGAGAGGCAGGGACAGATTGTACTTGCCGATGGAAAGACGCAGGAAGAGGTGGAAGAGCAGGCCGTTGCCCTGATTCTGGGAGAGAAAAAACCGGAGCCGGGCGAAAAAGAAACGGCGGAAAAGCCAAAAAAAGTTTCTGCCTTCTGTAATTTCTGGAGAGAGATTGCGGTGAGCGATATGGTGATCGGTATTTTAGGCCTCTGTGCCATCGGCCTTATCATCATTCCGGAGCTCGTCTATGTGCGCGATATCTACGAAGAATCGATGCGCGCTCCAACAGTTCAAGCTGACGTATCAGGCATTTATCCTGTTCGGTATCTGCATGAGCTACATCATCACGCGGCGCTTCCTGGCTCTGAAAAGAGCGGATTCTGCAGGTGTTCGGCGGAATCGGGCTGGTACTGCTTTTATGGACGTTCGGCTATTTTGGAACGAGCGTGTACTCCTGGTTCGGAAATGTTTTCGATCTGTCCGAGTACCGCGGACTCGATGCGACAGCATATCTGGAAAATGTCTTTTCCGAGGACGCAGGTGCCATCCGCTGGCTGGATGAAACAATAGAAGGACAGTCGGTTGTGCTTGAGGCGAACGGCGACAGCTACAGCGATTACGAGCGTGTTTCCGCAATGACCGGCCTTCCGACCGTGCTTGATGTATGTCCATGAATGGCTCTTGGAGAGGGGATCCCGCAGACTTAAATGTCCGCGCCGAGGACGTGAAACAGATGTACACCTCGACCGATACGAAATGAAGGCTGCCTGTTGGAGCGCGTATCATGTAATCTACATTTTGTGGGAAAGCAGCAGAATGGCGATGCACTGAACGAATCGCTGCTGCAGTCCATCGGAGATATCGTTTACCAGGATACTGCGTCCGGTACGCATATTCTTCAGGTGCAGGATACATAAAGAACAAAAACAGGAGAAAAGAACCGCCGGGTGCGGCATCTTTTCTCCTGTTTTTCATATAATACAGGGAATGCAGAAGAAAGTGCGAAGGGCAGACCATGCGGAGATTCCGAAAAGTGCGGCACGTTCCTCTGCCGCTTCTGGCTGTGATAATGGCGGCTATTCTGTTTGCAGAGCTGGCACGGTGTGAAAGAGAAGGCGCGAAAGAGACAGCGGCGGAAGCAGAAAAAAGTGTGCCCCGCCGTGCGGCGCTGACATTTGATGACGGGCCGAATGCGTGCTATACGCCGGAGGTGCTTGAAATTTTAAAAGAAAATGAAATTCCGGCAACGTTTTTTCTGCAGGGGCAGTGTCTTGCCGGAAACGAAGAAATCGTCCGCCGGATGCATGCGGAAGGCCATCTGATCGGAAATCATACGTTTCATCATGTTCAGCTTACGAAAGTATCAGAAGAGGAAGCGAGGGAGGAGGTCGAAATGCAATAACGCGAGACACAGGGAATATCCCGTCTATATCCGTCCGCCGTTCGGGGAATGGAGAGAGGGGCTGGACCTTGCAGTGACGATGATCCCGGTACTCTGGGATGTGGATTCCCGCGACTGGGAGAGCCAGAACACCGCGTCGATCTGCAGCGAGGTGCTTCCGAATGTGAAGGATGGCAGCATTATTCTCATGCATGACGGCTACCGCGCGACAGTGGAAGCGCTGCGGCGGATCTTAAAAGAATTAAAAGAAGAGGGATACACGTTTGTGACGGTGCGTGAGCTGATTGAAGAATAGCTTCCGCGGATTCCATCGAACATAGTTGCGGAGAATCCGAGATTAAGGGGTTGAGGATACCCGCCAAAATGTGATAAGATAAATGGCAGGAAGAAAAATGGGGTGAAAAATACATGGATTTGTTTGATTATATGAAAGAAACCACAATGGAAAAGAGTCCCCCCTCGCATCGCGCATGCGCCCGACAACGCTGGACGAGGTGGTTGGACAGGAGCACATCATCGGCCCTGGAAAGCTGTTGTACCGTGCGATCAAGGCGGATAAACTTGGCTCCGTCATTTTCTACGGCCCTCCGGGAACGGGAAAAACGACGCTTGCCCGCGTCATCGCCAACACGACAAGCGCAGAGTTTACCCAGCTGAATGCCACGACCACAGCCGGCAAAAAGGATATGGAAGAAGTCGTAAAAGAAGCGCAGCAGCGGATCGGCATGTACGGCAAAAAGACGATTCTTGTTTGTGGATGAGATTCATCGCTTCAACAAAAGCCAGCAGGATTATCTGCTTCCCTTTGTGGAGGACGGCACACTCGTTCTGATTGGCGCGACGACGGAAAACCCGTATTTCGAGGTCAACGGGGCGCTGATTTCGCGTTCCATTATCTTTGAATTAAAGCCGCTCGAAAAAGAGGACATCGAAAAACTGCTGGAGCGCGCGGTGACGGACCCGGTAAAGGGGCTCGGGACGTACAACGTTGTGCTCGATGCGGATGCAAAAAAGTTCCTCGCCGAAATCGCAGGCGGTGACGCGAGAGCGGCCTTAAATGCAATCGAGCTGGGCGTCCTCTCGACGGAACGTCAGGCGGACGGAAAAATCCATATCGATCTCGAAACGGCATCGGAGTGCATCCAGAAGCGCGTCGTGCGGTACGACAAGACGGGCGATCAGCATTACGATACCATCTCTGATTTATAAAGAGCATGCGCGGCTCAGACCCGGATGCGGCGGTCTTATTATCTGGCCAAAATGCTGTATGCCGGGGAGGATATCAAGTTTATCGCCCGCCGCATCATGATCTGCGCGGCGGAGGATGTCGGCCTTGCCGATCCGAATGCCTTAAATGTAGCAGTTTCCGCGTCCCTTGCCGTGGAACGCGTCGGCATGCCGGAGGCGCAGATTATTCTGGCGGAGGCAGCCACGTATGTTGCCTGTGCACCGAAGAGTAATTCTTCGTGCGAGGCAGTCTTTGCGGCGATGAAGACGGTCGGAAGTGTGCGGACGTCGGTTCCGCCGCATCTGCAGGACGCCCATTACAAAGGTTCTGCAAAACTCGGCCACGGTCAAGGCTATCAGTATGCACATGATTACCCGAATCACTACGTCGAGCAGCAGTATCTGCCGGACGAGATCTTAGGAAGCCGTTTCCTTCATCTTGGAACGAACGGCTATGAGCAGAAGATCCGGGAAAACTTCAAAAAAATTGGAAAAGACATCGAATAAAAGGGGAAGAAATCATGACAGACTGGCTTGAAAGCCGTATTATTCGCTGGACGCCTCCATCTGAAAAAAGACGTTCGGGGAAAAAGTGTACAAGCTCTCGCTCGACGGCGGGATGACGTGTCCGAACCGGGACGGCACCTGCGGTGACCGGGGCTGCATTTTCTGCAGTGCGGGCGGCTCCGGTGATTTTGCCGGGGACAGAAACAAATCCATCCCGGAACAGATCCGGGAGCAGAAATCCCTCCTGCAGCAAAAGCGGCCGGTGCATAAGTTCATCGCCTATTTCCAGGCGTATACGAACACGTACGCGCCGGTGGAATATCTGGAAAAAATTTTCCGGGAGGCAATTTCGGACGAGGAGGTCGTGGTCCTTTCGATCGGAACGAGACCGGACTGCTTAGGGGAAGAGGTTCTTTCTCTGTTAGAAGAGCTGAACCGGATCAAACCGGTCTGGTTGGAGCTGGGACTGCAGACGATGCATGAAAAAACGGCACAGTATATCCGAAGGGGCTATCCGCTTTCCTGTTTTGAACAGGCAGTAAACGAGCTGCACAGGCGGGGGATTCCCGTGATTGTCCACACGATCCTCGGTCTGCCGGGGGAGGGACAGGAAGAAGTCTTTGCAACAATGGATTACCTGAATGGACTTTCCATTTCCGGCATCAAGCTTCAGCTGCTTCATGTGCTGAAAAACACGGATCTTGCGGCGGACTACGCGGCCGGAAAATTTGAGGTGCTGGAGCAGGAGGCGTATCTTACCCTTGTCATCGACTGTCTGCGGCGCCTCCGTCCCGATCTTGTGATCCACCGTGTGACGGGAGACGGCCCCGGGGATCTTCTGATTGCACCAACATGGAGCCAGGCAAAACGCGCCGTCTTAAATGAGCTGCATCATCGCATGAAAGAAGAACATGCGTATCAGGGACAGCTTCTGGACGAAGAAAAAGGAGGAAACACACCGTGATTGAATCATCCTTTACGTTATACAAACTGATTATTCTCTACATGCTGCAGAATGTGAATTTTCCGCTGTCAAATACACAGATTTCGGATTTTATCCTGGAAAAAGAGTACACGAACTACTTTCATCTCCAGGAGGCGTTAAGCGAGCTGCAGGATACAAAGCTGATCGAGATCGAGAAGGTGCGCAACACCTCGTACTACCACATGACTGAGGAGGGCAGCAAGACGCTTTCCTTCTTCGAAAACGAGATCTCTCCGGAAATCCGGGAGGAAATCGACCGCTATATGAAGGAACACTCCTATGAACTGCGAAAAAAAGCGTCCGTTGTGGCCGATTACTACAAGACCGCGGGAGATGACTACGAGGTCCGCTGTCAGGCAAGAGAGCGGAAGACGACTATTTTTGAGATTGTCGTGACGGTTCCGTCCGAGGAGGCGGCCAAAAAGATCTGCAGCAACTGGGAAAACCGGAGTCAGAAGATTTATGCTTCGATTATGAATGAACTGTCAAGATAACGATTGACAGGAATGGTGGCATATAATAGAATAAATTAGTATGTCTAAAAAGCATAAACATGGAAAACATAGTAAATAAGATTTTATATTCCAAAGGAGATAAAACTGTGCCTGATTATACAAAAGAAATTGAAAGACGGCGTACCTTTGCCATCATTTCCCACCCGGATGCCGGTAAAACAACACTGACTGAGAAATTCCTGCTGTACGGAGGAGCGATCAATCTCGCCGGTTCCGTAAAAGGAAAAGCGACTGCGCGCCATGCCGTATCCGACTGGATGGAGATCGAGAAGGAGAGAGGTATTTCCGTTACCTCTTCCGTTATGCAGTTCAATTATGACAGCTACTGCATCAACATTCTGGATACCCCGGGACATCAGGACTTCTCTGAGGATACGTACCGTACCCTGATGGCAGCCGATTCCGCCGTCATGGTTATCGATGCATCGAAGGGTGTCGAGGCACAGACCAGAAAGCTGTTTAAGGTCTGTGTCATGCGCCATATCCCGATCTTTACCTTTATCAATAAGATGGACCGCGATGCCAACGATACCTTCGAGCTGCTCGACGAGATCGAAAAAGGAGCTCGGCATTGCAACCTGCCCGATCAACTGGCCGATCGGTTCCGGAAAGAAATTCCGCGGTGTTTACGACCGTGACAAAAAGAAAGTCCTTACCTTCTCCGATACAATGAAGGGAACAAAGGAAGGTATCGAGGAAGAAATCGATATCGACGATCCGCATCTTCTCGATGTGGTCGATGAGGACCAGAAAGAACAGCTCATGGATGAGATCGAGCTGCTCGACGGTGCGAGTGCAGAATTTGACCAGGATCTGGTCAGCAAAGGAGAACTCTCCCCGGTATTCTTCGGATCTGCCCTGACCAACTTTGGTGTGGAGACTTTCCTGCAGCACTTCCTCACGATGACGATGCCGCCGCTTCCGCGTACGGCAGACTGCGGCGTGATCGATCCGGTCAAAGAAGATTTCTCTGCCTTTGTTTTCAAGATCCAGGCAAACATGAACAAGGCGCACCGTGACCGTATCGCATTCATGCGCATCTGCTCCGGCAAATTCGACGCCGGAATGGAAGTCTTCCATGTGCAGGGAGGAAAGAAAATGCGTCTTTCCCAGCCGCAGCAGATGATGGCGCAGGACAGAAAGATTGTCGAGGAAGCTTACGCCGGTGATATCATCGGTGTATTTGATCCGGGCATCTTTTCCATTGGAGATACGATCTGTATGCCGGGCAAAAAATTTGCCTACGAGGGCATTCCGACCTTCGCGCCGGAGCATTTTGCGAGAGTGCGTCAGGTCGATACGATGAAGAGAAAACAGTTCGTCAAGGGAATTTCCGCAGATTGCACAGGAAGGTGCGATCCAGATTTTCCAGGAGTACAAAGGCGGCATGGAGGAGATCATCGTCGGCGTTGTCGGCGTCCTGCAGTTTGACGTTTTAAAATACCGTCTGGAGAACGAGTACAACGTGGAGATCCGTCTGGAGAAACTGCCGTATGAGTACATCCGCTGGATCGCAAACAAAGAGGAGATCAACCTGGACCGTATTCAGGGTACATCCGATATGAAGAAGGTCATGGACCTCAAGCGGAAATCCGCTGCTTCTCTTTGTCAATCCGTGGAGTGTCGGCATGGTACAGGATCGAAACAAAGACCTTGTGCTGACCGAATTCAGCAAAAACTAAGAACAAAAGAGCGGGATGCCGCTTAAAAAAGGAGAAGGAATGAACTTATTCGATATTCTGGGCCCTGTGATGGTCGGCCCGTCGAGTTCGCACACAGCGGGGGCAGTGCGGATTGGATGGATGACGCAGAAACTTCTCGGGGAACAGCCGGTGGAAGCAAAAATACTGATGTACGGTTCCTTTGCCGCAACGGGAAAGGGCCATGGAACGGACCGCGGTCTCGTCGCGGGTCTTCTCGGCATGCGGCCGGATGACGAGCGGATTCCGGACAGCTTTGAAATTGCCCGGAAGATGGGTCTTTCCTATTCATTCGGCATCGCCAATCTGACGAGTGCCCATCCGAACAGCGTCGTTCTGGAAGTAAAGGGAAAGAGCGGCCGGACGCTCGAGGTGCAGGCGTGCTCCCTTGGCGGCGGCCGTATCATGATCAACCGCCTCGACGGGCTGGATGTCAACTGCAGCTGCGAGATTCCGACCCTGATCGTCCACAATCTGGACCAGCCGGGGCACGTGGCCGAGGTTACGTCGATGCTGGCACATAAGTCAGTCAACATTGCGAATATGTCCCTCTACCGCGACAAGAGAGGCGGATCGGCCGTCATGGTCGTGGAGATGGATCAGCCGCTTCCCAAAGAGTCGCTGGAATGGCTGGAGCATCTTGAGGGCATTGTAAAGGTAACATACATCAACGTAACGGAAGGAGAAGAGGACGATGTCTTATAATTCACTGGAAGAAATTGTCCGAGAGTGCCAGGAAAAAGACCTGCCGTTTGATGAAGTCATCCTTCTGGACGATATGAATGAGAGAAATGTAAGCCGCGAAGAGTCCATTGAGACGATGCGCGGCATGTGGGAAGCCATGAAAGGCGCTGAACGGAATTACGACGGTTCGCTGCAGTCGAGAAGCGGTCTTGTGGGCGGCGCCGGAAAGACGATGCGCGCGTATGTCGAGAGCGGGAACACGCTCTGCGGACCGTTTGTCGGAAAAGTTATGGCATCTGCACTTGCGATGGGTGAGTCAAACGCCTGCATGAAGCGGATCGTTGCAGCACCGACCGCAGGAGCGTGCGGTGTGCTTCCGGCTGTGCTCGTGAATTACCAGAAAGAGAAGGGGACAGCGGATGAGCAGATCGTGCGTGCGCTCTACACGGCAGCCGGTATCGGCCAGGTCGTTGCGGCGCGGGCCTACATTGCGGGCGCTTCCGGCGGCTGCCAGGCCGAAATCGGAACAGCAAGCGCGATGGCGGCAGGCGCACTGACCGCACTTGGCGGCGGCACTCCGCCCCAGATCACGCATGCGGCAGCGATGGCATTAAAGAACCTGCTCGGTCTCGTGTGTGACCCGGTCGGCGGTCTTGTCGAGGTCCCGTGCGTCAAGCGGAATGTGATCGGTTCCGTGAATGCACTTTCTGCGGCGGACATGGCACTTGCGGGAATCATAAGCCGCATTCCGCCGGATCAGGTGATCGATGCGATGCGGGAAGTCGGCGACCAGATGCATCCGAGTCTGCGCGAAACCGGCCAGGGCGGCCTTGCCAACACGCCGGCAGCACGCGAGTGGTGCGCGGCACAGGAAGAAGAATAAAAAAAACTTTTATTTTCGGAAAACTTTTGGTATAATAAAGGAAAGTCAGCCAAGGAGGAGGTTCTTTAAGATGGCAGAGGCAAAAATTCAGAAAAGAAACACTTATACGATATATGATGACGAAGGAATCGGAACCGTGCAGATTGCAGACGAGGTGGTAGCTATTATCGCAGGACTTGCGGCAACGGAAGTGGACGGGGTAGCCTCCATGGCCGGAAATATTACCAACGAATTAGTCAGCAAGCTTGGCATGAAAAATCTTTCCAAGGGTGTCAAAGTTGATGTACTCGACGGAGTTGTCTGCGTGGATCTTGCTCTCAATCTCAAATATGGATACGAGATTCCGGCAACCTGCAAAAACGTACAGGAAAAAGTAAAAACAGCGATCGAGAATATGACAGGCCTGGAAGTTTCCGATGTCAATGTAGCCATTGCAGGCGTGAATATGGAACAGACGAAATAAAAAACAACGAACCGCGAGGGAATAAGGCGACCCCTTACAACCCCGCGGTTCTTGTTAACTATTCAGAGCCAGATGAAATGGAAGAAAAATAGTTAATTAACTATACAGGAAGGAATTAAAACAGACAATGAACAGAAGCAAACTTCGCGAAAATATTTTTAAACTTCTCTATACCGCAGAGTTCCAGGAGAAAGAGGAGATGCCGCAGCAGATGTCTCTTTACTTTACGTACTCTGACGACAACGACGAGGATGAAGAAGTAACCGTAAGCGAAAAAGATCAGACTTATATGGAAGAGAAATACCATCATGTGACCGAGCACATCCCGGAAATCGACGAGATGCTGAACCGTACTTCCGAGGGCTGGAAAACGACCCGTATGGGAAAAGTAGACCTGGCGATCCTGCGTCTTGCCGTTTACGAGATGAAATTCGACGAGGACGTTCCGGTCGGTGTAGCCATCAACGAGGCCGTTGAGCTGGCAAAACGCTTCGGCAGAGACCAGTCTCCGTCCTTTATCAACGGTATTCTTGGAAAACTGGCAAGAGAAGAAGATGAGAAATAAAAATCAGAATGTTTACACCGTAGGCCAGGTTAATTCATACATCAAAAACATCTTTGACCAGGACTATATGCTCCGCCGGATTTACGTCAGCGGAGAAGTAAGCAACTGTAAATACCATCCGTCCGGCCACATCTATTTTTCCTTAAAAGATGCGGAAGGAACCATTTCCTGTGTCATGTTCGCCGGTTCGCGGCGCGGCCTTGCCTTCCCGATGCGGGACGGCGATAACGTGATTGTCGGCGGCAGCATCAGCGTCTATGAGCGGGACGGAAAGTATCAGATCTATGCAAAAGAGATCACAAAAGAGGGCGCCGGCCTTTTATACGAAAAGTATCTGGCCCTAAAAACAGAACTGGAAGAGATGGGCATGTTTGCCCCGGAGTACAAACAGCCGATTCCTGCGTATGTAAAGAAAATCGGCGTTGTCACAGCACCGACGGGAGCTGCTGTGCAGGATATTAAAAACATTGCACTCCGCCGGAATCCCTTTGTCCAGATCATCCTCTACCCGGCCCTGGTGCAGGGAGAGGGAGCGGCGGACAGCATCGTGGAGGGCATCCGTCGTCTGGACGCACTGAATCTGGATGTGCTGATCGTGGGCCGCGGAGGCGGTTCGATCGAGGATCTTTGGGCGTTCAATGAGGAAAAAGTAGCGCGTGCCGTTTTTTCCTGCCATACCCCGGTGATCTCCGCCGTCGGCCATGAGACCGACACAACGATCATCGATTTCGTGGCAGATCTGCGCGCCCCGACCCCGTCCGCAGCGGCGGAGCTGGCGGTCGCTGATGTCCGCGCGGTACTCAACACACTGGAAAATTATAAAAGCCGCATGAACCATGCGATGGCAAACCAGACGCAGAGAGCGAGAAGCCGCCTTCTGCAGTACGAGACAAAGTGGAAGTATCTCGGACCGGAAAATAAGATCCGTGACCAGAGAGCACGCCACGCCGAGCTGGAGCGTCGGTATACAGATGCAATGGAAGAAAAGCTCAAAGAAGCGCGCCACCGCCTTGCCCTTTACATTCAGGCGATGAAGGGTCTGTCCCCGCTGGACAAGCTGAACCAGGGCTATTCCTACGTGGAAAAAGAAGGAAAAGCCATCACTTCGGTGCAGGATGTCAAAGAAGGTGATCTGCTCGAAATCTGTGTATCAGACGGAAAGATCACAGCGCGCGCAGAGAAGACATCGGCCGTATCCTGGATGGAACAATCGTGAAAAAGCAGAGAATCGAGAAAACATGGGAAATATGGAAGCAGAAGAGAGAAAAGAAGAAGGAACCCCTTCCGGTGAGACACTGGAAGCAGCATTTGGAAAACTGGATCAGATGCTCGAAACGCTGGAGAACAGCGATGTCAGCCTGGAAGACTCCTTTCGTTTATACAAGGAGGGAATGGAGCTTTTGAACAAATGCAGTCAGAAAATTGACCGCGTCGAGAAAAAAATGCTCCAGATGAATGAGGATGGAACATTCAGAGAATTTTAAAGCGGTACTCGAAGAAAAAACGCGGGAAGCGGAAAGTATCATTGCCGCTTACCTGCCGAAAGAGGAAGGCTTTGCAAAGGAACTGGCAAAAGCCATGAATTACAGTATGACAGCGGGCGGAAAGAGGCTTCGTCCGCTGCTTTTGCAGGAGAGTTTCCGTCTGTTCGGCGGAACCGGGGAGGCTGTAAAACCATTTATGGCAGCCATGGAGATGATTCACACCCATTCCCTGATCCACGATGATCTCCCTGCGATCGACAACGATGATTACCGCCGCGGCAGAAAAACGACCCATGTCGTCTTCGGGGAGGCCGTCGGCGTGCTGGCAGGAGACGCCCTTTTAAACTATGCATACGGACAGCCTGGAAAGCCTTTCCACTGGAGGAGCACACCGACCGCGTAGTGCGTGCTTTTGGCATTCTCTGTCAGAAAACCGGAATTTCCGGCATGTTGGGCGGTCAGAGTGTTGACGTGATGAATGAAAAAGCCGGCCATTTCGCCATCGACCGTGAGATGCTGGACTACATTTACGAGAACAAGACTTCGGCGCTTTTAGAGGCTGCCATGATGGCAGGTGCGGCACTTGCAGGAGCAAACGACGATGATCTTGACGCGCTCTGCCGGATTGCCTCCAAAGTCGGAATCGCGTTCCAGATCCGGGACGACATCCTGGATGTCACATCCACGATGGAGGAGCTTGGAAAGCCGGTTTTCAGCGATGAAAAGAATGAAAAAACAACGTATGTGACGCTGTTTGGCACAGACGGGGCGGAACAGGAGGTAAAACGGCTCACGAAAGAGGCCGTGGACGAACTGAAAAATCTGTCCTGTCCGAGAGATAAAATATTTCTGGAAGAGCTGTTTGAATCTCTGACTTCCAGAAAAAAGTAAGGGATGATTTCGTATGTTAGAAAAATACAGAAACCAAACGATATCAAGAAGATTCCGGCGGACCAGCTTCCGGCGCTTGCAGAGGAAATCCGGGAATTTATTATCGAGTCTTTGAGTAAAACCGGCGGCCATCTGGCGTCCAATCTTGGTGTCGTGGAACTGACGATTGCAATGCACCGCGTCTTCGATCTTCCAAAAGACAAGCTGATCTGGGATGTGGGACACCAGTCCTACACGCACAAGATTCTGACTGGGCGGAAAGACGGGTTTGAAACGCTGCGCCGGGAAGGCGGCATCAGCGGATTCCCGAAGCGGAGCGAGAGTGACTGCGATGTATTCGACACCGGCCACAGCTCGACCTCGATTTCCGCAGGCGTCGGCTATGTGCGTGCACGGGAACTGAAAAAAGAAAATTATTCCGTTGTTTCGATCATCGGAGATGGTGCGCTGACCGGCGGCATGGCGTACGAGGCGCTGAACAATGCGGCCAGCCTGAAATCGAGATTTTATTATCGTTTTAAATGACAACGAAATGTCGATCACCGAGAATGTCGGCGGTATGTCATCGTACCTGTCCGGCCTTCGGACGGCATCGGCGTACACGGGTTTCAAGATGGACGTCACAAAGGCATTGAACCGCATTCCGGGCATCGGACCTGGCATGGTGGATGCGATGCGGAAGACGAAAAGCAGCATCAAACAGATCATCATTCCGGGCATGCTGTTTGAGGATATGGGACTTACGTATTTAGGTCCGGTGGACGGCCACAACATTCCGCAGCTGATCAAGACCTTCCAGGAAGCAAAACGGTTTGAAGGACCGATTCTGGTGCATGTCCTGACACAGAAGGGCCGCGGCTATGAGCCGGCGATGCGCCACCCGGCAAGATTCCACGGTGCGGGTCCGTTCGATGTGAAAACAGGATTGCCGGTTGGAAAATCCAATCCGACGTACACGGATGTCTTTTCCACGGTCATGCGGAAAATGGGAGATCGAAGAAAGGATGTTGCGGCAGTCACGGCGGCGATGATGACCGGTGTCGGACTGAAACGCTTCTCCAACATGTTCCCGGACCGCTGTTTCGATGTGGGAATCGCAGAAGAGCACGCGGTGACATTTGCAGCGGCACTGTCGCTCGGCGGCATTACGCCTGTCGTTGCGATTTATTCTTCATTCCTGCAGCGGGCGTACGATCAGATCATGCATGACGTCTGTATGCAGAATCTCCATGTCGTCTTTGCGATTGACCGCGCCGGTCTTGTGGGCTACGACGGGGAGACACACCACGGCATTTTCGACCTTTCCTATCTGGGTTCGATGCCGAATATGACAATTCTTGCACCGAAGAACCTCTGGGAGCTTTCGGATATGATCAAATTTGCGGTCGATTACGACGGCCCGATCGCGGTGCGCTACCCGAGAGGGGAAGCGTATACGGGATTAAAAGAGTTCCGTGCGCCCATCTGCCTCGGAAAATCAGAAGTGATCCATGAGGGAAGCCGTGTTGCACTTCTTGCCGCCGGCAGTATGGTAAAATGGCAGAAGAAGTGCAGAAACAGTTAAAAGAGCGGATGGATATGGATGCGGCGCTTGTGAATGCGCGGTTCGTCAAACCAATCGATGAAGAACTTCTTCGAAGCTTTGCCGATACGTATGAGCTTGTCGTAACACTCGAGGAAAATGTAAAAGACGGCGGCTTTGGAGAGCGCGTCCTTGCTTTTGCCGAGGAAGAAGACCTTCCGTTCGGCGTGGAGATCATTGCACTGCCGGACCGCTTTATTCCGCACGGAAGTGTATCATACCAGATGAAACAGGTCGGCTTTACGCCGGAAGATATCTGCGGCAGAATTGAGGAATACTACAGAAAACAGGGGCAGGAAGAAAGATGAAAAAACGATTAGATGTATTACTGGTAGAACGGGGCCTTGCCACATCGCGGGAAAAAGCGAAAGCCATGATTATGGCAGGAGAAGTTCTGGTGGACAATGAGCGGGAGGACAAAGCCGGTTCCATGTTCCCGGAAGAAGTGGAGATTGTCTTAAAAGGAAAACCACTGCCGTATGTGAGCCGCGGCGGTTTGAAATTAGAGAAAGCGATGAAAAACTTTGACCTTACCTTGGATGGAAAGGTCTGCATGGATGTCGGAGCATCCACCGGCGGCTTTACCGACTGTATGCTGCAGAACGGCCGTCAAGGTATATTCCGTGGATGTCGGCCACGGCCAGCTCGACTGGAAGCTGCGGAACGATCCGCGCGTTGTCTGCATGGAGCGCACGAACATCCGTTACGTCGTGCCGGAGGATATCGAGGAGAGACCGTCCTTCGTATCGATCGACGTATCGTTTATCTCCCTGACCAAGGTGCTGCTTCCGGTCCGGAATCTGATGGAAGAGAACGGCGAAATTGCAGCTCTGATCAAGCCGCAGTTTGAGGCGGGACGCGAAAAAGTCGGCAAAAAAGGTGTTGTCCGTGATCCGGCTGTACACAAAGAAGTCATTGAGATGGTCATTTCCTATGCGAAAAGCATTTCCTTCGGCGTGCGCCATCTGGAATTTTCTCCGATCAAAGGACCGGAGGGAAATATCGAGTATCTCGTTCACCTTGTCCGGCTGCCGGACGGCGTGACAGAGGAAGAGACCAATGTCGATGTAGACGCCATTGTAAAGAGCGCACACAATACACTGGATAAATAAAAGGGTTAAGGAGCATGATATGGAGCGATTTTACCTGATCACAAACAGAGCAAAAGACCCGGACCTTACCGTGACAGACCAGATCAGGCAATATCTGGAGGAGCGCGGAAAAACGTGTCTTCTCTGCGATAACAGCGAAAAAGGGGAAAAATACCATTATACGGATCCGGCGAAGGTTCCGTCAGATATCGACGGCATTCTGGTGCTCGGTGGTGACGGCACGCTTCTGCAGGCAGCAGGCGACGTGGTGGATTTACAGATTCCACTGCTCGGCATCAATCTGGGAACGCTCGGCTATCTTGCGGAAATCGACCGTGACACGCTTTATCCGGCGCTGGATCATTTGATGGCGGATGAGTATACGATTGAGCACCGCATGATGCTCTGCGGATCGATTTACCGGGACGGAAAGCTGATTGCGGAGGACGCGGCACTCAACGACATTACGATCACCCGTGAGGGAAACCTGCGTGTCGTCCGGTTCGACAATTACGTCAACGGGGAGTTTTTAAATTCCTACAGCGCCGATGGCATCATCATCGCAACGCCGACCGGTTCGACCGGCTACAGCCTCTCCGCGGGCGGCCCGATCATCTCACCGTCGGCAAGCCTGATGCTGATGACGCCGCTTGCTCCGCACACCCTGAATACGAGAAGCATTGTCTTCCCGGCAGAGGATGTGATCGAGGTGGAGCTCGGGCCTTCGAGAGACGGCGGCATTGAACAGGGCATGGCATATTTTGACGGCGACACCCGCGTTCCGATGAAAACCGGCGACCGGATCGTGATCAAAAAGGCCAGACGGGATACTCTGATTGTGAAGATCAGCAACATCAGTTTTCTGGAGACATTAAGAAAGAAAATGGCAAACATTTAAGATATAGTTACTGGGGAAGGATGCTTGAAATGAAAATCGCGAGACATGCACAGATTATCAAATTAATTAACCAATATGACATTGAAACACAGGAGGAGCTGGCAAAGAAGCTGGAGGAGAGCGGCTTTGCCGTAACGCAGGCGACGATTTCGAGGGATATCCGCCAGCTGAAGCTCACAAAAGTACCAAAAGAGAACGGCGGAAGCCGTTATGCTGTTTTGCAGAATGCACCGTCTGAGGTGGGAAGCCGCTATGCGCGCGTTCTGAAAGATGCGTTTATTTCTGTTGATCTTGCCAAAATATTCTGGTCATCAAAACCGTATCCGGCATGGCAATGGCGGCGGCAGCGGCTTTCGATGAGATGAACTGGAGCGAGATCGTCGGCTGCATCGGCGGAGACGATACGATTTTCTGCGTGGCAAGAGATGACGACGCGGCGCTTGTGGCAGCAGAACGCCTGAAACGGATGGTGGACGGCATGGAGGAGACGGGCGAGGAGTTCTAAAAAACGCCCGTCTCTGCAAAAAGAGAAAAAAAGATGACAGCAGGTGTGACACCGGAGGAAAAGAATGCTCACAAACTTACACGTAAAAAATCTGGCCCTGATCGACGAAGCGGAAGTGGAGTTCGGTCCGGGCCTATACTGACCGGAGAAACCGGAGCCGGAAAATCCATCCTGATCGGTTCGATCAACGCGGCGCTTGGAAAGAAGATATCCCGCGAGATGATCCGGACGGGAGAGACAAGCGCGCTGGTGGAACTGGTCTTTGAAACCGAAAATCCGCATGTGCTGGAGCTGTTAAAAGAGATGGATCTCGAGGCGGAGGAGGGACAGGTGATTATTTCCAGAAAGATCACCGGATCCCGCAGCGTCTGCCGCATCAACGGCGAGGCATGCAATATCTCGCAGGTAAAAGTCCTTGCGTCCCTGCTGCTCGACATCCACGGCCAGCATGAGCACCAGTCGCTGCTCTATCCGGACCGGCAGATCGCGATTCTTGACGCGTTTGCGGGAACCGAGGCGGCCACGGCAAAAGGAGCGGTCCGGGTGCTGTACCAGGAGTGGAAGAATGTCCGAAAGGAACTCTCGGCGTACGAACTCGACGAGGAGGCAAGAAAGCGGGAGGCAGCATTTCTTACGTTTGAAATCAACGAGATTGATCAGGCAGAGCTAAAAGAGGGCGAGGACGAAGCGTTGGAAACTGCGTACCGGAAAATGGGCCATGCGAAAAAGATCGCGGAATCTCTGCAGACGGTATATGCGATCACCGGCTACGGTGCAGAGAACAGCGCCGGGGAGCAGGTCGGCCGCGCAATCCGGGAGCTGCAGGGTCCGCGGTGTACGACGATGCACTTTCCGGTCCGTCGCAGACCCTTTCCGATATTGACGGACTGCTGAATGATTTCAACCGCGAAATTTCCGCATATCTTTCCGAACTGACCTTTTCCGAAGAAGAGTATTACGAGACGGAAAAGCGGCTCGATGAGATCAACCGCCTGAAAGCAAAGTATGGAAAGACGATGGAAGAGATTGCCGCATACCGCGAAGAACAGCAGAAAAAACTGGAAAAACTGGAAAATTTTGAGAGCTGCCGCGCCGCACTGCAGGAGCAGTTACAGAAAACGGAGCAGAAACTGGATGCGGCCGCACATAATCTGTCCAAAATCCGCAGAAACTATGCAAAACGGCTCGAAACACAGATTATCGAAGGTCTGCGCGACCTGAATTTCCTGCATGTCGCATTTGAAATTTCATTTGAAAAGACAAAAAGCTACACCGAAAACAAAGACCGATGCTGTGGGTTAATCTCCACAAACCCGGGCGAAGCGATCCGTCCGCTGGCGAAAGTTGTTTCCCGCGGTGAACTGTCGCGAATCATGCTTGCAATCAAGACGATTCTTGCCGACCGCGACGAGACAGAAACTCTGATTTTCGATGAAATCGACACCGGAATCAGCGGAAGGACGGCGCAGAAGGTTTCCGAAAAAATGGCACAGATCGGGCAGCGCCATCAGGTCATCTGCATCACCCATCTGCCGCAGATCGCGGCGATGGCAGATTCTCATTTTGAAATCGAAAAAAACGTCGAAGAAAACGAGACCGTCACATCGATCCATCCATTATCCGAGGAAGATTCTGTCAGAGAACTGGCAAGAATGCTTGGCGGCGCGAAAATTACGGATTCTGTTCTGGCAAATGCCAGCGAGATGAAGGAATTGGCACAGGTACAAAAATCTGCAAGACTCAAATAAAGAGAAGTCCGCATACTAAGAGGGAAATCACGAAACAAAGCGTGGTTTCCCTCTTTTTCGCGGGCGGCGAGTCAAAGTCCGTGCCTGCACGAGAACGACGACCGCCGCCAAAAGAAATGCCGCAGTTCTGCCCTGCGGCGGAAAGGATGGGAATGCAAATGACGAGAAAACAAAAATACCGAAGAGTCCTGCTTGCGCTGGCGGCGCTGTTTCTGATCCTCGCCGTTCTTCTTGGCTACGATGCCATGCGCGAATCCGCCGGATACGATGTATGTGGATACAGCGAAAGCCCGTTTCAGCCGCTCACGAAACATCCACTTCTGACGATTTCGGAAGATACGAAGGAAGCAGAAAAACCGAATTCGGAGAAACGGGTGAAACGGTTGTAGAATGACGTTCCGCCGCCGGATCCGCGCTGAAAAGATCCGTGTGATCCAGGAAGAACGGCCGAAAGTTGCCGTCTGCGGAGCGCCGGTCGGTATCTATATGGAGACCGACGGTGTGATGGTGATCCGTACAGCCGAAATCCGTTCGTCCGACGGAACCGTCAGCCGTCCGTCAGAAAATATTCTTCGGGAAGGCGACTATATCACAAAAGTAAACAGACAGAGCATCCGCAGCAAGCAGGATCTGATTGATGCAGTAAAAGTATCAAACGGTTCCCCGGTGTATCTTTCCCTGCTTCGGGACGGGGAAACGATCGAAGTGCAGGTGACACCGCAGAAAAGCCAGGACGGCACCTGCCGCCTCGGGGCCTGGGTCCGCGACAATATGCAGGGAATCGGAACACTGACTTTCGTGGAACCGGACGGAACCTTTGCAGCGCTCGGCCATGGAATCAGTGATATCGATACCGGAAAAATGCTCCAATTGAACGGCGGAGAACTGTATCTGACACAGATTCTGTCTGTGATCCCGGGAAAAGCGGGTGTACCGGGTGAACTGCAGGGCGTGATCCATTACGAAGAAAAGAACCGTATCGGGTCAGTGGCGGAGAATACCATCTACGGTATCCACGGCGTTCTGGACAGGGAAAAAAGCAGTGCACTGCCGCTTACCGTGACGGAAATTGCCTATCGGCAGGAGATCGAGACGGGCCCGGCCACCGTGCGGATGTGCGTGGACAATACGGTAGAAGAGTATGAGGCGGAGATTACAGAAATCGATCTTGGAAGCGAGAATACGAACAAAAATTTTGTGCTCGAAATTACCGATCAACGGCTGCTACAGAAAACCGGCGGCATCGTACAGGGAAATTCCGGCTCGCCGGTGCTCCAGAACGGAAGGCTGATCGGCGCCATTACCCATGTTTTCGTAAACCATCCAGAAAAAGGCTACGGTGTCTTTGCGGAAAACATGCTTGCACGGAACTGAAAAAATATGCGTTAATTTGGTTGAAATTGTTACAAACTTCCGAATTTTTACGGAAAATGTCGATCGAATTTTCAAAAATTTACGGGAAATATATTGAAAATGCGAAAAAATAAAATTATAATGTCTGTGTGATTGGAAAAAGTTCAGAAGAAAACGGATGCAGTGAAATTCCGGAAAGACTATGAGTTTTTGCAAAGGAGAGCTTTATGGAAAAGATCAACATTGCCATCGCGGATGATAACGAACGCATGCAGGAAATGCTTGGGAACGTCATAAAACAGGATGACACGCTTGAACTGATCGGGCAGACCGGAAACGGAAATGATATCTACAGTATCATCCGCGACAAAGAACCGGACGTCGTACTGCTTGACATTTTCATGCCGAAGATGGATGGTCTGACTGTAATGGAGAAAGTCAATGAGGATAAAAATCTGAAAAAAAGACCTGCCTTTATCGTTGTCTCCGCCGTAGGAGAGGAGAGGATCACCGAAGATGCGTTCCGGCTCGGCGCTTACTATTACGTCTTAAAACCGTTCGACAACGAAACTCTTCTGAACCGGATCAAAGCAACAAAAGGAATGACATCAGTAAGAAGATACCATCCAAGAAATTTTACAAACCCCGGAAAAGAGCCGATCTGTCCGCCGGAAAACAGTCTGGAAATTGATGTGACAAATATGATCCACGAGATCGGCGTTCCTGCCCATATCAAAGGATACCAGTACCTGCGCGATGCGATTCTGCTTTCCGTAGAGGACACGGAAATGCTCAATTCCATTACCAAGATTCTCTATCCGACCATCGCGAAACGCCACCAGACAACGTCAAGTCGTGTCGAGCGTGCCATCCGCCATGCGATTGAAGTGGCCTGGAGCCGCGGCAAAATGGACACAATCGACGAGCTGTTCGGCTATACCGTGAACAACCGCAAGGGTAAACCGACAAATTCTGAATTTATTGCATTAATTGCAGATAAAATACGTCTTGAACTGAAAAATCAGTAAAAAGTAACAAAAAAATCCGAACAAACGGAGAAATTACAGAAGTTTAGACTTTTTTTTCTGGACAAAGTACGGTATAATACAGACAGGACGTTGATTATCCTTTCGCGTTTCATAGGATCGTGACAAAAAGGAAGGAATTACAGAAAAACAAAGATGCGATAATCAGCATGAAATTACAGGAGGATTCTTTTCATGAAAAATATTTTGTTCGTGGCTTCAGAGTGTGTACCGTTCATCAAAACAGGCGGTCTGGCGGATGTAGTAGGTTCTCTGCCGAAGTACTTCCCGAAAGAGTATTTTGATGTGCGCGTGGTGATTCCAAAATACGCAGGAATCAAAGAACAGTTTAAAAATCAGATGCGGTATGTGACAAACTTCTACATGGATCTGAACTGGAGACAGCAGTATGTCGGCATTTTCGG
>SCPN01000807.1_pt1 | contig 21077 bp, 17 predicted proteins | sample 6106831 | NCBI WGS metagenome assembly SCPN01 (sample SAMN10720447, study PRJNA508395) | human gut metagenome | isolation source: Participant 1, 0 month
CCACCAAGTCAACGTTCAAAATCACACCGTCTGCATCGCTGGCACAGACTACGAGATCTGCGAAGAAACTTTTCCGACGGTTTCCTTTGATCCTTCCAACCCAGAAGTTTCTTACGAACTGACCGCCGAAGAAAAGCAGGTAATGGAAGGGCTTCGCATGGCATTTGTCGGCAGTGTCCGTCTGCGTCAGCATATGGATTTTCTCTATCAGAAAGGCAGCATGTACCGCATTTTTAATGGAAATCTGCTCTTCCACGGCTGTGTACCTCTCGATGAAAGCGGCAATCTTGAAGGTGTTGTATTCCACCAAAAACGTTACCGCGGACGTGATTATCTGGATTATGCCGAGCGGATCGCCAGACGTGCCTGGTCTAAAGATGCCACACAAAAAGAACTGGATTTTATGTGGTATCTCTGGTGCGGCAGAAAATCACCGTTGTCCGGCAGAAATATCAAAACGTTTGAGCGTACTTATGTAAAAGATGAAAGTACCTGGCATGAGGCATCCAACCCTTATTATCAGTACTACGAGCAGGAAAAAATCTGCAATATGATCCTTCATGAATTTAATCTTTATTCTGATCGGTCTCATATCATCAATGGACACACCCCGGTACGCACCTCCAGAGGGGAACACCCGGTACGTGCAAACGGCCGTCTGATGGTGATCGACGGCGGATTCTGCAAAAGCTATCACAAAACAACCGGTATCGCCGGATACACGCTGATCTTCAATTCGCACGGTATCGCATCAAATCCACCAGCCATTCCAGAGCGTCTATGCCGCACTGACCGAAAATAAAGACATCGAAGATCAGATCTGAACTGGTCGGAAACGGAGCGGGAACGGCTGATGGTACGCAACACCGACACCGGCAAAAGATTCTGGAAGATATTAAAGGTTGAAAATGCTGCTTCAGGCTTACCGTGAAGGCACAATGGAATAAATTTTCGGGTGTTTTGACACCCGAATTTTTATGTTACACTCTACGTGATGCCCGCAAGCCACAGCAAAGAATGTCAAAGGCATTCTTGAATCCGTTTTGTTGCTTCCGGCATCATGACATTATATAATACGCTGTTTGGAATATTTTCCCGTATTTCGGGATTCTGAACGGACAGACTCAGACAAAGGAGATTCAATAATGGGAGGACTATTTGGAGTTGCTTCAAAAACAGATTGTATCATGGACTTGTTCTACGGAGTGGATTATCATTCTCACTTAGGAACACGCCGCGGCGGTATGGCTACGCATGGGGCGGACGGTTTCTGCCGCTCGATCCACAACATCGAAAATTCCCCGTTCCGTACAAAATTTGAACGCGATGTAGAAGAACTGACCGGAAATCTCGGCATTGGCTGTATTTCTGACTATGAACCGCAGCCGCTTCTGATCCAGTCACATCTTGGAAGTTTTGCGATCACAACGGTCGGAAAGATCAACAATGCGGACGAACTTCTGAATAAGATTTACGAAAACGGTCATTCACATTTTCAGGAGATGAGTGGCGGTCAGATCAATGCCACGGAACTCGTTGCCGCACTGATCTGCAAGCAGGACAGCTTTGAGAACGGTATCCGCTATGCCCAGGAAGCCATTGACGGTTCCCTGACACTGCTGATCATGACAAAAGACGGCATTTATGCTGCCAGAGATATCTACGGAAGAACTCCACTTGTCATCGGACACCGTGAAGGTGCTTACTGTGCAGCTTTCGAGAATTTTTCTTACATTAACCTTGGCTACACAGATGTAAAAGAATTAGGTCCCGGCGAGATTGTATACATCACCCCGGAGAGTGTGGAAACGCTCGTTCCGCCTCGCAAGAAAATGAAAATCTGTTCTTTCCTGTGGGTTTACTATGGTTATCCGACTTCCAGTTACGAAGGCGTAAACGTAGAAGAAATGCGTTATAACTGCGGTGCACTGCTGGCAAAACGAGATAAAGGAAAAGTAGATCCGGATATCGTAGCCGGTGTCCCAGACTCCGGTATCGCACATGCTATCGGATATGCCAATGAATCCGGCGTTCCGTTCGCCCGTCCTTTCATTAAATATACACCGACCTGGCCGCGTTCCTTTATGCCGACAGACCAGCGTCAGAGAGAACTGATCGCCCGCATGAAGCTGATCCCGGTACATGCCCTGATCAAAAACAAAAAGCTGCTTCTGATCGACGACTCCATCGTCCGCGGTACACAGCTTCGTGAGACAACCGAGTTCCTGTATCAGAGCGGAGCCAAAGAAGTCCACGTCAGACCGGCGTGTCCTCCGCTGCTCTACGGATGTAAATTCCTGAACTTCTCCCGTTCCAAATCCGAGCTGGATCTGATCACCAGAAGAGTGATCCTGGAACGCGAAGGAAAAGATGCAGAAAAATATCTGGAAGAATATGCAGATCCGAACAGCGAACGTTATCAGGCAATGCTCGATGAAATCTGCCGCATCCAGAATTTCACCAGCCTGCGTTATCACAGACTCGATGACCTGATCAAGTCAATCGGGATCAAGCCGTGTGATATCTGCACCTACTGCTTCAATGGAGAGGAGTAAGATGCCGGACGTAAAAAGTCAGGGCTTGTGACACGCATCGTTTCCTGTTCGATTTGTGCCGTCTATGATCCGCCGTTCGCTGGAACTCGCCTCTTCGAGGCTCAGACACCGCTCGGCGGCGGAAACTAGACACAAATCTCACGACGGAAACTTGCTACCGTCACAATGCCCTGACTTTTTTCTGTCCGGCATATAAAAACCACTACTTCCGCTACAATTCCTCTCACCATACGCACCAGATATTATACTTTTCTATGATCATTCTGCTTTTATTAAAAATACTATGTTTTGTTCTTCTTTGCTTGCCAAAATCGAAACAATTTGACAAGCATCGGTAAAACAAAAAATCCCATGATTAGAAGCATTACAATCACTGAAATAATCTCCTGATATATCGCTATGGCAATTCCAACTGCCAGTTCAGCTATTGTCCAGAGAGCCAGCTCAACCATGTTCTCTTCTGTAATCTCACGGTCTAAAACCGCCAGAACAAACAGTAAATAGAACGTGATAAGCGTATTTTTATAGTCTTTCGCACATAGTCTCTGAATCAGTAAAATCGCCAGACCTGTAATTTCTACAATTCTATCTTTTCTCATTCGCTCACCTCCAGAAATCCAACCCTAAATCTCGTCACTGATGCAAATTACAGCTCTTCGCTTACAAAAATGAAAGCCACACTATATATTATATAATTTAATATACAAACACTATGAAACAATTCATATGGCATCTTTTGACCTTAACCTCTGATAATATCTTCTTTCACAGCGTTTATTTATATCTGAATTTTATTATATTTTGATAATATTTTCAATATTTTTCTCATTCAAATCATCTATCATTTTTTACTACGATATTTCTCTTTAAATTTTCAGAAATTTTAAGCAGGTATAAAAACAGCCATAATCATCTGAAAACAAATCGCTCTGACGGTAGCAAGGATTCCGTCGTGAGGTTTGCGATGCTGCCGCCCAGGGGAGCCGCTGTTTGAGCAGCGAAGCTGCGAGTTTAGGCGAAGGGCGGCTAACCGGCGAGCGAACCGAACAGGAAACGCAGCGTGTCAGAGGATTGTTTTCGGACGATTATGGCGTCTTATTTATCTCTTCTATTATATTTTTATCAATATCCTATATTGATATCTTTTGATTTTTCTATCTTTCATCCATATCTTTGTTTCTTAATTTTTACATACTCTTACGTTCTGCGATCTCTGCCATCTTTGCCTCGTTCAGTCTGGTATCGCCATGCACGCGGCTGTAGGACAGATATCCATTCATACGGTCGATCTTCGTGAGGTTCTTGGAACCGCATTTCGGGCAGACATCCATCTCCAGTTCCTGATGACCGCAGTCATCGCAGTAGGCCAGAGAAAGGTTGACTCCTTCGTAGTAGCCCAGATCCATCGCACGGCGGATCAGGCTCTTGATCGCCTGTACGTTGTAATCGATCGGATAACGTACATACTGGATCTTGCCTCCGTTGCACAGTTCCCAGAAACGACCTTCCAGATCCTGTTTTTCGATCGGTGTAATATCTTCGGTTACATGGCAGTGGAAGCTGTTGCTGACGTATGGACGGTCGGATACATTCTCCACGATGCCGTATTTCTTGCGGAACTGCTCGACCTGAAGTCCGCACAGGCTCTCTGCCGGTGTGCCGTAGATCGCATACAGCCAGCCGTCTTCTTCTTTGAATTCAGAAACTTTCTTGTTGATATATTCCAGTACTTCCAGAGCAAACTCACCGTCTTCGGTGATAGATTTTCCGTTATAGAGTTCCTGCAGTTCATTCAGGGCGGTGATACCAAAGGATGCCGTCATCGGCTTTAACAGCTTTTTGATGCGTTCGTTCGGTTTCAGATGTCCGCCGTAGAATCCGCCTTCGCAGTAAGCCAGCGGGTTGGTGGATGCTTTCATCGCTCCCAGATACTCGTAAGTACGTTTGTGCAGATTGCGGATCATTTCAGATAATAGTCCAGCACTTCGTAAAATCACGGCTCTCGGATCTTGCTTTGGCAAGGATCATCGGGAGATGCAGGCTGACAGCACCGATGTTGAAGCGTCCGGTAAATACTGGCACATCTTTGTCGTCTGCCGGATACATACCGCCTCTTTCGTACCACGGACTTAAGAATGCACGGCATCCCATCGGGCTGATCACTTTTGTACTGTTTGTACATGCTGGAAATATAGCCTTTTCCGGTCATGGAAAGCCAGTCCGGATACATGGTCTTTGCAGAACATGCCACGCCGGCCTCAAAGACATCTTCACATTCTCCGCCTACACCGTGCAGTTTCGTCATAAAGAAAGACAATTTTCGGGAACAGCACCGGTTTCTTGTTGCCCGGTCTTCCCTGTCCGCCCTTATGGACGTTCAGAAGCGAAATGTTGCACATTTTTTCAAAACGCTGTGTTCCAAGTCCGATTGTTACGGTCACAAACGGATAATCGCCTCTGGAGGAACCGACGGTATTTAACTTATACTCAATACCCTGCCATCCCTGATCAAAATCACGTCTCACTTTGTTGATCGCATATTCTTCGGCACGTTCTTCCACGCCGTTCCATAACGGATCTGCATATTTGATAAATTCTTCTTTATATTTCTTGTAGCTCTTCTCGGCATACGGAGCAAGCACCTTGTCCATCTCCGGCACGGTAAATCCGCCGTACTGCTGTGCCGCTGTACTCAAAATAATATCACCGATAACATCAAACGCAGTATCCAGTGTCTTCGGCTCATTGTACCAGACATTTCCCATCTCAAATCCGCCGCTCAGAACAGCTGCCACATCAAACAGACAGCAGTTCATGGTATCCAGTCTCGCAGACTGATCATGAATATAAATATAGCCGTCTTTGCACGCCTGAAGCTCATCACGTGTCATAAAAAATTTGCGGTACAGCTCTTTATTCAGCTCGTTAAAGATCAGGCTTCGCTTTGTCGCCACCAGGGCACTGTCCGTGTTGGCATTGCTCTTGTCTCCGATGTAACGGATCGACTGGCTCTTTGTGTAGACCTCATCCATCATATGGATAAAATCCAGCTTGTAGTTGCGGTAATCACGATAGCTTTTGGCTACTGCCGGATTGACTCTCTCGAGAGCACCTTCGACAATGTTGTGCATCTCCTGGATCGTGATCCCGTCTTTTTTAAGGGACTCCGCCCGGTCATATGCAAACTGACAGATAAATGCGATCTCATCTGTCGAAAACTCATACAAAATGCGGGCTGCTGATTTGTTGACTGCCGCTATGATCTTATCTACATTGAATTCTTCCCGTGTTCCATCTTTCTTTATGACGTACATCACCAAGTCTCCTCCTACTATATGTTGTGTATCTATCTAAATTTTGTTTTTTCATCAAACAACATGTAGAACATAGTATATACCATAATGGCATACACGTAAAGAGGCTTTTGCAACGTTTTTACAAAAATTTTTTTAATTCATCAATATTTTTCTCTTCCCGCTTCAACTGTTTTTTTGCAAAATCCAGCACTTCTGTATCCTCTCCATCATAGTCACGGATCTGTCTTGTCAGGCTGGTAACGCCCATGGTGCTGCCCTGGATCAGCATTTCCGCAAGTTTTGAAGTCTGCATATCCTGCATACTTTTCCTGTTGATATTCATGTGAGCCATCCATTTGGAGATCATCGGAGCTTCTTTTTGTTCTTCCGGTGCATTGCGTGCTTTCAGCATCTGTCCACTGACCTGAAATGCTTTTTCATATTCCTGCATCTGCCTGCTGACCGTTTTCGAAAATTCCGCATCCTTTGTCGCATCCAGAATATGACGCAGTGTATCCTGTCCCATGTCTGCATTTTTGTGAATGTCACTCAACATTTTGATCTCTGTCTCCATAAGTTCCTCCTGTCATACATGATATTTGTCACCTCAAACCTGATTCAGGCTTTTATGAACAGTAATCATTATCTTCATTTTTGGAAATTTTATGTACACTTGCTGGACAGGAGGACGGAAGTTTGAATGAAGCTGCTTCTGACGATTCTTTTTTCTGATATATCAACTTCTGTTTTTTTATACTTCCGGCAGTGTACCTTTTTCTCTGGTGATCTGCTTTGGATTTGCTTCTTTTAATTTTTCTGCTTCCGGTGCCCAGCATTTTGCGTAAGCTTCACATTTTCCGCATAAGCTCTCTACCGTTTCCGGACTCTGCATATCGGTGCTCTTTGCATCGGTTGCATGGACGATCTTCTGCAGTGCTTCCGGATTCTCCAGCATCGGACATGGACGCAGATCATTTTCATTAAATGGCTGGCCCATCTGATAAGCACGGAACAGCGGCTGGCTTAAGCATTCCAGAAGCGGTTTGTCATGGATATTTGCATTGGAATAATGGATAAATACGCAAGGTTCTACGTCACCGTTTGGATTGATGTGACAGTAGAATCTTCCTCCGGCGATACATCCGCCGACAAACTCACCGTCATTCTGGAAGTCAAATACAAAGATTGGCTTGCCTCCTTCAAATCCTCGGATCTCACGGATTCTGTGGTACATATATTCTCTCTGCTCCGGTGTCAGAAGCAGATCTGTTGCTGCTTCATTTCCGACCGGCATATAATGGAAATACCATGCATAGCGAACACCTTTGTCAATCAGCATATCCAGGAATTCATCGCTGGTAACGGTCTTGTAGTTCTTTGATGTGTAGCAGATAGAAGTACCAAAGATCAGTCCATGCTCTTTGAGCAGATCCATTGCATGCATAACTTTCTCAAAACATCCGCTTCCGCGTCTGGAATCGTTGACTTCTTCAAATCCTTCCACGCTCAGTGCCAGAGAAATATTTCCAAGTCTCTGCATATCCTTACAGAATTCCTCATCGATCAGCGTTCCGTTTGTAAATGCATAGAACATACACTTATTATGCTTCTCTGCCAGTTTCACGATATCTTTTTTCCTCATCAGCGGCTCCCCGCCTGTCATCATGTAAAAATAGATACCCAGCTTTTCCCCCTGCGTAACGATGCTGTCCAGATCTTCATAAGAAAGGCTCATGCGATGACCATATTCCGCTGCCCAGCATCCGGTACAGTGCATATTACAGGCAGAGGTCGGATCCATCAAAATAATCCACGGGATGCGGTATCCATGTTCCTTCTCGAATTCACAGGTTTTGGAATAACCATAAAAACCTGCCTGATATCCAAGGTTCAGGGCATGCATTTTCGCTACATGCGGGTCGATCTCATCGAGCACTTTGTTTGTGTATTTCATCCATTTTGCATCTGGATTATGGATCAGATTTCTTGCTCCGTCAAATACTTTTTTTTCAAATTTATCGCCCATCAGCTTTTCCGAAAGATCGGTCAGTTTGAGTAATGCCTCTGTTCGATCATCATGTTTATTCACGTATTTCAATACACCATCAATCGTTTTTGATACAACGGCTCTCATGGTGTTGTCTTTAAAATCTGCAAATGACATACATTTTTCCTCCATCCATATAAGCTTTCTGCAAGGTTCTTTTTATTTTTCTTTCAACCTTTGCACCATTGTATCGCTCAGGATGAATTTTCAAAATAGACAACTTGTCGAATTTGTGCATTTTTTGTACATTTTTGCAGATTTGTGTGTTTTTTTAGCAAATTATGGGATTTGTACATTTTTTTGACACTTTTTCAGAACTGTAAAACACGGTAGTAAAGCTCCCATTGCGAGTTTTTCGATTTTCCTACAGCAACCCATACTTCACCTTGATCCTCTGCAGTTTCTCCAGCAGCGGCTTCGCCCCGATCCACAAAAACAAGAAGGTTGAGCTTGCATGCACCAGATCGACCGGAACACCGGAGATATAGATCGCAAGCAGTCCGCTCCAGCTGAATTGATATACGCTCATAAACAGTGCCGCCGGGTTCATGATCCCGCCGTAGATCATAAAGGTGACCAGAAAGCCATATACGGACAGCTGCAGCCGTTTTGTCGGCAGGATCCGCAGTCGGTAGAGGATACCGGATAAAAATCCGATAAATCCCATGGCAAACATCTGCCATGGCGTCCAGGGACCCTGACCGAACAGGAAGTTGCTGACCAGCATGGTCATCGATCCAACCAGAAAGCCAGCCTCTGCTCCAAAGGCGATTGCCGATATGATCACGATCGCGATGATCGGCTTAAAGCTCGGCGTCATAAAGAAAGCCGCTCTTCCGGCAGTGGCCAGTGCGATCATGGTTGCCAGCACAACCAGTTCTCTGACTTCCGGTTTTCTTCCTTCAAATGCCATAAAAAACGGCAGCAATGCATAAAGCACGATCACCAGGCTGATCAGATAATATTTTCTCGGACCAAACACCCGATCGATCCAGTCTGCCAGTGCACTTTGATCTGTCAGCCAGAATCCGGCTGCAATGGTAAGAGGAATTGCCACCAGAAGCAAAAACAGACTGACTCTGGTCCGTTTTGACAGGCGTTTCTTTTCCTGTTGTTTATAGCCTTCGGTGTCTGCCTCAAACATATCATCATCGATCACAACATCACCGGCTCCGCCTTCGCCCATCAGATCTTTGGCAAAATCTGCGATTGCCTTTGTCTTTTTGCCTTTTGGCACGAAGGTGCGTTTCAGCTTCGCTGCGATCGTATCTTCCTCTGCTTCCGGCGATTCATAAAACTGCTTCAGAAATTCTTTTGTTTCCTGTTCTCTTTCCATATTCCCGGCCTGGACTCCCTGTATCTTCTCATTTTTCATCTTTTTTTGCATATCACACACACCTGCTGTCATCCAAAAGAGCTTCCGCAACATCTGCTGCCGTCACTGCCATCGGAAAATATTTACGTGCCATCCTGTTTGCCGCTGTCGTATAGAAGTTATTTCCGGCAAAGAAAGATTTTGGTGTACCGCTCGCCGCAATATTTCCGTCAAAGAACAGACCGCAGCGGTCCGCATAAGATGCACAGAACTCGATATCATGCGAGATCATAAAGATCGTTACACCCTGCTTTTTCAGAAGATCCAAAATTTCTGCAAACTCTTTCTTAAAATAACTGTCCAGGCCTTTGGTCGGTTCGTCCATCAGAAGAAGTTTCGGGCGCAGCAGCAGAATTTTTGCAAGTGCCAGTCTCTGCTGTTCCCCGCCGCTTAAATCATATGGATGACGGTGCAGCAGTCCTTCTAAATGCGTTACTTTGACGATTCCTTCCACTGCCTCGCGTTTTTCCATGGCAAGGTGATACTCTTCATTTTTCTTTTCTTTTGTTCCGCCCACCATCTCGAACAGTTCCAGTTCCACCGTCTTTTTTACAAACAGAGACTGCGGATTCTGCGGCAGAACCCCCAAAAAGCCACGAAACAGCTCCTTTTCACTGTAACGGCGGATATCTTTTCCTTCCAGCAGCACTTTGCCGCGGTATGGCTTTCGAAGCCGGCTGATGATCGAAAGCGTCGTTGATTTTCCGGTTCCATTTCCTCCGAGCAATGCAAAAAACTCTCCTCGCTTCAGTGAGAGATTGAGTCCTTTTACAACATCCGGCTGGTCTTTGTCATAACGGAACCAGATATCTTTCGCCTCCAGAATGATTTCTTCTTTCGCCAGCTTTTCTTTCGCATCTTTTCCGAAAAATTCTGCCTCCTGCGGCCGGATCTGTTTTTCTTTGCAGATCGCATTCAGCCAGTTTCTTCCGTCCCGGACTGTGATCGGACACTCCATATGCTTTCCGGAATTTACTTTTGCATAAATCTGCATCGGAACCGGCATTGCCAGAAACATTTCGTGGTTCTGTTTTTTTAATTCTTCCCCGATCTCTTCCGGTGTTCCCATGCACAGTACTTCTCCGCCCTCCATCACGACAACACGGTCTGCTGCCGGAAATACTTCTTCCAGGCGGTGCTCTGTCAACAGGATCGTTGTACCGAGATCTCGGTTGATCTTCTTTACTGTTCCCAGGAAATCGGACGCAGCGATCGGATCGAGCTGTGAAGTCGGCTCATCCAGAATCAGAATATCCGGATGCATAGCCATAATGGAAGCCAGATTCAGAAGCTGTTTCTGACCGCCTGATAATTCTGCCACATTTTTATAAAACCAGTCCTGGATTCCAAAATAACTTGCCATTTCTGCCACACGGATACGGATCTCTGCACTTTTGTATCCAAGACTCTCCAGTCCAAATGCCAGCTCATGCCACACTTTGTCTGTCACGATCTGATTGTCCGGGTTTTGCAGAACGTAACCGATTCTCTGACTCTGTTCCCTGCCTGTCATCTCATGCAGATTTTTTCCGTCAAAAAGGATTTCTCCTTTTCGTTTTCCGTGCGGTGTCAGCGGTGTCTTCATATGTTTTAACAGCGTACTTTTTCCACATCCGCTCTTGCCGCACAGCACCAGAAATTCTCCTTCTTTTATCTGAAAGGAAATGTGGTTCAATGCTCTTTTTTCTTCTTCCGGATAAGCAAAACAGAGATCTTTGATCTCCAGGATCGAACCTGGTCCATCTGTCTGGCTTTCTATACTATTATCAGTATGATTAATATTCTTCTTATCACTTTTGCTGCTGTTTTGTTTCGTTTCTTTTCCCATCGATTCTGACATCGCCTATCTCCTTTTTCTAATCCTGTACTTCCCACAGGCGATAATTGGCCTGCTCTGCTTTTTCTACCTGTTTACGTCTCTGTTTCCACTGATATCGATCCCAGAGTTCCAGCACCACCGGAAGCACGGAGAACAGCAAAAATGCCAGATATACCAGCAGGCTTCCTGCTGTCAGCGGAATTCCCTTTACAATAATTTTCGGGTTATACTGACAGAACGTATAGCCTTTTGAAAATCCAAACAGCGTCAGTGCGAAACTTGCTCCCATAAACAAAAGGCAGAGAATATCACGTTTATCAAATCGATACAGAGAAAATGCCGTTCTTCCTTTTTCACCGTAACCGCGGCATTTCATAGAATCTGAAGTCTCGATCGCATTTTCCAGTGCCCAGGTTACCAGAATGGAAAATATCGTGATCCCATGTTTCGCACGCTTTACCAGACTGCCGTTTTCGGTACTTCGTCCGATGCATTTCTGACCATCTGATATCACACCTGCCTCTCTGATAAATTTCGGGACAAAACGCAGACACATCGAAAGCACCAGGGACAGTGCCGGTATGATCTTTCCGAACAGATAGATAAACTTGTCCGATGTCATTACGATCGTATAACAGGAAAACCAGATCATCGTACACACCAGCATCATCGCCATCACCAGACCATACACACAGCTCTCCAGTGTAAACGGATTGCCATTGTGCAGATAACCGATGATCGTCACACCATAGTGGTTGAACATCGGATTCATCAGTGCCACGATCAGCATCATCGGTATCGAAAAGATCAAATTAAATTTAACTGTTTTTTTCCATCCTTTCAGCAAAACGGAATATGCAATTCCTCCAAACAGCGAAATTGCCAGAATGACCGGATGAACAACAAATACTGTCACTCCGATCACTCCGACAAAATAAAGCATGTTCAGAAGCGGATGGTATGTAGAAAATGTATCTTTCATATTTACCTCCGGCATCTGCCCTCTAATACATAGAATTATCGCCTACATCTTTTCCGAGATTGCAGGTATATACCCAGCAGATCTCATCACCTGCATTTACGGTATATTTGCTGCATCCGTAGTTTGGATACCAGCCATTGACGCTGAACATCCATCCGGAAAGTTCTCCGCAGTCAAATTCATACAGATTGTTGATGCCTTCTACATAAGCAGAATTATAGGCCGGTGTGAAGCTGGATTCCATCTGGATACCCGCTTCTTTGCAGACACGCTGCAGTACATCATGCACAGATTCGCCTTCGGTAAATTCTACTTCCGTCGGTGCCAAAATCCAGCCATCGGACGGAACAAACTCTGCCTTGCTGCTCTTTAAATGCTCCATATTGTCCAAAATCGTTGCACAGCTGATGGAAATCGTACAGGTATTGGAAGCTGATGCAGTATCTTCCTGATCAGCTGCATCGCCGCCCGGATCCTTAGCATCTGCTTTCTGTCCGTTTTCTTTTTTATCATTTCCGGCATCCTGACCGGCATCGTTGTTTTCTTCCTCCGGATTTTCACCATTTTCATCGGCTGCATTTTCACTTACATCGGCATCCGCACTGTCTGTACCATTTTCTGATTCTTCCTGTGTTTCCTGGCTCTGCTCTTTTCCGTCTTTCTTTTTGAAACTCTGATTTGCTGCATCTGCTCCTTTATTCTGCTCTTCCGTGACACCGCCGATCACATAGCAGTCTCCGTCAAGAGAAGTTACCGTCATCACAAGTGTCGTACTTTCTTTGTCATTTGTCACCGTTACGTCACTCATTTTAGCCAGCTTGCCGTCCTGTTCTTTGACAAGATAAGCGGCATTGGATTCCCAGCTCTGCGGCAGAGTCACTTCCAGTGTCGGCACACAGATCACTCCTTTGCCATGCATCGTCATCTGCAGGGCATCGTTTGCATCGTTTGCCTGTTTCTTGATCTCCTCTAAATTTTCCTGTGTAAAATCTATCTTCAGATTCTGATCTTCCGGATTCTGGATTTTGGCACAGTCATAAGTCCAGACATAGGTTATTCCGTCTTCAGTTGTTCCTTTAAACTGAACCTTCTGCTCTTTGCCGGCCACGCTCTGGAACTGCTCTTTTGTGATGATGCCATCGGCCGGGATATCATTCATCTCGGCCAGTGCTTTACCTGAAGTTGTTCCTGCACTCTGCTCCTTTTCTGTTCCTTTTGCACATCCTGCCGTCAGCATCAGGATCACACACAGAAAAAGTGCTGCTATACTTTTTATATTTTTCTTTGTTTTCATCTTAGTCTTCTTCCTTTCTTTTTGCGATAGATTCCAAATGCCAGTGCCTCCAAAACAATGACAAGTGCTGCTCCGGACAATACTGCCGGTGCCATTGTTCTAACCTGTGTTTTCGGATCATTCTCCGCAGACTGTGTCACAGTCTCTGCTTCTGCTTTGCCGTCTGCTATCAGCTCCGGCACATAGTCTTCTCCGTCAAAACTCCATCCGGAATCTTCGCTCTCTTTTTTGTTCTTTTTCTTTTTTGTTGTTGCTTTCTTCTTTTTGACTGTGCTGCTGCTTTTTTCCGTGGATGTGCTTGTTTTCTTTACAAACGGAAGTGTTTTTGTCTGCCCGGACGGTCTTTTTGCAGCATTTGGAGAGCCTGTCTGCTTCTTTTCACTCTCCGTATTCTTTTTTTCCGTCTCTTTTTTGCTCTTCTTATTTTTCTTATCGTCTTTTTTCTTGTGATCTGTTTTGTGATCTTTTTTATTATTGTTTTTCTTTTCGGTTTCTTCCTGTTTTTTTGTTTCGTCTGTCCCGCCATTCTGGGATGTCTCCACCTTTTTGCCAGGTGTCAGCTCTATATCGTGCATATCATAAATAAAACTGCGTCCGTCCAGCAAACGTTGGTATGCAACCGTCGCATAAAAGCCTTGCTCCGTCGCCATACCGTCAAGCATACCGCCGATACCGCCGCCATTGTTTCCGGCATTTGCCGCAACATGCATAAATCCGCCTTCCGGAAGATAGTATTGGAATAATCCATAAAGCGGACTTTTCCCGTTTTTCAGAAAACGTGCATCCTTGCTTCCGTCAATGCCGAGTCCGGAAAGTGCCACCAGAATCTGTGCCACACTCTCGGAAGTCTCAACTCCCTGCGTGCCAAACCCGCCGCTTTCCAGCTGATTTTTCGAAATCCACGCAAGTCCTCTTTCAACCGCAGCATTTACATCTGTGCGTTTTCCATAATAAAAGGAAAGTGCCTGCAATGCCATACCGGTCATGTCAGCATCTCCCTGACCACCTGCCAGATTCCATCCGCCATCCTCACACTGTGCCCCCAGAACTGCCTGAAGCAGCATTTCTTCCGTATTCTGCACCGCCGCATCTTTGTTCTTTGGAATAGAATAAGACGGATGGCAGTTCAGTGCGATCAGTGCCCAGATTGGTCCATTGATTCCCTGCATACGGACATTCTCATAGTCTGAAAGATAGTCGAATAAATTGTGTCCTCCGACATTCTGTGCATCGATGCCGATGGAAGTCAGTGCCATGATCAGCTTTGAATAGTCAGAATATTTTGTTCTCGTAAGTTTCCAGTTTTTCTGTTCACAATAAGCATACACATTCTGATAAAAGGTTGCTGTATAAGACCATGGAACATATAATCCGCTTCTTTGCAGTCCGATCACATTCCAGATACTGCTGAAATCTGGATTGGCATCTTTTGTCAGAAGATAATTTCTCACAGAAGAAATCACCGTACTTCGCTCCGCCGGAAGATTCTCCCCGCCTGGATTCGTTTCTGTCTCTTTTTCGGATTCAGACTCTTTCTGGGATTCGCTTTGCTTCTCACTCTCCGTTTCTTTTTGTGACTCGCTCTGCTTTTCGCTTTCCGTTTCTTTCTGGGATTCGCTTTGCTTTTCGCTCTCCGTTTCTTTCTGCGATTCGGTTTGCTTTTCGCTCTCTGTTTCTTTCTGTGATTCACTCTGCTTTTCGCTTTCTGTCTCTTTCTGAGATTCACTTTCCTTCTGCGATTCGGTTTGCTTTTCGCTTTCTGTTTCTGCCTGCTGGCATATCTCATCTGTCTTTGCATAAGAAACACCAAGAGAAGAAGAGAGCAGTACCGCAGCCACAAGCATATAAGCTATTCTTCTTTTTTTATTTTTCACTCTGTTTCTCAAAGTTTTTCTCATCCTTTCTTTCGTTTCCTCCGGTCCCTTTTTCACTGACCGGAACATAAAGATACATTTTCTGACTGGTATACCGTTCAAAGGTAAGCCTCTGCAAAGACAGCTCATCTCTGTGTTCCCGAATCCAGCCATACAGCACACATCTTGCAAACATACGCACCGTCTCCGGAAGATTTTCCATATCGTTCTCCTGATCTGACTCAAAAACAGCATATCTTCCGGCTGCGATCGTTACCTGAAAAGCATCTTCCGGAAGATTGTAAAGGACTCTGATCGGTCCCAGAATATATTCAATATTTTCCTTTTCCTGATACCACAATGCAATCTTATCTCTTCCTTTTTTCTTCTCCGTCAATGCATTCAGTTTCCGGTACTGCGGAGATGCTCATCCACCAGAATGCCAGCTAAAGTCGGAATATCTGCCTCCCGCCGATTGGCAATGATGGTCCATCCGGCCATCTTGATCTCGTCCATATCTATATATGAAATTTTGATTTTATCTTTATATTCAGAATAATAGCGGTCCAGATTGACAACCTTTGCTCCTGCTCTGGCGTATTTCGCCGGACTTGTATAAAACACTCTGCGAAATGCTTTGTCAAACCCGTTTCTCGAACAGAACCCATATTCTTTTCCAACTTCCGCCGGTAGTTTTCCTTCTCTGAGTGCTTTTGCAGCAAACTGTACTTTTCGCTGTGTGATATAAGTGATCGGTCCCATTCCAAAGACATCCTGAAACTCCTTGCGAAAATGATCCTTTGAATAATGAAACTCTTTTGCAAGCTGCTCTGCGGTCAGCTCTTCTTTCATATGCTCATCTATGTAGCGAATCCACTCTTCATTTCGAAATTCTTCCTTATAATATTTTTCCGGCGTCATACCATATTCTTCATGAAAAGCTCTGCTGAATCTGCTGCTGCTTTTAAATGCATACTGTCTGGCCACTGTCTCCGGTTTTTTCCCTTTTTTCAGTTCCTGTGCTGCAAAATATAATTTTCGCCTGCGTATATAATCATTTAATTTTATATCATAATAAATCTGAAACACATTGCGAAAATGACGTTCGGAATACCCAAATACGGTCGCAAGATTTTTGGCTGTCAGTTCCTCCTTAATATGTTCATCTATATAATCGATCCATTCATTCAGACCATATATTTTTCTTTCCTGTTTTGTAGATTTTATCTTATAGTTTTCCTGTATCCTCTTTTGCAGAGGCATATAAACATAATATTTTCCATTTTCATACGAAATAAAATAAATTTTATTCTGGTCATACCATATCTGATTTTCTGTTTCCCAGTCACACAGGGCATATTTCAGTACCATTTTCAGCATGCTTTCTGCCGCTCTTCCTGTGAAATTTTCTTTCCAGGTAAATACAGCATAATCCGAAGCCTCCAGTACCACTTCAAATGTTTCTCTTTCCCCTCTTTCTTTTCCTTCGTTCTTTGACTGCTCTCTTCCTGAAAGAAAGTGAAACCGATATTCACTGTCATGCCACCAGAACAGCATTCTCTCTTCTGTACTGGTTCTCTTTCTCCAGTTGTCTTTGGAATGTTCTTCAACCTTTTCCATGGCTGCCTCTAAAAAGGAACCTTTTTGGAATTTTACTGTTTCGGACAGGATGGACTCTGCCACTATTTTCTGTTCTCTTCTTCGAACAAAACAAATTTCTGTATTTTCCTTATCTATGACTCGTTCATATGGTATTTTGCCTTTTCCCTGATAGGCTCTGATCTTCTCTATATCCCATTCTTCTAAACTTTTTTCAAAAAACAGATCAAACAGGTAAGAAAGCTGTATCGGAGCATATGCCATTCTTCCTGCCAGATCTTCCATGGTAATATCCTGATCCGGATGATTCCGTATATAAATTATACATTTCTGCATTTCACCATACAGTCTGCCGCCTGCATCCTGAAACGATACCTGTGCCATATCTATTTATCCTTATCTTTTGATTTTACGTCATGTATAATTGCCTGTCAAAACCTATATATTTTTGGCATAAATCGTTACACATTTTCTTATTGTATGTTATCAATCCAAGGATGTCAAACTCCATCTGCAATTCCTGCCTTGTCTTTAAATGCCAGAATCTCCCTGCTTTGGAAATTCTGGCATTACATTTACAAGCTGTTTTTCCTATTATAGCACAAGCTTTTTCCTTTTTTTCCAACCAGAAGGGGCTATTTTGTCGATTTTTGCACTTAGTTTCTCAGCTGCCGCAACAAAAGACCCACAAATATCAAGATTATCTCCGAAGTTCCAGGAGTCCTAATTTACGCTTGGACTATGACCTGATCAAATCAGGTCCGTTTATGTTTCAGGACATTTATCTGCCCTGTGACACAGCTCAAATTATGCGTTCTTCTGAGCGATTGCTGCCTGTGCAGATAGGTAAAAATATGGGGGTTTTTAATGAAATGAGCATTGTCCTCATTCTTTTCCCTATGTACCGAGGAAATCTTTTCGATTTCCTCCAATTTGATAATGCAGTTTTTCTTTCTGCCTTCCGCTGTAAAGGTTGCTTTCACATCTGCTGTCCCATTCAGATTAACATACCAATCAAATGTAGTATCCGATGTCGGTGTTATCAGATATACAAACTGATTGACAACATCGTGGCTGATAGTGCTACCACTAAAATCAATAAAGCTGTTCAGAGTGGAACGGATACCCTCTATATCCAATCCTTTCGGATTGCTTTTTTCCTGTGGAATTTCATCAAGTGCTTTTTGAAGTTTCTTGATTTCTTCATCGACAGGACTTCTCATTGCTTGATACTCGTCCTTGGAAATCTCTCCATCAGCTCTCATAGCAATCAAGTTACTCCGTACAATAGTTACCCTTGATAGCACTTTCGGGAAAATGCCTTGCAAACGCACTCATATCATAGCGGTTATGCAAAAGCCCTTTATCCTCCCGTAAAGCATTGATGACCGTATCAAGGTCTGCCTTAAATTCGTCAGATTTCCATTGTGGTCTGGTATCAAACCAAGTGGTGTAAAAGCCATAGCCCGTCGTGGCAAAGTCACCACGCAGATGCCCGATAGTGCCTGTCTGCCCCTCAAGCTGCATACTTTGGGCATAGGTGTATTTCTGTTCTGTCGGGGTTAAAGGTCTTGTCTTTATTTCATTACTCATTCGGCTGCTCCTTTCTTTCCTTTTTCTCTTTCTGCTCGTCTAAAATCTTGCGAATACAGACATCGCAGAAAATAACTGACCCATCCTTATATCGGGGATAGGACAGGTCGATGCAGTCATATTTTATTTTATCGCTCACGGTCATCACCGTTTTTCTGCTTCTTGTGGGGCAGGCTGATTATAGGGCATACGGCACTCGACTGGTATCGTTCATTCAGCTTTTGCCGTGCATCATCAAGCTCATTCGTGTTAATAACCCCAGAAATAATTTGAGCCTCCCTTGCAGTACCAACACACATAAGGGTTGGGTGAGTTGGGATTGTGACCGATGACAAGCTCTGTACTCCCGATAGTACAGCTCTCAATGATTTCATAGTTCTGTTGGAGCGTTTTCTTCGTCCATAAGCACCTCTATTCTTTGGCGCAAACGCCGATAGGCTTTCGCCCGTGGCTCTCATTTTTTGAACAGGGCGGCCCTACAAGCTCTGGATACCGTGCCTGCAGCTTGCGGCGTGTCCTGCTGACGCTCTCAAAGCTCGGCAGACCGAGATATTTGTGCTGCGTCATTATCTCCGCAAGCGGCATTGCTCCTGCATCCTTCAAACAAGCATTACAAAGTGCAAGATACAGTACCATATCGTCATTTCTGGCATCTTCATTCTTTTCCAGAACAGCCCGTGACTTTCTTTTCAATGGTTTTAGGTTTCTCATCTTTACCAGGAAAGGGCGGCATCTTTCAGCGCCCAAACAACTTACTTATTCTTTCTGTTACGGATATTCAAGCCATACCGCCGCACCCACAATGAACACGACAAGCACGATTGCGATAATGGTTTTAGCGTCCATCATTAGTCCTCCTTTTCTTCTTTCTGTTCTTATAGCCGACAAATCCAGAACGCCCGCACCGACAACAGACAACGCCAAGGCTTACCCATAAGCCCAGATTGAAGTCATCGCCTGTTTTCGGGGTATCCCTGAACTCATTGTGCATCTGCACGATAGCCGTAGCGTTCACCTTTACCGTTGCCTGTTTATCGGCAGGAAGGATATATCCTGCGGAAGCCTTGTCGCTTACTTCGGATACGGTATAGTCGCCAATCCGCAAGCCCTCAATCACGATTTCCCCGTTCTTATCTGTCTTAAAGGTCTGGTCATAGTCCACGCCTGTCACTTGGAAGAGAGCCTCACCGCCTTCGGAGGAGTCTTTACGATTTTAAGAGAGCCTTTCTGTGCTGCATTGATAAAGCCTACACCCGCCTTGTTTTCCACTGTGTAGGTCTTGCCGTTCTCCTCGATGGATACGGCATAAACATCTTCATCAAGCACAAAGCCTGTCGGAGCTTTGGTTTCCTTTACCAGATATTTGCCGTAGCGGAGTTCACTCATCTGGTAAACGCCGCCGTCAAGTTCCTTCATTTCGCCAAGCAGCGTATCGTCTTTATCCAGTTTCCCATCGCCATTGGTATCGGAGTAAACCTCAAATACCGCACCAGACAGCTTGTTGTCGGGATAATCCTCATCAACCTTTGTCAAAGCGATATTGCCCTTAATGAAGTAGTTGACAAGTTCGATTTCCACAACTTCGTCCACCTTGCCAATAGTCACGGCGATTTCTTCCTCGGAGAGTACATATCCCTTCGGGCTTTCGATTTCACGGATTATCCAAGTTCCATACGGCACTTTGGCAAAAGAAAAACTACCATCATCTTTTGATGTGGTAGCTGCAATCGCATTTTCCTTTGTAAACTCGGTAGTTCCTGTCTTAAAGATACCGATAACTGCACCGCCCAGAGTTTTTCCGTCCTCATCAGATTTCTGCCGCTTGAGCCAAATAATATCGTCATTTGTGATAGCTTCGCCCTCGTTGGCTGTAATGCGGACAGTTTCGGTATCCTGTCCTGCGTATTCAAAAGTAACAGGGTATTTTGCATCGCTGACAATATATGCGGAGTTGGTCGAGATTTCCTGCACATAATAGCTGCCCATCGGCAGGTCGCTGATTGCTTTCCCGTGACCGCTTTCATCAAGGGAAATGACCTCAATCAGACCGTCCGCAGGAATGGTCTTTCCATCTGCGGCTGTGAGTTCCTCCGCCGCATACAAGCCAAAGGTCACATCAAAGATTTCCCCGTTCTTGCCAATGCCGTAGGCTTCATCAATGGCAAGGCTCTTGATGAGGTCGATTTCAACACGCTGTCTTTCATTATAGAAAGAAAAGGTAGCCGTTTCCGTTACATCAACATTCTGTCCTGCATACACAAGCTCAACAGAATGGACTTTCTCGTTCAGCACCATTCCATACGGAGCTGTGATTTCCTTAACCTCATATTTTCCGAGATACAGTTCTTTGGATTTTACTGTACCGTCTTTTCCTGTCGTAACGGTATCCACAACCTCGCCCTTGTTTGCTCTGACCGTCCCGTCCAGAGTGACAATATCCTCGGCTGCGGTAATCTCATAGACTGCACCCTCAAGACCGCTGACAGAGAAAATCGGCTGATACAATCCCTTATCGCCTGCCACGGAGCTGAATACCTCGCCAGACTTTTCTACTGTAATTGTACCTTTCTGTGCCATATTGGAGCGTACTACCTCAATAACGGTAATGCCGCTTTCTTCCTCGGAATTTTCCTGCACCACATCAAAATAAACAGGTTCAGATTT
>SCPN01000869.1_pt1 | contig 21059 bp, 19 predicted proteins | sample 6106831 | NCBI WGS metagenome assembly SCPN01 (sample SAMN10720447, study PRJNA508395) | human gut metagenome | isolation source: Participant 1, 0 month
CATTAAAACAGTTCCCTGGATAATACCGTTTTTGACTGCTTCTAACGTTCCATCAAGCCCATCGATTCCAAAAATGACCGGTCGTTCTTCCAAGGGATAGCCCTCATCTTCATACGCATCTACTGCTCCCATTGCCATCTCATCATTATTGCAAAGTACAAGCTCAATATCGCCCCCATATTGATGGATCAGCTGCAGCATTTTATTTTCAGCCTGACTACGGTTCCAATTGGCGAACTGATAGCTGAGCTTTTCCAGATAAATACCCTGGCCCTGGATTGTTCTGACCACACTGTCCGTCCGTATGATAGCATCCGTGCCGCAGCACCTTCAGCGGGACATATTGTATCTTGCCATCCCCATTGTGGTCCAGCCCCTGGTCTGCATGTATCACTTCCGACACAATCTCTCCCTGCATGATGCCTGACTGTCTGGCATCTCCGCCAACATAATACAGCTTATCCCATTGCATAAGATCTTCCCATACCGGCTCACGGTTAAAGAAAATAACCGGAACATTTTCTGTTTTTGCCATTTTTATTATATTGGACGGTTCTGTCCTGTCAACCAGATCGACCGCCAGAATATCACAGCCCGCATCCAGTATTTCTCCTACTGCTTCATCTTGGATATTCTGGTCATTTTTACCATACCTCACCGTCATGATAATCTTAAAGGAATCTGACTCATATTTTTTCAGTTCATCCCGCAGGCATTCCGTTAATGCATTAATGAACGGATCATCCTGTGTATACAGGACGACACCTACCCTGAGGACATTTCTCTCTACATCCTTACTGTGGCCGCATCCCGTCATATATAAGAGAGTGCAGCAGACCAGTACTATTATGAGACGGTTCTTTTTCATTATAATTACCATGCCTTTCCGTAACCTGCAGACTTTGGGACGCAGGTACAATATCCTGTCAGCCATATGACATACGATTAGTAAAATGTATATAGGAATTTCTGTGTATCTTCGCTGAAAATATCTTCTCTGTGCAGCAGCCGGTAATCTGTCGCCTGATCCTTGGTACGATGCAGACGCTTCTTTAACATATCGGAAATCTGAAGTACACTCTGATACCCCATATCATAACCATCTACCACAATAAGTCCGTCTATCACAGCTTCGTCCAGATAATATACACACTTAATGCTGCTCCCGATCCCATAGACCTTCATTCCATTCTCCTGCTTATCTGACAGTATTTTGGCTATTTCTTCCAGAATACCGGTTTCCAGCACAATCAGATAATCTACCGGTTTTTGCTGCATGAACATCTCAGTAATTGAAGTTTCATACGTAACGTTTATAGTAAACTGTATCTCATAATCTGTATCTGCCAGTGCATCCAATACACCTCTGGTACGCTCACCGGCACAGCATGTATCTTTATATCCGCTAATAATCCCGACCTTCTTCCCCCCGCTGTCACATGGGTTACGGGCTGCCAGGTCTTCCCCAAGCGTATATCCCATAAGGTAATCATCCGGTCCGGTAAAGGGCAGGTCAGAATATTGGGACTGAATATTATTCGATACCAGTATAACTGGTTTCTGCGTACTGGTTTCCGAAAGCATGGCAGCTGTATCTGTCCCCGGTGCCGCCTGTATGATGAAAGCATCCACCTGATTGTCCATCTGCTCAGTTATCAGACTCTTCTCTTCCTGTGCATCTTCTATTTCATCCGTATTGCAGATGATAAGATGTATATTTTTTTCCCTGGCCGCCTGTTTGATACCATTGATAAAAGAATCCCATTTTTCATCACCGGATTTTTCAATGATAACCGCTACACGCTTCTGCGGTTTTTCATCTGAGAATATCAGAAATACACACAACAGGAGTAACAGACCAAGGATAATTTCCGATAGCAGAAACGTGATCTTGTTACTTTTCATGATCCACCTTCACTTTCCTGAAGTTTTCCCGGTGTCTCCAGAGCTTCACAGTTTTCCCTTGTATATGGCACTGCCGGAAGATGGATGGTGACTGTCGTTCCCTCATCCGGCTCACTTTCCACTATAAGCCCATACTTTTTGCCGAACATCAGCCGTATACGTGTATGCACATTAATGAGCCCTACACCGGATCCATGCTTTATTGCTTTCTGGTTACCAGTCAGGATATTTTCCACGTCTTCACGACGCATCCCTATTCCATTATCAGAAACTGCAATATAAATATCCTGCTCCTGCTTCCATCCCCTGACAACAATCCTTGGATCTTCATCCTTATCCATGTCTCCTACACCATAATAGATTGCATTTTCCAGAATAGGCTGCAATATAAGCTTCACCGTACAAAACGAATATATCTCCTCTGAAATGTCATACTCTGTCTCAAAACGCTCTTTGTAGCGGTATTTCTGTATGTTCATGTAGTTTCTGCAATGCTGCAGCTCGTCTTTGATCGAGATAATAGTCTTTCCTCTTGACAGGCTGATACGGAAAAGCTTGGCAAGCTCAGAAATCATAAAGACTGCATCCTGATTTTTACCGCTCTCGATCATCCAGGTAATGGATTCTAAAGTATTATAAAGAAAATGAGGATTGATCTGACTTTGCAGTGCCGCAAGTTCGCTCTTTCTTCTCTCATTCTGTTCTTCCATGATTTTTTTCATCAGACGCTCTATTTCCTCATAGGAACTTTGGATTGAATTACCAAGATGTCTTATTTCGTAAGATCCACCGATATATATATCCGGTTTTTCCCCGGCTTCATACGCCCTTACAGATGCATCCAGTTTGAGGATAGGACTGGATATTTTTTTGGATACAATACGGTTGACCAGAAGCAGCATCATAATGAGCATGATAACAATGACTACCATATAAATACGGAATTGTTCAAGACTGTCTGTCCTGGCATCCTGCCTGACTACACCGACCATCTTCCATCCCGTATAAGCTATGGTACTTATGATCACTGTCTGCTTATTACCGTCTTCACTGCGCATTTTTTTATATACACCGTCTTCACTTGTACATACAATATCTGTGTTTTCCCGGAATAACCCCCTATTTATTTTATTATAGTAAGGGTGATAGATCAGATTGCCTGCTCCGTCACACACATAATAATACCGGCCCCTGTTACTGTCATTCATGCGGTTCATCATTTCTTCCAGATAGGAATATTTCAGATCCACAAGCAATACACCATTCTCCGGTCTGTCTCCATCAATAACATCTACGGCACGGCTTAAGGAGATAACAAAATGATACCGTTTTGCATCATCCTGGAACAGATTTTGAATGTGCGGTGTCGAGAAATGCATGTTTTCTATCTCTGCCATCGCCTGCGTAAACCACGGCTGCTGTCCGGCATTGACTCCTTTTTTCTGTAATATGACAGGCTCAGCCGCCATCAGCTCTCCCTCTGTATCATACAATGCGATACTTTGTATTTTATCTTTATTGGAATCATACAGAAAGCTCAACTGCTGATTGAACTCCGGGCTGGACACATCAAATGTCTGGATGATATTATAGTTGGCGCTGTCAGAAATCTTCCTCATATCCTTCAGATATTGTTCCACGGTATTGACGAGACGCTCCAGCTGGTTCTGCGTATCCCTGATATCATTCTGGCGTATCAGCATTTCATACCTGTTGTACAACAGCAGGCCTATTGTTACCGATATAACTACCGTCATCAGGGACAAGGCTGCCATAATAACAGATTGTATATCCGACACCTTTCTTTTCTTTATCTTCATATTTATTTCCCTAAGTGCTCCGTGCGGTATTTTGAAGGCGACATTCCATACTTACGTTTGAATACATAGCTGAAATAGTTTGCATCCTCATATCCCACATGGTCTGCTATTTCATAGCTTTTCTCATTTGTTTCAAGAATAAGCCTGACAGCCTGCTGCATCCTGTAATCTGTCAGATAGGTAATGAATGAAATCCCGGATTCCTTCTTGAATACTGAGGAAAAATAAGAATTCGATACTCCAAGCCTTGAACATACTGTGTCCAGAGACAGACCTGTATCTGCATAACAGTCCCTGACTATATTTTTGGCTTCTGCAATCAAGGAACGCAATGAAGAGGTTCTGGCATTCTTTAACTCATCACTGATTGAAATAGCCACTCTGACAAGCCATGCAGATAATGTAGTCTCATCCATCTTCAGTATCTCTTCATAAACATTTCTTATCTCCCCCGTATGATCTTCAAAATTCAGATAATTATTTCCGCAGAAACGGTATAGATGGCTGACTATTTCCATAACAGTAAAATTGTACTGCGTAATTGTCCGGGCATTTTTCTTAAGCTCCTTTACCATGGAAAGAACCGCATGCTCTATATCCTCCCGCACACCTATATGGATTGCTTTGAATACACCATTCAGATTGATATCCTCCGGCTGCATGGATAGCTCCTGTCCTTTTGGCGCTATGTCTGCAATGTTGATCGACCGTCCTTCTCCATAGATCATACGATACGAAACTGCCTCTCTGGCACTTTCATACGAGAAACGGATGGCTTGTAATTCTGTGCATACTTTACCTATCCCTATCGTCACAACTGCGTTATAGAAACGCTCTGTCCATTTACAAAAATGGTCGCAATCATCCGTAAGCTTCGTGATCCCATCTTCTTCTCCAAGATTTATCAGCATGACTATATTGCCAAGATATGCAAAAAATCTGCAATCCCATCTGTCACTGAATCTTTCCCGTGCCTCCCTTTGGACAGACATGGAGAGAAGGAGCGGGGTCATCCCATTTGGAATATGGTTTTCCGATGTATGCAGGACTGCACAGCAATAATATGGTCCCGGCAGCGATATCTGATAGTTACGGAGATATTTGTATATTTCCCCACTGGAGATCTGTCCTTCCATAAGCGAGCAGAAAAAATTAGTCTGCAGGACAGGAAGGGACTCCGTATAATACTGCTCCAGTTTTCTGATATTTAATTTTTCTTCCCTTTCCCTGTCAAGGACATTCTTTAACCTTTTCAGGCAATCTGAAAGTTCAATGGCATTAACAGGCTTCAGTATATATTCATCTATCTCTAAACGGACTGCCTCTTTAGCATATTCAAATTCATCAAATCCAGTCAGTATCAGTATCCGCACACATGGATTATCCTGCTTCAGATTGCGGGCAAGCTCCAGTCCGTCCATATACGGCATCTTGATATCCGTAATCACAACATCCGGCTGCAATTTTTCTGATATTTCCAATGCTTTTATTCCATTCTGAGCCTTTCCGACCACTTCAAATCCAAGCTCCGGCCAACTGATCCTACGCTCGATCATATCCATGACTTCTTCTTCGTCGTCTACAAGAAGTACTTTATATATAAGCATCTTCGTTCCTCCACGTTTATCAGAAAATCTGTCTTTATTGATAAAAATGGCACGAATTCACCAAACAATAGATTCGTGCCATTTTTTTATTAGAATATTGTAACTATACTGCAACTTTTTGTCAATCCGGCAGTTGATAACCGTATTATTTCTTCTTTACATACTTAAGGCAGTCAAGTGTAACCGCCGCAAGAATGATAATACCTTCGAATATGAACTGAAGGTTCGTATCAATACCAAGGATTGTAAGTGAATATGTGAGAGCTGTAAAAATCATAACACCAGTCACTACTCCTGATATCTTACCAATACCACCGGTAAAAGATACACCACCAACTACACAGGCTGCAATGGCATCCATATCCCATCCTTGTCCATAAGCGGCACTACCTGAACCAATCATACGGTTACATTCCAGCCATGAACCAAATCCATACAGAATACCTGCAAGGACAAATGCCCCCATAGTTACTGCAAATACAGAAATACCGGATACTGCTGCTGCTTCCGGATTACCTCCGACTGCATACAGGTTCTTACCAAATGTTGTCTTATTCCAGATAAACCATACTACTATGACAGCAACTACTGCCCAAAGAATAATGGTCGGGAATTTACCTATTCTTGGAATGAACATTGCAGGAATGGAGGAATCAATCGCTCCGAATGATACACCCTTTGTAGCATAAGTTACAAGTCCAAAAATGATCAGCATGTTCGCCATTGTAGAGATGAACGGATGCATCTTGAATCTCGCCATAAAGAAACCGGCGATAGATGCGAAGGTTGTTGTCAGCAATACACACACAAACAATGCAAGGATTGCACGGGCAGGTGCCGGAATACCAGTGAAATCAAAGATATGTCCGAATACTCCACCTGTGTTTATACCATTATGCATAATGATAGTCGCAGTTACCATGCCAAGACCAACCATTCTTCCTACTGACAGGTCAGTACCGGTCAACAGGATCAGTCCTGCTACACCAAGTGCAAGGAATACACGGGGTGATGCCTGCTGAAGGATATTCAGGATATTCGCCACTGTCAGAAGCTGTGTATTTTTCACAATCGGGGTAATGATACAAAGAGCTATAAATATCATGACAATGACAATATAAAGTCCGTTCTTATACAGAAACTGTGAGGTATTAAAGGTATATTTATAGTTTTCAAAGCTCTGTATCTTCTTCTGGGTAAACGTAAACTTGGATGTACGCAGCAGATCGATCAGATGGTATTTATGTGTAAAAGCTTCATGCTTTCTGTCTTTGATCTCCTGCAGCTTTGATTCATGCAGCATCTGGGCATCATACAGGCGGTTTTTGTATACATATTTCTCGTCCTTGATCTCCTGCTTGTCGCTCAGCTTTGAAAGGCTGCTCTCATGCTCTTTTTTAAGCTCCTCACGTACCTTTCTGTATTCTGCATTTTCCTGTTCCTTCTGCACTGCACAGCTTGCAGCCACCTTGTCATAATAATCCTTTTTGAAGTGGGCTTTCAGATAGTCTTCTGCTTCTGCGACCAGCTTGGATACTTTATCCTTATTGGCAGCTTCCGTTTCTTTTGCTTTTACCATCTGTTCCTTATCTTTTCTGATTATCTCAGCCTGTTCTTCTTTGGTATAATTCTTGTTTTCCCTGACCAAAGAGATGTGTGTCTTTAATTCCTGTACCTTATCGGAACCGTCTTTGCGGAGCGCATCTATCTGTTTTTGTATTTTACCAATATATTCATCGATTGGCTTCAGAAGCTTTGCTTCCTCTTCTGCCGAAAGATATTTCATATCATTTGCCATAACTCCTGTACTCCTCTCTGTTACAAATACTTAGCACTAAGTCTAAGCAGTTCTTCCTGATTAGTCTCTCTGGTATTTACTATTCCTGCCAGATGTCCATTAGACATTACACCGATTCTGTTGGTAATTCCAAGTATCTCCGGCATTTCAGAAGAAACAACAATAATAGTCTTTCCCTGCTTCGCCATATTGATGATCAATTCATAAATCTCATATTTAGCACCAACATCGATTCCTCTTGTAGGATCATCCATCATAAATACATTGGGGGAACGTTCCAGCCATCTTCCAAATATTACTTTCTGCTGGTTGCCACCTGAAAGATTAGCGATCATATCATCCGGTCCCATACATTTCGTATGCATGACACGGATCTCATCTGCTGTTGCCCTGACCATTTCATCATGGGATAAAGCAATTCCCGATCTGTATTGGTTCATATTGGCAATCGTAGTATTAAAAGTGATATCCGCTTTTATAAACAATCCGTCTGCCTTACGTTCCTCTGTGATCAGCGCAAATCCATGATCCATGGCATCTTTGGATGAAGTAAAGTTCATTAGTTTATCATTATAGTAAACGCGTCCTGCCGCTCTTGTGCGGATGCCAAATATAGTCTCAAGAAGTTCAGTACGTCCGGCACCTACCAGACCATACAGTCCAAAAATCTCACCTTTTCTTACGTCAAAAGATATATCCTGAAGCTTCGGTGCATACTTAGTCGATAAGTGTTCCACTTTCAGGACTACATCCCCCGGTGTATTGTCTACAGGTGGGAAACGATTATCCAGAGATCTGCCAACCATAGCAGATATCAGTTCATTCATATCTGTATCCTTACAGTTTTTCGTCATTACAAGTGCACCGTCACGAAGAACGGAAATCTGGTCACAGATTTCAAAAACCTCATCCATCTTATGGGAAATATAGATTAGTGAGATTCCCTGCTCCCGAAGCTGTCTCATCATTTTAAACAGTTTTTCAACTTCCGGTGCTGTTAAAGAAGAGGTCGGCTCGTCCAAAACAATCACCTTGGAATTATAGGAAATTGCCTTTGCAATTTCACACATCTGTCTGTTTGATACAGACATTTTTTTCATTGGTTGTGAAAGATTCACTGTAATACCAAGCTTTCGGAATAACTCCGAAGCTTCTTTTTTCATTCTGCTCTCATCAATTATTCCGACAGAATTCTTAGGGTAACGGCCAAGGAACAGATTATCGATCACATTTCTTTCCAGACACTGGTTCAGCTCCTGATGAACCATTGCTACACCGTTTTCCAAAGCGTCCTTTGGCCCTGTAAAATTAATCTCTTTGCCATCCAGAATTATTGTGCCCTCGTCTTTTTGATATGTACCAAAAAGACATTTCATCATTGTCGATTTGCCGCATAATTTCACCCATCAGACCCATTATTGAGCCTTTCTTCACATCCAGGTCAATATGCTTCAAAACCTTGTTTCTTCCGAATGATTTACTCATGCCGCGGATCGATAAGATGATATCCTTCTTATCTTCTGCCATATTCTACTCCTTTTAGAAAAAGGGTGTCAGGAGGTCCTGACACCCTCAGAACTCTTGCTAACAAGAAACCTGTATCATCTTACTGCTGAAGAATAGATGTATAAGATGTCGCATTATCTGTCTTAACCATATTGATTGCGAATGCATCATATTCTCCCGGATTACCAAGACGGTTTGTAATGTTGGATTCTGTCTGTCCATCACCACCGATGTAATCAACATTCAGGTTCAAAAGATCATCGTAATTCTGAAGCAGTGGCTGGTATGTTGAGCTTAAGAAGTTATCAGAAGCATTATAAATATTTAACCATACCTTTTTAGCAGGGCTTGTGGAAGCGTCTAACTGCTTGGAAACCTTGTCATATACTTTGGTTGAATCTGTAAAATCCTGATAGTTATCAGCTGTTACTGCAATATTTAATGCATAATAGGATCTCTCATCTGCATTATATCTGTAATCAACGCCTTCTTCCAGCTTGTTGCCTGCTGCATCTGCTGTACCGATACCGGTATCAACATCCACACCATCCAGGGCATTTCTGAGAACTCTCAATGTCAGATAAGCCTGTACGTCTGCATGCTGGGAAATAGTTCCGCCATATCCCTCTGCAATTGCTGCAACTGCATCGCTGTTTGCATCATATCCAAATGTAGGTACTTTATTATCCTTTGCCCAAGCATTGAACATGGACATTCCCATACCATCGTTGTTAGATACAACAACATCTATCTGATCTCCGAAAGATGCAGACCATGTACCGATTGCATTACCTGCGGTAGCTGCATCCCATGTAGCACCTGCTGAGTTCTTCATTTCCTGGGAAGCAAGCTCACGGATTGTATATGTTGTTCCATCTATATCAATAGTTGCGTCCTTAACTACTGAAGCAGAACCGTCTGTATTGGTTCCTGCCGGTGATGCATCAATTGCTCCCGATGCATCTACGCCGGTTCCAAGTGCAGAGCGGACGCCTCTTGTACGAGCGATGGAATCATTGTGTCCGATATCACCGATTGCCAGTATATAACCGATTACACCATCACCATTGCGGTCGATTGTTGCTGCATTAGTCTTGATATAATCAAGCACCATCTGGCCTTGGAGTTCAGCACCCTGGTTTGCATCGAATCCTACATAATATGTATCCTTATTGAAATTCAAGGCTGCCATATCAAGCTCTCCTGTTGAGCTGTTAGACGGCTGGCGGTTGAACCATACGAGAGGCTTCTCACTGTTGCCCACGCTGCCACTATCTTTGCTGACACTCTCAGTACTGCTGCTCTCAGTGCTGCTACTGCTGTTCGTATTATCGCTGCTGCTACTGTTGCTGCTGCTGTTGCTGCCTGATGCAGAACCACATGCAATAAGTGAAGCGGACATTGCTGTGGCTAAGAGTAATGACATAATCTTTGTTCTTTTCATAAATAACTTCCTCCTTTGAAGTGTACTTGTTATTGAGTAACCTCATTATATTATCCAAAGCAGAAAGATTACATAGAAAATTTTTATATAAACTATTAATTTTTTGTGCAACTTATTATTTATTTATATGTTTTGATTGCTTTTATTATAAATATTTTTGACATTATGATTATTTTTTTGACTTTGCATATCTATATCCTATACATTTTGCTATTTCCGTTCCGCCAGAATGCCATAAAGTCTGTTTCAGCCCGGTGCAAACAGATCATCCAGCAAAACAACCGACTGAATATTGGCTGCATATGAATTTTCTACCAGCCCATACGTTGTGATCAAAGTCGGATACACTGCATACCTCGTTCCTGTCATTTTTTATTGTAAAAATCAATTATAGATACTATTATTTTTCACTTAAAGTATGTTCTAAAGTGAGATTAAGTAGAGTATAGTGCCTTTTATCCAATCCATATTCTTCCCCCGGCTTCTACTGCCTTTTCCAGAACTGCCATGAAGAATGCGAAGCCGCTCAGGACAAAGATCAGTACGATTCCTGCCTTATCATAGATAAATTGTCCACCACTTCTGACATTTGATACCAGGATTTCCACACCAAGCATGATAAAAATCACAGGCCAGAGCTTCCATATCCACATATAGTCCAATATATGGAAGAATAGCTGTAACAGATAGATTACTCCGATAGAGATCATTGTGACTCCAAGCGTAATGGTTCCCACTCTATGCGTCATGTTCCTCACGCTCCTTATCCTCCAGCTGCTGCTTCTTGCCCTTTATCATCTGCACACCGATATAAATAATAATGACAGAGAAGACAACCTGTGGAATTTCTCCGGTCACGTTTTTCCACAGCTGCGTGGAAATAGCAAAGTAACATAACACCCTGTTCACGGAATTGGTAACGATCTTCCATAATCCCGCACAGCCTATCAGTATCAATGCCCATGCAAAATACTTTCTGCATCTTTCCTGTCCAATTACATCAAAAAACTTCCACTCACCTATATTGAAGGTGTCCTCCACACTGTAGAATTCCTCATTCGGAAGTCCTGCCAGATTGTGTACATGGAAAAAGCCATAGAACCATATCACAGGCAGTACATAGCCAAATATGTCCAGGTTCAGCCAGCCGCTTAAAGCCCCACAGCCAAAGAACAAAGTCATCAGCATTGCTCCCTGCTTCATAAATCCCATATACATCTCACCAGCTCCCGGCAGCAGTGAAAAACAAAATCTCCAAAATCCATTTCCTTTACGCATCCGCATCATTCTATTCCTCTTCCTTTCCAATCTGACCTATCCATTGCAAAGCTCTGCCTACATTGCTTTCTTCCCAGTTCGTTTCTATCCGATCCATTGCATCAGCACTTGGAATCATTCCTTCCACAGTCCCCTGGTTCACGACACCAAACAGCAGAATCGCAATTGCTACCGCAACCGCTGTCTTTAGTCCATACAGGAACAGCTCGACTCTGACAGATGCCTTAGTCACCTGTCTGGCAGTCTGTGTCTGTATGCTGCGGCTCTTCATCAGTACTTCGTCCTTTAATCTTTTGGGAGCTTCCAGCATTTGTGTACCTTCGACTTCATTGATCAGAAGCTCTAATTCATAATCTGTCATCTGTGTATGTTTATCCATGCCTGATCTCCCTTCCCTGCACTTTACCGTACAGCTTCTTTAACATTGCCCGTGCGCGGTATATCTGTGTCTGTACCGTCTTCTCATTCCTGTCAAGCTCCTGTGCAATCTGCGCCACACTCTGTTCCTTATAGAAGAAGCGATTAGCTATCTCATCATATGGAGGCTTTAGGCTGTCACAGCATTGCTGCAGCTCCTCCATCACCATCGTCTGCAGGCAGGCATCTTCACTGCTGCCATCCGATGAAGTATCCTGTCTTGCTGCAAAGAATTCATCTTCTGTTGGAATTTCCCCAGCTGCACTTTTTCTCTTGTAATCCAGACACTTATTGGTAGCGATTCTTGCCAGCCATGCCTTCTCGTTCCTGCCATCAAACCTAGCTATGTTCCTGTAAGCGGATAAAAAAGTGTCCTGCGTCAGATCTTCCGCATCAAAATAATTACCTGTCATTTTATAGCAGATACTGAATATCAGATTCTGATAAGTATCCAGCCAGTATGACAACTGCTCTTCGTCACTAATTTTATCCACCTCCTGTCTGTAGTTCGATATCGCCTTACATTTATTATAACGAATGCCGTTTTGTTTTTTCTTCAACTTTTTTCAATTTTTTCATAAAATATAGAAAAAGCGCAAAAGGAGCACTACTATGTACTTTCTTGTCGGCATTCTGCTTCTCCTCGTCCTGTTCCTCTCACTCTTTCATCATCACCGTAAGGAAAATATATGCAAAAGAATCTGTTCCATGTCCTGTGATGAGAAACTGGAACAAATCACCAGTCTGATCGAACCCTTCGGTTACACCTACATTCCCTGTCAGGATATTTTCTCTACTACCATTGATGCCCCTCAGCGAGCCTTTGGCTATACAGCACTCTATGATTATTATGCGCCACGGTTTGGCATGGTCTTTGACTGCCTGCCCATTTATTTTGACTACGGCGGACACACCTGGCTTATAGAACTCTGGAAAGGACAATATGGCATCAATCTTGGCTGTGAAGTTGGAATTTACAAAGCCGATTCCCTGGTTGCACAGTCTCAGCTTCGCACCACTCTCTTCCACAGTATCGAAGATCAGGAAATGCTTCCAATCTCTATTGACCTTTTCTATCAAAATAGCCCTCTGGCACATATCTGCACCAGACACTGGTGGGCGACTGCCTTTGATATGGGAAACTATGCACAGCCTTATGATCTTTCAATGGACGTCCGTATTACCTTCCCTAATATGTCAATGCTGGCTGTCTATGCCAATGCTCTGGATACTTCTGGAAAATGCCTTTACTGGGTATGCGGTTTGCAGATCATGATTCATTTTGACTACTGTTCCTCCTGTCTGCTGTCCGGCATACAAAAATGGATCTGCCGCATTACTCAATGGAAAAATCGACACATGTGTCATTTATTTATATGGATTACGAAGCCCTTTACAGCCTCCCTTGACCGTCTGCTGTATCTGTATTATTACCTTCCTGTGTCCATCCGTCTTCTGTTTCGTGACAAGAAACGACATAAATGTCACAAAAAAGGTAAAAGGAAGTGTCGCTTATGAGAAATCTGTGTGACATCAGGCTGGATAAAAGCTTCCGTACTGCCCCGGTTCTTGCTCTTACTCCCCACTCACGCATTGTACTGATCAGTGACTGTCATCGTGGCGTCGGTAACTCTAATGACAATTTTCTAAAGAATCAACATTTGTATTTTGCCGCATTGCAATCTTATTATAAACTGGGATTTACTTATATTGAACTGGGTGATGGCGATGAATTATGGGAGAACCGCAGTCTTACTGCCATCCGTGAAATCCATGGTAATGTCTTCTGGCTGCTCTCCCTGTTTGCCAGTGAAGGCAGACTATATCAGCTTTATGGTAATCACGATCATGTATTAAAAGGCAGTTCTGAGATGCCACATCTGGAAGGGTTAATTCTGAAGGTATGTGATTTCGGCACTCAAGCTCCTTGCCTGGAATTTTACCTGACACATGGGCATCAGGCAGATATGCTTAATTCTACGTTATGGAGACTCTCACGTTTCCTTGTTCGTTACCTCTGGAAGCCGCTGGAACAAGTGGGTGTCCTTGACCCTACCAGCGCTGCCAGGAATTATAAGCGACGCAGTCAAAGTGAGAAACGTCTCTCACATTGGGCAATCCATCATAACTGCTATCTTATTACAGGACATACTCACAGACCTGCTCTTGGTAACAACACCACCCATTATTTCAATACCGGAAGCTGTGTCCATCCTCGCTGCATTACCTGTCTTGAAATCGAGAATGGCGCCATTACCCTCGTGAAATGGTCGATGGAAACCAGACCAGACAATTCACTCTATGTAGCCAGGACACCATTGGCAGGTCCTCTCCCACTTCTGGAACTAGGCTCTACTCCTCCCTGACCTGCCCCGGTGTTATGCCGGTATATTTCTTAAATACGCGGCTAAAATAATAGACATCACGAAAGCCTGTCTGTGCCGCAATCTCCTCCATGGAATAGAAGCCCGTCATCAATAACTGTCTGGCACGTTCCACACGCACCGTATTCAGATAATGAAATATCGTTTTGTCTGTCCACTTTGTAAACTGCCTGTTCAGATAATCAAAATGATAATGATACTTCTCTGCCAGCATTTCCCCCGAAATTTCCTCCTGATAAGAAGTATTTAGATAGGTAATCAACTGTGGAATCACCTCTCTGACCTTACCATGCACCGGTACTGTCTTTCGATGCATACTGTTGGCATAATCTGCTGCTTCTATCAATAATAACTCCTGAAAAAGACATTCTGCCTGTATCTGGTCATATGGCTCATGTCCCCTGAATAATTGCGTCATATTCCTTGCAATCTCCCTGCATCGAAGAGTTTTGAGCATCTCATCCATATGATAATATTTTGGAATCCTGATATCCTTATCCTGCCTGCCAGTCTCGGCCCTACCCTGCTCTTTACCTTCTGTATCAGTATAGTCCCCTTCGGACATGCATCCTTTCCCAACAGCACTCACCTCTCTGATATCCTGTGAGAAATGCACATACAGGAAGTTACATACAGAAGTCCGATATCCCACATGCTTACGGGTAGGATCTAACAAAATACAGTCATTCTCCACCAGATGATACTCCTCTTCTCCCTCCCGCAGATACATCTTCCCCTCCAGAATATAGTAGAAAATATATTCATGATACTGCCTGCTAAAATGAATATAAGGCGGCTTCACCCTCGCAATATCCGTCATGGAAACCACAGGCAGCCTTTCTGCATTTATGTCAAATATAACGCTATTTTCCAAATCTATCTCACTCCCTTATCCATTATGAACATTGCGTTTATCAAAATTCTATATGCAGCTTGCATAGCCCCATTAAATAATAGGAAATATTACAACCCTTCACTCCATATGCGTTAAATATGCTTGTTTCCAAGCATATTCTGATGCAATCTTCCACCCTCTGTAATCACAATCTATTATACCTTATAAAGTCGCTAAAGTACAAATCTAAATCACTATTTCTTATTGTTTATCCTCCATAACCAACTACAATATACCTTAGATAGGAAATTACGAAACACCCTATTCCAGTTACAGAATTGCGCTGACTTAACCATGCATAAACAGGCACTTGAAAAACGTCAGCACTTAGGCGCTGTCCTTTAGCGCCTTATGTACTGCTACAATGTTTTCACGTAGTGAGGTGCGCCGTGCTGCATGGTTAAAGCCAGTCAATCTTCACCTCCCCACCCTGTTTCGTAAAACACCCAAGAACAGTTGATTCAATGGAGGTCTTCACCCATGAAGGATATGACACAAGGCAATCCTACCCGACTTATTATTTCATTTGCAATTCCCATGCTGATCGGCAATATCTTTCAGCAGATCTATAATGTAGCAGACACCATCATTGTAGGTCGTTTTCTTGGCGCCAGTGCACTTGCTGGTGTTGGCAGTACAGGAACTCTGACCTGCTTTCTTACAGCTTTGGTCATCGGTCTGTGTAATGGCGCCGGTCTGGTCGCTGCCCAGTGCTTTGGCTGTCGCAATACAGAGAAATTAAAACAGGTCATCGTTGCCCTGATCTGGACTGCGGGAAGCTTGACTATTGTTGTCTCTCTGCTTGGTATATTCTGTTCCAGATTTTTTCTAAGATTACTGAGTGTTCCTGAAGATGTCATAGATTACTCGGTAACTTACCTTAGAATCATATACAGCTTCGTAATCGGCAGTGTCATTTATAACGGAACTGCTTCCCTGCTTAGAAGCACCGGAGATTCCAAGACACCTCTCTATGCCGTTATTGCTTCGTCTATGGTCAATGTATGTCTGGATCTTCTCTTTATTCTGGCATGTGATCTTGGCGTAGCAGGAGCCGCTTATGCAACCATACTTTCTCAATGTATGTCTGCATCTGTCTGCATAATCAGTCTGTATCGCAAACGTAAGGAACTTGGCATTACCAATCTCAACTGGCATGCAGACCGAAATAATGTGCTTCTGATCATAAAGACAGGCTTTCCCTCTGCTTTTCAATCCTGTATGATCTCCCTGGGCGGCATGAGTGTACAACGTCTGGTCAACTCCTATGGTTCTTCTGTTATGGCTGCTTATGTGGCTGCCAACCGTATCGACAGTGTAGCCATTCAGGTCATTGTGTCTATCGGTACTGCACTCTCTGTATTTACCGGTCAGAACATGGGACAGAACAATTTTGCCCGTATTCATGAAGGACTGCGCAAGACCCTGGCAATGATGATGGCAGCTAGTATCTCTATTGCCACCTGTGTGCTGCTGTTCCGCTATCCACTCATGAAGCTGTTTCTGGACGAGAGCAGCGCAGGTGATGCCATACAAATAGGCGCCACCTATCTTTCAATTATTGGTGTCGCCTATGTGATCGCCGGTATTATGCAAAGCTATCAGAATGTGATCCGTGGTTCAGGTGATGTCAACACCTGTATGGTGGCAGGACTCACTGAGCTGGCTGGCAGAATTGTATTTGCCTACCTGCTCTCTTCCCTAATCGGTTCCACGGGTATCTGGATCGCTACGCCCCTCTCCTGGAGCTGTGGTTGCGTTATCCCCGTTATCCGCTACTATTCTGGCAAGTGGAAAACCAAGAAACTAGTGTAAAAAGCATATATGGCATTTTTACATAGCAGCTTTCTAAGACTTACCACCTAATTCGCCCGTATGACACCGCAGCCTATCTTCGTACCGGAATTACCTGACAGCTGTGTCATAAAATCATCCGGCATAGCATGAATCACCACGCTTCTCACTCTTTTATTCTATGCATAGGCAGGTGTATATGACCTGCTGCCTTTTATCTTATATTGTATGATTTACCACAACCGCCAATCTGTAAACGGCTGCTCTTATATTACAGTTTCTCAACGCCAATCGTTACGTTCTCACCATTGACATTCCAATCCTTGGTATGTGTACCTCCTGCTGTATATGCAAATGCATCAGCCAGTACCTTCTCACCGATGGATTTCTCATTCTTCTCTACAACAGCAGCAATTCTCTCATTACCACTGATGTATACCTTGATATGATCCATTACTTCGAAGCCTGAATCCTTACGCATAGTCTGAATCTTACTGATGACTTCATATACGAAACCTTCCTCGATCAGTTCTTCTGTCAGGTTCGTATCCAGTACAACGGTTACTGTGTTGTCAGCTTCTGTTACATAGCCTTCCTTCTGGGAGATATCAATTAACAGATCTTCCTCAGCAAGCTTTACTTCTGTGCCGTTTACATCAAATGCGATAAAGCCGTTGGCTTTTAACTCATCCATAGCTGCATTGCCATCAATAGAGGCAAGTGTCTTCTGGATGCCGCCTAACTGCTTACCATACTTAGGACCTACTGTACGAAGCTGTGGCTTGAAAGTATAAGTTGTAAAGTCTCTTACATCATCTGTAAAGACTACCTTCTTGACATTCAATTCATCTTCGATGATTTCCTGATAGAACTCGCTTAATGTGAAATGGAGCCTTGATGAACATTGTGCTGATAGGCTGACGATTCTTGATGTTCGCTGTATTTCTGCAGGCACGTCCCATAACGACTACCTTCAATACGGCTTCCATATCCTCTTCCAGCTTCATCTACGAACTTCTCATTTACAGTCGGGAAGTCGCACAGATGAATACTTTCAGGAGCATTCTTGTCGATGCTTCTTACCAGGTTCTGATAAATGTCTTCTGTCATGAAAGGAATCATAGGTGCTGCTGCCTTGGAGATTGTAACCAGTGCTGTATAAAGAGTCATATAAGCATTGATCTTATCCTGCTCCATACCTTTGCCCAGAAACGCTCACGGCTTCTTCTGACACATACCAGTTACTCATCTCATCTACGAACTCCTGTAATGCTCTTGCAGCTTCAGGGATTCTGTAATGATCCAGGTTATCATCAACCTCTCCGACTACTGTATTCAGCTTGGAAAGTAACCATTTATCCATTACAGGAAGTTTATCATAATCCAGTGTATATTTTGTTGCATCGAAGTTATCAATGTTTGCATACAGTACGAAGAATGCATAAGTATTCCACAGAGTACCCATAAACTTCCGCTGTCCTTCCTGTACAGCCTTACCATGGAAACGGTTAGGAAGCCATGGAGCGGAGTTGATATAGAAGTACCAACGGATTGCATCTGCACCATACTGTCCCAGTGCTTCAAAAGGATCTACTGCATTTCCCTTGGACTTGGACATCTTCTGTCCGTTCTCATCCTGAACATGTCCCAGAACAATAACATTTTCATAAGGAGCCTTGTTAAATAACAGGGTAGACTCTGCCATCAGAGAGTGGAACCATCCACGAGTCTGGTCAACTGCTTCTGAAATGAACTGTGCAGGAAACTGCTTCTCGAATACATCCTTATTTTCAAAAGGATAATGATGCTGCGCAAAAGGCATTGCACCTGAGTCGAACCAACAGTCAAGTACTTCCGGTACACGCTTCATTGTCTTGCCACACTCAGGGCAAGGGAAAGTTACTTCATCAATATACGGTCTGTGAAGCTCTACCTTGGCTGCATCAGGATTGCCGCTGCGCTCTGCCAGTTCTGCCCTGCTGCCGATACATTCTCTGTGTCCACATTCACATTCCCAGATATTGAGCGGAGTACCCCAGTAACGGTTACGTGAAATCGCCCAGTCCTGAATATTCTCAAGCCAGTTGCCGAAACGTCCCTTACCGATGGATTCAGGAATCCAGTTTACTGTATTATTGTTGCGGATCAGATCATCCTTCACTGCTGTTTCCTTGATATACCAGGACTCTCTTGCATAGTAGATAAGAGGTGTGTCACATCTCCAGCAATGAGGATATTCATGTTCAAATTTCGGAGCATCAAAGAGTTGTCCCTTGGACTCCAGGTCTTTTAATACTTCAGGGTCTGCTTTCTTTACAAATAATCCGGCAAAAGGTGTTTCCTTGGTCATTTCACCCTTGCCATCTACGAACTGTACGAATGGCAGATCATAATTACGTCCAACATTGGCATCATCTTCACCAAATGCAGGAGCGATATGAACGATACCAGTACCATCTGTCATTGTGACATAAGTGTCACATGTGACAAAGAATCCCTTCTTATTCTGCTTGTCTGCACACTCTTTTGCACATGCATAAAGCGGCTCATACTCTTTATATTCCATCCTTCCACCTGTGTAGGTCTCTAATACTTCGTATGCCTTCTGTCCTTCTGCTGCCAGCCACTTGCTCCACCAGCCAGTGCCTGTGCCAGATAGTAAGTATAGCCGTCAGCAGCCTTTACCTTTACATAGGTATCATCTGGTTTCTACAGATGCAAATGCTAGCCTTGGCAGTGTCCATGGAGTTGTTGTCCATACCAGGAAGTATGCATCTTCTCCTGCTGCCTTGAATCTTGCGATTGCGGAACGCTCTTTTACAGTTTTATATCCCTGGGATACTTCTGCGGAAGACAGAGGCGTACCACAACGAGGGCAGTAAGGAACAATCTTGAATCCCTTGTATAATAAGCCTTTGTTCCAGATTTCTTTCAGAGCCCACCACTCAGACTCAATGAAATTATCATCATAAGTTACATATGGGTTATCCATATCAGCCCAGAAACCTACTGTGCCTGAGAAATCTTCCCACATTCCCTTATATTTCCATACGGACTCCTTACATTTCTTAATGAAAGGCTCCATGCCGTATTCTTCGATCTGCTCTTTACCATTCAGTCCTAAGAGTCTCTACTTCCAAAGTTCCATACAGGAAGACATCACATGTGTGTCCCATCTCTGCTTTACGTGAACCATATAGCCCTTCATTGTTCTGTATCTTGGAATCATATCCTTAATAACACGTGTCAATACGTGTCCGATATGTGGTTTGCTGCCTGGTTGTTAGCATCCATCATAGAAGGTATATGTTTCACCTTCCTTGCGATTTTCCATACTCTTCTTAAAAATATCATTGTCTTTCCAGAACTTCTCGACATTCTTCTCTCTGTCCACAAAGTTCATATCTGCTGATACTTTCTGATACATGTTGTTACCTCCATTTTGATTATTGTGAGCTTGTATCCGTTTCATGAAACCAATTTCAATACCTGTTTATGGTTTGGTAAAGCAGATACAACTCACTGGGTTAATGCAAGTCTGGAATAAGCAGACTCACAAGCTTCGCTTGCTCGTTCGCGTTGCTCGCCATAGTATAAGATACAGAATTGTATGCGAGCATGAATTCTGTATCTTATACCATGGCTCTGCTTATCCGCGCAAAAAAGGCTCCGTCCTGTAAATAGGACGAGAGCCTTACAATCGTTATACCACCTATTACAAATGTACTCCATCATAAATGATGTTCATACCTGTTCCCTGTAACGTAGGAAAGACGGCATTGCTTACTTATTACTTTCTACTAATTTTCAGCTCTGCGACTCAGGAGTGATTTTCATTCATCAGCTACTTGCATCGGTTCTCACCTGCTCCGACTCGCTGCGGCGTTCACTCATAAACTACTGTCTCCGTCATGGTCTTTTCTTTTTCATTATAACACTACCGTGTGCCATATATCATATAGTATAAGCACATCCAATTATGGTGTCGCTTGTAAGCAGTTTTCATCTGCTTATTATTCCTGTAAAGCGGAAAAATCCGGTTTAGATATATCATCTCCTCCTGCTCTTCCTCTTTTTGCAGGAACATGACCATATAGATAGGATAATACACAATATTTTCTACAACCTGCACATTTTCATTACACAATACGATTCCCTGTGGTATGGCATAATTTCCTGTTGATAAGACATTGTTTAGTGCAGCATGGCGT
>SCPN01001181.1_pt1 | contig 21010 bp, 29 predicted proteins | sample 6106831 | NCBI WGS metagenome assembly SCPN01 (sample SAMN10720447, study PRJNA508395) | human gut metagenome | isolation source: Participant 1, 0 month
TGTTTCAGCAGTCTGTCGTCTTTGCGGATATTCGTCTCCAGCAGACCGGTTATATCCCAGCCATCCCTGGTTATCTCCGCGCCCGCAGCACCTCGATCATCGTCCATCTTCGCGTCAGCGTTGTCCGCGAAGTTCAAAGACCCATAGCCTCTAACAGGGCCGGTTTCTTTGGGGAACCATACTCCGCTCACCGTGAGGTGTGCCAGAATGCACGGTGCTTTAACTCGGTTGCCAGCTTCGGCGGGAAACCTTCAATGGTGCGCATGCGCTCGCTGACCATCTCGGTGCCGATGATGATGTGGCCAAACGGTAGCCGTCATCGGTATAGTCATTCTCCGGGATACGGAGGCTCTTTGGTCTTTCCATGTCGTGGAATATGGCCGCGGTAGAAGCAGGTCACGGTTTAACATCGGGTAGGTAGTAGCTGCAAAGTAGTCACACATCTTGGTGACGCTTAACGTATGCTCCAGAAGACCGCCCACAAAACCGTGATGCACGCTCTTGGCTGCGCTGTGGAACTGAAACACCTTCGCAAAGTCCGGATCGCCGAAGTAGCTGTCCAGCAGTTTCTTCAGATACGGGTTTTTTACAGAAGCAATGAGTGCCAGCAGCTCGGAATACATCTGTTTGACATCTTTTAAGGACACCGGAAGGTAATCTGCCGGAATGTACTCGCCCTCATCTGCCTTGCGGATCCGCTTAACATTCAGCTGCTTTGCTCCCATGAACATGGTCACGTCCGCATCGATATAAACGTAATCCAGCGCCTCAAAGTTCCCAACACCCGGAGACCCCAGATCCCATAATTTCGCGTCAACAGTGCCTGTTTTGTCCTGAAGGACCAGATTTCCGTATTCTTTGCCGTTCTTGGTCAGCGCAATCTGCTTATTTTTGCAAAGATACACATCGGAAATGTGCATGCCTTCTCTAAAACTGTCAATATACCTCATATCGTTCCCTTTACTTTCTATCTTATCATTTTTAATTTTCCTGTTTTGCCGCCCACTGCGGCGCGTTTTCTAACTCATTTACGCGTCCGTCAGCGGCTGCCTACCGTCACGTCAAACTCCAGCTCCGTGTAGGTGTCCCGGCCATTGCGCGCTACCGTCACATGAATGATCTGCCCGCAGGTCATCTTGTCCAGCGCGGCCTGGTATTCTTTCATGGATTTTACCGGATTTCCATTGATCTGCGTGAGGATATCGCCATTCTGGATGCCTGCGTTATATGCCGGTTTTTCCGTCACGGCATTCACCACATAAATGCCCTCCGGCAGACCATTTGCTGCCTGGGCATCGGTCGCTTCCTGGCCTACGATTCCAATGCAGGGGATTGCCTGGCCGTTGCTGAGCTTCTCCAGGATTCCCTTATAATCAGAAATGCCAAAGATTTCTGTTACCTGACTTTCGGTTCCTGAGATTATCTGCAGGTACCTGGGCCCAGCCCACCAGTTCTCCATCGGTGTTGATCAGAAACGTACCGCATTCCGCATTCGCCAGAATGTCGGAATACAGGATGCGGCAATGCTGATCCACCATGGGACTGCTTCTCACCACATACGAAACAAACCATAATCCGGGAATGAACCACCCCGCCGGGCTGCCTACCGCCGCAAGCAGGTCTCCCTGCCGCACCTGATAAGAATTGCCAAGGGGCATCGGTTCCAGATCCCGCAGCTGCGATGTGTCTACATCTCCTGTGCTGATGCTGACAATGGCCATGCCGGATGTGGCATCCTTCTGTTTCATATGTCCGTTTACATCTTTTCCGTTTTCAAAGGTCACTTTAATGGAATCTGCCTGCTCCACCGCGGCTTCCGGTGTCAGAACCAGAAGTTCCTGACTGGTCTTTGCGATGATGACCCCGGCATACAGGCCTGTCGTCTCTACCGGATTGTCGAACCAGTCGGTATTCTGCTGGACCGAATGAACCACCACCACGCTCTTGTCCGCAGTCTGGGGGCCTTTGCCCGCAGGCTGTTTAACAGTGAATTCAGGTCATCTACAGTATAGCGGTAATGCTCCAGCGCAGTCTGAACCATTTCCTCTACAGGTTCGGTCTCCGTCTCCGCAGCATTTTCTGTCTCCTGGGCTTCCGCGGAAGATTCCACTTCATCCTTCGGAATGGAAATGGCGGATGCAGTTGGCCGGTTTCCCTCCGACAACTGCTCCAGGACCGGTCTGGTCAGCGCAAAACACACTGCTGAAACCACGCCAAATATCACACCGGCGCAGGCCGCTGTTGCCATTTTGGTCGCAATCTGCTTTTTGCTGGGTGCCGGCCTTACGATCTTCTCACTGATAAAATCACGGTCATTCTTTTTTTCAGGTTTTTTCTCTGGATCCTGTATCTCAGACATTCATGTCCTCCTTACTTCATAATCCTCGTAACTGTTCAGTGCCGTCACAGTCACCCTCCCGTATGCATCGTCTATGCATTATCTTTTATTATAAGGTTTTGGGGCAATTTACGCAACTAAAAAGTGTTGTCCGCCCTTTCGCCGTCGTGCATTTCATGTTATAATCAAAAGCGCCTGAAGTTCTTCCCTCAGGCGGTTTTCTGCTATTAATTAAACACAATCGAGTTTTTATGAACCAGAAAGTATTAAAACATTAGAATATAATGGATCATTACCCGGTGACTGACTACGCAGCTTCCACGCCGGGAAAGCTTCTGCCAGAACCTGCTTCCCATGAGTGACTACCATGAGATCGTGCAGGCCCAGACGGAAACCCGACTGCCCTCACCCGTGTCCGCATGAAGGGCAGCCTCTCCTTAAGCGGTGTCCGCGATCCGTGACTCCTTAAAACGCCTGGAGATTGGCAGCGCCTTAGGCATCCCGGAGCTGTTATCCATCAGTTCCCTGCTGTGGCAGCCCGCGCCAAAGCCTACGGCAGCACGAGGAATCGAAGAATTTCCGGATGACTCCTTAGACTCCATGTTCCGCAGCCTGGAGCCGGTTACTTCTGTCAACAATGAGATCAAGCGCTGCATCCTCTCGAGGAAGAGATCAGCGATAACGCAAGCCCGGCCTGCACAAGGTCCGCCGTTCCATGCACGGCATCAACGACCGCATCCACTCAGTTAAACAGCATTTTAAACAGCTGCCGTTCCTATCCTGCAGGATGCCGTCATCACCATGCGTGACGGACTACTGCCTGCCGGTCAAGGCGGAGTATAAGTCCCAGGTAAACGGTATGGTTCCACGACCAGTCCTCCACCGGTTCTACCCTGTTCATTGAGGCCCATGGCGGTCATTCAGTTAAATAACGAGCTGCGCACCCTGGAGATTCAGGAGCAGAAAGAGATCGAGGCCGTCCTGGCCCGATCTAAGCGGTCAGCTCATGCCTTACACCGAGGCTATTGACCTGCAGATTCTTTCCATCTGGATTTCATTTTGCGAAGGCAGCCCTGTCCCGCCACTTTAAATGCAGCGAGCCGAAGTTCAACACCGAAGGACGCATCCACATTAAAGACGGACGCCACCCGCTTCTGGACCCCAGAAGGTGGTTCCGATCACGGTATGGGGCACTGATTTTGACCTTCTCATGGTCACCGGCCCGAACACCGGCGGTAAAACCGTTTCTTTAAAACCGTAGGGCTTTTTACCCTCATGGGACAGGCCGGCCTGCACATTCCGGCGTTCGAGGGTTCTGAACTGGCTGTATTTGAGGAAGTCTTTGCCGATATCGGCGATGAGCAGAGCATCGAGCAGAGTCTCAGTACCTTCTCTGCCCACATGACCAACATCGTTCACATTTTAAATCAGGCAGACAGTCATTCCCTCTGCCTCTTCGATGAGCTCTGTTCCGGAACCGACCCGACCGAGGGTGCGGCTCTGGCCATTGCCATCTTAAACTTCCTGCACAACATGAAGTGCCGCACCATGGCCACCACCCACTACAGTGAGTTAAAGATCTACGCCCTCAGCACCCCGGGCGTGGAGAATGCCTGCTGTGAGTTCGATGTGGCTACCCTGCGCCCGACCTACCGCCTGTTAATCGGTATCCCGGGTAAGAGTAATGCGTTTGCCATTTCCTAAAAAACTGGGCCTGCCGGACTACATCATTGATGACGCGAAGACCCATCTGGAGTCCGAGGACGAAACCTTTGAGGATGTCATCAGCCGTCTGGAGGAAAACCGTGTCACCATCGAGGAAGGAGCGCGCGGAAATCAAGCTTCAAGCCAAAGGTGCCCGCCTGAAATCCGGCCTGGAAAGAAGAAGAACGCTGACGGAAGGCGGCGCAAGGATAAGACGATAGAGACCAGCGAGAGCGCAGCGGATCCCACGGGAGAAAGAGCAACCAGACCGCACCATCAAAAACATCAACAAGCTGGCGGCCTCCTCCGGCATCGACACCAAAGCCCTGGAGGCAGAGCGCACGAAGCTGCGCGACAGCTTAAAAGAAGGCATTTCTCTCAACAAAGCAGGAGACCAAAAAACCGCACAAAGCCATCAACCCGAAGACCGTGGGCGACGGTATTGCTTTCCTGCGAGGCTTAAATGGTACCGTCAACTGGCTACTTCAGCAGCCAGGGAAGTATTTGTCGATTGAATTTCTGCGCTCCAAAGGGTAAACATAAACTGATCTGGAATGCTGCAGGAGAAATTCCGTCAGTGAGTCCGGGACTGGAATCCCGCAAAAGTGCAGCGGAAGCCTTTAACATCAAGATGTCAAATCCTTCGGCATTTCCCGAAATCAATGTGCTGGGCATGACCGTAGACGAAGCTGTGGCACAGCTGGACAAATATCTGGATGATGCCTATATCGCCCATCTGCCGCAGGTACGCATTGTTACACCGGAAAAGATTACCGGAACCTGCGCCGGCATTCACATTTAAAACATACAAAATACGTCAAAAATTTCACCTGGGCGGCTTCGGAGAAGGCGACGCGGGCGTAACCATCGTAGTATTCAAGTAATTGGGGAGGAAAAAGACATGGCTGAAAAACAGCGGATTTTGATCGTAGATGATGACGAGAACATTGCAGAACTGATTTCTCTTTATCTGATGAAAGAATGCTACGAAACCTACATTTAATCAATGATGGTGGAAAAACCTTTGAAAATCTTTCCGGAATTTAAATGGAAATACAGATTCTTCTGGATCTGATGCTTCCGGGTATTGACGGCTACCAGGTGTGCCGCGAGCTGCGGGCCACTTCCAGGTGCCGATCATTATGCTCTCCGCAAAAGGTGAGATTTTCGACAAAAGTACTGGGACTGGGTGCAGATGACTATATGATCAAACCCTTTGATTCCAAAGAACTGGTGGCCGGGTCAAGGCGGTACTGCGCCGCTATCACTGCTCCGGCACCTGCCGCACCAGAACCGCCGGAATCGAATACGTGGAATACCCGGATCTGACCGTCAATCTGACCAACTATGCGGTCACCTACTGCGGACATTCCGTGGAGATGCCGCCGAAGGAACTGGACTTCTGTTCCTGAAGCTTCCTCACCAAACCAGGTCTTCACAGAGCAGCTCTTAGACCATATCTGGGGCTACGAGTACATCGGAACACCGTGGACATACATATCCAAGGCACGTCTCGGGAAGAGATCAGGATCCGCCAACTGGGCCCTGACCACCGTATGGGGCATCGGATATAAATTTGAAGTACGCAAGAGTAAAGTATAAAATCATAGTCACGAAGGTCCGAAACCTTGGGCCGGGGTGGTAAAAGCTGAAGAATTCCGGCTTTTTATCAATACCGTTCTGTGCTGATTTTATTTCTCTCGTAGCGGGGCCAATACAGTAGAAGCCGGTTATCCCGGCATTCCGCGGAGCATAAATATGGAGTATACGTGTCCGGCTATGCAGCGACTGGTGTTTGCGGATAGGCGGACGATTCGTCCGACTATCCGCAAACATCTGTCAGCTGCATCGTCCGAAGACACAATACCATATTTTGCACAGCGGTATCCAGTTACCAGCTTCTAATTAGTGGGTTCTGTCTCTATATTACTTTTACTGGATCCAGGCTCCGTCCCCTCCGACGTAGCAGCCGTCCGAGTCCGGCTATTACAAACATGGCTCGGTGCTGTCGTGTAATACCATTTTCCGTTATCCTCAATCCATCCACCGCAGCGCAGATAGCCATTCGCATTCCGAAGCAGTACCAGTTCCGTCTATCTGCACGCGGCCCACCGGGTAGCTTCCGTCTTTAAACTGGAACCATTTGCCGCCCTGGTCAATGCACCAGTGGTTGCCCGTGCGGTTGGAAAAATCCTGTCCGCTGCCTGCTGCCACACCGGGACCGCCAGTGCGGCCAGATTCCTTCAGTATCCCCGGGGCCTCCGGAAACATATTTTCCATCTCCAGGGCCGCCGGAATAGCTGTGGTGGTAGTCATAGCTGATATCGTCTGCTTCTTCCGCAGTCAGAAACATGGTATCAGAGCTTACCCACTCTCCCTTTTCTGATCCGCTTCCAACAGCACGCACCATAAAGTAGTAATTGCCCCGGCGAGTCATATGGCTGGCAAAATCATAGGAATTATCGTAGACCGATGCCGTACTCATCACCGATGACTCATTCCGGTACAGCTTTACCTGATAGTACCGGGCCGACGTATTGTCCGTCCAGATGCCGCTGCCGGAATCTCCGTCCCATCTTACGTTTTCTACATTCAGATCCGTTGCCGCAAACCCGCTGACTGCTCCGGCCAGGCTCATCCCCATGGCAAGACAGCATGCCTGCAATATATTTCCCTGTTTTTCATTACGCATTCTCCTTCTTTGCTGTTACAGATTTGTTGCCAGCGGGCAGGGAAAAGATAAACTCCGATCCCACACCCTCCGTGCTGATCACATCAATATTTTCCCCGTGTGCCTGAATGATCTCCTTTCACGATTGCCAGGCCCAGACCGGTGCCCTTTTTATCTTTTCCGCGGGACAGGTCAGATTTGTAAAACCGGTCAAATACCTTTTTCACGCTGTCCTTCGGAATGCCGATTCCCGTATCTTTCACGGAAACAAAAATCTTTTCGTTTTAATGCGGGTCTGGATATAAATCGTGAGTCCTGATGACTGAATTTGATGGCATTGTCAATCAGGTTGTAAAGCACCTGCTGGATCTTTCCCAGATCCGCGTAAACCATCTGGATATTATCGGAAAAGGTCAGCTCAAAATTGATGTTTTTCTTCCCACAGGTTCCTTCAAAAGATGCCGCTGTGTCTTTGATCACGCGGTTGATATCAAAGCTTGACCTCGAAGATATCCCTTACTGTCTACAGGAATTTAACGTCAGCATACCCGTGTCAGCAGTCAGGCGCTCCGTTTCTGAAATCACGCGGGTTAAGTATTTCTCGTACATCTCCGGCGGAATCGGTTCCGTCTATAATCGCCTCAGATAGCGCTTTGATGGATAGATGTCCAGCGGAGGGAAATCATGGGATACGTTGGCATAAAGTTTCTCTGATATTCCTCCAGCTTGTTCAGCTCGCCGGACATATAGTTTGTTTACCGGCCAGATAGCCCATCTCATCCAGTATTCAAGATCCGGTACTCCAGATTGCCCGCCGCATATTCATTGGCGCCCTCCGTGATCTTCTGCAGCGGAAAATACACAGTCTTCGTGAACACCAGCAAAATGGTCAGCGACAGGATAAAGAGGATTGCTGCCGTTATGTAAACTACATTCAGATTGGAATTGCTCATCTCCCAGATCACGCTCATAGGCAGATGTAGCAGCACGTAGCCATAGGTATTGTAATTTCCCGTAATGGGCGCGGAGACACTTAATACATCGTACGGAAAGAGCCCGTAGTAAGATCCGGTGCAATAGGACTTATTGCCAGTTGCGGTAGGATCAAACCCCTCAATGGTCGTACCGGCCCGCTTATTCTGCTCGCTGTCCACCACAATGATGCCCTGGCGGTTCACTACCCAGATCTCTGCCCGCACAAATTTGGCTACCGCCTGAAGCTGCGGATAAACCGAATCCAGATCCTGCTTCTTCCCCTGGTAGACACTGCTGTAGGCTGACGCGATCAGGTTCGCCTCGTCGTACATGGCCTCGGCCTGATTTTTTACCTGATTTTTGTTCATCAGCTGTGCGGAAAAGGTCGCAATGGACGCAAATCCAAGCAGTAAACCAAACACCAGGTAACCTAAGATAAATTTATAGTAGAGTGAATGTTTCATAGCTGCTGTTTTGTCCCCGCTGTTAAAGTTCTTCTGCCTTAAATGTCGTGTAGCCCTCATAGTAATAACTGTGATCAATGCTTTCATGAAGACCTCCCGGCTGTCCGTCTGGTCAGTCAGCGCTGCCTTAAGCACATGCTTAATCTCGATATCCGGATCGGGCTGCGCCCATGGCCAGAAGATAATCCTCTTTATCCACCAGACTCCAGTTCACAACTTTTCCAATCTCATGTTTCAGAATATGATCAAGCCAGATGCGGGTGCTACGCCCATTTCCTTCCCGAAATGGATGGGCAATGTTCATCTCCACATATTTTTCAATGATCTCATCGAAATCCGACTGCGGCATCCGGTCAATGTTCGCAAGCGCCGCATCCAGATACATAAGCGGCGCAAAACGGAAATTCCCCTTGGCCAGATTCACGGTCCGCAGTTGGCCCGCGAACGGATAAATATCAGCAAAAAGAATTTTGTGAATTTTCTGTAGCGTGGAAAACTTCCCAGCCGGCTCCCCGGCAAGCAGATCCTTTTCAAACAGCTCCTTCGCACGCTTTTTACTCAGCCGCTCCTCTTCCCGGGCAAGTTCCGCAGAATCCATGATTCCTAATTTATTTTCAAGCATAAAACCCCTTATTCTGTAATGGATGTCCTAGTTATATCCATTTTAGCAAAATAAGACTGAAATAAACAAACAAAAAGCACGCCTGGCAGCGTGCTTTTCGTTTAGGAGTTGAGTTTCTGATTTCACGGGTCAGATGAAACCAGACGAAATGTATAGAATATTCACATGTAGTTAGTTGCGGCTAACTGTCATTATATTAGCATAGGCTAACTCTTTTTGCAACCCCTTTTTTCAAATTTTTTCGTATATTTTTTTGTATTTCTTTTGTACGCACTGTTTCCGGCATTGTCCCGCTGAAGCTGCGCCTCTGGCTTACCGGCTTCGGTCCTGATACTCGGATGGAGAGATTCCCGTCATCTTCTTAAACTGGGCGCTGAAATAGGCTGTATCGGAATATCCCACCTGCTCCGCCACCTCGTAAACCTTCACCCGGCAGTCCTTTAAAGAGTCATTGCCTTTTTCATCCGGTACAGGTGAGGTAGCTGGTAAAGGTATAGTCCGTCTCTTTCTTGAACACACGGCTTAAATATCCTTCGCTGATCTCCAGCTCTCCAGCCACAGTACTGATATTGATATCCTCCCGGAAATGTTCCCGGATCAGCTGCACAGCCTGCTCTACATATTTATTCTTCGTATTTTTCACCGGATTCAACCGGATCACTGGCATGCCCTGTTCCTCTGCCTCTTTCGTCTCCCGCGCTTCTTCCTGTCCCTGAATATGGCGGACTGCTGCCTCCAGTTCCCGTCTTTTTAACGGTTTCAGCAGATAGTCGCTGACTCCAAGGCGCAGCGCGCTCTGGGCATACTTGAAATCGCTGTAGGCCGTCAGGATGATAAATTTAGCCCGGCATCCATTCTCCCGCAGCTTCGCGATCATCTCCACGCCATCCATGCGGGGCATCTTCACATCGGTCACTACAATATCCGGTGACAGGCGCTCCACCAGTGCCGCCCCTCTTCTCCATTGGCAGCTTCCCCACGATGACGCATCCTAGCGCTGACCAGTCAATGGTCAGGATGATGCCCTTGCGGGCCATGGTCTCATCTTCCACCACTACTACTCTATTCATGTTCCACGTCCTTTCGGAATGGCAGGCGCAGCGTTACGGTGGTTCCGTCCTCCATCGTCTCCGCATGCATGCCGTATTCCTCTCCATAGTAAATCTTTAAGATCTGGATCACGTTGTAAAGCCCCAGATGCCCGTCCCGCTTTGCCGGTGCCGGGCTGTTGATCCAGTCCACCATGTCCTGACTCATACCACATCCATCATCCGTTACGGAAATGCTCAGCACGCCGTCTTTCTGAGCCGCATAAATGCAGAGATAGCCATTATCACACCCGTCCAGGCCGTGGATGACGGCATTTTCCACCAGCGGCTGCAGGATCATCTTCGGGATCATGCTTTCTTCCAGCACATCCGAATCTCTGTCTCATAGGAACCTTCCACTGAACCGGATTTTCTGGATGCGGATGTAGCTGTCTATGGTATCCAGCTCCTCCCTCAGGGTAATGAACGGCTTCTTTGGAAATGCTTTTCTTAAGATCACTGCCAGATTTTCCGCCAGCACCGCAATCTCCGGAATCTGATTGATCTTGGCGTTCCACTTGATGGTGTCCAGCGTGTTATACAGAAAATGCGGATTTAACTGGGTCTGGTACAGGCGCAGGGTCGTCTCATTTAAATCCTTTTGCTGCTGCACCTTCTCTTCCAGATATGTCTTTAAATCGCGTACCATCCCGTTAAAGCTGTCTGTCAGTCTTCCCAGCTCATCGGTGCGGTTGCTGTGGACACGGATGTTTAAATCTCCTTCCTTAACTTTCTCCATGGCCTTGTCCAGCTGGCTGACCGGCTTTACAATGTTCCGGGTCAGCGCGCCGGAGATCACCATGGACAGAACCAGGCTCAGCAGGGACATAGCCAGAAGCACCGTTCCCATGGTCTGCATGGCCGGGGAGCTGATGGGCGCCTGACGGCACAGGATCACATAAAATCCCCGCGCCGGTTCCTGCGTCCACAGATACTGGGCATCCTCCGCCTCATTCAGTTTTGTCTCATCATAGTCCGGTCTGGAACAGTACAGAAGCCGCTTATGGGAATCCAGAAGCCAGATGGTATCCGTCTGGGAATAGAATCCGCTGAATACATTATCGAAATTTTCCCGGGTAAAATCCAGTACCAGGTATCCGGTCCGGGCCCCGCCGGGATTTTCTATCGCGTAAGCTCCCTGCATCAGCACACGGTCATCCGTCAATGCCAGATATGGATCGGTGCGGTACCAGGTCATGCCGTCCTGGCCGGACGCTTTCTTTAAAATGCCCCAGTACACGGGCAGGGAATCCGCCCGCGACAGTGTATCGGTCGTGAACCGCAGCTTCCCGCCCACATCGTACACACTGACCTGGCCATACCCGTAAATCTCCTGGGATGCCTGATACAGCGAAACGTACATGCCACGCTGCATTTCTACCGTTGTGGTATCGATCATATAGCGGGCCACGGAACCGTTCTTGGTAATCTCCCGGCACGCTTCCTCACAGTCATCCAGAAGCGCGGCAAACCGGCTGCGGATCTCCGTGATCTGCCGGTTCGCTTCCTGCTCACTCTGGCGGTTCAGGGAAGCCGTAAACAGCCGCACCATAACCACGCTGGTTAACAGAAGCGGAACCAGCGTTACCAGAAAGCAGGACAGAAAGATCTGGCCGCGGAACGAAAGAGTTTTATGCTTCATGCTCCGCCCTCCTTTCCGGCGGCCTGCTGCCACAACGCTTTTGCCCGCTGTTTTGCTTCCGAAAGCTCAGCCCATCCTGCCTCTGAAAGCGGCAGCTTTTCCATCGGATCCATGCCCTTTTCCGCAGCCGTGTCCGTCCGCACAGAACGGCGGTTCTGGCTCACCGACATGATCTTCTGTGCATCACGGCTGACCGTAAAATCCAGAAATTCCCGGGCTGCTCCTTCATGGCTGCTTCCCGCCCGGACCGCCGTGCCGTCCAGCACCGCCGCGGTTCCCTCCTCCGGGTAAATGTAATCCACATCAGCTCCGCCGCTGCGAAGCGTCTGAGCCGCTGCCTCCGTGGTCACGCCAACAGAGTAACGCCCGTCCAGGATCCCCTCGTTTCCCTGCTCCACCGTTTTTAAGACCTCGCGATTCAGATTTTCTGCCAGTTTTCAATATAATCCTCACCGCTCTGACTGCCAAGCATGCGGCTGCCGCAAGCGCCAGGGCAGACACATCGGACTGCTCCGGATCTGCAAATGCCACTCGTCCCTGCCACCGGGGCTCCACAGACTCTCCCACCCACCAAGCTCCTGTAGGTCACCACATTGGTATTGTACATGATCACCAGCGGCAGTACCGAAAAACCAGTCCAGACATGGTCCGGTGACATATACCAGCTGTCCAGCATTTTGGCCTCACTGCTCTCACAGGGAAACCACAGCGCCTTGTACTCATCCAGAAGTTCCGTGCTCACGCCAAAGGCCAGATCCCATTCTTCCGGCTGATCCGGTCCGGCTTTCCATCTCCGTTTCGCTCTGTCTGTTCCTGCGCAAACCAGGTCCGGATCTCTTCCAATGTTCCGGCCTGCACCTCCACCGTCAGGCCGGTGCGCTCCTCAAATTCCTTCACCACCGGCTCATAAACCGCAGGTTCCAGATCCGTGCAGACCACCAGATCTGCCGCTGCCGTAAGCGGCGGCTCCGTCCTGCGCCACAGCCGGAAATAAACACTGCCAAAACGAAAACGCCGTTTTTCCAAAGTTTCTGCTTTTCATCCAGTCATTCCCCTCAAACTTCAGTCATTTCAAAACAAAAATCCCCGTTCTCCGGACTTCTGCCATTTTCGTGACTTCATGGATTTCCCGTATCTTCACTGATACGGCTTTATCACTATATTATAGCAGAAATCCCCGGAAAACGGGGATTTTACAGGACATTTACAGTCCCAAGAAACTTCTCAAATAATTCGCAGAGCATCACAGCCTCATGCTCCGTCTGCATCTCACAGAAGATGCGGAGCAGCGGCTCCGTTCCGGAGAATCGGGCGCTGACCCACCTCCATTTTTAAGTAAACCTTGCAGCCGTCCATATAAGAAATATGGTCAATCTCAAACGGAATCTCCGGCAATGCCTGGTCCATCATCAGGGTCTTATGGATGCGCTCTTTTTCCTCTGCCGTGAAGCGGTACGCGCGTTCTTCCATATGGATCTCGCCGTACTCTTTGCGGATGTCCCCGGCAATCTCGGAAAGCTTCTTGCCGCTGACGGCCATCATCTCCACCAGAAGGGATGCCGCGTAAATGCCATCCTTGCCATGGATGGCCCTTCACTGTCAGACCTCCAGGATTTCACCGCCGATGATGGCATCTGTCTCCTGCATTTTTGCAGAAATGTACTTAAAGCCCACCGGCACCTCATAACATTTCTGACCGAAGCTCTCTGCCACCTTGTCCAGTACATGGGTGGTGGAAGGTTGCACCGCTCGGACCGCGCCAGCCGCGGTATTTTAACAGGTAGTAGTACAGCATCACCAGAATGGTGTTTGCGTGAAGGTAATGTCCTTATCATCAATGACACCGAGGACGGTCTGCGTCTCCGTCGGTGGCAATACCGATATCGCAGTAGCGGTCCAGCACATAGTTCTGCAGGTTGCGCAGCGTGTTCTCGGTCGGGGCGGCATTTTACCGCCAAACGTGTCATCTTTGGGCGTTGATGGCCTCCACCGTACACCGGGCAATGGAAAGGATAGTGCAGAGCGCTGTCAGGCTCACGCCGTACATGGGGTCAATGGCAATGCGCAGGTCCCGCTCCCGGATGGCATCCAGATTGATGAGGGAGATAATGTTGTCCAGATATTCATTCATGGGATTCATCTCCACCACCTGACCGTTCTTTACCAGCTCCTGGTAGGCGTGCGGCGGCATCTGCCCGTTCTCCTCCGGATCCGGCACGTAGAGCTTGTCTGCCTGCTCCAAATAGCGTTCAATGTCCGCGGTCTGATGCTCATCCGCATCGCGGCCGCCTTTGGTAAATACCTTAATGCCGTTGTAGATGGCCGGGTTGTGGCTGGCCGTTACCATCATGCCGTAGCTTAAATCGTGCTTCATCACATAGAACATGATGAGCGGAGTCGGGGAGCTGCGGTCCACAAACAGCACCTTAATTCCCTGCTGCCCGAAGATCTCGCAGGACCAGATGACAGCCTCCTTGGAGAGGAAACGCCGGTCATAACCGATCACCACCGGCTTGTTCTCCACATGCTCTGCCTTGATTTTTAAGGACATAGCCAGCGCAAGCTTCTGAATATTTTCTTTGGTAAACTCTTCGCCAATGATGGCTCTCCAGCCACCAGTACCAAATTTTATCATAACCACACCTCTCTTTTAAAAGAGCTCCGGCGGCCTCTCAGACCGCCGAACGCTGTAGCTGTTTCGGATCAGACAACCGATACTTTGCCCTTGCTGACTTTTAAGAAGATCAGCAGGGAAATTACGGTGCTGACGGTCAGAATGGACGCCAGGGCTGCCGCGGTACCAAAGCTGTTTCGTACCACCTCGGTATAGATTGCAACAGAAATGCGTACTGGTCTGTGCCGCCAGTACAGCATAACGCTGGATGACAGCTCATTGATACAGGTGATCCAGCTTAAGATCGCGCCGGAGAGAACGCCCGGTGCCATCAGTCTTGCGGTCACGTTTACAAAGGTCTTCATTGGGGATACGCCCAGGCTGATGGAGGCCTCCTCCACGCTCACATCCATCTGCTGCAGGAACGCACTGCCGGAGCGAACCGTGTAAGGCAGCTTGCGGACGATAAACGCAATAATCATGATCATAGCGGTACCGGTCAGGATTACCGGCTGCTTATTGAAGGCAACGATTAAGCTGATACCAAGAACAGCGCCCGGAATAACGAACGGGAACATGATCAGAAGATCCATCAGCTGGCCTGCCAGGCCTTTCTGGCGCACAACGATGTAAGAGATCAGCATGCCCAGGATGATAATGAACACAATCGCGATGGAGGAAAATACGAAGGTGTTGCGGATATTGGTCCACAGGCGGTTGAAGATTGTCACATAGCTGTCCAGACTGAAGCCCTTCTGGAACCCGGTAAAGTCACACTTGATAAAGCTGCTGACAATGACCACGATCTGCGGCATAATGCCGATCAGGGTAACCAGCATCACCGGCAGGGTAACCAGAAAACGTTTACCACCGTGAAGGACTTCTTCCTTCGGCGGGCGCATGGCAGTCATTACATAGTTTTTGCGGCTCACAAAATATTTCTGCACCAGAAGCACAGTGGTGGAGCAGAGTACTACCACAACAGAAAGAGCACTTGCCAGATGGGCGTTGCCGCCGATCTCACTCATGTACTCGTTGTATACCAGAACCGGAAGAACCATGTAGCCTTCACCGATCAGCATCGGGGTACCGAAGTCCGCCAGACTGGTCATAAATACCATGATGGCACCTGCCGCGATGGACGGAGCCACCACCGGAAGGGTGATGGTTAAGAGGCGGCGCAGCTTGTTGCTGCCCAGGTTCTCTGCCGCTTCCTCAATGCTGGAATCGATGCTTCCCATGGCCCCCGATGTATACAGGTACACATAGGGGAACAGCTTAAACGTAAATACCAGGATAATGCCCAGCTTTCCGTAAATACTCGGCAGATGAATGCCGATATTGGCAAACAGCTTTGTCACAAAACCTGCGCGGCCAAACAGCATGATCCAGCTGTAGGCGCCGATGAACGGCGGGCTCATCAGACTCATGATGATAAAAATGTGAATGAAGTTTTTGCCAAACACATTATAGCGGGACATCATGTACGCGATCGGAACACCTACTAACAGGGTCGTACAGGTGGTCACAATGGATACAAACAGGCTTCGTCCCAATGCTGAGTAATAATACTTCTTCGTGAAGAACCGGATGTAGTTTTCAAAGGTGAATCCGGCAGTTTTGTTGGAGAAGAAGCTTCGGGTAATCAGGGTGCAGAACGGATAGATTAAGAAGATCAGCATAAAGCCGATGACTACCACCTTGACCCAGAACCAGAAGTCCAGTTTTTTCCGGGATGTTACCATGAAATCACCTCCTGGGTTGCCGCATCGTATACGCCTACCGCGTTGATGTCAAAGTTAACCTTTACATTCTCTCCGTCCGGGCGGACTGTCTGCACATCCTTGGTGTACTCGTTCAGCTGTAAGGTCTGACCATTGTTCAACTCAATCTCATACTCAATGAAATCTCCCAGGAAGGTGGACATCACGATTTTACCCGGAAGTCCATTGCTCTCATCAAAAAACAGCTGCTCCGGTCTCGCGGAGATGATGCCCTTGCCGGAGAACGGCTCTTTCAGTTTGCAGGTAATGCTGCACTCGTCCTTGATGTTTAAGACTGCTGCCTCCGGATTTTTGCCATCCACCTCACACTCAACGAAATTGGAGACTCCAATGAATCCGGCTACAAAGGTATTCTCCGGTTTCTTGTAAATGGCCTCCGGAGTTCCCACCTGCATGATGTTGCCCTCTTTCATGACGGCGATGCGGTCAGAAATCGCCAGCGCCTCTTCCTGATCATGGGTAACGTAAATGGTGGTAATGCCGAGTCTTCTCTGCAATTTCTTGATGGCAGTTCTCATCTGCACACGAAGCTTTGCGTCCAGGTTGGAAAGCGGCTCATCCATCAGAAGAACTCCCGGCTCAATAACGAAAGCTCGCGCCAGTGCCACGCGCTTGCTTGGCCGCCGGAAAGCTCGTTCGGCTTTCTGTCTTTATTGGCCGATCTGAACCAGTTCCAGTGCCTCTTCTACCTTACCCGGGATCTGATCCTTCGGGCACTTTTTCGCTTTCAATCCATACGCCACGTTCTCGGCCACTGTCAGATGGAAAGATGGCGTAGTTCTGGAATACCATGCCGATGTCACGCTTGTGGGCTTCCAGGTTGTTGATGACCTTGTCATCGAGAACAGATTTCACCGCCATCCACCTGTTAAAGCCCGCGATCATGCGAAGCAGGTGGTCGTCTTGCCGCAGCCGGACGGCCCAGAGGTAAAGAACTCGCCCGGCTGAATTTCCAGATCTACTCCGTTTAAGGCTGTAAAGTTCCCGTATTTTTTACGGCTTTTCTTTACTGATCACTGCTCATATTCATTCCTCCATTCCTGTTTTAATCTGTATCTCCCATTGCCCTGCAGAACCAGAGACTGGCCTGCATTTCAAAATCCGCTCTGACCATTTTTCCCCTTAACCGGAAAGGCTGCCCGCCCGCTTGGGGCAAGGCAGTCTTTCCGGTTCGCTCAGCTATTACCTGTCATATTCTGTCATGTTCTGATCTTCTGTTTCCTGTCATTTCCGAAACAATTTCCGAACCGTGCCATTAATCTACCATGATATCGTTGAAGTGTTCGATATTGGCTTCCTTCTCATTTGCTGCCCAGTCAAAGTCATAATCCACTAATACCAGGTCATCCAGTTTTGCCATGCCTTCGCCAACTTCCATATCGCTGCGAACCGGACGGCGTCCCCAGTTCTGGCTCTGCTCAGTCTGGCATTCTTTAGAGGTAACGAAATCGATGAACAGTTTTGCGTTCTCTTCGTTCGGGCATCCCTTAACCAGTGCGACACCATCCGGAACTGCGCTGGTGCCATCCTTCGGATATACAAATCCAACGGACGGATCGTCTGCGTATTTGATAGCAGACTTCTCAATGGTGATACCTACATAGAACTCGCCGTCAGCTACCATCTTGTGGCATTTACCGGAGGAGTCTACGATCTTTCCGTCCAGGTTGTCATACAGCTTCTTGATGAAATCCCATCCTGCTTCCTTGCCGCCATGTCCAAGGATCATGGTGCAGAGCTGGGTGTATGCGGAACCAGATTTAGACGGCAGGCAGTAAGCAATTTTGCCCTTCCACTCCGGTTTGGTCAGGTCTTCCCAGGACTCCGGAATGGTTAAACCGTCTTTCTCAATTAAGTCTTTGTTATAGAAGATAACCATCGGAAGCGGGCTCTCGCCGATCCACAGGCCATCCGGATCTTTGTATGCATCGCCGATGAACTCATCGTTTGCACATACATACGGCTGGAAGTACTCTTTGAATGCTGCCAGGGAGTCTGCGCCGCCGCCCCACAGGACATCTGCGATCGGGTTTGCGGACTCTGCTGCGATTCGGTTACAAAGCTCACCGGTTCCGGCTGCTACTACCTCAACCTTAACGTTCGGATATTTCTCCATGAAGAGGTTTACGCCTGCATTCAGCGGATCTGCGTCATGCGGGGAGTATACCACTACGCTTCCGGTATAATCTTCCGGAGCCTTGTCTGCTTTTTCCTCTTTGGAAGTGTCCTCAGCCTTGGATTCTTCTGCTTTCGTCTCTTCGGCCTTGGTCTCTGCCGGCGCTGCAGTGGTCTCTGCTGCCTTTCCGCCGCCGCATGCGGTCATACTCAGTGCCATAAGTGCTGCCAGTGATGCTGCTAACCAACGTTTCTTCATAATCCTCTCTCCTTTTCACGTCCTAATTAGATTCACGTTCTTATATTACGTTCTCCGGGATGGCCTGCTGTGAGCGAATGAGCAACTGCGCCGCGTTACAGTCCGCGTGTTGCGTGAACTATAAGTTTTTCCCTTAAGATACTCTTATTATATGATGTCTTTGTGCGTTTTTCCATTTGTATTTCTGACTTTTCTTTTGTAATCCTGAACTTTGTATAATAAATTTGTTTTGTGCATGATTGTTTTGTGCATTATTTATATGTTAAAAAGGAGAAGGCGTCCTGCCGCTGACAGACGCCTTCTGTTATTTTCACTTTTACACTTCATCTTTCCAGTGCAGCCGGTGCAGATGCCCTTCCATGTTCATCTTCTCAAATCCATTCTGGCGCAGTGCCTCATACAGCACAATGGCGGTTAGAAAGATTTGGGAACGGATATCACTTGTAGGAATGCGCGCAGTTTTCCTTGTGCTCCACCAGAATCTCTTCCGGGATTCCGGCACTCTCCTTGCCAAACATAATGTAGCAGTCCGGCTCGTACTCCACATCGGTGTAGGTTTTCGGTGCCTTGGTGGTGGCCATATAGATCTTCGCCCCCGGGTTGCGGCCCAGGAAATCCTGAAAGTCCGAATATACGGTGACATCCAGCTTGTCCCAGTAGTCAAGTCCGGCACGCTTTACCGCCTTTTCATTCAGCTTAAAACCCAGCGGCTCAATCAGGTGCAGGCGGGTGTTGGTGGCCACACAGGTCCGGCCGATATTGCCGGTATTCATCGGCATTTCCGGCTCAAATAATACAATGTTCATCTTCTTTACTCCGTTTTTCCGTCCAGGCGGTCCACAAACCGTTTGATGCGGCTTAACGCCTCCTTCAGACTCTTTAAGGAATAGGCATAGGACACACGCAGGAATCCTTCTCCGCAGTCACCAAAGGCAGTTCCCGGTACCACGGCTACCTTCTCTTCCCGCAGCAGGCGGGTGGCAAACTCCTCGGAGGTCATGCCAAACCGCTTGATGCTTGGGAACATGTAGAATGCGCCCTGGGGTTCAAAGCAGTCCAGATTCATCTCCTCAAACGCATTGATCAGGAGAACGGCGGCGGTCATAGGACTCGCGCATATGCTTCACATCTTCATCCCCGTTGCGCAAAGCCTCCACTGCAGCGTACTGGCTGGTGGTCGGTGCGCACATGATGGCATACTGATGAATCTTTAACATCTGTTTTAAGATAATCTCCGGCGCGCAGGCATAGCCCAGACGCCATCCGGTCATGGCAAAGGCCTTGGAGAAACCGTTGATCAGAACAGTACGCTCCTTCATGCCCGGCAGCGATGCGATGGTCACATGGTCTTCTTTCGCATAGGTCAGCTCTGAGTAAATCCTCATCCAAACATGAGTCTCAAAGATCTGATCTCCGCAATTTTTTCCAGGTCTTCCCGCTCCATAATGGCACCGGTCGGGTTGTTCGGGAACGGCAGCACCAGGATCTTGGTCTTCGGGGTAATCTTTTCCAGTAATTTCTCCGGGGTTAAGCGGAAGCGGTCTTTCTCCTCCAGCTCAATCGACACCGGAACACCGTCTGCCAACACACAGCACGGAGTGTAGGAAACGTAGCTCGGCTGCGGGATCAGCACTTCATCCCCCGGTTCGATCATGGCGCGCATAGCCGCGTCAATGGCCTCACTGCCACCTACCGTCACCATAATCTCATGGTCCGGGTCATAGCAGACGTTGCAGCGGCGCTCCAGATAGTTGTGAATCTCGATTTTCAGATCTTTTAAACCTGCGTTGGAAGTGTAAAAGGTACGTCCCTTTTCCAGGAGAATAGATGCCTTCCTCGCGAATGTGCCACGGCGTGTCAAAATCCGGCTCGCCCACACCAAGGGAAATCGCATCCTTCATCTCACTTACAATATCAAAAAACTTCCGGATCCCGGACGGCGGGATGGAAACGATCTTTTCATTTAACGGGTTTCTCACGGTGTAATCAGCATCCTTTCATCCTGGACCTCATCGCAGAGAACGGTTCCGTGGTCCTTATATTTTTTCAGTACAAAATGGGTTGCAGTGCTTAAAACGGAATCCAGCGGAGCCAGCTTGTCGGAAACAAACTGCGCTACCTGGCGCATAGTCTTGCCCTCGATAAATACGGTGAAATCGAACGCGCCGGACATTAAGTACACGGCATTGACCTCGCTGTACTGGTAAATGCGCTCCGCGATCTTGTCAAAGCCCATGCCGCGCTGGGGAGTTACTTTTACCTCGATCAGCGCAACCACTTTTTCCTCGCTGGGTTGTCCCAGTTGATCAGGGTGTGATAACCACAGATAATGTGTTCTTTCTCCATCTCGGCAATCTCATTGGCGACCGCGACTTCGCTCTCCCCTAAAAGAATCGCCAGGTCATGGATATCGATTCTGCTGTTCTTTTCGATTACCGCCAAAATTTTCTCTCTCATTTCTTGATTGCCTCCTTGTATAGTTTATGTAGATCTATAGGGAATCCGGGGGTTAGTTGAAAAACCGGGAATCACTTTCGTTATTTCATCGGGCTGCGGACGCTCCAGAAAGCCCCGGCCCTCCTGCACGATCATTTCCCGTGCAATGCCTTTGTTGACCCGGCCATGACCTGGGCCGGAATATTTTTTTCTGCCAGTGTGCGGACAAGCTGCCCGCCGTTGTCTGCGGTTAAAAGCACACAGCCCTGGCTGTAAAGGCGGTACGGGTTTAACTCCG
>SCPN01000874.1_pt1 | contig 20977 bp, 37 predicted proteins | sample 6106831 | NCBI WGS metagenome assembly SCPN01 (sample SAMN10720447, study PRJNA508395) | human gut metagenome | isolation source: Participant 1, 0 month
GTAAGACAGGGGAATTCATCCAGCTCCCTCTCTCTGAACGCCCCAGATTCGAAGCACATTGTCAAACTGGGCCAAATACGCGTAGGCTGCCCGTGAATTATTGATAAGACCGCCGGACAATGCCTTCATGGCAATGAATCCCATGCCCGCCTCCCTGCACCGTTTAACCAGCTCCAGATCCTTATCCGTGGCCAGATAACAGAATGGAAACTGCAGTGTCTCATAAAGGCCTGAATCAATTGCCTCCATGGCCACTGACAGCCTGTGGTTGGTGATTCCTATGTGGCGTACCTTGCCCTGCTCCTTAGCCTCCAGCACGGCTTCATACAGTCCGGTGCCATCTCCCCGGCTTTGGACAGAAGGAAGGATTATGGAATTGATAGAGATCCACATGGTCTGTCCTCAGTTTTTCAGGGAAATTTCCAAATCCTCCCTGAATTTCTCCGCAGTCTTTGGCGGCTGTCTTGGTTGCGACAAACACCTTGTCACGTATTCCCTCAAGGGCGGCTCCCAGCTTTCCTCACTGTCCGTATAATTCCTGGCTGTGTCAAAGAACGTGATTCCGCCTTCATATGCCTTTTATCAGGTATACGGCATCCTCCTTCGGTATTCTCTGGACGGGAAGGGCCCCGAACCCATTTTTGTTCACCGTTATACCTGTTTTCCCCAAAGTAACTTCCACCATCTTATGTACCTCCTTCAAGCCTGCTGTTTTTTATTATTCTACCATAAAACTGCTGCCATCTACAACAGAAGGACTCAAACAAACATAAAATTGTACGCTGTTTTGACCCCACGTCCCGTATATCCGGCGGGTTGGATATCCTGCTGGTAAACACACTGTTTCCACATTCCCGGATTTGTGATAGAATGGAAAAAACAAAGCGGCAAACAAGAATGCCTTTGGCAGATACGCCGGGAACAGCTGATTGAACGCAGCAGGGAGGTTAAGCGATGAAACATATTGGGATTCTTTGCGCCGGCGATACGGAACTGGCCCCTTTAGAACATATGAAAGGGCAGCAAATTACAGAAAAGGCAATGCTAAATTCACGGGAACCATAAATCATGTGAATGTGTCCGCCGTATACAGCGGCGTCTGAAGTAACGCCGCCATTGCGGCCCAGCTTTGATCGATATGTTACATGTGGACTTAATCATCAACGCAGGGAACCGCAGGCGGGATGAAGGAAGGTGCAGCTTTTGATACTGTAATCCGGAACGGGTGATTTACCATGATGTGGCCGATGATATTCTGACGGACTTTCACACATGGCTGAAATCAAATTATTTTTTAGCAGATCAGGAGTTGTGCGCCATAGCCAGAGCCTATAGCCGGACGTCAAAACATCCTGTTCTGTTTGGAACCATGGTTACCGGGGAGCAATTTATTGAAGATGAAAAAGAGAGAAATCAATCAGAAATTTGACCCCTCTCCACAGAGAGACATGGAACGGCCGGCGTTGCCCATGTCTGCTATGTAAACCGCATTCCATTTCTGGCAGTGCGGACCATTACGGATACCGTTACGCATCAGGGCATCGAAACCTTTGACCAGAACTGCGAAGCGGCCTCTGAAATATCCGCGGAGATTGTTTTAGGCATTCTTGGGCAATTAGATTAGAGGTATAAGGGCTTATGCTGATACAAAATGGGCATCAACAATTACAGGACTTTACGAATAAGAACTATAAACACACCATAACTGAAGTGACAAAGGGCGTATGGTTTGTTTTGGGATTGGGACACAGCAACGCCATTTTTATTGAAACGGGTTCCAGCGTTATTTTGATTGACACATTGGATACACGGGAGCGAGGGGAAAAGCTGCTGGACCTGATCCGGCAAAATACAAAAAGAAGTCGGTACAATCATCTACACTCCACGGCCATCCCTGACCACGGGGCGGCGCAGGAGCTTTTATGGATAGCAGGCCGGAGGTCATCGCCTTTGCGCCGGCGGCTCCAGCCTTAGAAAACCGGGCTTTTACAGGATATTCAAAATCTGCGGGGCACGGCAATTTGGCTATCCCCTTACCGACCAAGAAGCAATTTCACAGGGCATCGGTCCCCGTGAAGGGATTACCCACGGAGAACACCGTGCCTTTGTTTTGCCCACCACTCTTTATGAACAAGACAAGGTAAGCCGTGAAATCGACGGCGTACAGTTGGAAATGGTTCGTCTCCCCGGAGAATCGGAAGAAGAAATAATGATTTGGCTGCCGCAGAAAAAGGTGTTGTGCTGCGGGATAATTTCTACGGCTGTTTTCCCAACCTCTATGCGATCCGCGGAGGGCAATACCGTGATCTTGCGGCATGGATTCACAGTATTGACGTACTGATGTCCTATCCGGCTGAGTGTCTCCTGCCGGGACACACGGCGGCGATTCTGGGACATGAAACCATCAGCAGCACCTTGGGGAATTCAGAAATGCATTTGAATATATTCTGACGCAAACGTTGGAGGGAATGAACGCGGGAAAGACTGCGGATCAGTTGGCGGCTGATATACAATTACCCCCCGAATATGCAGGTCTTCCCTATCTGGCAGAGCATTATGGCTGTGTGGAATGGACGGTACGGTCCATTTACTCGGCTTACCTGGGATGGTTCGACGGGAACCCCACGCATTTGCACCCCTGTCCCCGAAGAACATTCACAAAAGATGATTGCGTTAATCGGCGGATGCAGACTGTTTTGACGCGGCCAAAACAGCCCTTTCCCACAAAGAATACCAATGGTGTCTGGAACTATGCGATTTACTTTATCCAATGGAAATTCAGCAAAAGAGGAAGTATTGCACCTAAAGGCTTCCTCGCTGGAAAAACTGGCGGAGTAACGAAACCAGCGCCAACGGACGGCACTATTATATGGTATGTGCCAAAGAAATGAACCCGGAATAAATTCTAACTTTTTTCTGATATGTAATCAAAGCGGGCAAGCACAGTAGGGGCTTGCCCGTTTTGTCTGCCCATTCAGCAGGACATGGGCTTTCTATACACCCTGTCTGATGCTGAAACCAGACCTGCGCCTGCGGCAGCAGTATTTTCACGGCAACGCCGGCAGAGCGCATAATACGCTTACTTCGCCCAAAACCGTGTGCGGTGCCCCTTGAAAACCCATTCCGCCTGCCGGCTGCCCAATCCGAATGTTTCCCAAATTACCGCTTATACAGGTTTTCATGTATCATGCGCTGAGCGTCACGTCCCCTCCTGCCAGCATTTCTTTTAAATCATCTATGGTCATGTCCCGTTCCTTTAACATCTCGTTGACCACCTTAAATTCCTCCAGCTGGATATGTTCCATCAGTGCCTTTTCCTTTTCTCTCATGGTTTCCAGACAGCTTTCATACTGTGCTATGGATGCTTGTACATCCGCCAGCTCTCCCTGCATTTTTTCAACCGGTGACTTTCTTACTCCCCGTGCCATAAACGTGCGCTCCTTTTCTTTTTGATAATATCTGGTCTGAATCTGCTTCCGGTATCTGTTCGGAGGACAGGTCCATTTATTACCAGTATATGTAAGCAAATTTCAAAATATACATAAGCTGTATAAAATCCTCTCCGGGTTTAGGTTCGCTGTCCCGGGTCAGGTAAGCTCTCCTTGCAGCCGGTAAATCAAAGGAATCATCCAAAGCCCGGCAGCTCCGTAAGCCGGACAAAAGGGCAGCCGCAGAGGGCAGATAAAAAGAGGCCCATAATGAGAGGCCCATAATGAGAAGCCCATGCAAACATCTGTTTCCGCCTACTCGTCTTTGGAAAATTTCATGGTATAATACTTCCATGACTTCCATGTGCCGCTATATTGCCGGAAAGGAAAACAATAATGAATGAGACAGATAAAAGGCCTGATGTATGCCAAAACCAAGACGAAGGATTGAACGAAACCCAGGGCGTGCCGGACGGTTCCCGTGAGCTTTCAGACAGTTCCCATGAGCTTCCGGATGGAAATGGAGATTGATATGTCACAATATAAAGAGGGTCTGCCGCTGCCAAATGCGTACTGGGAGTGATTCTTCTCCTGTGCTTCATCTTCATGTCCAGGTCCTGTAACTACAGACATTCAACACTCACCTTTTATATGGGTCCGGAGCCGGAGGTTAACCTGGGAAGCCAGTATTACGAGGAAGGAAGATATCAGGAGGCTGCTGATTATTACCAGGAAAAGGTGGACGAAGTTTTTCAAACGGCAAGCGGTATGAACCGGCCAACGGTCCGCTCTATTTTAACCTGTATGGCATACTATAAACTGGAAAACTATGACCAGGCCCTTCTCTATCTGGAAGGAGTGCGCGGATGTGGACAAGAGGACTTCCAATACAGAAGAACTGGCATGGGATTATAACACCATGGCCGACGTCTGTAAGGACGCCGGCCATATGGACGAGGCCCTGAACTATTATGAAAAAGGTCTGAAGGCTATAAAAAGGCCTGTGGAAAGGACTCTGAGTATACAGCCATTTTCTATCCGATTTAGAGACGCGTACAAGAAAACCGAGGGACTATGAAAGGCCCTGGAGAATTATCAGCAGGCCCTGAAGATCCAGGAATCCAATGGAAGCGACCAGACCTGGTCCTACATCCGTATAGCAAGGATTTATAATGCTTTAAAGGATTATGATGCCGCAAAACATTTTTATGGCAAGGCTTCCAGGTCGGAAACAGCCGACTCCTACACAAAAGGGGTGGCTTTCTACAATATGGGACAGATGTACCATGAGCGCGGGGAGTATTCTCCTGCCCTGTCCGCCCTTAACAAGGCGCTGGAGTTTGTTAACAAGGATGGCGACAATGCCTATGCTGAATCCAATGTCCAGAATACCCTGGCTTCCGTATACGCTGAATCAGAGGACAGTCTGGACAAGGCTATCTTGCATTCTGTCACGGCATGCCGTCTGCTGGAAACATCCGATTCCCCACGCACAACTGCCGCGAGGACCTGGAACAATTCAAAGAACAGCTGAAAGGCTACTACCAGACAGATACCAGGGATATGACAGATGAAGGATTTGAATTATGGTATCAGGATCAAATGGATTCCGAATAAAACCAGGAGGTAACTATGTTTAAAGACTACGAACATCACGCACAGTATTACGAGACCGATCAGATGGGCTGTGTGCACCATTCCAACTACATCCGCTGGATGGAGGAGGCAAGGGTAAACTTAATGGAACAGATGGGCTGCGGGTATAAGGCCATGGAAGCATCCGGCATCATGAGCCCGGTTCTGGAGGTGCACTGCCAGTACAGGTCCATGGTACGTTTTGATGACCATGTAAAGATACATGTATGGGTAAAAGAATATAATGCCATCCGCATGACCCTTGGTTATGATGCGCGATGCAGCCACCGGTGAACTCAAAACCACCGGCGAGAGCAGGCATTGTTTCCTGGATACAGGCGGCAGACCTGTATCCTTAAAACGTTCCTACCCTCAGTGGGACACCGCATTCTGCAGCGCGGTCCAGGCACAGGATTCCCGGTAATGACGGCATCTGTAGGCGATGCTGTTATCCAAAGGGATTATCCTCACATGTATATATGTAATTATTAAGACAGGAAGGCTGACTAGTTTATGACAAAATCAAAGAATATCCGAATATTGATAATATCCATTTTATGTGCAATATCTCTTTTGCTGGGAGGATGCACGGATTCCTCCCCCTCTTTTTCACCGGATAAGAGTTCATCCATAACCGCGCCATCCGGTTATGGACTGGCTGTGCATTTTATTGATGTGGGCCAGGGCGACAGTATACTGGCCGAATCAGACGGACACTACATGCTTATTGATGCAGGTGAAAATGACCAGGCCGGCACCGTAATCTCTTATCTAAAAGCACAGGGCGTAACAAAGCTGGACTATGTAATTGGCACCCATCCCCACTCCGACCATATCGGGGGCCTGGACAAGGTCATTGATACCTTTCCCATTGACAAGGTCATTCTTCCACCTGTGGAGCACACCACAAAAACCTTTGAGGACGTACTTGACTCCATTGCCTCCAGGGGACTTAAAATCACAAAACCCACCCCGGGATTCCTATGATTTGGGAGACGCCTCCTTCACCATACTCTCCCTGTAAAAGACTATGGCAGCGACCTGAACAACTGGTCCGTGGGCGTCCGCCTTACTTTCGGCGATAACAGCTTTGTCATGTGCGGTGACGCAGAGAATCAGGCTGAAGAAGATATTGTCAAAAACGGCGCAATGCTAAAAGCAGATGTTCTGAAGGCAGGCCATCACGGAAGCAGCACCTCCACCAGTGACGCATTTCTGAAAAAGGTGTCCCTCCTGGGTGGTAATCCAGTGCGGAAAGGGCAACTCCTACGGCCATCCACATAAGGAAACCATGGAAAAGCTTAAGAAGGCGGGCTGCCAGGTACTGCGCACAGACGAGGAGGGAACCATTACCGCATTCAGTGACGGCAAGACAATTACATGGAGTACCGGCACTGCCGCGGTTCCCGGCACCAGCGCCGGCAGCGGCGGCAATCAGACAGCCGCTATCCCAGATACTGACAACGGGGCCGCTGAAAATGAGGCCGGCAATCCCTCCACACACTCCAGCTATGTCATAAATACCAACACAGGCAAATTCCACCGCCCCGACTGCGCCTCTGCCACCCAGATGAAACCTGAGAACCGCAAAGACGTGACAGCATCCAGGGATGAACTGGTACAGGAGGGTATGAACCCTGTAAGCAGTGCAAGCCTTAAACCAAACCCACAGAAAGGATTTTTATATGAAATATATCATCGACCGGCTGGAAGAGGGTCTGGCCATATGTGAAACTGAATTAAGGAAATGCATCTCTGTTCCCGTCAGCCATCTTCCAAAGGAAGTTAAGGAAGGCGACGTGCTGAGAGAAGAGGAAGGCAGGTTTTCCTGGATTCCGAAGAAACAGATAAAAGACGGCGTGAAATGAAGAAGAAGCTTATGGATCTGTTTGAATAAAATCAAAAATGACAAATGACTGCGGGCCCGTATTGACTATTCCAATGGGGCCCGCCTTTTCTGTTATGCTCCTGTTATGTTACCCGTTATACTCCTGCCATACTACCTGTCGTTCTTGCCATACTTCCTGCTGTCCTTCCTGTCATACTTCCTGCCGTACTTCCTGTCATACTTCCTGTCATACTTCCATCCATTCATCCATACCCTACCTGTTATCCGGCGATATCATTTTCCCGTCCTGGTCAAACCGGTATTCCTTTCCATCAACCACGCAGGTTCCCACAGCCATCTTCCCGTCTGTTCCCAGGTAATAGAGAGAACCATTTTCCCCGTACCATCCCGTTCTCATGTTTCCGTCACCGTCAAACGAGTACCATACGCCGTCAATCTGCTTCCAGCATCCAATCACACGGGTTCCGTCCTCACAGATATAGTTCCAGTATGCCCCATTCTGATGCCAGCCTGAAGTACCGGAAGTTTCTCCTGCCCCGGAAGCTGCCCAGACCGCTTCCTGCTCCTGTGTCTGAGTCTGCGCCTGGGCTTGTGCCTGGGTCTGGGCCGGTGCCTGGGCCTGGGTCTGGGCCGGTGCTTGAGCCTGGGTCTGGGCTTGTGTCTGGGTTTGTCTGGGCCGGGTCTGGGTCTGGAGTACTTTCCCCGCCTCCTGCATAGGGACACACTCCATTGGGATGCAGGTGTGCCGGATGACCTCCGCAGTGGTAGTGATAGCTTCCCAGCCCGCTGGCATTCTTGTTATCCCGGTGTCCTCCGCTGGCATCGGTTCTGCCTGAATGAGCCTGGGCCTCCATTCCCCACGGGGCCTGTCCCGTCATTGCCGCGCCTCCCGCCAGAAGCACTCCGCTCATGACCGCTGCCATCCATACCTTTACTGTACGTTTCATCTCATTACCTCCCGATTTCATTTTTAACTCTATTTTACCATGTTTTATCTGTGTGTAACTCCGTATTTCAGCATCTTTCCAGGGATTTTCTCATTTTCAGGCCATTTCCGGCATAAAAAGTGATGGAAGCACTTGCACGTTTTTCCCAATGATGATACCATAAGAAACACATATGTAATGAATTCAACTAGTTTGGAGGTTTTTAAGATGGAACTAATCATACCTAAGGATTACGATCCCCGCCTCTCCATACGGGAGACCCAGGACGCAATCAAGTACATACGCGATACCTTTCAGAAGGAAATGGGCAGGGAGATGCACCTTGAACGTATCTCCGCTCCCTTATTCGTGGAAAAGAGCAGCGGACTTAATGATAACTTAAACGGCACCGAGCGTCCTGTTTCCTTTGATATGCTGGGGCTACCCGGCGAAACCCTGGAGGTGGTGCACTCACTGGCAAAATGGAAACGTATGGCCTTAAAGGAATACGGCTTTAAGCCAGGCGAGGGACTTTACACCAACATGAACGCCATCCGCAGGGATGAGGAGCTGGATAACCTGCACTCCTGCTATGTAGACCAGTGGGACTGGGAACGTGTCATTACAAAGGAGCAGCGCACCCTGGACACCCTGAAGGATACGGTGCGGGAGATCTTCAAAATCATCAAGCACATGCAGCATGAAGTGTGGTATAAATACCCGGAGGCTGTCAAACATCTTCCCAAAGATATTTACTTCATCACCAGCCAGGAACTGGAGGACCTGTATCCTGACAATACTCCTAAGGAAAGGGAAAACCTGATTACCAGGGAGCACGGCTGTGTGTTCCTGATGCAGATTGGCGACAAGCTCACCGGCGGCAAACCCCATGACGGGCGCGCGCCTGACTATGATGACTGGAGCCTGAACGGCGATATTCTTTTCTGGTTTGAGCATTTGCAGTGCGCACTGGAAATCTCCAGCATGGGTATCCGCGTGGATGAGGCTGCCCTGGAAGACCAGCTGAAGAAGCGGGATGTGAGGACCGCCGCAGCCTTCCCTATCATAAAATGCTTTTAAACGGCGAGCTTCCCTACACCATCGGCGGCGGTATCGGACAGTCCCGTCTGTGCATGCTGCTGTTAGACCGCGCCCATGTCGGCGAGGTACAGGCCAGCATCTGGCCCAAAAAATGCGCGATATCTGCGGGGAGAACAAGATTTATCTGCTGTAGCCATTGGCCGGGAGTGTATTATGGAATCGAAAATCTCAATCTTTTATTATCATCGAAATAATCGGTACCGTGGCCTTTGCGTCCTCCGGTGCCCTGGTAGCCATCAAGCAGCGTCTGGATCTGCTGGGAGTGGTGGTCCTTGGGCGTCACCACTGCGGTAGGCGGCGGCATGCTCAGGGACATCCTACTGGGAATCGTCCCGCCCAGCCTGTTCATGAACCCGGTTTACGTGTACACGGCCTTCACGGCCATGGTGCTGTTCATCCTGGTGTGGCTGAACCAGCAGATACTGGAAAGCCGGTATATCTCGGCCTATGAGAAGATGATGAACCTGTTTGATGCCATCGGACTGGGCGCATTCACAGTCACCGGCATCAATACCGCGGGGACAGCCGGTTACGGGGAATATCATTTTCCATCTTTCTGGGCGTCCTCACAGGCGTGGGCGGCGGTATCCTGAGAGATATGCTGGCAGGCCAGTCCCCGTATATCCTGCGCAAGCATGTGTGCCTCTGCCTCTATTGCCGGGGCCGTGTGCTATGTATGCCTTAACGGCTGGCTCTCCAGGGATGCCTCCATGATATTGAGCGCAATCCTGGTGGTGCTCATCCGCCTTCTGGCGACCAAGTACGACTGGAACCTTCCCACCGCATACCATACTAAGAACAAATAAATAAAACAAGTCCGGGCCGTAATCATTGTACAAACCAATGTAACGATGATTACGGCCCGACTCCATGCGCTTGTATTGCTCTTATAAAACATGCATGAAACTCACCTCTGCTGCTGTAAATACTTAGTAATGCTTCTTTGGAATATCTTCATGCTGCTGTCCACGTTCCTGTTTTCCATAGAGTATCTTTGATACCTCCCCGTCCGCCAGGCTCATGACCTGCTCATACTGCTGGTACTTGGGCTCTATAACCCCATTTTCAATTACATTATAAAGCAGGCTGCTGTTGATAACCTGCTCGCCCTCGTCCATGTCCTCCTGTATAATGGCAGCTGCCTGGGCGGATCCGGTAACGCTTTTGAGCACAGACACTCCCTGAGAATACCGGAATATGTCCATCTGCATCTCTTCATTTCCCGTCAGCTGTTTCCAGAAACTCCACGCCAGCTTTTCATACTTTGTATTGCTGTTGATGCCCATGAGAAGGGAATCCACCCTGGAACGGTTTCTCCCTCTTTTCCGGCAGGAAACGTGATGCAGTCCCACTGGAACTTGGTATATTTCTTAATCCGGTAAGGATATGTTTTATAGGTCCTGTACTCCGCAAAGGTCAGGGGCATGAAAGCCACGTTCCCCTTGTTGAAATCCTCCTGGGTCACGCTCTGTCCCTGGTTCAGGTCATTGAGGCGCTTCCATGTATTTAATGGCATCCAGGACATGGGAGTCTGTAAAGGGAAGCTGCTGCTGATCCCCGTCATAAAACCTTCCCCGCTGGTGTAAACCCGCATTTCTCCAGCTGTAATTATAGGTTCCGAACTGGTCCAGCAGTCCGTCTCCGTTTACATCCTTTGTTATCTTACGGCAGATTTCATACATATCGTCCCAGGTCCAGTCCTCCCCCGGCACCTCAATCTGCTCTTTTCGCCAGAAGGGACTTGTTGACAAATAAAAGGACGGGAACCGTTTCGGAAGGGCGCACTGGTGTCCGTCGTACTTTCCCGCATCCAGGGCAGTAGTGAAAAAATCATTCCGGTTAAACCCGGCGTCGTGTTCAATGAGCTCGTCCAGGTTCTTCATAACTCCCAGGGATGAATACAGGTTGAAATCCGTGTCCGGCACCATAAACACGTCCGACATCTTTCCCTCTAAAAGCTTTCTGGCGCACCACTCCGAGTAATCCTCCTTGCTGATTCCGCTGTAGTAATGTATCCTCACCCCGGGATGCTCCTCCTCGAACTTTGCGATGGCCTTGTCCATCATGACAAAGCTGCTGGCACTGGCCACATCCCAGTTGCTTCCCGTGAACATGCCGAATTCAGGACTATCTCCTTCTCATGGTACTTATATATACATCCAAGGAAGCCTGCAAGGAGGAACACGGCTGCTCCCAACCCCAGTGTCCATTTCCATCCCTTCATCCCAATCTCATCCTTCCTTCTGCCAACATCTTGACCTCTCCCGATCCCCGTACACTGGTCCGGTCAAATCTCATGTGCCCAGCCGCTTTCACGTTGGTCTGGACAGCCCAGATGGCCAGCTGGGTGGTCCCTCAAATCCAGCTTGTTCAGTATAGTGCTGAGATAATTGCGCACCGTTCCCTCAGACAGCTTAAGAGCCTCAGCTATCTCCCTGTTGCTGGCCCCCACTTCCACCTGGGCTATGATCTTCCACTCTGTCTTTGTAAGCTCATCCACATTCTTATCGCCCACAAGTATGCTGTAATCTGCCTGGGCCATCTGCGAAAACAGCCTCAGCACCTTGGTGGCAATATCCGGGTTAATCATAGCCCATCCATTATACACCGTGGTGATGGCGTTGGCCAGTTCATCCATGGACACGCCCTTTAAGAGATATCCGCTGGCACCATATTTCAAAGCATTGTAAACGTACTCGTCATCGTCAAACGTGGTGAGAATAATGAATTTTTATCTGAGGATAATTTTCCTTGATGATTTTCTGCACTGCACACCGTCCAGCTTGGGCATCCGTATGTCCATCAGTATGACATCGGGTTTATTCTTCCTCACGCGCGGATGACCTCCTGTCCGTTGGACGCCCATCGTAACCATTATGTCCGGCCTGCTGTTGAGCACAATCTGCAGGCTCTGGCGAATCAATTCCTGATCGTCGGCAATCAATACTTTAATCATAAGTCTCCCCCCATCGGATTGGTATTCTTGCATTAACAGTAAATCCGTCGCTGCCGTCAAATGTAACAACGCCGCTCAGCATCTTAATCCTCTCCTTCATGTGCTTTGTTCCGAATCCGCTCTTTATTTCCCTGCACCCGATGCCATTGTCCTTGATTTGCAGAAGGATGTCCGTATCCTCCTTCTTTATGGTAATCCATATCTGGCTGGCATGGCCATGGCGCAGCGCATTGGTGATTCCCTCCTGGATAACCCTGTAAATGGCATTTTCCTCGTCCTCGTCAAATTTCAGGTTCTTTACCTGGCAGTCAAAATACACCCTTGCGCCGGACACAGCGTTCATGTCCGATACCATCTTGCTGATGGCATATTCCAGGCTGAAGCGCTCCAGGGCGTCCGGGCGCAGCTGGCTGACTGAGCGCCGTATTTCCTTAATGCCGTCCCTTGTGACCTTTGGAAATAAGCTCCAGCTGGTCCTTTGTCTGCCGGGGCGACGTGCCTATGGTGTGCCAGGCAGGCGTCTATTCCCGGCAATTCCGGTGAGGGTATGCCCCAGGTATCGTGGATTTCCCTGCCAGGCGGTTCCTCTCCCTTGTCTCTGCCATCTTCTCCGCCATCACGGAATACTCCTGAAGCTGCTCATTCACGTCCCTGAAGCTGCTCGTTCAGGGCGTGTATCTCGTCCAGATTTTCCTGCTGCTGGTTGATGATGTTCACACAGTATACCACAAACATGATTACATTCAGGGATATCAGGATATTGTAGCTGCTGAGCAGGTACTGCTGGTGGTTGCATTGTAAAATGAGGATATAATCCTGTATGGAATACAGGCGGTATGAAATGGAAAGCAGTTCGTAATCAGCCAGTATAAAACTGCCGATTGCCACTGCCGCCAGTAAATACCTGGATTTCCCGTTCTTGGCATAGAGAATGACATTGGAAAACACCAGCAGCAGAATTCCGTTGTAATTAAAATTCAAAAGTATAATGATGGCAAAACATATGGCAAAATCAGCCACAAGGCTGAAAAGAATCACCTTACTGTTGTCCGGAAACAGCCGGTCCCGCACAAAACATACTGCCTGCCAGAAGAGCCAGAAGGGGGCGCAGAGCCAGATGTTCCAGTAAGGATACCAGACAATGGCCTGGATGCCGCTTAAAAACTCCCTGGCCACATAGCTGCGCCGTATATTTTCAATTGTGGCATATATAAATATGCTGAGTCCCATGACAGATACCACATTCAGCGCCAGAATGCCCAGCTGCAGGATGCGTACCCGCCTGTTATCCATGTTCGTATCCATCTTCTCACTGCCACCCGTCTATCTCAAACTCGTGGAGGTTATCCCTCGTAATCATGGTGCTGGGCATGCTTATGTATTTCTCCACCGTCTCCCCGTCCAGATAACGGTAAGCGGTCTCAGCCGCCTTCCTTCCTATGGACCTTGGGCTCTGGGCGCTGGTTCCTGTCACATAGCCCACATCCAGGATTGCCTTAATCCGGAGAGCCGTCGATTCCGTAAATCAGGACGCCCTCTTCCCTCCTGGCCTGCTGCAGGGATGCCAGAGCCCCCAGTGCCGTGGGGTCATTGCCTCCCAAAATCACGTCAAAGCTGATGTCACGGCGCAGCAGGTCGGCCATCACATGGGATGACACCTCAATCTCGCCTGCCGCAGCTTCCCTGTATACCACCTGGTAATGATTGTCCGCTATGGTGTCCAGAAATCCCTGTTCCCGGTTGGTAATGGAGGTCTGTATAGGGTTGTCAAGGATGACAATTTTAGCCTCGTCCTTTCGTTTCATCATATCCAGGGCGCAGAGCTGGCCCGCCTGGTAATTGTCCGTTTCAATAATGGAAATTACGGAGTCCCGGTCCTTCACCACCGTATCCATTGATGATGCCGACTCCCGCCTCTCTGCACGCATCCAGGGCCGGCTGTACCTTTTCCCAGTCCACGGGATTTAAAACAGCATCTGGATGCCCTCGTCTATCATTTCCTGAATCTGTTCATTCTGCTTTTCCTGGTCCTGAAGGGGATCCCGGGTAAGCAGGATATCGCCGTTGGCTTCCACCACCTCTTCAATCCCCTCATTGAGTACATCAAAATACGGATTATTCCTGGTCATATAGGTGGCCCCGAACAGCCTGGCCTCATGCTGGCGCCCGCTTGCATCCCCATGGCCGCAGCCCCCCAGCAGGAGCATGGCGCCCGCTGTCAGGATTAACAGACCTGTCCCTATCTTCATCTGGTTCCCGCCCTATTCTTGGCTTAACTTCCCGGCTGCCGGTCATATCCCCGGCTGTCCGGTCATGCCCCCGGCTGCCCGGTCCTTCCCCATTATACCTCAAAGATGCAAATCTGTAATATTTCATAGGAACTTTTTATAAAACTTTGGCTTCGACAAAAAGCGCCCCACTGCCGTGAAACGCTTTTGCCGTAAACCAGGCTCTATTCCGCCTTTTTGTTTCTCAGATAATCCACAAAAACAGCCAGGAGAATAACAGTTCCCTTTACCACGTACTGCCAGAAGGAATTTACATTCAGCAGATTCAGTCCGTTGTTCAGCACGCCGATAATCAGGCCGCCTATGATGGTGCCTCCGATTTTACCGGAGCCGCCTGCCATGGAGGTGCCGCCCACCACAACAGCCGCAATGGCGTCCATCTCGGCTCCGTCTCCTGCCGTCGGCTGGCCGGAATACATACGGGAGGCCAGAACCACGCCCGCAAGTCCCGCCATGATTCCTGAATAGGTATGTACCAGAATTTAACCTTGGCTGTGCTGATACCTGAGAATCTGGCTGCCTGGGAGTTGCCGCCCACCGCATAGATGGCGCCCAGCTTTGTCTTATTCATGATAATGGCCGTGATAACCAGCACCACTGAAGTATAACCGGGTGGGGACTCCGCCCACGTACCCGGCTCCAAAACTGCCATTCCTTTAGTAACCACACACACAGAGGTGAACCGCCTGTATAGTACATAGGCCAGTCCCGCTTTGCCACATTCATGGTGGCCAGGGTCACGATAAAGGGCGGTATGGTTGTCTTTGATATGACAACGCCGTTAAACATACCGCCCACCACGGTGCCCACCAGCACGCCGCCCAACGCCTACTGCGATTGGAAGGCCGTAACGGGATCACGCCGGCTGCAAAGCAGCCTGAAGCGATGATGGAGCCAACGGACAAATCAATCCCCCAGGATAATGACCATGGTCATGCCGCAGGCCAGGGAACAGGTTGGACGATATCTGTCTCAGTACGTTGAATATATTTTTCTGGGTCAGAAAGGAGCCGCTGGTCTTTGGAAACACGGATAAGAAAATACACAAAATAAGCAGGGCCCCGATGATGCCGATATTATCCTTGAAATATTGTTTTACATTTTTCTGCAATCTGGTTGTCATTTGACTTTCCCCCTTTTCTTACTTTGCCGCCAGCTTCATGATTTGTTCCTGGGTGACGCATTCTCATGGCTGAAGCACCCGGTTATCCGGCCGTCGCACATGACATAGACCCGGTCGCTCATGTTGAGAATTTCAGGCAGTTCTGACGATATCATGATAATGGACACGCCTTTCTTCACCAGCTCATTCATAATTCCGTATATCTCAGACTTGGCGCCCACGTCCACGCCCCTGGTCGGCTCGTCCAGAATCAGTATCTTGGGGGCGGTGGCCAGCCATCTTCCAATCATTACCTTCTGCTGGTTGCCTCCGGACAGGTTTCCGATAAGCTGTTCCTGGGACGGGGTCTTGGTATCCATCATCTCGATATACTGCCGGGTAATCTCCTCCTCCTTGTCCGCATCCACCCATATGCCCTTTATAAAGCTCTTCAGCACCTCAATGGTGGAGTTGAACCGGACGCTCTGAACCTTATACAGTCCCTCCTGTTTCCGGTCCTCAGGCACCAGGGCAATGCCGAACTTCATGGCATCAATGGGAGATTGATGGCCGCCTTTTTTCCATCCACGCTGATTTCACCCGTGCAGCCGGGCGTCAGTCCGAAGATACACTTCATGGTCTCGCTTCTTCCAGCGCCTACCAGCCCTGCAAAACCAATGATTTCCCCTCACGCAGTTCAAAGCTGGCCTTTGACCATCTTTCCGTCTGCAATGTTTTCCACATTTTAAAACCACCGTCCGGGCTCCATGTAATCCCTGGTGTAATACTTGGTCGCTCGGCCCACCATCATGGCAATGAGATGGTCCCTTGTGGTATCCTTCACCCGCTCGGTGCCAACATAGGTTCCGTCCCTCAGCACAGTAACCCGGTCGCAGATCTGCTCCAGCTCGTCCATCTTATGGGATATATATATGATTCCCACGCCCTTCTTTGTGAGCTCTCATGGTGCTGAACAAAATTCCACTTCCTTGTCCGATATGGATGAAGTGGGCTCGTCCATCACAAGAATCCTGGGTGATAGGAAATGGCCTTGACGATTTCCACCATCTGCTGCTGGGCAATGGTAAGGTCCTTAACCAGCGTCCAGCGATCAATGCTCATGGTATGTATCCAGCAGCTGCTGGGCTTCCTTTTCCATGGTCTCATGGCTGACCCATAGCCCCTTTGACGGCTCTCTGCCAAGAAAGATATTTTCCGCCACAGTCATGTGAGGTACCAGTACCAATTCCTGATGGATATGGAAATTCCGTTGTTGTGAGATGCATTTACCCGTCAATGGTTTACCTTTTGTCCGTCAATAAAAATCTCGCCCTCTTCTGCGATGTAGATGCCGCCCAGAACCTTAATCAGCGTGGATTTACCTGCCCCGTTTTCACCGAGCAATGCGTGGACCTCGCCGGCCCTCAGTTCCAGGTCCACCCCCTGAAGCGCCTTGACTCCCGGAAATGATTTGTGGATGTTCTTCATTTGAAGCAGAACTGTTTCCTCATAATCTCACCTGCCTGTTCTTCTATTCCATATGGTTCCTGACAGAGTTTCCTGCCGTGCTTTTGCGTTTTGAGCCTGTCAGATAAAAAGTGCCTGGCCCCGCAGTATTCCAGCCTTTCGAATATCTCTTACCATCCATCTGTGCCATACTTATCTACATTTTCTGATGTAATAAGGAAGGTTTCTACCGGATATCTTGATTCTACCTTATCGCCGTTTAAGTATGTATACATGATATTCACTGCGGACTGTGCAATCTTAACAGGAGACTGTGCGCCGCTTCCTTCTATCAGGGATTCCCCGGAAGCCATCTCTGCCTTGATGTCAGGAGAGCCGTCCACGCCGTAAATCATACAATCTGTAAGACCGGCTGCGTTGGCTGCTGCCAGTGCTCCCAGTGCAGTGGGGTCATTGCCTCCGAAAATGGCAACCACATCGCCGTGAGCCTGCAGAAGATCCTCTGCAATACCCATGGAAACTTCCAGATTGCCCTTGGCATCCTGCTGTGCAACAATGTTAAATCCTTTTCCTTCAATTGCATCTAAAAATCCGTTGGTCCTGTCCGTAACAGAGTTCATGGTAGGAGAATCCAGTACAATGATATCCCCGCCGTCCGGGCATTTCTTTACAAGGTCCTCGCCGCAGACCTTGCCTGCGTTATAGTTATCAGAACCGGTGTAGGAAATCAGGTAGGACATATCCGCTACCTCTGTATCAAATCCCACGATGGGGATTCCTGCTTCCTTAAGCTGGTCCAGGGCCGGAAGGATTCCCTCTGCCTCTGCCGGATTCATGAACATGGCGTCAATGTTCTGGGAAATCAGATCCTCTACCTGGGTAATCTGAAGAGTGACATCATTGGCGGGATCCACTGCAATCAGCTCGTCGCCGTTGGCCTCAGCCATTTCCCTCATCCTCTTCTCAATGGTGACAAAGAACGGGTTGGTTCCATCCATACATGTATAACCGAATTTGTAATGCTTGTCCGGGTCCTTCTTCTTCACATCAGCAGATGCCATATCGGCTGCTGCCGGAGCTCGCTTCTGTGGCTTCCTTGCTCCTCTGCCTTCTCGAAGGCTCAGCGGCCGCCTCCTTGGCTTCCTCTGTGGTCTGGGCCTGGGTTGGCGCCTCGGTGGCTGCTGCCGTTGTCTGAGAGTCCCCGCTGCTGCACCCTGCCAGGGCAGAACCTGCCATTGCTGCGCACATCATTACCGCCAACAGATTCTTAGTACTTTTTTTCATAAGTTACCTCCTTTTGCAAAATGTTTTGTTGTTTTGCTGTAATCAAATCTTATCACGCTTTTCTTTTTTAACACATGTGCACAATGTAATCATTTTCATATGACATTTGTCATATTTTTCATCATCACTTTTGCCCTTTCCCGTTCAGCCGCCGCAAATTTTCATCGTTTTGCACAACTGCCCGCCGGGATACTCATTGCACAGCAGACGGAAGGGCGGCTCATCCTCCTCTATAACCGGAAAACGGCCTGCCGGCAAATAGAAACGGTTGTCCCGGTTATCGTCATTGCACATGGATACCTCGCCCAACAGAACCGGCCCTGTGCCCGGCTCCAAATGGAAGTCGTGATACAGATAAGGCTGGATGGTAATGCTCTCTCCGGGACACAGCCGTATCTGCGTTCCCGCGGGAACCGTGTACTCCCGCCCGTCACTGTGTATCCGCACATCTGTGTCAGCCAGCTCCTCCTCCCTGCCGGCATTATATACGCCTATGAGCACATTTCCTCCTCCCCTGTTGATGATATCCTCCATCTTATTCCAGTGGAAATGCATGGCCGCAGACTGTCCTTCCTTCATGTACAGCAGCTTTTCCGCATAGGGTTTCGTATACTTATCCATGGACACATTGCCGTTTCTCAGCGTGATAAGGAGAACCCCACCTTGTCAAAATCCCCATCCCAAAATCCGTGATATCCCATCCCAGCATGTTGTCCCGGACCTCATCGTATTCATGGCCCTTTTCGTTCCATTCTTCCGGTGTAAAATAACAGAACGGGGGCAGTTTAAAGGAGCATCTGTCAATCATCTTTTCCATGTCCCTCAATGCCCTGTTGATTTCTGAACGTTTCATGGCTTTTCCTCCTTTTACCGACTTACTCCAGATGGGAGAACACCCTGATTGTGTGGAGCACATCCTCCTTCATGGCCTGGACCGCCCACTGGGTTACATCGTGGAAAAATACATATTCTTCGGCTGCCCTGCATTTTTCCTTTACATACATGCCGCCCGCCTTGGCAAGGTACGTGTAGTAATTGATTTTCCTGACCCCGTTGGCAATGCATTTCTTAAAATCTTCGTCGCTGACCCCGGATCCGCCGTGCATCACGATGGGAATGCCGATGCTTTCCCGTATCCTGCGTATCCTGTCAAAATCCAGCTTTGGCGTGGTCAGATACAGCCCGTGCACGGTGCCGAATGAGCAGGCCAGGGCGTCTATCCCGGTAAGCCCGGTGAAAGCCCGTGCCTGTTCGGGTCCGTATAGCAGCTCTCCACAGCCTCCCCTTCTTCGCCTTCTCCCACGCTTGAGAATTCCTGCCTTCCCATGGCTCCTATCTCTGCCTCCACGGAAGCGCCCCAGTCTCCGGCCATTTCCACCGCAATCCTTGTGTTTGCCGCATTTTCCTCAAAGGGCAGAACGGAGCCGTCATACATCACTGAGGTGAAGCCCATTTCCAGGGCTTCCCTGAGGATTTCCAGTTTATCGCCGTGGTCAGATGGACGCATACAGGCACAGAGGATTTCTCTGCCATCATCACCATCACCGGCCCGATGACCTTAAGAGGGATAATGGACTCATGGACCGGCGCAAACTGCAGGATAACCGGCTGTCCCAGCTCCTCAGCCGCCCCGAATACGGCCTGAATCCTCCAGAGATGTGATGTTGAAGGCGCCGACTGCTATTTTTTTTGCATCTGCCAGGTCTAAAACTGCTTTCATTGAAACTAACATGTTATATATTCTCCTTTCTTCCGGCCTGGGCCGGGACATACAATGAAATATATTCCTTAGTAATGCTTCTTCTGCCTCTTACGGAGCCGCGTTTTCCTATGCGGCATTCCTTTTTGTTTGGCCGCAAAGATGGTTTTTATGTCACGGATGGATGATGTTCTGCTTATCCCATCCAGCTTCCATCTTCTGCCTCAGCTCCTCAAAGGACAGCAGGCCGCTCAGGGCATCGTAGGCCGTAACGCAGGACGCACCCGTGGCAGCTGCCAGACGGATGCATTCAAGGGGCCCGCAGCCGTCCAGCATGGCCTTTATGAAGGCGGCTATGCTGGTATCCCCTGCCCCTGTTCCTGACAGGATGCAGTCCGGCACATAGCTGTCCTCAAAATGGCTGATATCATTCCATCCTGTAAATCCCGGCAGGAACTCCTTCCACGGCTCAGGTGCGGTCTTCAGATACATGCCCGCTGCCCCGCATTTCAGAAGAACGCACCTGGTCCCCATAGACAGCGCTCTGGCAGCCAAAGGCTCCACGTCCTCCTTCAGAGACAATATGCCTGTGACATCCTCGCCACCTGCCTTCTCCTGCCATTTGCAGTACAGAGGGCGGTCCAGCATGTATCCCAGCTCCTCAATGCTTGGCACGAAGAAATCCACATAGGGCAGCACCCGCTCCAGTATCCTTGCCCAGTCCATGCCTGCTGCTTCGGAATCCGGGTCCACCGCCACCAGGTCCAGGGACGTGGTAAGCCCCATGGATTTTACCTCTTAAAAGCCGTACCAGCTCCTCCCCCTCATCCAGATAAAACCTTCGCATAATGGGAGGATAACCAAAATGAAAATGTGATGCCTCCCCTACTTTTTCAAAGTCCACGTCCCCGCAGCCAAAGGTATCATTGCAGCCCGGATCGTGAAGAAAAACGGTCCAGTCCCTTGGGAGCCAGTACAATGGTATAGGACGTATTCCACCAGGAACCTGGCTGATGCAGTTCTCCACAGCCATGTGCGCTTATCATGTCCTTCCAGTGCATTGCCAAAATAATCATCCCCTTTGGCCATCAGAACCACGTCTGCACCCAGACGTTTAAGAGCCTGTGTTGAAACAGCTCCTCCTGTACACATCATGGCTTTTCCCACCTTAAGCAGCTTTCCGGCTGAAACAGTTCAGAGAGCTTCTGCTTCCGCTGTTTTTGGAAAACCGGCGTAATGTCG
>SCPN01000700.1_pt1 | contig 20963 bp, 27 predicted proteins | sample 6106831 | NCBI WGS metagenome assembly SCPN01 (sample SAMN10720447, study PRJNA508395) | human gut metagenome | isolation source: Participant 1, 0 month
CTCTTTTTATGTGAAGGGCCAGATCCCTGGCTTTGACTGGAATTATGTTTGTCTGATCCCATTTGACAACATCCGTTCTTCCTTAAATACCAGCATCCGGCTGGTGGTCATCATCCTCATCCTGTCGGTGATCCTGTCATTCACCCTGTCTTCCTGGCAAACAGTCTATCACCCGCCGACGATGTCGCTGCCATGAAGATTCGGCGATTCGGTGACGGACAAAAGGAGCCTTTGGAAAATGACTATGATTACGAAAATCGCAAAGACGAGCTTGGAATCCTCCACCGCCAGTTTGACCATATGGTCAACGAGGTCAACCAGCTGATCCAGACCAATTACTTAAATGAGATTCTGATCAAAGAAGCACAATTTAAGGCTCTGGAAAATCAGATGAACCCTCATTTTCTGTATAATACTCTGGAATCCATCAACTGGAGGGCTAAAATTCTGGGCGCAAAGGACATTTCCGCCATGGCAGAAGCCCTGGGAAGTCTTCTGCGGATCACCCTGGATCACCGTTCCAAGCAGGTTCCCCTGCAAAAAGAGCTGGAGCTGATCCAGTATTACATCACCATCCAGAAATACCGGTTCGAGGATCGTCTGAATTACCAGACGGATATCCCGCAAAACCTGTTAAGCTGTTACGTTTTAAAGCTGACCTTACAGCCTCTGGTGGAAAATGCCATCCGCTATGGCCTGGAAGAAAATACGGAAGGCTGTCTGATCTCCATTTCTGCAGAAGCTTGTCCGGAAAAGGATCAATTGATCATCTATGTAAAAAATGACGGCTCTGCCTTCGAGGATGACCTTCTTTCCAAGCTGGAAAACCGGCAGATCGAGCCTCACGGCTTTGGTATCGGCCTTTTAAATATCCAGAAACGAATGCAGATCACCTATGGTGAGGAGCTTATGGGCTGACCCTCTATGAAGAAGAGCTGGCCGTGGCAAAGCTGGTATATCCCTTAAAACCGGTAATTCTGTCACCAGATGCGGAAGCATCTCTGACCGTCTGACAGGGCCACAGCACCCTAGAAAGGAGTTTTCATGTTTAAAACTAATTATTGCGGATGATGAACGGATCATCCGGAATCTATCTCAAAATGATCGACTGGAACAGCCTGGGAATTGAGTTGATCGGCTTATGGCGACGGGATCGAAGCCTATAACATGATCCTGGATGAATGTCCGGACATTTGTGCTGACAGATATCCGCATTGCCGGGACTGTCCGGGCTGGAACTGATCGAGAAAATCTCCCAGACAGACTTAAATATCCAGTTTATCCTGTTATCCGGATTCGGAGAATTTGAATACGCCAAGCAGGCTATGCGGTTCCGGGTACATCACTATCTGTTAAAACCCTGTAACGAAGACCAGATCATCGAAAGTATACAGGATGTGATCAAAGAACATTTCCACCAGAAGGCATTTCAGGATATGCAGGAACGGCAGAAAAATCTGGTCACCAACCTGCATTACAACCTATTATCAAATATCATCCATGAACGGATCTTTCTGCAGGACGGAGATGGTCCTTCCTGGGATTCCTACTCCGGATACATGGATTTTTCCAATACCGGCTACGAACTGTGTTTTTTCTATTATGTAGAAGAAAACCAGCGTGATCCGGCATTGAACCTGATCTACCAATATATGCGGCAGGAAGCCCCCGGTATTTCTCTTTACAGCATCTATGTAAAAAACACCCTGCTTCTGTTTTTTGAAAGCCATCAGGTGTCCTATGACCGTATGGACTCCTATTTCCGTTCCTGAGCTCCAATGTAGCTCCGGCGCTGGAATACCGCAGACTCTCCTTTTCCAATCTGGCCTCCCTGCTGGAACAGCTGATCAGCAAGATCCGCCGCTACGGAACCATTTATTTTATGAATGGTTTACAGCCGGTTCCTATCTGCAACTACCAGGGACTGATCTTGAAAATGGAGCAGCTTACTTCATATCTTCCTGATGAATCCGCAGAAATGCAGGAAAAACCATCTACGGAGAGCTCCGGGGACTTCTGGATGGGATCACCAACCTTGATTTTCTTCGCCAGACCGGATCACGCACGGTGATCAAGCTGACCTCCAACGGAAAGCGCACTTCTTCCACAGATGCCACGGAATTCCTGCTGGAATTAAACCAGCAGACAGAGCTGGAGCCCCTGCGGGCTATGATCATGAAGCAATTAACTGCCATGCTGGAACAGCAGGCAGCCAACGGCTCACAGAATATCAGTCCTCTGATTGAAAATATCATCCAGTATGTGGAAGAGCATCTGGACGATCCGAATCTGACCTTAAAGTGGATCTCCGAAAATTATCTCTTTATGAATGTGGATTACGTCAGCAAACGTTTTATCAAGGAAACCGGGCAGAAATTCTCTGCCTTACCTTTAGAGTTCAGAAAGCGAAGGGTGTGATGGCCATTCAGAACAGATCCAATGGGTAGCCCAGCAGGTGGGCTGCGGCAACAATCCGCAGTATTTCAGCCAGATTTTTAAAAAAAGCACGGGGCTGACACCCAGCGCCTATGCAAAAAAATTAAATGGAGGGGAATAACATGACAAACGAACAATTATTACCAATCATTCACAAGGTAATGGACAAGCTGATGAACCTGGGAGGTGCGGATTATGACAGCGACAAAAACACTTCCAAAGAGCAATCCGACCAGGGCCTGATCGCCAGAGATTTCGGCATTGAGGAATGGGACTGGCCTCAAGGTGTAGGTTTATACGGCCTGTATAAGCTCCAGAATTTCTACGGAGATAACCGGTATCTGGACTTCTTTGAAAACTGGATCCAGAATAACCTGAAAAAGGGTCTGCCAAGCCGCAACATCAACACTACTACTCCTTATCTGATGATCTGTAACCTGTTAAACGCCCTTGGCAAACCGGAATACGAGAAAATGTGCTTAGACCAGGCAGAATGGCTGATGCATGACCTGCCAAAAACCAGGGATCACGGCTTCCAACATGTGACGACTGCCATCGGTGACCGCAACGGCATCAAGTTAAATGACGGCGAGATCTGGGCAGATACCTTATTTATGACAGTCCTGTTCTTAAATAAGATGGGACACCTCTACAACCGCAAAGACTGGATCGAGGAATCCACCAGACAGGTGCTGGTACATATTAAATATCTTTATGACAAACATACCGGACTTCTGTACCACGGCTGGAGCTTCCCGGAGAATTCCAACTTTGGCGGTATCTTCTGGTGCAGGGGCAATTCCTGGTTCACTTATGGAATTCTGGAATATCTGGATGTGGCAAAGGATACCCTGGATCCAGGCGTTTACAACTATATCGTAGATACCTTTAAGGCACAGGTAGAGACCTTGAGAAAATTACAGGCTCCAGACGGACTGTGGCATACGGTTCTGACTGACCCGACCAGTTATGAGGAAACTTCTGGTTCTGCAGCGATCACGGCTGGTATTTTGAAGGCGCTGAAGCTGGGTATTCTGGATGAATCTTATGCAGCATGTGCAGAAAAAGCTGTGGCAGGGCTTTGTGCACAGGTAGATGAGGATGGAACTGTATTAAATGTTTCAGCTGGTACCGGAATGGGATATGACGCAGATCATTATAAGAATATTGTGATCCGGCCAATGGCTTATGGACAGTCATTGACTTTGATCGCCCTGTGTGAAGCGTTAAAATAACTGAGAGGTATAAAAAGAGCGTGCGAAAAATGAGAAATCATTTTCACACGCTCTTTTTTATCTTGCCATATTACAGGCTCTCAATGATCTTCACTAAGGAGTCATGTGCCAGAGTGAAGGCTTCTTCTCCACCTAATTTCTTTTTCTGGGAAGCGTTCATCTCTAATGCAGCAAAAGCCGGCAAAGTCAGCCAGATGTGGCTCTAAGGATAAGTATCCCTGATAGCCTGCGGCTTTGAATTTGGCCAGGATCTCAGCTACGTGACCGTCTCCGGTTCCCGGAGGTACAACGCTGGCGTCATCCCATCTGGCATCTTTGATGTGGATATACTCCACGTATGGCTTCATCATCTCATAAGCTTCTAAGGTGTCCTGCTTGCACTGTACAAAATTCGCGAAGTCAAATACTGCCTTGAAGTGATCACAGTAGAAGTTCTTCTGGATCTCTAAGCAGCGGGAAGCTACATCGCCGTAGATGTCTTTCTCATTCTCGTGAAGAAGGATGATATCATTGGCTTTTGCATAGTCTACGAATTTACCCAGACGGGCCATAACCTCATCTCTGTATGGGCTGTAGTCCTCGCAGCCTTCTGGCATGAAGAAGCTGAACATACGGATATATTTGGCTTCCATCAGATGTGCCAGATCTACAGTATGTTTGTATAATTCCATATGAGGCTCGAAATCATCGGTAATTTTGATCTTACCGATCGGAGAGCCAACGGAAGAAAGGGCAAAAACCCCCTCTGCATCCAGTCTTTTCTTAATCTCTTTGGCTTCTTCCAGTGTATACTCCACCAGACCTTTGCCATTCACGCCGCGCATCTCGATATGGTTCATGCCCAGCTTTTTCAGTACACGGATCTGCTCGTCCAGGCTTGGATCGATCTCATCTGCAAAACCGCTTAAAACAATGTTATCCCACATAAGAATAGAATCCCCTTTCTATGTATGCCTGAACTTATACGCTCTGCTTGGAACCATAAGAGTTCACGGTATCCAGAACTAACTCTTTTACATGCTCTTTCTTCTTGGAGTTTGCACGACGCTTATTCAGCTCCTCTAAGAACAGATCTTCATCAAATGGAAGCTCCACTGCATGTCCTAACCAGCTGGATAAATGCATTGCGTTGGAAAGAGTCAGACCGTTGATACCCTCTTCTCCCTCTGCTACTAATGGAGTTCCGTGAAGGATTCTGCCGGCAAATGCTCTTAATACACCTACATGCTGCTCATTTAATCCGTCAGTCTCTACTTCTTTTACATGGCAAGGTGGCTTATCAAATCCGCCTTTGGCTGTCTTGCAGAACTCACGCTCGCTGACTTCCAACTCATGAAGAGTCAGAACGTTATTCTCACATACCAGTTTGCCTTTCTCTAAGGTGATCTCGAAACGGTTGGTACCTGGAGCGTCTGCAGTAGAGGTGATAAATACACCGGTTGCTCCGTTCGGATACTCTAAGTATGCAGTTACATCATCCTCAACCTCAATGTCATGCCATTTGCCTTCGTGGCAGAATGCCTGTACCTTAGATGGCATGCCGCAGATCCACTGGATCAGGTCCAGGTTGTGTGGGCACTGGTTTAACAGAACACCGCCGCCTTCGCCTTCCCAGGTAGCTCTCCAGTCACCGGAATCATAATAGGACTGGGTACGATACCAGTCTGTGATGATCCAGTTTACTCTCTTGATGGCACCTAAATCGCCGCTGGTTACTAACTCATGCATCTTGCGGTATACACAGTTGGTTCTCTGGTTGAACATCATGGCAAATACACGGTTGGTCTTCTTTGCCACTTCGTTCATCTCACGAACCTGTTTGGTATAAACACCTGCAGGTTTCTCACACATCACATGCAGATTATGCTGAAGTGCGTCAATACTCAGCTCCGGATGCTGATAATGTGGAACTGCGATCAGAACTGCATCACATACATCCTCTGCTGCGATCAGATCTTTTCCTTCTTCAAAAATCTTTACGTTCTCTGGAAGATTCTCTTTGCACCACTGGCGGCGGCTTTCCTTGCGGTCTGCCACAGCAGTAATCTCAATCTCAGGTACCTTTCCGTCCATCAGATTCTTTGCATGGCCGGAACCCATGTTACCCATACCAATAATACCAAGTCTTACCTTTTCCATGAAAAACCCCTCCTATTGCATTTTAGATAACTCTATTATATACTTATTTATAGTCCATATGTTTGCATAAATTGATAAAAAAGCATGCGTAGATTGTCTAGTTTAGGAGGCACTATGAATTCTCATACCAATAAAAGCCGGGAGTACCATTATGATTATTCCAATCAGCCCTTCAGCTGTGACATGATGACCAGTCCGGCCGCCGGAAATACGGAATTTCACATGCATAACCGCTTTGAACTCTACTATCTGTTAGACGGCTATGTCCAGTATTTTGTGGAAAATGTCTGTTACAACATGACTCCGGGAAGCCTGATCTTATTTTCTTCCAATGAAATCCATAAGGCCATCAACACCACCAATACGCCCTTCAGCCGGATCGTGATCCACGTAAGCCCGGATTTCATCAAACAATACTGTACCTCCCGTACCAACCTGCTGACCTGTTTTCACCGGAAGCCCGGAGAAGGCAATCTGGTCTCCTTATCCGATGCGGACCGGGTGCATTTTCTGGAGCTGGCCCACTCCTTAAAAAATGCCATAAACGGGACCGAACACTACGGCAATGATATTCTGGCCACAGCCCTGGTGCTGCAGCTTCTGGTATTGATCAATGAAGCCTGGAACCGCACAGCGCCGAAAACCATCCTGCCCTCTCCTCACCGCACACAGGCCATCATGAATTATATTGACAGTCACCTGACCGAATCCCTGACTCTGGATTCCATTTCCAGTGCACTTTCCCTGGATAAATATTATCTGAGCCATCTGTTTAAGTCAGAAACGGAAAGCACCATTTTCCAGTATGTGCTGGTCAAACGGGTGGCTCTTGCCAAAACCTTATTATCCCAGGATCACACGGTCTCCGAGGTGTGCCATCTGTCCGGATTTAATGACTATTCCAACTTTATCCGGTCCTTCAAACAGACCACCGGATACACCCCGGGACAATTTAAAAAGATCTTGAATAACCATTCTCTTTCCGGTATTTTAACGGAGTGACACCGGTGTATTTCTTAAATACCCGTTCATAATAGGTCAGATTTTCAAATCCCAGCAGGTCAGAAACTTCTGTAATGGAACAGTCGCTGTGCAAAAGCAGCTGCTGGGATTTTTTGATGCGGCTGACATTTTTGTACTCATTGACCGTGAAGCTGGTCACCTCCCGGAAAATCCGGCTTAAATAGGATTTGCTGATATAAAAACGTTTCGCCAGTTCCTCTAAGGATTCGCTGGTCTCCGGATGTCTGCCCAGATAATCCGCTACCTGATTGACTTTCTGGTGTTTCCAGATCGTAGAAGCTCGACCTTTTTCTAATCTGGCAGATGCCCCACTATCCTTTTTCTGCTCTTCCTGAGCCAGAGTTCTTCCTTCTATCCAGTTTTCTCCATGTCCGGTTCCGATCCGGTTCCATGTGCCATTCTGCATCGGCTGCTCTGTGATCTGTGGACAGCGGGTTATTTCTAATAATAATCTGGCCAGCTGCAGCTTTACTGCTGTCAGCCACCCTTTTTGCTTCTGTGCCATTTCCCGTTCCATAGACGCAAATAATTCCAGGATCACCGGTTGTTTTTCCTCGGAAATATGCAGGATCTCCGCATCCTGCCCATACACCGTCTCCATGTTCTCAAGTCCGCAGGCTTTCAACACTCCGTCCATAAATGCCCTGTCAATCTGCAGCAGGATCCGGTTATGGTAAGACTCTCCGGCTATACTGGTCTTATGGATCAGATTAGGTTTGATCAGCACCACATCCCCGGCTTTCACCAGATAGGTCTGACGTTCTATGAAATAATACCGCTGTCCTTCTGCCAGATAATAAAGCTCATACGTCTCATGAAGGTGTCTGGACACCATGGAATATTCATGGTCGCGGATCACCTGATCCATCTCCAGCCCGTCTATGATATGTTTATATAATGTCCGCTCCATCTTCTCTGTATCCTTTCCTGGTCTGCTGATCTATGCTGCTTATCTATACTCCTGATTTTGCTCCTGATCTTTGCCTCCTGATCCGCCTCATCATTAACGCATCCGCCAGTAGAACCTCCAGTAGAAATCTTGCATTTTGTAGCCAATAATACGAAAATTAAAGTTTTGTAACCAATTTTATAAGAATATTATACTCGTTTATAGTATGATAAGTCCATAAGAAATTCGGAATTGATTCATAACACCAAATTTTATAAGGAGGGTTTTCTAATGAAATACGCAGACAACAAAATAACAGACCTTAACATTGCTTACATCGGCGGCGGCTCCAGAGGCTGGGCATGGACCTTTATGACTGACCTGTCCATGGATGACTCCTTAAGCGGAACCATCCGTCTTTACGATATTGACGAGGAAGCAGCAAAACACAATGAGATCATCGGCAATCACTTAACTGAGCGTCCTGATACCATTGGCAAATGGAACTACACCACCTGCAAGACCATCGGCGATGCACTGACCGGTGCAGATTTCGTTGTGATCTCCATTCTTCCTGGTACCTTTGATGAGATGGAGTCCGACGTACATCTTCCAGAGCGTTTAGGCATCTATCAGTCCGTTGGCGACACCGCAGGTCCTGGCGGAATCATCCGTTCTCTGCGTACACTCCCAATGTTCGTAGACATTGCTAATGCGATCAAGGAGTACTGCCCGAAGGCATGGGTCATCAACTACACCAACCCAATGACCCTGTGCGTGAAGGTTCTGTACCATACCTTCCCGGAGATCAAGGCATTTGGCTGCTGCCATGAGGTATTCGGTACTCAGAAGGTATTGAAGGGAATCTGCGAAGAGGTCACCGGAATCAAGGATATCGACCGCCGGGATATCATGGTCAATGTTCTGGGTATCAACCACTTCACCTGGTTCGATCAGGCTTCCTATAAAGGACTGGATCTGTTCCCAATCTATCGGGACTATATTGATAAACATTTTGAAGAGGGCTACAATGAGCCAGATAGGAACTGGGCAAACAGCACCTTTGCCTGCGCTCATCGTGTAAAATTTGATCTGTTCCGCCGCTACGGTCTGATCGCAGCTGCCGGTGACCGTCACCTGGCTGAGTTTATGCCTGGCAACGAATACTTAAATGATCCTGAGACCGTAAAGAGCTGGAAATTCGGTCTGACCACCGTTGCATGGAGAAAGAACGACTTAAAAGAGCGTCTGGCTAAGAGTGCCCGTCTGGTAAGCGGCGAGCAGGAAATCGAATTAAAACCATCCGGAGAAGAGGGTATCCTGCTGATCAAGTCCCTGTGCGGCCTTGACCGTGTTGTCAGCAATGTCAACATTCCAAACACCAACCTTCAGATCCCGAATCTGCCAGCAAGTGCAGTCGTAGAGACCAACGCTGTATTCAGCCGTGATTCTATCAAACCACTGATCGCCGGCAATCTGCCAGAAGGCGTCTTAAACCTGGTGAAACCGCACGTAGAAAACCACGAGTACACCTTACAGGCTGCTCTCACCTGCGACCGCGAACTGGTATACAAGGCATTCTTAAACGACCCACTGGTAAAAGGCCACAATCCATCTGTTGAGGATGTGAAGAAGCTGGCTGACGATATGATCGAGAATACCATGAAATATCTGCCAGAGGGATGGAGAAAATAACCCACAATCATTTTATAAACTCCTAAAGAAAAAGGCTGTCCAGATCACCTGGACACTTTTTTTTTCTATCGAACAATTAAAGCATCGCTACGCCCTTTACAATATGTCTGGCAGACATCATAGTTATCTTCCAGCACAACAAGATCTGCATCGTATCCTGCTGCCAGACGGCCTTTGTGGTCATCAACTCTTAAGCATCTGGCCGGATTGATGGTGCTGCAAGCATTTAACGCAGCGTCAAACGGCACCAGTGCCTCTTCAACCAGCAGCCGCAGTCCGCGGTTGATATGCAGGGTACTTCCGGCGATGGTGTCGGTTCCCTTCAGGTATGCCAGGCCATTGTCCCGGATCTCGATCGGATGACCGCCAAGCTCGTACTCACCGCCCGGAGGACAGTGTTTTGCTCGAAGGGAATCGCTGATCATGATGCTGTAATCCCGTCCCTTTGCCGCAAAGAAATCGTTAAGTGCTGCAAGGTGGGAGTGGCATCCATCGCAGATCACCTCGCCGTAGATATCTCTGACACGAAAGGCAGTACCCACAAGGCCAGGCTTGCGATGATGGAATGGGTGTCATGCCGTTAAACACATGAGTCATGGATGTAGCGCCGTTGGCGATGCCCATCATCGCCTGCTCATAGGTTGCGGAAGAATGACCCATGCTGACCACCACGCCTGTTTCCTTGCAGTATCTGGTCAGTGCAAACTCCGGGTCATGCTCCGGTGCCAATGTGATATAGCGGATCAGGCCATTGGCCGCTTTCTGGTACATCTGGAACTGCTCCACAGACGGTACGGCGATCGCTTCCGGCGGCTGCGCTCCCTTGTACTCCATATCCAGATATGGTCCCTCAAAATGAATACCTAAGATCTCTGCACCCTCGTAGCCCTCTCTGACTACCTCTGCCACATTGGCTACTGCAGCAGTCAGAACGTCCGGCATCTGGGTAACTGTCGTTGGAAGAATCGCAGTAACACCTTCCTCCGGAATCCGTTTCATCCAGTTTCGTAAACCATCTTTTTCGGCATCATTGGTGTCAAATCCATAGGCACCATGGGTATGGACATCGATAAATCCCGGAACAATCCGTTTCGTTCCGTAGTCCACATCCGCCTTTACCGTTCCATACGGATAGATCTGCACGATCTTTCCGTCCTCAACCTTCAGCGCTGCCTCCAGAAACTGCCCGCTGATCCATACACGCCTGCTCTGAATCACCATACCTCAAATACCTCCTTTCAAGTCGAACGTCCGTGAGACTTGGCGCGTGATTCTGGTCAGCGTAAGCTGACATATTCTTTACAGAATCACTGCGCATCCTCGCGGAGCGTTTATCTACCCTTGGAACCTGCCACTTCCATACGGATATTTTTACCTTTGATTTTTGCATTCTTCATAGCTTTTAATACGGACTCTGCATTCTCCTCCGGAACCTCAACAAACGTATATTTGTCATACATATCAATACTTCCGACCATACGTCCCGGAATGCCGGACTCGCCTGCGATCGCACCTAAAATATCGCCTGGGCGGACATTCTGGTTCTTTCCAATGTTGATAAACAAACGGGCCATACCGTTACCGTTTCTCTTTCATCTCTTCCACCCCGGCTTCCGCGACCCCCATCACGTCTGCCGTTGTTTCTTCCACCACGACCGCGATTATCACGGCCATAACGATCCAACTCATCCAGAGATGGTGCTAAATGACCGCTCTCTGCGATGTCTTCATTTTCCTCACCCATGGCAATTTTTAATAATGCAGCTGCCACATCCATGGCAGTGTAATCCTCTTCCACCAGCTTCTGCTCGATCACCTGGATCATCTTCGTCAGATCAACATTATTGATGGTCTCTTTTACCTGATCCAGGATCTTCTCTGCCTTAATTTCGGTGATGTCATCCAGAGACGGGATTGCCTGCGGAATGATCTTGGTCTTGCAGTAACGCTGAATATCGCGCAGCTTGTATACCTCACGACCTACTACAAAGCTGAATGCAATGCCATCTCTGCCTGCACGTCCGGTACGGCCGATACGATGTACATAATACTCGTCATCCTGCGGAATATCGTAATTAAATACTGCCTCCACATCATCTACGTCGATACCACGGGCTGCCACATCGGTTGCCACCAGGATCTCAGTGCGGCCGTTACGGAAGCTGTTCATAACACGGTCACGCTGTACCTGCTTTAAGTCACCATGAAGACCCTCCGCAAAGTATCCGCGGTCCCTGGAGCTCCTGTACCAGCTCATCCACCTGCTTCTTGGTATTGCAGAATGCCACAGACAGCTTCGGCGCGTACATATCCAGAAGACGGCACATAACCTCTACCTTTGTCTTTGGCTTTACTTCATAATAATACTGAGTTACCTTCGGCACTGTCAATTCTTTTTTGACAACTTTTACATTTACCGGATCCTTCTGGAATTTGCGGGCAATTTCCTGGATAGCCGGAGGCATGGTTGCAGAGAACATAACGGTCTGGCGCTCCTCCGGAAGCTGGCTTAAGATGGTCTCCATATCCTCTAAGAAGCCCATGTTCAGCATCTCATCTGCCTCATCCATGATCACGGTGTGCACATGATCACAACGGATGGTTTTCCGGCGCATATGGTCCATGACACGGCCCGGTGTACCGATGACGATCTGGGTACCATCCTTTAAGCCACGGATTCTGTCTTACGATGTCCTGTCCTCCGTAGATTGGAAGAACCTTGATTCCGTGCATATATTTCGCCAGTCTGCGGATCTCCTCAGCCACCTGAATCGCCAGCTCTCTGGTCGGACACAGGGCGATTGCCTGAAGCTTCTTGCTGTCCGGATCGATCTTCTGTAACAGCGGAATACCAAAAGGCTGCGGTCTTACCGGTACCGGTCTGTGCCTGTCCAATGATGTCCAGTCCCTCTAACTGTACCGGAATCGCCTGTGCCTGAATCGGAGAAGCCGCCTCAAATCCCATATCGGTGACTGCGCGGACAATTCTCTCATCTAACTGTAACTCATCAAATCTTACTGCTTCCATTAATTTCTTAATTCCTTTCTATTCCCCTGAACTCAAGTCGGGGGTGCCGTTTCTACTTGTTCACTCTTATTTATATCGATTACCCGCGTAAACGAAATGAAACACGCTTTGCAGGCTTCACTCATTATCACGGTATTGGCCAGGATCTCGTGTATACACAAATTTGGCTCATTACTTGCGCAAAAAAAGATGATTCAAGATTGTCTCGAATCATCTCGCTTCTATCCCAAATATAATATATCAGAGGAAATTTTTCCTGTCAAGAACTGTTTCAAAAACAATCCACCAGAGAAAAAATTTACACAGTTTTATACTCACTTATGGCTTAATTTCCGCACCAGCTTTTCATGCATCACCACCATCAGTGCCAGTACTCCAAACAGATACACCGGAAGCAGCGCCAGAGAAATATGGGCAGCAACCAGTCCGAAAATCGGCGGCATAATACAGCTTCCCACATAAGCGCATGCCATCTGGATCCCAATGATCGCCTGGGAACGTTCCGGTCCAAAATGCTCTGGAGTGGAATGGATCACGCATGGATAGATCGGCGCACATCCCAGCCCGATGATGATAAAGCCTGCCAACGAAGCCATTTCTCCAAGGGGCAGAACCATGATCAGAATTCCCGCTGCGATAATTCCCTGTCCCAGACGGATCATCTGGACATCATTGAGCTTCATGGTAATAAATCCGCTGATTCCACGTCCAGCAGTAATGCCTATGTAGAACAGGCTGGCAAATTTCGCTGCCAGTTCCATCGGAATATGCTTATACAAAGTCAGATAGCTGCTAGCCCACAGTCCGGTGGTCTGTTCCACGGCACAATAGCAGAAGAAACAGAACAGAATCTCCTTAACTCCCGGAATCCGCACTGCATTCCACAGAGAAATAGCCTCTGCCTCTTTTTCTCCAGCTTCACCGACTGCCACCGGGCGTTTCTTCCACAACGGCAGACTGAACACCAGAACCATGGTCAACGCCACCTGCAATATGCCGATGACCCGGTAACCCATATTCCAGCTTTCTCCCCTGGTCAGCATATATCCCATGATATAAGGTCCAAGGGATGCCCCCAGTCCCCACATACAGTGGAGCCAGCTCATATGACGGCTCTCATAATGAAGCGCTACATAGTTATTCAAAGAAGCATCCACACTTCCGGCTCCAAGACCATAAGGGATCGCCCACAGACACAGCGCCACAAAGGAATGGCTGATGGAAAATCCAAACAATGCCACCGCTGTCATCGCCACGCTGACAGCGGTTACCTTTCCGGTTCCTAATTTTCTGGTCAGCCGGTCACTCTGCAGACTGGAAATGATGGTTCCCACGGAAATGATCATGGAAATGACTCCTGCATAGGAAACCGGAACCTGAAATTCCTGATGAATGGACGGCCAGGCGGCACCTAAAAGAGCATCTGGCAGACCAAGACTGATAAATGATAAGTAAATAATGATCAATAGTAAGTAGCTGAAACATACAAAAAACTCCTGCAATAATCTCTAGTCTACCTTTTTACATTCCACACAACCGTGACGCAGACCTACCGAACGGTTCCCTCAAAGGTTCCCTTTGGGCCCCATATTAGCTCCATAAGTACCGTAAATCTGGTCAAAGGTTCCCGCCGGTGCCAGGGCCATATAACAGGCTCCATCTCCGTAAGAGCCATAAAGCTTCAGGATCTCTGCCATCTTTTCCTCTTCAATGGCAACACAGCCAGAGGACGAAGTCTCCCAGGACACCGCACAATGCAGAAATAATGCAGAACCCTGCCCTAAAATCCCCTGGGTATTGAATCCCGCATCAATAACATAGTCATAATAACCCTTATATTTTTCCTCGCCAACCCGCTCACCGGCCTGCCTGCCAGATGAATCCTTCTCCAGAGTGTTGCTGATATCGCTCCAGACATAGCTGCTGTCCACTTTCACGTAATTGGACGGGAAACCCACCCGCCTGTGCATCTTTCAGACCAAAGGGCGTATTCATGCAGAACACACCAAAGGCGTAGTCTTATCGCCAGAATGACGGTGGTTGCTCATACCGTTGGCTCCCAGATAGCCGTCAGAAGTCACTTTCAGCTTCCACACACCGTCTATCTTCTCATAAGCATACACCTTGCAGGCAGAACCGCCTGTTCCTTCCACTGCCACCAGCACTTTCGCCAGATCTGGCAGCACAAACCGCGCCGGATCAAACGTCGGTGCCCTTTGCAAACCCTTCGACCATCGCGAAGAGTCTCCGGCTGGCCGCATATGCCGTTCCCGCTGTCCGCCAGGAGTCCCCAGCAATCGTGCCTGCACCGATCATCATCACTGCCGCCGCGCAGGCCGCAAATCGTGATGCGTTTTTCTTGTTCTTTTTTCCATTTTTCACTCTAAATTCCATCTTGTGCCTCTTTTATGCAACTTCCGATATCCGCGCCCAGATCGTCGTCTCAATATACTGTGGCTTCGCCGTATTAAATTCGATCTTCTCCCGAATCTTCTTAATATGCACCGTCACCGTGGCGATATCTCCGATCGATTCCATATCCCAGATCTTATTAAACAACTCTTCTTTTGTATACACATGATTTGGATTCTGAGCTAAGAAGGTCAGAAGGTCAAACTCTTTTGTGGTGAAATTCTTCTCCTCCCCATTGACCCAGACTCTTCTGGCGGTCTTGTCGATCTTCAGACCGCGGATCTCGATGATCTCGTTGTCCGGCATACTGCTGCCGATCAGACGCTCATAACGGGCCAGATGGGCTTTGACACGGGCTACCATCTCGCTTGGGCTGAACGGCTTAGTGATGTAGTCATCTGCCCTGAAATGCGGATCTTCATGCATCCATCCCTTCTTAGCGGACACCATGATGATCGGCGTGTTCTTCACTTCCCGCACCTTCCGGCAGATCTCAAAGCCGTCCACGCCCGGAAGCATCAGATCCAGAATAAACAGATCAAACTCTTCTCCCAGAGCCTTTTTTTAAGCCCTCTGCGCCATCATTTTCAATCTCCACCTCAAAGCCGGAAAGCTCCAGATAGTCCTTCTCCAGTTCTGCAATACTCTCTTCATCCTCAATGATCAGAATTCTCTTCATTATTATGTATAACCTCCTGGTATTTCCTTAATACAAAATGGATCTCCGTGCCGATTCCCTCTTTGCTGGTTGCCCAGATCTTGCCGCCATGGTCTTCGATGATCTTGCGGACAATGGAAAGTCCGATGCCGCTTCCTCCTTTGGAGGAATTTCTCGAAGAATCGGTGCGGTAAAACCGGTCGAAAATGTTCGGCAGATCCTTGGCTGCGATGCCTTTTCCGTTATCCTCGATCTCCACCTGGATAAAATCTCCCACATCCTTGATGCGGATGTTGATGATACCCCGCTTTTTGTCCAGATATTTCACCGAGTTACTGATGATGTTGTTGATCACCCGCTCTACCACGTGGCGATGCCATCATCATTCATCAACATAGTTAAAATATCCCAGTTCAATGTTGCTGGCATCCAGCTCCAGTCCCACATCCTCCACACAGTCCCGGAAATAGCTGGCTACATTGATCTTAGAGAAGGTATATGGGATCTTATTGGTGTCAATCTTGGAATAGAACGTCAGCTCATCGATCAGACGATCCATATCGTTAGCCTTGTTATAGATGGTGCGGATATATTTGTCCAGCTTCTCCGGTGAGGAAGCGACGCCGTCCCGGATTCCCTCCATAACCGCGGATGAATCGTCAGTTTTCAGGTCATGGGAAATGTTACTGATCAGCTCATACTCTCCTATTCATACCGGACTTTCCTCGCGAACTCAGCTGGGAGGGATCCGCATCTCCTCAAAATCCTGACATAAACGGCCGATCTCATCGTCATTGTCCATATCCACATCCAATGTGAAATCCGTTGCCGATTTTTCGTCTCCATGGTGAGCGCAAAGGCTGGGTCCATCGGCTTTAATATGGACTTATAAATCCAGTTGATGGGAACAAACCGGTCATCACGGGATCAGGTTATCATCAGGGGACCACTGAAACGTTTCTTTCCGGGATATAATAATCATCCATACTGGAAACCAGGAATACACTTCCCTCTCCCCCATCGCACTGTATTGCTTAAAATCACCTGACTTTGATCAGATGCTGGCTTTCGCCATCCAGATAGATGCCTCCTTCGAAGGAATTATCAACTTCCTCATACAGCGGAAGACTTCTTTCCAGGATCATATCCGGATCATCGATTCCGCAATAAATGATCTCTCCATCCTTCCTGACGATCAGATAGGCATATTTCTTTTTCAGTTCCTGGTTTAAATTCTCCAGGAAATCCGGATTTTCAAACTGATCAGTTTTCTTTGAGTCTACCTGGATTTTCCTCCGACTGGCTGCAATTAGAACGGTTTGAAACGCGTGAATTACTGTTAAACAGATCCACCTGCTCTGACAGTCCATAAGCCTTACGGAACGCATCTCTCTGATAAGTACTCAGCCCCCAGAAGGATATCAGGATCAGCATCATGGGAAGCACGGTTATCGTTAGAAATGCAATACACAATCGTGTTCTGATTTTCATGGATTTTATCAACCTTCCTTATAAATTCCAAGTTCATCGTTTATTTTTAAGTATAACATACTTTCCCTTATCTGTTTATTAAATAATCCTAAAATGAGACCTGCACGTCTCTGGCACAGATCCCATTTTCCTGGATTACAACTATTCAGTTACCCTGGATCTACGATTCTTTTCCGGTTCTGGTGTAAAAACTCAACAAATAGATTCCGCAGATTCCTACAATGGCGTAAATGATCCTGGATAGCCAGGTCATGCTGCCAAAGAGAAAGGATACCAGGTTGAAATTAAAAAAACCGATCAGGCCCCAGTTGATGGCGCCAATGATGCTGATGGTCAACGCTGTCGCGTCCATTGCTTTATTTTCCATATTCCTATGCCTCCTTACACTTCCAATTGCATGTGTGCAAAGCTTGGGACCTGATAAGCTGCTACTGTTTCTCGATTTTTTCCAGAATTTCCTTTTCCTGTCCATCAAACAGCAGCGTCTGGTTATACCGGTAATACCGTTCACACTCATATTCGCCCAGAAATCTGACACTGTAAAATCCCATATTCAGGCTGGTGATAAACACCACCATCTCCTGGCTCTGCCCAAAGACCGCCTCCATAAAATCAAAGGCGTGCTCCAGCTGTTCCCCACAGAGATCAAACTGCACTTCGTACTGGTCATTTTTATCCGCAAATGCCTGACTGACTTTCTCCCAGACCGCATCTGTCTCCGTGATATGCTCCGACCGCAGTTCCTTTACCAGAGCATCTAAGGTTTCCACCGTATCAAAGGTCAGATGGGCTTCTTTCCGGTCTAACAGCCCGGCCTCTTTCTTATATTTCCACTCTGCCTGGACACCAGCCAGAATCCCTTCCAGCCGCTCTAAGGCTGACGGATACTCCTGCTCATCATAATTTCCAGGCCTCACACCGCCGAGGAGCTTTTGCAGCCGTTCCAGACGATCCTCCATCATAGAAAAAGGCAGAAAACCATCATTTAACTTAGCCGTCAACAGACTGATCACGCTGAGCCGCTCATCAAATGGTGCTTTCTCCAGTTTCCGGCATGCTGCTTCCCGGATCACGCCGTGTAAGATCTCATCCACCTGATAATCCTTCTGATACTTCTGATAAAGTTCCAGATAATTGGCGAAATCCTTGGCGATCTGCGGGTACTGGATATACTGGCTGATCACATCGCGGTCCGCCGTTTTTCCTAATTTCTCATAGACCTCCAGGAAACGGGACAGATCCTCCCAGCCTCGCGGAGTGGCGAACCGTTTGCCGTCCACCGTCGTCTCGATCCTGCAGAAATTGCCCGGTTTGATGTCCAGATAAGAACGGATGGCCGGATGGATCTGTACCTGTTCCGCGTACTCCTTCCACACCTGGTAATCCGGCTCCACATGGATCATCTTGATACGGTCCAGGGTCACCACATCGAATTCCCGGACAGATTTATTGTATTCCGGTGGATTTCCTGCAGCCACGATGATCCAGCCTTCCGGGATCGCATGGGTTCCGAAGGTCTTACACTGCAGAAACTGGAGCATGGTCGGCGCCAATGTCTCCGATACGCAGTTGATCTCATCGATAAACAGGATTCCCTCCCGCAGCCCTGTGGACTCGATCTTGTCATAAATAGATGCCACGATCTCGCTCATGGTATATTCCGTCACCGACACCCGGCGGGCATTGTAGATCTTTTCCTGGATAAAGGGAAGTCCGATGGCGCTTTGTCTAGTGTGATGAGTGATGGTGTAAGCCACCAGCCCGATCTGGCACTCCTGGGAGATCTGCTCCATGATCTGGGTCTTGCCCACACCTGGCGGGCCGATCAGCAGCACCGGTCTCTGCCGGATCGCCGGGATCTCGTAAGCCCCGTACCGGTCCTTTAACAGATACGCTTCAATGGTATCCTTGATTTCCTGTTTCGCACGCTTAATGTTCATGATCTGTCACATCCTCTTTGTCCAGAATTAGTTTCATGGCCCAGTCCGGAACCGATTCGTCCTGATACTGATCCTTAATAAATACAAACGCCACATCGTAGGGCGGCATTTTCACCGGATATATGCCTTTTCCGTCGGAAAAATACAAAAGCCCCCGGAGTTTGGCAAATTCCCCCTGATTACGCAGCCCATTCACATACTCGAACACCGGCCGGAAGTCCGTCCCGCCCATGCCCTGGATGGTGAAATGTTCCATATATTCCTTCATTTCCCCCTGATCCGTGATCTTCACATCCGAACGGATCTGGTCATCACACTGGATGATATGGATCCTTACCTTCTTAAAATAGCTTTCCGACTCGCTGAGTACCTGATACGTCTTCCAAAACTTTCAGTTCTGAGCAGGACATGGACGTATCGATTGCAATGACAAAATCCTCGATCCGGTATACTTCCCTGCTTTCCAATGGCTCGATCAGAGGCATATTTCCGTAATGGTTCATGCCATAGGTATAATAAATATAGTCAAAGGAATCCGGATCTACCTGCATCTCCTCTTTCATCACGGCAAATTTCCGTAAAAATGCTTTGTAATCATACCTCTCCCGGTTCTCCACCTGCACCTGCTCCAGCAGACCGGAATCCTCCTCATTCTGGCTGGTCTCCGTAGAACGGGCTTCCATCTCTGTCTGCATCTTCTCCCGGTTATCTTTCCATCTGCCCTGTCTTGGGATCGCCTGGGATCTTGTCTGGTCCTCATACCACAGCTCATGGTCATCCACCAGAAATTCCTCCGCCATCCGTTCATACTGCCGTTCATTCAGATTCATATTCTGCAGGGCATCGTAGATCCCCTCTGCCGTCAGCACCGGCATCTGTTTACCCAGGCGCAGATACAGTTCCCGGCGGTAAGGCGATGGCGGTACGTGGACACATTTCTTATAAAGTCCGTCAATGACAGACTCCATGGCAATGTCGCAGGCCAGATTCCAGTAATCTTTAGCCCTTTTCCCTCTGGTGTCCAGATGACAGAACAGGCAGTGGAACACCATATGGAGAAATGCCCGATTGATATGGACTCTGCCACGCTTATACATGGCAAATACCCACTCCGGGCGATAATAGATCACAAACCCATCCGTAGCCACTGATGAAAGGGTCGGATCTGCCTCAAAACCAAAGCTGCTGAGAGCCAGATCCAGATAGTGCATATTCAGATACAGTTCATTTCTGGCATTGGTAAAGATCTGGGTACATAGATTGACCGTATCCAGTTCCTCCAGCTGCCGGTGTTTTGTAGGATCGATCATAACTGGAACCGCCTCCGTTTCACACTGCCCTGTTTTCGCTTCTGGTCCATCAATTCGCTGACCAGACTGCCGCCGGGACCATTTACCGCCAGGGAGATCACCTGCTCCAGTTCCTCCTTAGAAAATGGAATGTGCTCCAGCAGCCAGCGGACTTCCTCCTGTGCGCCACGCTCCATAGCCTGGGACGCCGCTTCCACATTGTGAGCCTTCACATACTCCTCATACTGGTTCTGATAGGCGCTTTCCAGCTCATACGGAAACATCAGACGCCCCAGTGCCAGCCTGCACACCAGACTCTCCGGCTCCTGAACCTTCACATAAGGAAATAAGCTGTCATACTCATGAAACTGGAACTGGGTGCGTACAAAAGCATTGCGGTACTGCTTACCGCAGCCGTGGGTATTGGTCACCAGGATTCTTGCAGGAGTGTTTTCCACTGCCTCCTCGAAAAAATCAGAGAATATCAACATTGCCTGACCTTTTCCCACATAGGAAACCACCAGACTCTGCCGAAGCTCCATAAGAAGCTCCTTCATGCAGGATTTCTGGGTCTCATCCACATAGATCCTGATAGCTTCCACGCCAAAACAACCGGTAAATACGCCTGCCCCCCAGTCCATAGTAGTACTGTAAAGCTCTAAGGATCTTAAATTTTCACAGTTATAAAAGCCGTAAGCGCCGACCTTTTTTAAGGTTCTGGGAAGCTT
>SCPN01000747.1_pt1 | contig 20958 bp, 48 predicted proteins | sample 6106831 | NCBI WGS metagenome assembly SCPN01 (sample SAMN10720447, study PRJNA508395) | human gut metagenome | isolation source: Participant 1, 0 month
TGTGGATTTTAAGATGTCGTTTGCTGTCTTTGCGACCAATACCGAGATATAGGTCAGAGACCAATTCAACTCGCTTCTCTCTTGGCAAGTCAACACCAGCTATACGAGCCATATTCCTGTTGCACCTCCATTGTATCCGGTTTTGCAAATCCCATTTGCGCTGTGGGCGCTTCGGGCGTAAAATTCTTTTAGCCCTGGCGCTGTTTATGCCTTGGTTCTGGCAAATAACCATAATGCGGCCTTGCCTTAATCACTTTGCATTTTCGCAGATGGGCTTAACGGAAGGTCTTACTTTCATTTTGAAACTACCTCCTTATATAGCCTAAAACGGGTTCTATTTGGAACGCCAGGTAATGCGTCCTTGGTTAAATCATGAAATCTCAACGGTGACTTTGTCTCCAGGCAGGATTCGGATAAAGTTCATCCGCAGCTTGCCGGAAATGTGGGCAAGCAGCCTGTGGCCGTTGGTCAGCTCCACCAGGAACTGGGCGTTGGGCGGGCCTCAACAACGACGCCTTCGATCTCGATCACGTCTTCTTTGGATCAAGCTATATTCCTCCGCTTGCAGCAGTTTGCCGTAGTTAAATGGATGCAGGGCTTCCCGCAGTTTTTGTCGGTGGTAAGGTGTCCACATCCAGTCGGGTATTGGTCCCGCGCAGGTGTTTTTTCCGCTTCCGCTTAGGCTTTTCCAGCTTTCGCTCCTTGCCGTCGGCGATGAAGGCGAAATCCCCTTCCATCTCCAGCACCACGTAGAACCGGTCTGCGTCGTGCCCGGCGATAGACCGGACAACGCTGCCTTTTCAATGGTCATCATGAAGCGCCTTCTCTTACATGGCCGGGTCAGGGATATGGGGCCTGACTCGGTGATGGCGACGGTGTGCTCAAAATGAGCCGAAGGCTGTGACTTGCCGTGACCACAGTCCACTGGTTGGAGAGGACTTTGATCTTCTCACCAACAGGTTGACCATGGGCTCGATGGCATGGTCATACCCGGCATCAGCCGGATCCCTCTGCCAGGGGTCCCGTAATTGGGCACCTCTGGGTCTTCATGGGTTTTGTTCCCGCCATGGCCTACATACTCTTTGACGACGGCATACCCGAAGATTCCACGTAGGACTGCACTGCGTATCCCACGTCGCCCAGGCGTGCCCGGAACCGCTGGATCGCCCGGTTGAGGCTCTCCTTGGTGACATCCAGGGCTGTTGTGCTTCGCTGGAGATGCTGCCAACTGCAAAGGTGTACGCGTTGTCGCCGTGATATCCCTTGTAATAGGCGCCCACGTCTACGCTGACGATGTCGCCTTCCTGGATGACACGGGGACCGGGATTCCGTGGATGAGTTCATCGTTGACCGAGATGCATGCGCTGGCGGGGAAGCCTCCATATCCTAAAAACGATGGCACAGCGCCCGCGAACGGATGAAATCGTGGATGGCGTGGTCAATCTGGGCGGTGGTAATACCGGGCCGGATGACCTCGCCCGCACGCTGTAAAGCTTGCGCTGAGATTCTGCACGCCTCAAGCATAGGCGTCAATTCTTTTGGTCTTAAAGCACTACCATGGCTTAAGCCTCCACAGCTCAATCACCTTTGCGGTAATCTCGGCTACCGAGCCTTCGCCTTTCACCACATAAAGCTTGCCGGCTTTTTGTAGTACCCCTCGGGGTTCGGTTTGCTCATGGTATACGCTCAAAGCGCTGTTTGATGGTCTCCGGTCCGGTCGTCCTTGCGGATGACCAGGGCGCCGCCGCATTTTCGCAGAGGTCGCCTTTGGCGGAAGGTTTGTTGTCGATGTGGTAGCTTGCGCCGCACTTTCCACAAACCCGGCGGTGGAAAGCCGTTTTCAATCACTTCATCAGCCACGTCGATGTCGATGGCCTTGTCGATGATGATCCCCATCTGGTCCAGGGCCTCAGCCTGAGGAACCGTCCGGGGAAGCCATCCAGGATGAAGCCGTTTTGCAGTCATCCTTCGCCAGGCGCTCTTCGATGATCCCGATGACCACATCGTCGGGTACCAGCTGGCCGGCGTCCATAAAGGACTTGGCCTTAAGGCCCATTTCAAGTACCGTTTTTCAGCGCCTCGCGGATGATGTTGCCGGTGCTGATGGTGGGATGTTCAGTCGTTCACTTAAAATCTCTGCCTGGGTGCCTTTACCGGCACCGGGGGCGCCAAGAAGAATCAGCTTCATATTCATGCACGTTCCTTCCTAACGGTTTATTCCAGGAAACCTTTATAGTGACGCATCATCATCTGAGACTCCAGCTGTCTCACGGTATCCAGAGCAACACCAACGACGATGATAACTGTGGTACCGCCCAGGGCGATGTTCATCTTGGTGATGGCGCCGACTGCGATGGGCAGGGTGGCGATAATACCAAGGAACAAACCGCCGATCACGGTGATCTTGGAACAATCCGGGCAATAAAGTCCGCGGTGGGCTTGCCGGGACGAATTCCAGGGATGGCTCCGCTGTTCTTCTTCAGGTTGTTGGCGATTTCAATAGGATTGTACTGAATCGCCACATAGAAGAAGTTAAAGCCCATGATCAAGATGAAGTACAAAATGGCATAGGAGGCGGTATCGTAGTTGAACCAGCTCAGGAAGGTGGCAAACCAACCAGTTGCGTTAGGCATAAATCCTCTGATCATACCGGGGATGCCCAGCAGGCTGCTGGCGAAGATAACCGGCAAAACGCCTGTCATATTGACCTTGATCGGGATATGGGTGGATTGACCGCCGTACATTTTCCGGCCGACAACCCGTTTTGCGTACTGAACCGGGATTCTCCGCTCGGCGTTGGTCATCAGCACGATGAAAGCGATGACTGCGATGAAGAGAACCAGGATCAGGGGGACGCTGATAAAGTACTTAGATTCACCAGCCATGGCCAGCCGCATGTATTTCCACACTTCGCCGACCAAGGCGGGACCTCTGGAAACGATACCTGCGAACAGGATGATCGAAATGCCGTTGCCGATACGCTTTTTGTCGATCTGTTCACCCAGCCAAACCAGCAGGCATGAGCCGCCGGTAAAGGTCAGGATGATAACCGCCGCAGTAAACATCCCCACGCCGCCGTCCACAAACTGCACCGCCTTGAAGTTCTTCAGCATCAGGTAGTAAGCAGTTGCCTGCAGAAGGGCCAAGGCCACCATGGTGTACCGGGTGATCTTCTCCAGGCGCTTTCTTCCCTCCTCGCCCTCCTTGGCCAGCCGCTCCAGAGCGGGGATGGCCACGGTGAGCAGCTGGATCACAATGGAAGATGTAATGTGGGCGAAATGCTCAGCGCAAACAAGGTGCACTGGGCGAACGAACCGCCGCTCAGGATGTCCAGTTAGCCCAGCAGGTTGCCGCTGGTGTGGATCATCGCCGAGATTGCCTCGGGGTTCAGGAAGGCACGGAATAGCCGCGCCGATCCGGAAGATGGCAATGATCATCAGTGTGTAAAGTTTTTCCTTAAGTCAGCAATTTTCCGCATTTCTTAGGGTCTGAAACATCCTTACATCACCTCTGCTTTACCACCGGCTGCCTCGATTTTCTGCTTAGCAGACGCGGAAAAAGCAGCGACATTCACTGTCAGCTTTTGGTGATCTCGCCTCTTCCCAGGACCTTGACGCCGTCAAGGGTCTTTGAGAAGGCCGGCATCGATCAATGCCTGTGCATCCACAACAGCGCCGTCCTCAAAACGGTTCAGGTCGCTGACGTTGATGGTGACATAGTGGGTGGCGAAGATGTTTACAAAGCCTCTCTTGGGGATACGTCTCTGTAAAGGCATCTGACCGCCTTCAAAACCGGGCCGAATGCTGCCGCCGGAGCGGGCTTTCTGGCCCTTGTGGCCTTTGCCGGCTGTTTTACCGTTGCCGGAACCAGCACCTCTGCCTTTGCGGAAAGCAGCTTTGGTGGAACCCGGGACGGGAGAAAGCTCATGCAATTTCATGTTACCTGCACCTCCTTGCCTTACGCTTCAGTTACCTCGATGAGGTGGGAAATTTTCTTAATCTTGCCCTTGGTGGCCTCGTTGTCGGGCTGGATGGTCTCCTGGCCGATCTTGCGCAGGCCGAGGGACTTGGCAGTGGCGATCTGGTCATCTTTTCTGCCCACAAGACTTTTACAAGTTTGATCTTAAAAGCCATTTGAGCGTCCCCTTAACCTAAGATTTCTTTGACGGATTTGCCGCGGATGGCAGCAACTTCATCTACGTTTCTCAGAGAAGCCAGGCCCTGGATGGTGGCGGAAACCACGTTGCAGGGTTGTTGGATCTCAGGCACTTGGTGCGGATGTCGCGGATACCGGCAACCTCCAGAACCGCACGGACGGGGCCGCCGGCGATAACACCGGTACCTTCGGGGGCGGGCATCATGAGAACCCGGCCAGCGCCGAACTCGCCGACGATTTCGTGGGGATGGTGGTACCCTTCAGCGCTACTTTGTGAAGGTTCTTCTTTGCGTCTTCAATTCCCTTGCGGATTGCGTCAGGAACCTCAGAGGCTTTGCCAGGCCGAAGCCCGGTGCCGTTGCCGTCGCCGACAACCACCAGAGCTGCGAACTTGAAGATACGACCGCCCTTAACCGTTTTCGATACGCGGTTGATGGCGACGACTCTCTCTTGAGATACAGTGTGGAAGCGTCTATACGAGCCAAAGTATCCCCTCCTCCTTAGAATTTGAGGCCGCCCTCGCGGGCACCCTCTGCCAACTCTTTGATACGGCCGTGATAGATATAGCCGCTGCGGTCAAACACGACCTCGGAAATACCCTTCTCGATAGCTCTCTGCGCCAGAGTCACGCCGATCTTGTGAGCTGCTTCCTTGTTACCGCCAAAACCTTCAAAACCTTTGTCCATTGAGGATGCAGACGCCAGGGTGACGCCGTTTACATCGTCAATCAGCTGGGCATAGAGGTGTTTAGCGGAGCGGAAGACATTCAGACGGGGCACTCTGGGTGCCGCTGATCTTGGCACGAACTCTTGCATGCCGTTTCAGCCTTGCTTTATTGCTATCAGGCTTTTTCACCATGTCGATTCACTCCTTTAATTACTTCTTGCCTTTACCAGCTTTACCTTCCTTGCGGATGATAGTTTCGCCAACGTACTTAATACCTTTGCCCTTATAAGGCTCGGGAGGACGTTTCTCGCGAATCTCAGCTGCAAATTGTCCAACCTTCTGCTTGTCGGCGCCATGGACAATAATTTTGTTTGGTGCAGGCACGTCAATTGTAATACCATCAATTTCAGGCATGATCACCTGATGGGAGAACCCAAGGGTCATCACCAGGTTTTTGCCCTGTTTTGCTTGCGCGGTAGCCGACGCCGTTGATCTCCAGCTCTTTGCTGAAGCCTTCGGAAACGCCTTGAACCATGTTTGCAATCAAAGTTCTGGTCAGTCCGTGCAGACTTCTGTGCTCTTTTTCATCGGAAGGACGGGTTACAACAACCGCGCCATCCTCCACAGCGATCGCCATATCGTGGTGGAACTCCTGGGTCAGGGTAGCTTTGGGGCCTTTGACAGTGACCTCATGGCCATTGACCTTTACTTCCACACCAGCGGGAATCGCAATGTGTTTTCTACCAATACGAGACATCTATTTGCACCTCCTTACCAAATGAATGCGAGCACTTCACCGCCGACCTTCTCTTTACGAGCCTCTTTGTCGGTCATGATGCCCTTAGAAGTGGACAGGATCGCAATGCCCAGGCCCTTCATAACGCGGGGCATGTCCTCGCAGCTGGTGTAAATGCGCAGGCCGGGTTTGGAAACTCTGCGCAGACCAGAGATAACCTGAGTCTTGTTGGGGCCGTATTTGAGAACAATACGGATCACGCCTGCTTGCCGTCCTCAACGACGGTGTAGCTTTTAATATATCCTTCCTCCAACAGAATGCGGGCAATGGCCTTCTTCATGTTGGAGCAGGGATGTCTACTGTATCATGTTTTGCAGAATTTGCGTTTCTGATACGAGTCAGCATATCAGCGATTTTATCAGTAATTTGCATGACGTCAACCTCCTTTGCTCGTGCTTACCAGCTAGCCTTTTCGCGCCCGGATCTGGCCTTTGTAAGCCAGTTCTCTGAAGCAGATACGGCAGATGCAAATTTCCGAAGATAGGCATGGGGTCTGCCGCAGATTTTGCACCGGTTGTATGCGCGAGTGGAAAATTTCGGTGCTTTTACTGTTTTACGATCATAGACGTTTTAGCCATGAATTTTTCCTCCTACTTCGCAAATGGTGCGCCCATGAGAGTTAAGAGCTCCGGGCTTCTTCATCGGTTCTGCCGGTGGTTACGAACACAATGTCCATACCGCGAACCTTGTCAACTTTATCGTAATCGATCTCAGGGAAGATCAACTGCTCTTTCAGGCCGAAAGCGTAGTTGCCTCTGCCGTCAAAGCCGTTGGGGTTGATCCCTCTGAAGTCACGAACGCGGGGAAGAGCGACATTGAAGAGCCGATCCAAGAATTCGTACATTCTGTCGCCTCTCAGGGTCACTTTTGCGCCAATGCTCATACCCTCACGCAGCTTGAAGTTCGCAACGGATTTTTCGCTTTGCAGGGACGGCTTTCTGGCCGGTGATTTTGGCCAGGTCGCCCATGATGGCTTCCACAATCTTCTGATTGTCTCTAGCCTCACCGCAGCCTACGTTGACGACGATCTTCTCAAGCTTGGAATCTGCATGACGCTCTGGTAGCCGAACTTTTTCATCAAAGCGGGGGCTACTTCATCAGTGTAGAATTTTTCTAATCTTGCCATGTTCTCTCCTCCTTCACTTAGAATGTCTCGCCGCATTTTGCAAAGACGCTCTTTCGTTCCGTCGGCAAGGATTTTATGGGCAAGTCTTGTAGGTTTGCCGCACTTGGGGCAAACAAGCATAACCTTGCTTGCGTACAGCGCGCCCTCCGCTTTCACGATACCGCCGTTTTCGCCAGCTCTGCGGGGCTTCACATGTTTGGTGACCATGTTGCAGCCTTCGACGATAACCTTCTGCTCTTTGGGGCTGACCTCAAGAACCTTACCCTGCTTGCCGTTGTCTTTGCCGGACAGAATGACGACTGTGTCGCCCTTTTTTACATGAAGTTTGTTCACTGTCGACACCTCCATTACAGCACTTCAGGTGCGAGGCTCCAGGATTTTGGTGTAATCCTTATCGCGCAGCTCTCTGGCCACTGGCCCAAAGATACGTGTGCCTCTGGGGTTTTATCATCACGGATGATAACCGCGGCGTTTTCGTCAAACGGATGTAGAGTGCCGTCATCTCTTCTTACGCCTTTTGCGGAACGAACGATTACTGCTTTGACAACATCGCCTTTTGACAACGCCGCCAGGTGCAGCTTTTAACGGAAGCGACGACTACGTCGCCAATATTGGCATATCTCCACGGAACCGCCCAACACTCTAATGCATAAGCTCCTTAGCGCCAGTGTTATCGGCAACCGAGATAGGTCTGCATCTGAATCACGATGCGTTCCTCCTTTCGGTTCACTAACTTACCAGTACCGCCGCCCTATTGCGGCGGCAACTACCCGCAACCGTTTTATGCGGGCGCTTAAATTAGCAACATAACAACCTTGTTAAGGTTCCTATTTCGCTTTTTCGATGATCTGGGAAACTCTCCATCTCTTTGTCTTTGGACAGGGGGCGGGTTTCCATAATCTCCACCTTGTCGCCGATGCCGCAGGCGTTTTGCTCGTCATGGGCTTTCAGCTTGATGGTGCGTTTGATGATCTTTTGTAAAGAGGGTGTCTCACATTGTCTTCGATGGCGATGACGACGGTTTTGTCCATCTTGTCGCTGACGACTTTGCCAACCCTAGTTTTTCTGAGGTTTCTCTCGCTCACAGCTTTGTCCTCCCTCCCGAATTACTGCACGTTTTTAAATTCTTTCTCCCGGATAACAGTTTTCACTTTGGCGATGTCGCTTTGACAACAGCCAAGCGGAAGGGTTATCCAGCTGATTGATCGCGTGCTGGAAACGCGGGTTGAAAAGCTCGGCTTTGAGGTCGGACAGCTTTTCGTTCAGCTCTGCAACCGAAAGTTCCCTAATCTCAGCAGCCTTCATTACTCTTCACTCCTTTTCTTCCTTGACAACGAATTTGCACTTGATGGGCAGCTTGTGAGCGGCGAGACGCATAGCCTCTCTTGCCAGCTCCTCGCTGACGCCGCCGATCTCAAACATAACGCGGGGGTTTTACAACGGCGACCCAGTACTCGGGGCTGCCTTTACCGGAGCCCATGCGGGTCTCAGCGGGTTTCTCGGTGATGGGCTTGTCGGGGAAGATCTTAATCCAAACCTGACCGCCACGTTTGATGTAACGGGTCATGGCGATACGAGCCGCATCAATCTGGTTGGAGGTGATCCATGCGGGCTCCAGAGCCTGCAGACCGAACTCACCGTAGGTGACAGTGTTGCCTCTCATGGCCTTGCCTTTCAGGCGGCCTCTGTGAACTCTGCGGTATTTAACTCTTTTGGGCAGAAGCATTATTTGTTGCCTCCTTCCTTACGAGGTTTCTTGACTTCCTGCAGAACCTCACCTGCATAGATCCAGACTTTGACGCCGATCTTGCCGTAGGTGGTGTCCGCCTCAGCAAACCCGTAGTCGATATCGGCACGCAGGGTCTGCAGCGGGATAGTTCCTTCGTGATAATGCTCGGTCCGGGCGATTTCAGCACCGCCAACGCGGCGGAAACCTGAACCTTAATGCCTCTTGCGCCCAGCTTCATGGCACGACCGATGGCCTGCTTCATAGCGCGGCGGAAGGAGACACGGTTGACCAGCTGTGCGGCGATGTTTTCAGCGACCAGCTGGGCATTTTTATCGGGTTGTTTGACCTCGACAACGTTGATGAAAACGTTGAGCTTCTCGGTCTTGCCCTTGTTGACCATCTTCTCAACCTGGGCTTTGAGCGTCTCAATCTCAGCACCGCCCTTACCGATGACAATGCCGGGTCTGGAGCAGTGGATATGAATGCGGATCTTTGTGGCGTCACGCTCGATCTCGATGCGCGGAACACCCGCCTCGAACAAGGTCTTCTTGGTAATTTACGGATGTTGTAATCCTCGACCAATGTATCGCCAAAAACGTTGTCCTTCGCAAACCAGCGGGAATCCCAATCTTTGATGACACCCACGCGCAAGCCGTGTGGATTTACTTTTTGGCCCATGATTTACCTCCTCTTCCAGCTTATTCTTTCTCTTTCAGAACGATGGTGATGTGCGAAGTTCTCTTGAGAACTTTAAACGCTCTACCCTGCGCTCTGGGTCTGATTCTCTTGAGAATGGGTCCGGGGCAAACAAAGCACTCGGCAACATAGAGTTTGTTCTTATCCATGTTGTGGTTGTTCTCCGCGTTTGCCATGGCCGATTTCAGGAGCTTTTCCAGTGGCTCACAAGCAGCCTTGGGGGTCAGTTTCAGTGTAGCCATTGCCACGTCGACCGGCTTGTTCCGAATCAGATCAAGCACGATCTGCACTTTACGTGGTGCAATACGGGCATATTTCAGGTAAGCCCTTGCTTCCATTTGTTAATCCTCCTCTCGGCCCGGTTACTTCCCTGTATTGGATTTCTTAGAGCCGGCATGACCTCTGTAGGTTCTGGTGGGGGCGAACTCGCCCAGCTTATGTCCAACCATATCTTCGGTGACATAGACCGGAACGTGTTTGCGGCCGTCGTGAACAGCAAATGTGTGCCAACAAAATCAGGGAAAATGGTGGACGATCTGCTCCAGGTTTTGAGAACTTTCTTCTCGCCGGCAGTGTTCATTTCTTTACTCGAACCAGCAGTTTCGGCTGGACGAATGGTCCTTTTAACACTTCTGCCCATTGTTCATCTCCTCCTTCAGCACGCCCTTGTCGTTGCGGCGTTTGACAATGTACTTGTCGGAGCGGTGATGTTTCGCTCTGGTCTTGTAGCCCAGTGCGGGTTTACCCCAGGGGGTAACAGGACCGGGACGGCCCACAGGGCTTTGCCCTCACCACCGCCGTGGGGGTGGTCGCAGGGTTCATGACAGAACCGCGGACGGTCGGTCTCCAGCACATGTGACGTTTCCGGCCGGCTTTGCCGATGTGGACGTTCTCATGGTCGATGTTGCCGACCTGGCCGATGGTGGCCATACACTCGACAGGTACGTTTCTCAGCTCGCCGGAAGGCAGGCGGATCAGCGCGTAAGCGCCTTCTTTTGCCATCAGCTGGGCCTGGATGCCAGCGGCTCTAGCCAGCTGGGCGCCTTTGCCAGGGTACAGCTCCACGTTGTGGATGAAGGTACCAACGGGATGTTGACAAGGGGCAGGGCGTTGCCGGCCACGATGTCGGCGCTAGCACCGGAAACCACTTTGTCGCCGACCTTCAGGCCGTTGGGAGCAACGATATAAGCGTTTCTCGCCATCCTCGTACTGAACCAGGGCGATGTGAGCGGAGCGGTTGGGGTCATATTCCAGAGTCAGAACGGTGGCGCTCATGTCCACTTTATCTCTCTTGAAATCGATTACGCGGTATTTTTCCGGTTGGCGCCACCACGGTGCCGAACGGTAATTCTACAAGTTGTTGCTGCCGGAGTTCTTCTTGATCTCTTCAAGAAGGCTTCTTTCAGGAGCAACCTTCGACGAACCTGTGTAATCGGTCACGGTCATCTGACGGCGGCCAGGCGTTGTCGGCTTAAAGCTCTTAATAGCCATTACAGTTTCACTCTCCTCATAACGGTTTTGCGGGATTTATGAGTTATCCCATACACTGCGCAAGCGCGCATTACATCATGCTCTCAAAGAATTCAATGCCCTTGGAATCAGCGGTCAGGGTGACGATGGCCTTTTTCCAATCGGGGCGGTAGCCCTGAGTGGAGCGCCATTCTCTTCGCTTTGCCTTTACGCAGTTCATGGTGTTGACTTTGGCAACTTTGGTGCCGGCAAAGAGAGCTTCGACTGCCGCGGCAATCTCAATTTTGTTGGCATCTTTGGCGACCTTGAAGGTGTACTTCCGGTCGGCGATGCCAGACAATGCTAGCCCTCGGTGATGACGGGCTTCAGGATAATGTCCTGTGCAGCTTTCATTATGCGTTACACCTCCTCAATCTTAGCTACGGCATCTTTGGCCACGATGGATTTGTCGTAGTTGAGGATGTCAGTACACAATTCAGGGTGTTGACCAGAGCGGTCTTGACGCCGGGAATGTTGTTTGCGCTGGCGATGAGTTTTTCATCCACGCAGGGCATAACGATCAACGCTTTTTTATCTGCACCCAAAGCTTTGAGCATGTTGACAACCGCTTTGGTTTTGTAACCGTCTACAGCGATGTTGTCCACAACGATCATGTTGTTCTCCAAAACTTTGGAGGAGAAAGCGGATTTGATAGCCAGTCTCTTCACTTTTTGTTCAGAGTGTAGCTGTAATCGCGGGGCTTAGGGGGCCAGGGCAACGCCGCCGTGTCTCCACTGGGAGCGCGGATGGAACCCTGTCTTGCATGTCCGGTGCCCTTCTGTCTCCAGGGTTTGCGTAGCCGCCCTCTGACTTCGGTCCGGGTCAGGGTGGACTGGGTGCCCTGGCGCTGGTTTGCAAGGTAATTCACAACTGCAGCGTGCATAACTGCGGTGTTGGGCTCAATCCAAGATGGCATCCGAAGGGTCATCTCGCCGACGCTTTGCCAGCCATATCAAACGCACTGTAACCTGTGCCATTGTGTTTTCCTCCTTCCTTACGCCTTCACGCTGTCGGTGATGAACACTACTCCGCCTTTGGGGCCGGGAATAGCGCCTCTAAGCGCGATCAGGTTGTTCTCGACATCGACCTTTACCACGTCCAGGTTCTGAACGGTGACCCGCTTCAGCGCCCATGTGGCCGGGAGGCCTTTGCCGTAGACTTTGGACGGAGTGGAGTTAGCACCCATGGAGCCCGCATGTCTGTGAACAGGACCTGTACCATGTCTCTTTCAATCTGGAATACCCATGGCGTTTGATGGAACCGGCAAAACCTTTACCTTTGCTGGTGCCGCAAACATCCACGGCGTCGCCGACGGCGAAGGTGTCAGCCTTGATGATGTCGCCTACATTGATGGAAGAGCAGTCATCCAGCCGGAATTCCCGCAGCACTCTCTTGAGGGGCGACGTCAGCCTTGCAAAGTGGCCTTTCATGGGCTTGTTTGCATTTTTCTCGCTCTTGTCGCCGAAACCGATCTGCACGGCTTCATAACCGTCGTTTTCGATTGTCTTCTTCTGAACGACAACGCAAGGGCCTGCCTCAATGACAGTGACGGGGATTACTTTGCCTTTTTCGTCAAAAAGCTGGGTCATGCCAATCTTTTTGCCTACGATGCATTTTGCATGTTTTCCTACCTCCTAAGGTTATTGGTTGGCGTCTTTCTGCCAACTTGACCCGCTGCCAAGACCTGTTTTGAGATTACGAGCTTAATCTCGATCTCGACACCGGCAGGAGCTCAAGACCAGTGAGGGCTTCCACGGTTTTGTTGGAAGGTCTCAGGATGTCAATGAGTCTTTTGTGAGTTCTCATCTCGAATTGCTCACGGCTGTCTTTGTACTTATGCACAGCGCGCAGGATGGTGACGATCTCTTTCTCGGTGGGCAGCGGGATCGGGCCGGTTACCCGGGCGCCAGTGCGCTTCGCTGTCTCCACGATCTTCTCTGCTGCGGCATCCACCAACTGATGATCGTAACCTTTCAGTCGGATGCGGATTTTTTCTTTGACTGCCATTGTCATCGCCTCCTTGATAATTTGACTCGTTAGCGACGCTTTCTATACTGAACACCCGCCGTGTGTTTCGCGGCCTGGCATAGAAAAACCGGATAAACTTATGCCATTTTGACACAGTTTAGCCGGGACTTTCGGTTTGTTTTGACGCAAACCCATACCATTCCGCAGGGAAACACCCTTCGGTGACATAATGTCAGTATTTAAAGTCGCCCGGTTTAAAATCGGACATACTCAGCGAAAATTCCCCGCAAACAGCGGCCACCTCTCGCTTCATCGCATATCTGGTACCCTTTTACAGGGTGCCTGTGCAGTCACGCCTTATTATAATACATGATTCCGGGGCCGATTGCAAGGGTTTTTTCGCATTTTTTCGCGATTTTGGCGATTTTCTATTTTCGTTGGTTCCGAAGAAGATTCTAGGAACAATTTGTATACTTTATACAAAGGAAAAGACTTTATCCAAGGGTACCACTTCTTAGGGTAGTTACCCTGGAACCCTGGTCTCCTGGGGCCAGCCCCCGCACCCCACCTAGGCAAGATTCCATCTTGGAATTGGTTTTATGGGGCGCTGCACGCCCCAACCCCCGTGGTTCCTTTCTGACGAGAGAAAAAAGCTCTCAGGGGACCCGGCCCCCTTCGCGGCAATTAGTACGCTTGGAAGTCCCTTCTAGGGCTCTCCGCCTCGAGGCGAAGGATTTTTCCGCTAACGCGGATGCCCTCGCGGGGCTGTAAAGAGTCTATTTTCTCGGTAGCCACCCCGGCGGGGGATTTTTTAAAGAGGGGGCCGGACTTCGCCTGTGCCGCGAGTAGTTCGGCCCTATAGAACACGCTTTTGGGTCCAGGGGCCTTTTCGTGCAAAAGGCGCCTGGCCGAATGGGGCTGGAAGCCCCAGGAAGCTAAGGTTACAGGGAAGCCTTCCCTGAAGAAAGAAAACCACAGCCAGGTTTGGGTGGCCATGGGTCTTATTGGTCTGTTTCATCTTGAGGGGCGCGTTTTTCGGCAGTGCGGATGGAATGGATTTGGGCCTTCACCGATGTAAGAACATCCTTTTGATAAACCGGCTCCAGCGCGGCGAGTAATGCCGTAACTTCACGAACATCTGAAAGGATCCCTCTCAGAAAGCAGGTAATCAGTCGTTGTGCCCAACGCCTTAGCTAGGTCTCGAAGGGTAGTTACTGATACTCCTCTTCTACCCTTCTCAATTTCCATAATGGTAAAGTCGGTAACACCGACTGCTTTTGCAAATCCGCTCTTAGAAATTCCCATTCCCTCTCTCAAAGAACGAACACGGCTGCTCAACGAAGAAATAATTTCCGGGTCGCCAACTTTCTTTGCCATACCATCACCTACCTTTAAGTATATGATAGTATGTACTGTTAAGATTGAAAATCTGGTTGAAAGTACTTATTTTAAGTACTATAAAGCTTGTGTCTCTGACATTTTTCGATTATAATACAAGTAAACTGACACGATACCTATAAAAAAGGAGGTTTGGCAAGATGGAGCAAGACCTTTCTATTCTCACTCCATTGCAAAAAGAGGTTTACCAATGGAAGGTAAGAGCAAAAGAGCTATAAAGGGTAGCTGAGGAGCTGGGCCTTTCCCCGATGTCGCCCGGAGGTCTATCTGCGGGCCTGCCGCCGTCTGCGGGGTGGAAGAATTACCATTTGGACCACCCGGAAAACGATAGCCAGTGGCCATCCCCTTTACCCGTGGGGAACTGGAAGTCCTTCTAGGAGCGCTGCACGCCTTTGAAAAACGGCTCCTGAGACCTATTCGCCGCAACGATACCGATCCCTATGGCATGCTGCCCTACGCCGGGCTGGTAGCCGGGGAGCTCTGCGAAGCGGATCCAGCTGCACCTCTATGGAGATTCAGCGCCACACAAACTCCGCCCCGATGAAACCAGTGAAATCACCCTGATGGATAACTTCCTATAAGGGCGCCGGGACTTCATTTCGCCGCAGCCATGTGCTATACTAGGGGAAACAACCAAGCAGCCACCCCAAAGGAGGTTTTCCCGATGAGTAAAGTTCCCTCTCCCGCCTGCCCAAGAAGCTGCGCCACTGTGGTATTTTGTGCAGCTTTAGCCGCTGTGTTCAGCTTGATCTCCGCGGCGATCCACTCCATGACCCTTTTGCGGATCAATTCCGTATTGAGCCAAGCCCAGCGGGCCTTCCCCAAGCTGGAGGCTGCCGAGCTGTACATCCAAACCAACAAAGCCCCTCTGCCGGGAGAAGAAATGGTTTTCCCCCAGGCAAAAAGCCCAGAGAAAAAGGGCTGATTCCTCAAACAGGCATGCCAAGGTTTGGCCGCGAAGAGCAAATAAGCAAAAAAGGGAGCCCATCCGGTGGATGGAACCTTTGGTTTTATTTATAGGCTTTGCCCCAAACCACCATGGATTTGGCGGCTTGCCGCAGCAGACGCACGTCGGAGATGCTCCTGCTCAAAGGGTACGCAGCGGCTGGTGACGCCGGCCTGCTCTTTCAGCTTCATCTCACACTCCAAGTCGCCGCACCACATGGCTTTGATAAAGCCGGATTTCTCGTTGGCCAGCTGGATCATCTCCTCCATGCTGGTGGCGGTGTAGGTGCGGTTCTCCCGGTTCTCCAGGGCCCGCTGGTAGAGGCCGTCGTGGACGGCTTTCAAAAGCTCGGGGATTTTCTCCTCCAGCTGATCCAGGGGACGATGGTTTTCCCGGTTGTCCCGGCGGACCAGGACACAATGGTTGTTTTCGATGTCCTTGGGGCCGATCTCCAGCCGCAGGGGACACCTTTCATCTCATACTGGGCAAACTTCCAGCCGGGGCTGTTGTCGCTGGCGTCGCACTTGACCCGGCAGATGGCCGAGAGGCGCTTGCGGAGCTCTTCGGCTTTGTCCAAAACGCCCTCCTGTGCTGGGCGATGGGGACGATGACCACCTGGATGGGGCCACCGCGGGAGGCAGGGCCAAAGCCGTTGTCGTCGCCATGGGTCATGATGATGGCGCCGATGATCCGGGTGGACATGCCCCAGGAGGTCTGGTGGGGGTAGGCGGGTTTGTTGTCCCGGCCCTGGAAGGTGATGTCAAAGGCCCGGGCAAAGCCGTCCCGTAGTGGCTGGTGCCGCTCTGGAGGGCTTTGCCGTCGTGCATCATGGCCTCGATGGTGTAGGTGGCCTGGGCGCCGGCGAACTGCTCTTTCTCAGTCTTACGGCCTTTCAGCACCGGATGGCCAGTATTCCTCGCACATCCGGGCGTAGATGTTCAGCATCCGCTCGGTCTCGGCCATGGCCTCCTCTCGGCGGTTTCATGCATGGTGTGGCCCTCCTGCCACCAGAACTCGGTGGTCCGCAGGAAGGGGCGGGTGGTTTTCTCCCACCGCACCACCGGAACACCACTGGTTGTACAGCATGGGCAGATCCCGGTAGGAGTTGATGATGTGGGAGTAGTGCTCGCAGAACAGCACCTCGGAGGTGGGGCGGACGCACAGCCGCTCAGTCAGCTTCTCTTGGCCGCCCTGGGTAACTCCAGGCGACTTTCAGCAAAGCCCTCCATGGTCCTTCTCCTTCTGCAGCAGGCTTTCCGGGATGAGAAGGGGCATCATGACGTTTTCATGGCCGGTTTCTTTAAACATGCCATCCAAAATATCCCGGATATTTTCCCAGATTGAGCCGTAAGGCCGGATGATGGTGCACCCCTGACGCTGGAATATCGGCCAGGGTCGGCCTTGCGCACCACGTCGGTGTACCATTTGGCGAAGTCCATCCATTGAGGTGATGGTTTCAACCATCTTCTTTTGCTCTGCCATAGCGTTTCCTCCGATTCTTTTATCGTTCGCTCGCAAATTGCGATGGGTTTTTATAGAATATCTTTCATTATATCGGGTTCCCCAGCAAAATTCAAGGCCACAGGCCGGTTTGGATCCCTCTTTTGCCAACAAAAAAGGGCGCACCAGCGTGCGCCCACGGCTTGACATCCCCTTATTGGGCGATGTTGTCCTCGATGTTACTTGACGACGTCGCCGACGGTTTTGATGTTCTCAATCTCCTCGTCGGGGATCTCGATGTCAAACTCGTCCTCCAGGCTCATGACCAGGTCCACAACGTCAGGGAATCAGCGCCAGGTCGTCGGCGATGGAAGCCTCCATGGTGACAACGCCTTCTTCCACATCCAGCTGGTCAACCAAAATGTCCTTACTTTCTCGAATACCATATACAGGTTCCTCCTCGATACATTTTCTGTGATTCCAGTTGCCGGCGCACGGCAAACCTTAATTAGGCATGGCAGAGCCGCCGGGGTGCAGCGAAAAATGGCTGCAGAAAAGCATTTTTGGCCTTAGATCGGGCTATTCCAAGAACTGGCCGATCTTACGAAACTTATCATACCTGTTTGCGCAATTTATCAATAGGAATTTTAAGATAATTTGAAATTGTTTGAGAAAGGTAATCGTCGATGGCCCTGGCCATCCCGGCAGGGTCGGCATGGGTCTCCGGTTCTGGGATGATGGTTTCCGCGATCCCCAGTTCCAATAGGTCCTGGGCGGTGATCCGCAGCATTTCGGCGGCCTCCTTCTCCCGGGAGGGGTCTTTCCAGAGGATGCTGGCGCAGCCCCGGGGGGAAATCACCGAATAGACGGCGTTTTCCATCATGGCCAGCTGGTCGCAGACCCTAGGGCAAAGCCTCCGCCGCTCCCCTCCCCAGCACGATGGAGGGATGGGGGTTTTAGAGTCATCATCTCATAGAGGCACCGGGCGATGGCTTCACCCCTGACCTCGCTCCTCCGACTCCATGTCGCAGAAGGCGCCGGGGGTGTCGATGAACAAAAATCACCTAGTGGCGGAATTTCTCTGCCTGGCGCATCAGCCGCAGGGCTTTGCGGTACCACTTCGGGATGGGGCGCGAAGTTGGCCCGCTTGTTCTCCTCAAGTTGCGGCCCTTCACCTGGCCGATCACCGTCACCGGGGTGCCCCGGTACCGGATCCCCCAGGATGGCCGGATCGTCCCCAGCCGGTCCCCGTGGAGCTCCACGAAGCCGTCAAACAAAGGGGATGTAGTCGGATGGTGGGCCGTTTTGCTTCGGATCAGTTCAATCCGGTCCCATGTGGTCATCTTCTCTCACCTCCCCGGTGCAGGGCCAGCAGGTGGCCCAGCGCATGGCGCAGCTCCCCCCGGCTCACGATTTCATCCACAAACCCGTGGCTTCTCAAAAACTCCGCCGATTGGAAATCCTCCGGCAGCTTTTGCTTGATGGTCCCTTCGATGACCCTTCTCCCCGCAAACCCGATGAGGGCCCCGGGCTCTGCCAGGATGATGTCCCCCAGGGAGGCAAAGCTGGCGGTGACCGCCGGTGGTGGGGTCGGTGAGCACCGTCACATACAAAAGGCCGGCGTCGCTGTGGCGCTTGGCCGCACCGGCAGTTTTGGCCATCTGCATCAAGCTGAGCATTCCCTCCTGCATCCGTGCGCCGCCGCTGGCGGTGAAGAAGACGATGGGCAATCCCTTTTCCAGGGCGGTTTCAAAGGCGCGGGTGATCCGCTCCCCGGCGGCCGAACCCATGGAGGCCATCATAAACCGGCTGTCCATCACCCCGATGACGCAAGGGCTTCCCTGGATGGAACAGATCCCGGTGACCACGGCGTCCAACAGGCCGGTGGCCCGGCGGGTGTTCTCCAGTTTGCGGGGTAATCCTCAAGCCGATAGGGTCGCAGCCATCAGGCTGCCATCCAGCTCCGGAAGGAGCCGGGGTCGGCAGTGAGGCGGACCCGCTCCCAAGCGGTGAGCGGGCGTGGTGGCCGCATTGCGGCAGACTTTGCCGTTTTCCTCAAACTCATCCATCAGCATCACCGCCCGGCACTTGGGGCATTGGAACAAGAGGTTCTGGGGCACATCCATGTCGGAGGTCTTTCTTCCTCCACGGCGGCCCGCTTTTTACCTTGCCGAACAAATCTTGCAGCACCTAGGATCCCTCCTTCCAGTTACGGCTGGTATTGGAACCAATGCTCATCAAATATCCGTTGTCGTACTCCCCGATTGGAACTCCGGGGTGCCGATCAATTGAAGCTGAAACTCGATGTTGGTGTCCACCCATCCACCAAAAACTCCGCCAGGGCCCATTTCATCTTGGCGATGGCCTCCTTGCGGGTGGGGGCGAAGGCGATCAGCTTGCCGATCATCGAATCGTAGTAGGGCGGGATGGTATATCCGCGTACACCGCTGTCGATGCGGATGCCAGGCCCGCCGGGCAGGTACAGCCCCTCGATCTTGCCGGGGCTGGGCCGGAAGTCAAGGCCGGGTTCTCGGCGTTGATCCGGCACTCGATGGCGTGCCCCGCATCTCAATGTCCTTCTGGGCAAGGGGAGGGTGGCCGTCAGCGATGAGGATCTGCTGCTTCACCAGGTCCCCCGGTCACTGCTTCCATGGGGTGTTCCACCTGGATGCGGGTATTCATCTCCATAAAATAGAAATGGCCGCTCCGGTCCAGAAGGAATTCGATGGTCCCTGCCCTTCATAGCCCACCGCAAGGGCGGCTGACGGCGGCTTCCCCATCCTTTGGAGTGGTTCGTCCACCGCTGGGCTGGGGCATTCCTCCAGTACCTTTTGGTTGCGGCGCTGCATGGAGCAGTCCCGCTCCCCCAGGTGGACGGCGTTCCCCTGCCGGTCGCAGAGGATCTGGATTTCCACGTGACGGGGTTTTCGATGAACTTTCCAGGTAGATGCCGTCGCTGCCGAAGAAACTTCCTCTGGCGGTGGCAGCGATATGCTTCCAGCTCATCGGGGGAAAGGACCTTCCGGATGCCCCGGCCGCCGCCCCCGGCGCTGGCTTTGACCATCACCGGGTAACCGATCTCCCCGGCGATCTTTTTGGCTTCCTCCACCGAGGAAATCTCCCCGTCGGACCGGGCACCACCGGAACCCGGCGGCCTTCATGGTCTTTTCGCCTGGGCCTTGTCCCCATAGCATCCATGGCCTCGGGACTGGGGCCGATGAAGGTCACCCGCACCGGGCACACAGCCGGGCAAAGGCCGCGTTCTCCGACAAGCCAGAAGCCCGGGTGGACTGCATCCGCCCGGAGAGGTCGCAGGCGGCTAAGATCGACTGCATATTCAAATAGCTGTCCTTAGAGGGAGCGGGCCCCACACAGACCGTCTCATCGGCGATCTGGGCGTGGAGGGCGGTGCGGTCCGCCTCAGGAGCAGACAGCCACCGTGGGGATGCCCAGCTCCGGCAGGTGCGGATGATCCGCACCGCGATCTCCCCCCGGTTGGCGATTAACACTTTGGAAAACATGGCTTTTTCCTCCCGCTACCGGTCGCCCAAGGCAAAGGTGATCTCCGCCGTGACCATCCGCTTGCCGTCGCAGGTGGCGGTGGCTTTCCCCCCCGATGGAGCCCCGGTTTTGATCATCTCCACCTCCAGGCGCAGGGTCATCCCAGCTCCACCGGCTTGCGGAATCGGGCGTTGTCAATGCCGGCAAGAGGGCCAGCTTGCCTGGTTCTCCGGCAGGGAGGGCGCAAACGCCCCGGCCTGGGGCCAGCATCTCAATGACCAGCACGCCAGGGGTCACCGGGTGGCGGGGAAATGGCCCCGGAACCAGTCCTCATCCTCCCGGATGTGCTTGGGCCACCACCCGGATGCCGGTCCAATTCTTCCACCGTGCCGATGAGGAGGAAGGGCCCGGTGGGGATGATCTCCTTGATCTGTTCCTGATTGTACAGCGGCATGGGGCGCCTCCTATTCCAGCCGCAGGATGGGCTGGCCGTATTCCACCGGGTCGCCGTCCTGGACATAGTATTCGGCCACCACCCCGTCGAACTCGCTGGCGACCTCGTTCATCAGCTTCATGGATTCTATAATATAGAGGGTATCCCCTTCTTCACCTGGGACCCCACTGGCGCAAAGGCCGGCTTCTCCGGCGCAGGACGGGAATAGAAGGTCCCTACAATGGGTTTTACCTCCCGGCCCGCGGGCTTCTGAGGAGCTGGGGAATTTCTGGGGAATGGGCACAGCCCAACAGCAGCCGGAACCGGGGTTTGGCAGCGCTGTTCCCCTGGATTTCCAGCTTAAAGTTCCCCTGTTCGATTTTAAAGGAGGACAGGTGCTTCTCGAACACCAGCTCGATCAAATCCCGGATGGAGTCCGGGGTGAATTCAGTTCGCTCATGGTCTATTCCTCCCAATGTTTCAAGAGAAGGGCGGGCGTTCTGCCCGCCGAAGCCAGGGAGTTGGAGGGCATATACCGCCTGTTTCTCGGGCCATTTTGGGGATGTAGTCCAGATCGCACTCCTCGTCGGGCACC
>SCPN01000841.1_pt1 | contig 20915 bp, 25 predicted proteins | sample 6106831 | NCBI WGS metagenome assembly SCPN01 (sample SAMN10720447, study PRJNA508395) | human gut metagenome | isolation source: Participant 1, 0 month
CAGTCCCTTCCCCAAGCTCCGGCCTTCCACGCATTTCAAAATGGAGCGGAAGGGGCTCCTTTCATATAATAAGAACAACATTTGAAACCGCTCTTCTTTGGTAAGAGGAGAGCGCGGGGTCGACTTTGCAGCAGACGATGTCCCGGATAACTGGAATTTCAACGGTAGTAACCCGTGCCTGCACCACGGCGGTAACTATAACCAGAACCAGAATCACGGGCCGTTCTACGTGAGCTTCAACAGTGCGTCGAACACAAACTCCAACATCGGCTGTCGCCTTCTTGAAGCAGACGCAGGCCATTGGGCCTGTCGGGTATGGCTGAACCTCCTATCGGTAGTCAGGGTTCCTCACCCTTTCTATTACGCAGAGTTGACCGCGCAGCACTTGCTGACGATGAGCCGTCAGGACACAGCCTGGTACACTTCGGGCCGGGTTTCGCCCCGGAACCACCCGCGGCGATGGAACGGCTGTGAGGCTACAAGGAGGATATTATCCCTGATGAAACGAGTGAGAGTTTACCAACAAATCCTTTCGGAAGACAATCTGCGCCTGGCCATCCGGAAGTCAATCGGGGACACCGGCGCAGCGGCGACCACAGCCTGAACAAGAAGGTCCTGGAGATCGAGGCGAATATGGATGAATATGTGGCGGAGCTGCGCAGGTTCATCGAGGACCTGGTGAGTGGAGACGCGCACATGCACCCGCCGCTGAAACGGCGGCGCTGGGACCGGAACGCGGACAGCGGAAAGGGCAAATGGCGGGACATCAACGAGCCGCTCTTGTGGCCGGACCAGTATGTCCACCATGCGGTGTTACAGCCCATGATCCCGCATCATGCGGAGCATGGACAAATACTACATCGCAAGCGTGCGGGACGGGAAATTCCTACAGGGTCAAGGCCATCAAGAAGTGGATGAAGGGAGACGCCGCCGGCACGGTACGGCGCGGAATGCGACATCTACCACTGCTTTGAGGAGCTGGACCCGCCGTATGTCATCCAGGCACTGAAACGGCTGTTCAAGGACCGGGAGACCCTCTGGCTGTGCGACGCCTTGATGGAATACGGCGTGCTGATCGGCGCGTTCTTCTCCGCCTGGTTCCTGCACCTGGTACTCCAGCCGCTGGACCTGATGATCCACCAAAGGGAGTACGGCGTCAGCCACTACCTGCGGCAGATGGACAACTTCACCATCTTCGCCTCCAGCAAGCGGAAATTGCGGAAGCTGATCCGGGATATTCAGGCGTGGCTGGCCGACGTGGGACTAAAGCTGAAAGACAACTGGCCGGTCTTTCGGATCGGCTTTACCCAAGGGTGGAGAGGCCAGGGGAGCAGCTGCCCGAGGCCAAACGGCGCCGAAGACGGCCGAGGATTCCGTCGGCGCTGGGCTACCGGTTCGGGCACGGTTACACCATCCTCCGAAAGCACAACCTGTTTCGGCTCAAGCAGTCGCTGCATTTATATTACTACCGAAGGGATCGAAACCGGGTCATCTCGTTTAAGCGGGCCTCCGGCCTGATCTCACGGCTTGGGCAGCTCCGAAAGTGCGATTGTCAACGGATTTTGGAGCGGTATTACCAGCCGAAGACCATGTTCGATCTTAAGAAAGTCGTCCGAAAGAGTGCAGACGGCTTCAGAAATTATATCCGCCATACCAGGCGGCGTGAAAGGAGCGGCACCATGAAAGTACAAGGGATGGTTGACCCCGGCAGTTTTACCGTGGAGCGCATTCCCGGAAGCGGAAGAAGCCTTGTACGGCTTTTCCAGAACGTGACGCCTGTCCAGGCCGAGGACTTCACCGGATATGAGTACGACGAGTACCATGTGGAGGTGGAGACCTGGGACGGCATCGCGGCAAACGTGCGGGAGAACTACGAGACGTTCCTGAGAGGGGAATGGACAACGGATCGACCGCAGCAATCGGGCACTGTATTCCGCACAAGTGGATACGGATGCCATGAACGTGGACCAGAATTCCGTCTGACTCTGCTGGAGCTGGGTCTGACGGAGCTGGATATTTAAGAAAGGGGAAAACTGCTATGTTGTACCGAACTTTGAAGCGCATGATCGAGAGAGGCCAGACGGAGGTATCGAGACGAAGCTCGATATTTTCTATGCCGCCGACAAAATCAGCGAGAGCGAGTATCAGGAACTGCTCGGGATGCTGAGTCCCAAAGCCTAAGCTTTCCAAATTTGCCTGCTTTGAAGGAGGTTGGATGATGGCGGAAGAAAAGAAACCCACCTTTGTCGAGGTGGGTGATCGGTTAACATGATCAGCTATATCGAGTACCTGAACATACCTATCGCCTTAGGTCTGGCTATTATCGGCGTTTTTTTGATCATGCAGATCGTTGGCGAAATTTTGGAGTTTAAGGAAAGTCGTTCCCGAGTTCATTAAGATCAGGAAATATTTTGCTCGGAAGAAGCAGGAACGGCAGACCATGCGAGAAATGTCCGCGACGATTCACGATGTGAAGACCGTGTTGAACAGCGTGGAATCCCATTACAGCGAAGATAATATCGCCAAGCGTGACGCCTGGATGAAATGGGTAAATGATAGAGCAGTGGTGTATGATCAGTCCATTGAGGTTCTGAAAGAAGAAATGGATAAGAACACCGAAATCACCATGTCTCTCTACATTGAAAGCAAGCGCAGTTCGATCATAAGTTTTGCCTCGTACTGCGTTTGCCCTGATAATCCTGTGACCAGGGGGCAGTTTAAGCGAGTCTTTCGGATCTATGCGGAATATGAGGAGATCATCAAAGACAACGATCTTCAAAATGGAGAAGTAGACATCGCTATTCGCATCATTCGAGAAGCGTACGAAAACCACTTGAGAAACGGGTCATTTGTCGAGGATGTGCGTGGATACTGATGCGAGTGGATCTGGCCTCTGCTCCTGTATCTAAAGCGGCAGAACGGTGTAAAAAGAGGTGTAGGAGAGTCGATTATTCCTCGATTACTCCTACACCTTGACCGTTTTCACACCGGAAATACGGGATAATTGGTTTTTAATATAATAAATGACGAAGAAAAGAGAAATGTGGTCACAGCCTTGATTAAGGAAATTGAAATTTACAGGAATGACGAGTCTGAATATCCGCTAAAGCGGATTGGTCTGAATTTTCCGGTGTTCAAGGATGGCGGGGAAGTTACGGAGCTTTTGTGGGACAAAGGGAATACCGTTGAGAGACGGGTCGCCGGTGACGGTGACCCCCGGCGTCAGCTTGGACGCCAGCCGCTGGTCCCGCTGCTCCAGCAATCCGGCGTCCAGCGCCAGCTGGCGCTCCACCAGGGCGGACAGATCCACAGACTCCTGCTTGACAGCCACAGACCCTGTCTCCATCCGGGAGATGGCCAGCATCTCCCGAACCAGATTTTCCATCCGGCCTGTCACCTGAAGGGAGCGCAGCAGGTATTTGTCCCGATCCTGGTAAACGCCCACTCCATCCAGCATCCCAGAGAGCTGCCCCTTCAGGATGGTCACTGGCGTCTTCAACTCGTGGGAGGCGGCGTTGAAAAAAGCCATTCGCTGCCGGTCCAGTTCCCGCTCCTGCTCTACCTCTCCCCGCAGGGCTTGGTTGGCGCTCTCCAGATCCGTGAGGGCTGCATCCAGTCTCTGGGCCAATTTGTCTAAGCTGCGGCCCAGTTTGCCAATCTCATCCCGACGCTTTTCCCCGCATTCCCAGTGGAAATCCAGTTCCGCCATCTTCCCGGCAATGCCGCTCATGCGCACAATGGGATGGGTAATGTACCGGGAGTAGAAAAAAGCGCACAGCATGGAGAAAGCCAGCAGCACCAGCAAAATCCAGGGAGCCATCTGCACCAGTGCCCGCACAGCCAGGTTTTCCACCTGAACTCTGGGAGTGACATAGAGCGTATAGCTCTTACTCTGGCCCGCAAAGGTCACCTCGGTGGCAATGGTGGCCCCATCAGAGGCGGTGATGGTCATGGTTTCCTCGGTTTCCGTCCCCGTCCCATAACTGACCACCGTGTCTCCCTCCGCTGTGGTGACGGCCACACGTTCGTCCTCATACACGGCCTGGACGGTCAAACTCGCCCCTGTATCCACCAGTTCTCCGTCCGGACCCACCAGCATGGCACTGGCCCCGGAGGAGAGCGTAAACTCGTCCAGCAGCGCGCCGCAGTCCTCCGGCGTGGTGTCCGCCAACCGTCCCGCCAGGGCATCCACCTGGGCGGCGAGGTCGCTATTCACCACAGCGGTATAGGTGCTTGGGGTGGCCCAGGCAATCAGGCCGAAGGTGACTGTCCCGGCAAAGAGCAGGATGCCGGCAGTAATCAGAAAAATGCGAGCGGTCAGACTCTCAGAGAGTTTCTTTCGCGGCACGATAGCCCACCCCCCTCACAGTTTCAATGTAGTCCCGACCCAGTTTGTGGCGGAGATTCTTGATATGGCTGTCCACCACCCGCTCGTCCCCGTAAAAATCATAACCCCATAGTTTCGCCAGCAGCATCTCTCGGGTGAACACCCGCCCCGGTGCATCCAAGAAAGTATGGAGCAGTTCAAACTCCCGGGTGGTCAGTTCCAGGGGACGGCCGTCCAGCAGCGCCTCCCGTGTGTCCAGGTCCAGAGATAGATCCCGGTACCGAAGGCGACTGTCCTCACCCGCACTCCCCCGTCGACGAAGGATGACCCGAATCTTCTCCAGCAACACCGGCATGGAAAATGGCTTGGTCACATAGTCGTCGATGTCCAGACCAAAGCCCCGGAGCTGCTGTTCCTCCCCGTCCAAGGCGGTGAGCATAAGAATAGGCACTTGAGATTGCTGGCGGATTAACTCGCAGACACCGAACCCGTCGATCTTGGGGAGCATTAAGTCCAGGAGAACCAAATCAAAGTGTTGACTTCCGAACAGGGCCAGGGCCACCACCCCGTCTCCGGCCACGGCGGTTTGATAGCCAGCGTCTTCCAGATAGGTCCGCAGCAGTTCCTGAATATCCGGCTCGTCTTCTACAATTAAAATGTGTTTCATTCAGCATCACCTGTCCCAAGGATAGCATGGAATTATGAATTGTCGCAGACGGCCTGTTCTGTCGTGAAATAGACGGGCTGTTTTGTCGGTCATCGCCGGACATCATTGTCCGGCGCCGGTGCGTTTTGTCGCATAAGAGAAGGGGATGGCTCCAGCCATCCCTTCTTCCGGTATTCAAGAAACCTCGCCCTCCAGGACGAGTTGTACCATCCGGTCATCAATAATGGCCCGGCGGTTTTGGTATGCGTAGACAAGAGACTGGGTACAGGCCCGGTTAATCAGTCTCGGGATGCCGGATGAGAAAGAGTGGACTGCTTTCATGGCGTCCTCAGAGAAGATTGCGTTGGGGTGTCCAGCATAGGTCAGTTGCTTCTCAATATAGGCTTTCGTCTGAGCGTATTCGTAAGGCATCAGAAAGCACTGAATATCAACCCTGTGGAGGATCGCTCTGTACGCTTGCAGCCGTAGTTTCTCCCATAGCTCCGTCTGGCCAGCCAAAATGAGTGCGAGGGGATTTTCAGAATCCATTTTGTAGTTGAGTAAGAAGCGGATTTCCTCCAGCATTTCCTTAGAGAGTAGATGCCCTTCATCCACAATCACAACCAGTTTTCGGTGTCCAACTCCACGCATAATTTCAATTTCGTGGTGCAGTAGATTCCTTGCGTCACCTCGGTAGAACCGTGTTTCACACCCCAGCTGCTCCAGAAGACCGTTGTAGAAGTGTCTCGGGGTAAGTTTAGATTCAGAAAGGTAGAGTACGGTGTAATCTTGCCCATCTAAGACGCTTTTCAGGCGGCGCAGAGCCGTTGTCTTCCCCGTGCCCGCATCCCCAACCACAAGAGCAAAAAGCTGGCGGCTGGCAGCATAGAGCAGACGGTTATAGACTTCGGTATCCTGGTCTTCATAGAGATTGTCAACAGGAATGCCCCGTACAAAAGGGGTATGTGTCATTTCAAAAAATTCCTCGTACATGCTTGTCACCCCTTTTCAATTTCTGTGGTGTAGGAAATCGCCCTCCTGCGCTGCTTGTCTTGGTATGGTTCCGTTATGGCATCCAATAGACGGGAATGGTCAACGGGAATACGCTCAATCTCTTTTCGTTTTGGCTTCGGTGCAACTTTTTCGCCAACTACAATCTGCCGCACTTGAAACGGCTCATGGTCTGGTGTCTCAATCGTAAGGATCTCTGTACAGATTGGGTCATAGACTACATCAACCTGCTTGCCGGCAAAAGCAATGCCAAGGTCATATCGTTTTCCGCCAAAACTAATTACACCACTCTTGTCGGCCTTACGGGATTCACAATGCAAAAATGCTCGTGCCATCAGAGCCTTGTCCACAAATCGTGGAGGCATGGAATCGGACTTAAATGCAATTTCTGGCGTTGTGCCAAGAGCACTATGCGGTTTGGAGTGGTAACATTCATGTAGCCATGCTTGGAATTTTGTGTTCAATTCTTGCAGGCTCTCTGGTGGATGTAGACTTACCTCTGCTAAAAAAGCATCCATCGTTTGGTTAAATCGCTCCTGTTTGCCTTTGCCCTGTGGATTTCTGGGCTTTGCATAGATCAGCCGGATACCAAGCAAATCGCAGGCGCGCTTCATCCAGCGTGTTCGGTACTGCGTCCCATTGTCAAAATAGAGTCTCCGTGGAAGCCCAAATTTCAGCATGGCTTTTTGCAGGGTGTCTTCTACAATACCTTGCTCCATCGTCCCGTAAAACTCACCGTGGAGAATGTATCTGGTAGCATCGTCAATCAGGCAGGAGAAGTAGGTTCAGGTCTGTACACCGCCAAGATTGAGCACAAGTCCATATTTAATATCTCCTTGCCACAGGTCATGCCGGTGCAGCCGTTGAAATCGTTGGGAAGCGTACCCTTTGTCATTGTAAAGCTTCATCATTGCGGTGGAATACCCTGCACGGCTCAAAGCATCCTGCAATGTGGTTCGCTTCAGAAATCCGGGAGGAGCCTCTTCTCCAACTCCAGGATTTTAATAATTGTAGGGATGCTCCTGCTGGGAAGTTCCCTGCGTAGCTGGATTGCCTCATCCAGTAGCTCTTGTGGAATTTTGTAGTTACTTTGGCTGCTCCTGCTCTGCGGTTTCAGTGCTTCAAAACCTCCATTCAAATATGCGCAGAGATACCGTTCCAGAGTTCGTTGGGAAATCTGGTTTCGTTCGCATATCTCCTGTCGTAGCTGTTCCACCCGTCTGCTATCCATGTTTTGGGACAGCAGCGGTGCAATCATAGACATTCGCTCCTCTGCAATCTCTGCGGCGAGCTTCCTGTTTTTCATTTCCATGCTGGAATCGCCTCCTGTTTTATTGGCATGACACCAGTATAGCCGGAGGAAAATCCATTGTCATGGCGGAACGGTGCTGTATCCAATTTCCGCTGTTTGCTACCAGCCGGACAAAATGCACCGTCTGCTGGCGCAGAGTGTAGCCGGGGTGAAATGTCATCGGAAGGAGGTTGGCTGCAATCAATCCGGTTGCAATATTTTGGGCATAACAGATGAACCACGCAAGCCAGGATCGGATGCGCAGCCAGGTAGATGTTTCACAGGTATGTCGGGCTTCTGTAGATTCGGCAATCTCACAGAATGCTTCCACTCCATATCGCTTATATGGAATGAGGCTATCCGGTAACTCTCTGTGTGTTTTTCCACAGCACTGGCACTTTAATACTCTGAGATGGTATTTGTGTATGCAGTCTCCATATCGGACTTTCCGCGTACAGGTTCCATGAACTTTAAGTGCTCCTCCACAGATTGGACATAGGCTGCTCTCTTTGCTTAAAATTTTGGTAGTGTCCCCGTTGCAGGACAATTCATACTGTGCTATACTAATCATGGTTTGTGAGAGGGAGCATTGAGTCGTTGTAATTATTGGAAATGTGCTTGTTTCCAGTGATTGGACTCATTGCTTCCTCTTGCCTCATTTTTTGAGCTGTCATAATAATAGCATATCCAACTAAAAACAAGAAGCAAAACCGAAAAAATATATGCAAAACACAAAATTTAGGTTGCCATATACGAAATTATTCAGTATAATGAAGATGGTAGCTACCTAACAAGTATCAACGGTTCCAAGAAAAGGAGGAAAGTACCATGAAGAAAGTCCTGTCGGCTGTGTTAGCTCTCGCAATGGTGTTCTCTTTGTCCTGCACGGCTTTTGCTGTTGAAGAAGTCCCGTATGAACCGGTAGCCACGGAGGAAACCAATATCGTGCCGAAGTCGAGCCTGTCTCTTTCGTTCACCTCTTTGGGTTCCGGTTCCAGAAAGACTTCCAGCGAAACATACTACATTTCTGGTGAAGATGCTGTACTTACTATCAACTCCTGCACATGGAGTCCCTCTTCTCAGGATGTAAAAATCGGCTGGTATAATGTGGACACCCGGGTAACATACACTGTTACCTATGAAGGTGGAGATATTAACAGCAAGAGAGTCAACTCCAGTGGTGTTCCAGATGGAGATTATAAGGTTTGCATTGTGAATGGCGGAAGTAAGAGCATCACCGGAGCTATGCAGTACGAGGTAAAATAACCATGAAAAAGGGAATTCATCGAGGATTAGGGCTATTGTTAGCAATCGTGGTGGTTGCCATGTTAGCTGCTTGTTCTACTAAGGATTCTGTATCGGAGGTTCCAGACAAGGATGACAGCGATGCCATCGTTCCTCCGGCTTCTGTTCTTCCATTTGCTGATGTGGTGGATTTAAGTGAATACTTTGTAGATGAGCCTGTGGAATTCTCTGAGAGTACGCCAAAAGGAGAACTTGTGTGCGTCAATATTGATGAATCTCAATATTCAAAAGCAGACGATACCATTCTGTTGCCCAATGAAAAAAAGGCAATGGCCGTTCATTGCACTTGGGCCTCTGCTTCCAGAACAATCTATATTGGATTTATCGATGAGGTGTCTGAAGAGGTGTATACCCTATCTGCCGTTGGTGGTGCTCTTACAGGAACGCTCGATCTGAGTTCCCTTCCAGAAGGTGAATATCGTCCCATCATGTACAGCAGCGACAACCAAAATATCAATGCTGTTATGCTGTATCAATTCCAATAGTCTCAAGTTGAAGAGAGGTGCCGTTCTACCAAGAACGGCACCTCTCTTTTCCCTTTTATGATATAGCGATGCCAAAACAGACCGGCTTCAACGACAGATTAGCTCGGCTGTCGTGACAAAACAATCCGGCTATGCGACAAAACAGACCGGCTATTTCTGGACAAAACAGCTTGGCCTTAACAATGAATTTAATGAGATTTCCAAAAGATCAAATTCAAAGAAAGTTTTTGTCAGCAAGGGCGGTATCCCAACAAAAGGATTCCGGCCCTCATTTGTTTTTATAAGGCCATTAAGGACTCTTCCCAATTTTATAGCCTCCCCTTATCACTGTTTTTATGTATGTCGGATGCTTGGGATCTTCCTCCAGTTTCTGCCTCAGCCGCCAGATGATATTTTCCACGGAGTTCGTCCCATGCAGGTATTCTTCTCTCCAGGCCGCCGCATAGAGCTGTTCCTTAGAAAACACCTGCCCAGGTGCACTGGCCATGCAGTAGAGCATGGCATATTCCCCATGGTTGAGTTGTACTTCTCTACCAGCCATGAGTACCCGGCGGTGCGCATGATGAATCTCCAGTTCCCCAATACGCAGCACATGCGAAACCAGCGGAATGACCTCGACCCTCCGCCCACTCCTGTCGCGCAAAGTATCTACAACTGCCCTGAATAGGCTGCCATCTGGGTCTGCGGCCCGAATGACAATGATTTCTTCCACTATATTACCTCCCGACTGCAAAAGGAGGGAGCCGTACGCACGGATCCCTCCTTTTGCTGTGCTTATGACTCAGCCTCTACCGCTGCCTTTAGTCGTTGGAAACTCTCTTCACTGATGACATGCTCGATCCGACAGGCGTCTGCCTCTGCAGTTTTGGGGTCAACACCAGCAGCTATCAGGCGTTCTGTGAAAAAGCGGTGCTTTTCATAGATCTGCTCCGCCACTTCCCGGCCCACATCGGTCAGGTGCAGGAAATAGCCCTCGTCCATCGTAAGAAAGCCTCCGTCTCGCAGGATCGCCACCGCATTGCAGACGCTGGGCTTTGTGACCTCCAGGTGCCGGGCGACATCTACGGAGCGAACCATGCCTTTCTGCTTTTTGAGCACCAGAATGGCCTCCAGATAATCTTCTCCCGACGCATAGAGAGATTGTTTTCCTCTATCCTTCATGCCAGCCTCCAGCCCTCTGCCTGTTCCCGGATCTCGATAAAGCGCCGATACAGCCCGCCCTGGGTCATCAGCTCCGCATGGGTGCCCCGCTGGACGATGCGGCCATCCTCCACCACCAGGATCTGATCGGCGTGCTCGATGGTAGCCAGCCGGTGGGCGATGGTGAGGATGGTCTTTCCTTTCGTCAGGGCGGACAGGGCCTGCTGGATCAGGTGTTCGTTCTCCGGGTCCACGCTGGCAGTGGCCTCGTCCAGGATGACGATGGGCGCGTCTTTCAGGATGGCCCGGGCGATGGAGATGCGCTGTTTCTCCCCGCCGGAGAGGGTGGAACCGCCCTCCCCAATCACCGTGTCATACCCATTGGGCAGCGCTATAATAAAGTCGTGGCAGCAGGCGGCCCTGGCGGCGGCCACCACCTGCTCATGGGTCGCCTCGGGACAGCCGAACTTGATGTTGTTCTCCACGCTGTCCTGGAAGAGATACACATTCTGAAAGACCATGGAGATGTTCCGCAGCAGGCTCTCGCAGGTAAATTCCCTCACATCATGGCCGCCGACAGACACAGTTCCGCTGTCCGTGTCATAGAACCGAGCCACCAGGTTGCAGATGGTACTCTTGCCGGAGCCGGACGGCCCCACGATGGCAGTGGTGGTCCCCTGGGGCGCTGTGAAGGTCACATCGTGGAGCACCTCTCGCTGGCCGTAGCCAAAGGACACATGGGAGAGGGCCACGTCGAACCGCTCCGGAGTAATCTCCCGCCCATCCTTGTCAATGAAGTCTGTGTGCTCCAGCTCCTCAAGGCGATCCAAGACAGAGTCTGTCACCGACAACACATGTGCCGCGTCGTTGATGGCCTCCACACTGCCGAAGATGGTGAAGGAGAACAGAGCGATCATCAGAAAATACGGGAGGGGCAAAGCCCCCATCAGGGCCTGCTGTCCGGCGGTGAGGACCAGCCCCACGGACGCCGCCCGCAGGGCGAACAGGTGCAGGCAGTTCCAGGGCACGAAGCCGAACTCGTTCTTGATCCGGATAGCCTTATTGGCCCGGCAGGCATCCCGGAACCGCTGGACAGATACGCCGTCCTGGCCGAAGGACTTCACCACCGGCAGGCCGTGGATGTACTCGATGGCCGCGCCGGACAGCGCCTCCTGGGCGCGGTGGCCCACTGGGGCGGTGCGGGCGCTCTGCCGCCCAATGCCCCGCAGGGCAAAGGCGGATACCAGGACGCCGACCAGCGCCACCAGAGCCGCAGGCGGGCAGAAGATGGCCACGCACAGCAGGATCACCGCCACCTGGATATAGCCGTTGATCACCGCGTCCACCATCTTCATACTCTGGAGTTCCAGCGTGCTCAGCTCCGTGGTAAGGGCGGTCAGGATGTCCCCCAGGTTGTTCCTGGCGAAGTACCCCAGGGATACCCGCTTCAGCATATCCCCCAGTTCCATGCGCTGGTCTGCCGCCCGCTCCGTGCCGATGCTCTCCTGGAGCCGGTTCTTCCAGTAGGTGAAGAGGAACCGCAGCAAAATCAGTGCCGTGATCCCGACCAGGCACAGCCAAGGGAGCGAAGCGGAGATTTCGTTTTCTCCCCAGGCGTTCCCGATCAGCCGGCCCAAGGCCCAGGCGGCCAGCATCACCGGCCCGGCGGTACACCAGGTGGCGAAGAAGGAGCAGACAAAGCCCAGAATCATGCGTCTCCGGTAGCCCTTCGCCCACCTCAATATGCGTCCGACACTTTGAAACATCTCAGTTTCCCTCCTTTTCACCCGATGTCACGGCCCAGCTCCGTGCCCCAACATGAGCCGCCCACAACGTCTGATACAGCGGACAGCGATCCAGCAGCTCCCTCTGGGTGCCTCTGTCCACGATCTGCCCCTTCTCCAGCACCACGATCTGGTCCGCGTTCTGAATGGTGGATAGCCGGTGGGCGATCACCAGCAGGGTCTTTCCTTTTGAGAGGGCCATGATGGACCTCTGGATCTTGTCCTCATTCTCCGGGTCCGTGAAGGCGGTGGCCTCGTCCAAAATGACGATGGGCGCGTCCTTCAAAATTGCCCGGGCGATGGCGATGCGCTGACGCTCTCCGCCGGAGAGCTGCTTGCCCGCGTCCCCAGCGGCGGTGTCCCAGCCGTGCTCCAGACGGCCGATGAACTCCTCGCACTGGGCTGCCCTGGCGGCGGCGAACACCTCCTCGTCCGAGGCCCCCGGCCTTCCCAGCCGGATGTTCTCCTTCAAGGAGCAGTCAAAGAGAAAGTTGTCCTGGGTGACGAAGCTGATCTCCCGGGAGAGCTGTTTCAGAGGCAGTTCCCGGATGTCCCGCCCGCCCAGGGTGATGGAGCCGCCGGCCACATCCCAGAACCGGGCCGCCAGCCGGGCGATGGTGGACTTTCCGCCGCCGGAGGGGCCCACCAGAGCGGTAAACTTCCCCTGGGGATGGTCAGGTCCAGATGGTGGAGCACCTCTTCCCCATCGCCGCCGTAGGAGAAGGACACATCCCGCAGTTGAATATCGCAGCCATTGAGGGGCGCGTCCCGCCCCACCTGGGACAGCTGGGGCAGGTCCAGCAGTTCCCGAGTGTCCTTCACAGCAAACTGCATGCTCTTCATGGAGTTGATGAAGGCGGTGGCGCTCATAAGCGGGGTCACGATCCCCAGCGCCAGCATCAGGCACAGCGTCACCTGGGCCGGGTCCAGCACCCCTGTCTGATAGAGATAGATCCCCATGGGGAGCGTCCCCAGCAGGGTAGTGGGCAGGATGGACAGGCACAGGTTCATGGAGGCCCAGGTGCAGCGGAACCAGTCCATCGTAAAATCACGGAAGGATCTCACCGCATTGGCGAATTTCTGATAGGACCGCTCCCCCTGGCTGAAGGCTTTGACCACCTGGATACCCTCCACATACTCCACAATGACGCTGTTCACATGGGCGTTGGCCGCCATGTAGGCGGCGTAGTTTTTGTTATAAGTCCGCAGCCCAAATGCCATGGGAATCAGTGCCACGGGGATGGTCACCAGCAGGGCCAGCCCCATCCGCCAGTCGATGGCGAACATGGCGATGACCACCACCAGAGGCAGCAGGATATTGAGCTCAGCTCCGGGATCATGTGCCAGGGCGGCTCGATGTCCTCGATCCGGTCCACGATGGTGCTCTTCATGGCGCCGATAGGCCGGAGTCCACCTCTCCCAGGGACGCCCCCATAAGCCGGTCCGCCGCCTGGAGGCGCAAGCCCTCCAGAATGGTGTAGGCGGATACATGGGCCAGCATGGTGGACAAGGCGTAGCCCGCCACCTTGATGGCGTAACCCGCAAGGCATACGCCGCACCAGAACAGGATGCCCTCCCAGCTGGCCTGCCGCTCCAGAAACAGCCGGATGATCTGATAGACGCCAAGGTATGGCACAAAGCCGCCCGCAACGCTGAGAATAGCCAGCACCACAGAGGCGGCCATCTTCCCCCGGCAGGGCGCGGCGAAGGACAGCAGGATGCCAAGCCAGGTCCTCTCCTTCATACACAGCACTCCTCTCAAAGAAAAATCGTTGTAGTTCACTCACGCTAACTACAACGATTATAGGGAGATATTCTGTTCTTGTCCGCTCCGGCGCGCCGGTTCGGTCCCGTTTGGACGAAAACATTTACCGCCCTTCCCGCCGGTATTCCAGCGGGGTCTTCCCCTTGGCCTCCCTGAACACGGCAGCGAATTTGCTGGCGCTGTCGTAGCCCACCCGTCCGGCGATCTCCGCCACGCTGGTCTGGGGCTCCTGCCGCAGAAGCAGGGCGGCCCGGTCCATGCGGAGGTTCCGCATATAGGTATTGACCGGCTGGCCGTAGACCGACTTGAAGCACTCCTTCAGGGCTGTGGCAGGGATGGAGAAACGCGCTGAAAGTTCCGCGATGGTGTAGTGCCGCTCCAAATCCTCTGTCAGCAGGCGGTGGGCGGCCTTTACCTTCTCCACCTGAGATTTGTAGAAGTAGGGCTTCTCTGTCCTCCCGTCCAGTTCCAGGGCGTCCAGGTACAACAGCAGTTCCAGCACCTTGATGCGGAAGTAGGGCAGTTTGATCTGCTCCGGCACCGCGTATAGCTCCTGGAAGATGTGATCCACAGAGGGCGCCCCGTGGATCACCCGGGGGTGACGGCCGGCGCAGAATTTCTCCTGGAGTCGCCCCAGATCCACCGGGAACTCCCGCACCCACTCCTTCAGAGACTGGGCGGCGAGGGGCAGGGTGAACCCGATGGTAATGCCGTGGTAGTGGGAGAGCGGAAAGGTGAAGTGGCCCTGGTGTTCCAGCCGGCGGTCCAGCTTCAGGTCCCCGGCCTCCACATAGGAGTAGGTGTCCGGTCCCGCCGGATACTCCATCCTCCCCTGGCGGCAGTAGTCGATGCACAGCATATCTTCCGTGGTGCGGAACACGGAGTCATAGCTCTCCATGTGGAAGTCGTTATACATGAGATAGACGCCGGGAAACAGGTCATACTGGGTCATGATCCCCTCCCCGGTATCACTGTGAAACTGGAAGACCCGGCATCCTCCGCTCTCTGCTACGGGGCTGGGAAAGCCGTTGTCCGCCATGATGCGCTCCAGCATGGTTCTCCTCCTCTCAGAGCCGCAGCACCCGGTCGCAGGCGCGCTGCAAGAACTCCTGGTCGTGGGTGACCACCAGCACGATCCGCCCCTGCCGGGCCAGGTTTCGGATCACCCCGGACACTTCCACCATGCGGGCATAGTCCAAACCGCTGGTGGGCTCGTCAAAAATCAAGATCGGTTTCTCGGAAAGAAGCGCCGTGGCCACCGCCAGCCGCTGCTTCTGCCCGCCGGAGAGGGACATGGGGTGGCGCTCCCGGAAGGGCAGCAGATGGAGGCTATCCAATACTTCTTCCACGGTCGAATCAGGCGCATCCGGCGCGGACATTCGGCACTCGCCCCACACACTGTCGGAGAAGAGCTGGTGGTTCACATCCTGCATGACGCAGAACGCCGCCTTATGCCGCTCCTTTCGGTTCAGCGGTCTGCCATCCAGCCTGATCTGTCCAGTCTGTTCCCGGATCAGGCCGCACAGGCACCGGGAGAGGGTGGTCTTGCCCACGCCATTGGGTCCGGTGATAGCCACCACTTCCCCCGGGCGGGCAGAAAAGGACAGGTCTTGAAACACAGCAGGTTCCTTTCGGTAGGCGCAGGTCAAGCCCTCTACGGACAAGCCTTCTTTCACACCGGCTGGCGCCACAGGGGGCAGGGTACAGGCCGCAGGTATCAAGGTACGCAGGCCCAGTGCCTCCCGTTCCCCGTCGGTCAGGGCGAAGAATTGCTCCCGGGTGAAGGTACGCTCCAGCACCCCGTCCCGCAGGTAGAGTGCCCGGTCGATCAGGTCGGTGAGAAAGTATAGCCGGTGCTCCGCAATCACCACCGTGCGGCCCTGACGCTTCAGACCGGCGATCTGGTCGTGGAGCCGGGTGATGGCGTCCTGGTCCAAATTGGCCGTGGGCTCGTCCAGCACAAAAACCTCCGGGCCCATGGCATAGACCGAGCCGAAGGCCAGCAGCTGCTTCTGCCCGCCGGACAGGGAGAAGATGCTCCGCTCCTGCAATTCCTGAAGGTGCAAGGCATCCACCGTATCCGCCACCCGCTTTCGGATCTCCTCCGGCGGCCGGCCCTCGTTTTCCAGGCCGAAGGCCAGTTCACTGTCCGTGTCCAGATTGAAGAACTGGGATTTGGGGTTCTGGAATACGGAGCCGACTTTCCGGGCCAGCTCATACATGGGCGTCGTTCCCGGGTCAAGCCCGTCCACCTCCACCCGCCCTTCCAGGCGGCATCCGGGGGTAAAAGCCGGGATCAGGCCGTTGATCAGCTTCGTCACCGTGGTCTTACCGCAGCCAGAGGCCCCGCACAGCAGGACACACTCCCCGGGCGCGATGGCGGCGCTGACCTGGGAGAGCGTCTCCTGCGCCTCCCCATAGCCGAAAGAAACATGGTCAATCGAAATCATGTCCGCTCACCTCTTATTGTACCACATATGAGAGCACCAGCAAGATGAAAACTGCCAGCATGCCAATGCAGTCCGCAGCAGGCATGCGCAGGGATACGGCGCTGGTTTTGCGGGCAGGGTTTTCGATCCCGCGGGTCACAGCCGCAGCGGATAACTCCTCCGCCGTTTCCGTGGCGGATACCATGAGAGGCATCACCGTACACTCCAGCCGGTCAAGGCCCCGGATGTTCCGCAGCTTCATGGCGTCCCGGATATAGCCTATCTCCTCCCGGATGGCGGGGAAATACCGCAGCGTCACGGAAATGGCCACAATCAGCTTCTGGGGGATATGTAACTGCCGCAGGGCTACGATCAGATATCGCAGCGGGGTGCAGGTCAGCATCAATGCCCCCGTCATTAGGCATGGGAACATCCGGCGGGTGTAGGTGGCGAAGATGGTGAAGCTGGTGGCGATGATCATGGGGGACATTGGCAGGATGAATTGCTGGAAGGCCACCAGCGCGCAGTATCCCACCGCCCATTTGGCCGCCATGGTCAGCCTCCCATGGCCCAGTATCAGTACCAGCAGCAGTCCGATCAGGGCCAATTCCAGCCAGAAGGCGTGGGGACGAAAGGCGATCAGGTTCGCGGCGATCAGTAGCCAGAGCCCCGCCCTCGGGTCAAAGATTCGCTGCTCTGTTTCCATCTCACACCAGGCCGGCTTTCTCAAAGTGCTTGCGGAACATGGCCCGGGCGATGAAGCCGCCGATGATGGCGCCCACGACGGGAGCCAGGAACAGCACCACCAGCATGACGTTGGAGGAAAGGGCTTCCAAGGTATTCACATAGTCCGCCGGCATCCCCTGCTCCGTGATCTGCCGCAGGAAGTCCTCCCGCATCAGCCAGATGGGCAGCGGGGAGCCCACCATGCCCACCGAGAACAGGACGAAGGACACCAGATTGCCAGCCATGCTCCGGTAATGGGTGAGGCCCCGGGTGAGTTCCGCCAGGCCGCAGGCCAGGACGAAGGAGACCAGGATCACCACGGTAAACTGCCCGGTGACATAGTAAATGAGGCCGGTGATGAGGCCCATCAGGAGGACAGAGCCCACCTTCTGCACCTTGGCGCACATCATGAGATACGGGATGCCGGTGAACAGAGCGATGAAACCGGGCATCAAAATCCACAGCAGCGGGTGCAGCCCGCCCAGGAGCATGAAGGCGAAGTTGATGACAAAGTAGATGGCTGAGAAAATCCCTACAGTGATGACATCCTTGCCGCTCATCCCGCGGCGCTTGATTGGTTCAGACATAACGCACTCTCCTTTAGTTAGATATTGCTAACCAATATGTTGAAAAAACAGGACGCCGCTCGGCCTTGAACTGCCCCAGATTATGCAGACAGTACAAAAAAGAGCCCTGGTAGGAAATATCGAGTTTTAGTAGGAGAGGCGTCGCGCAAGCGGCGCCTCTCCAGTCTTTAACTGGATGCGCTCATGGTTATAAAAATGAATATAGCGGTCGATCATTTCGTTGGCTTCCGGGAAGGTAGCCGGTTTGTGGCGGTAAATGCACTCCGTTTTGAGGATGGAGAAGAAATTTTCCGCCATGGCGTTGTCATATGGATTTCCCTTTCTTGACATGGACGGTGTAATGCCGTATGCTTGAGTCAGGTTGAAGTATGCTCGCGAGGTGTACTGAAATCCCTGGTCGCTGTGGAGGTGGAGTTCTGCAGCGACCTTCTTTTTCTCTCGCTTCATTGCCAGACGAATGGTGTCCAGAACCAGACCCACCGTCTGTTCCGTTCCGGTTTTGTAAGCCACAATACTGTTGTCGTAGAGATCCCGGATCATGGATAGGTACAGTACGCCCTGCTTGGTGTGGATGAAGGAGATGTCCGTTACCCATTTTCTGTTTGGCCCATCTGCGTGAAATCCTCTGTTCAGCAGATTCTCATACCTGTGGACCTGCTGCCCCATCTGCTGCCATTTCCTGCGGCGGCGGATCTCTGACAGCAGATCATATTTTTTCATGATTCGCAGCACAGTTTTAGGATTACAGAAAATGTTCTGGCTTTTCAGCCATAGCCACATCCGCCGGTAGCCATAGGTACGGAAGCTGCGTTCCCGCTGCTGTGCGATAACTTTTGCAAGAGCGGCATCCTTCTCCGGCCTGTCCAGACGGTGGACAAACGCATAGTAGCCGCTTCTGGATACTGACAAAAAACGTGCACATGACGGATATTGGATATTCCTCTCTGTGACGATATATGATGTGGTATTTTACCCTTGCCCTCACTTCCTTCCTGTGGACCGCAGAAAATCCCGCAGCAATTTGTTCTCCATCTGCAAGCGATGGATCTCATACGCCTGCTCTGCCACAATGTTTCTTGGTGCGGCATCTTTCCTCGGTCGTCCTTTGGGCCGTGGAAGGATCCCGGCTTCCAGATTGCGTTCTTTTCTCCGCTCACGCTCAAGCAGCCTTTTTACCACCTGCTTATCCCGAAAGCCGTAGTGTTCTGCAACTTCCCGCTGGGTTTTCCCCTCTGCCAGCATGGCTTTGATCTCAGGCAACAGCGCTTGAATGTGTGTGTAGTTCCGTTTCTCCATAATAAGCCCCCCTGATGTAGTCTATTTTCCTACATCAGGGGGGCTTTTGTCACTGTCCGTTTTTACTGGACCGGTTCACCTCCTCACATCGCCTTATTTTATCAGTTGAGTATCTGGTTGTCTGCCCTGTTTGGCCGACTTTGCTCTGATTGGACGAGATTATTGCCCCCGTGTGTCTCTGGTTCCTGCGTCCGACTATTTTCATTGCCCTATTCTCATAGAGCTGACCAGCAACGGAGATCACTTCCACTGCCGGTCAGTGTTTTCGGGAACTACCATTTTGTATCCCATTCCGATTACGGTTTTAATGTAGATTGGGTTCCTTGGATCGGGCTCCAGCTTTTTTCTCAGCCGCCAGATGATATTCTCCACGGAGTTCGTCCCATGCAGATATTCCTCCCCCCAAGCCGCCGCATAGAGCTGCGCTTTTGAGAAGACTTGCCCTGGTGAGCTGGCCATGCAGTAAAGCATGGCATACTCTCCATGGTTGAGCCGCACTTCCCTACCGGCCATCATCACCCAGCGGTACTCATGATGGATCTCCAGTTCTCCGACACGCAACACGGAGGAAACTGTGTCAGCGACATGAACCGCTTCCGTTCTTTTGTCCTTCAGCGCATTAACGATTGCCTTAAATATACTGCCGTCCGGGTCTGCGGCCCGAATGACGATGATTTCGTCCACTATATTATCCTCCCGATTGCAAAAGAGAGAGGGTACGCCCTCCCTTTTGCTGTATTTATGACTCTGGTTCCGCAACTGCCTTTAGTCGTCGGAAACTCTCCTCACTGATGACGTGCTCAATGCGGCAGGCGTCCCTTTCCGCCGTTTCCGGGTCTACGCCGGCAGCGATCAGCCGGTCGGTAAAAAAACGGTGCTTTTCGTAGATCTGTTCCGCCACTTCCCGGCCCACATCAGTCAGATGCAGGAAATAGTCGCTGTCCATCGTTAGGAAGCCCCCATCCCGCAGGGTCGCCACAGCATGGCACACGCTGGGCTTGGACACATCCAGGTACCGGGCCACATCCACGGAGCGTACCATACCTCTCTGCTTTTGTAGGACCAAAATAGCCTCCAAGTAGTCCTCGCCAGACTGGTGTAGCGCCAAATCATTTTGCCCCCTTCCCTTTGGAAGTGTTTCCTGTAACAAGGAGCCGGCCTACTAAGGTCGGTTCCTTGTCACGGGTTCAATTGTTCAAAAGCCGAATGCAAATGCAGTGCTTCATTACTCTGCCGGCTGGATCAACCGCACATCAAAGAACATGGGCGTGCTGGAAAAGTCGTAGCCCGCAACCTTGTCCGTGTTGTAGACAATCATATCCTTGACGAACAGCAGGGGCAGATCCAGCACATTGTCGTTATCAAAGTTCAGCAGCTGATCAAAGATTTCCTGAACTCTGGTAGGATCATCAGTGGTCTGAAACTCCTCAATCAGAGCCAGGAACTTGTCGCTGCCCTCCACAGCGGTGAGGCTGGGCACATGGGGAGAGCGAGACAGCATGGGGATGAAGTAATTGTGGGGGCTGGTATAGGGCTGCTCCGTGTTCCACATGATGAGATCGTAATTACCAGCAACGCCCTCCTGCCACCAGGTCATCATCTCCTGGCCTTCCGTTTCCACATTGATACCAACCGCCGCAAGTTGACTCTTGATCGCTGTGGCCAGAGACTTGTTCAGCGCGTCTCCGGAATCATAGGTATATTTCAGGGATAGCGCCTGTCCGTCCTTCTCCCGGATGCCGGTGGATTCATTCATCATCCATCCGGCTTCATCCAGAAGCGCGTTGGCTTTTTCGGGGTCGTAGGTACGGACGACATTCAGTTCCACATCCGTATAGGGGATGCCATCAGGGAACAGGTGGTCGGCGGGAGTCTCCTCGCCGTAGGTCAGCCCTTCGGAGAGAGTCTCCTTGTCGATAGCGTAGGCCACGGCCTCGCGCACTTTCAAATCAGACAAAACGCCGGAGGCGTTGAGCACCAGGTTTCGGGTCTTGGAATCGCTCTCCGCCACCGCGCCGGCAATATTGGGAAGAGAGAGGGCCTGCTGATAGTCGTCCCAGGTCAGAAGCGCGCTGCCGTAGATCAGGTCGATCTCGCCGCTCTGGAGCGCCTGGAGCCGAGCA
>SCPN01000846.1_pt1 | contig 20901 bp, 27 predicted proteins | sample 6106831 | NCBI WGS metagenome assembly SCPN01 (sample SAMN10720447, study PRJNA508395) | human gut metagenome | isolation source: Participant 1, 0 month
GCTAGAGCATCACTTGCATAATCGCCATTCAAGTTGGTTAAGGCAACAACATCAAATTTTTCTGGATTTAAAAGAATCTGTTGGAGAAAATTATCAGCGATTATATCATTAACTTCTAGACGGCCAGCAAGCATTTCTTCATTATATTCTTCCTCAGCTACTTCATAACCCCATTTACGGAAGCCACCTTCTGTGAATTTTTGAATATTCCCTTTATGCACCAATGTCACTTTCTTTAGATTGTTCTTAAGAGCATAGTCAATAGCTGAACGAATCAATCGTTTACTTCCTTCTATTGAAATAGGCTTAATTCCAATACTACTTGACTTGGGAAAGCGAATTTTATCGACATTCATTTCTGTTTGAAAAAAAGCAATAACGCGCTCTACATCTACCGTTCCTGCTTCCCATTCAATCCCTGCATAAATATCCTCAGTATTCTCACGAAAAATAGTAATGTCTGTTTTTTCTGGTTCCTTAAGCGGACTTGCTACTCCTTCGAAATACCGAACCGGTCGAACACAAGCGTAGAGATCAAGTTCTTGACGTAAAGCTACATTTAAAGAACGAATTCCTCCTCCGACAGGTGTTTCAAGTGGCCCCTTAATAGCTACCAGACTTTCTCGAATAGCCTCTAAAGTTTCTTGCGGCAACCACTCACCTGTTTTATCAAAAGCCTTTTTACCTGCCAAAAACTCTTGCCACTCAATACGACGCTGTCCTCCATAGGATACTTCTACCGCTTTATCAAAAATTGCTTGAGCATTCTTCCAAATATCACGTCCAACACCATCTCCTTCAATGAAAGGAATAATCGGATTATCAGTAACTTTGAGCTTGCCATTAGTCATAAGGATTCTTTCTGCCATATATTTTTTCCTCCCTAGCGTTTTTCTAAAGCAATATAAGTCATATTTTCTTGTCCAATATACTGTGAACGTGGACGAATCAATTTGTTATTTTTTTGTTGCTCTTGAATATGAGCAATCCAGCCGGCAACTCGACTCATAGCAAAGATAAGTGTGAAGATATCGCTGTCAATTCCTAGAGTATGATATACAGTGGCTGAATAGAAGTCCACATTGAGGAATCAATCCCTTCTTTTCTTTCATGAATTCTTCAATTTCTTGAGACATATTAAAGAATTCTTCATTCTCTGTACCCTCTGTCAACTTCTTGGCCATATCCCTTAAGAAAATCTCACGAGGATCTTTCTTCTTGTAAACACGGTGCCCAAATCCCATGATTTTTTCTTTAGAATCAAGTTTTTCCTGCAAGTATGCATTGACATCACCAGATTCACGAACTTCTTTTAGCATATCAAAGACACGTTCATTAGCCCCACCGTGAAGTGGACCTTTCAGGGCACCAATAGCTGTCGTGACACAAGAATAAATATCTGTTAGGGTTGAAGCACAAACTCGCGCAGCAAATGTTGAGGCATTCAATTCATGGTCAGCATGAAGAATTAAAGCCTTATTCATAGCTTCGATTTCAATTTCAGAAGGTTCAACACCATTCAACATGTAAAGAAAATTCGCTGCAAATCCTAAATCCTTCCGTGGTTTAAGAGGCATTTTACCAGTACGTAAACGTGCAAAAGTCGTGATGATAGTTGGCAATTTAGCCATTAATTCGATGCTTTGCTGATAAACAGCTTCCATGGATCTTTCCTCAGCATCCACATTATATACACCAAGTAGGGAAACTGTTGAACGAAGAACACTCATCGGGTGTAAATGGGGACGAGATTGGATAAGAATGCATTGCTCTACAGCATCAGAAATATCATAGTTCTTACGCAACTCAGCTTCAAAATACTTGAGTTCCATTTGCGTTGGAAGATGACCATTCCACAGCAGATAAATTACTTCCTCAAAAGACGCCTTATTATTCATAAACTCGGAAATATCATATCCTGCATAGGATAAATGGTCATCAATAATAGATGAAATCCTAGTATTACAGGCAATCATGTCCTTAAGTCCATTAATTTCAACTGTTGTCATATTAGGCTCCCTTCAATTTTTTTCTTACAACCATTGGCAAGATACCACCATTTTTATAGTAGCGAATATCAGCATCTGCATCAAAACGAACCAGTACTTTGAAAGTTTTGGTTTGTTCAGGTGTTGAAGCTGTAACAGTGATAACATCATGGACACCTGGATTTTCTGAAAGATCAAAGCTAAAAATCTCATGTCCTGTCAATCCAAGACTTTCAGCATTTTCTCCTTCCATAAATTGGACGGTAAAATCCCCATCATAACTAGATTTGAACGGTGAATACGCTCAAAACTCTCAGCAAGCACTACTTTTACACCAAGAAGATTAGCACCTTTAGCCGCCCAGTCACGACTTGAGCCCATACCATAATCCTTACCGGCAATTACAAGCGTATCTTGATTAGCTTCTTTATATTTCATAGCAGCATCGTATATAGGTAGAATGTCACCATCATATTTAGTATATCCACCAATTTTTCCATCTGCTAACTCATTTCTTGATACGAATATTAGCAAAAGGTTCCTCGCATCATGACTTCGTGATTTCCACGACGGCTACCATAAGAATTAAATTCTTGATAATCTACACCATTTTCAGACAAATAGCGTGCTGCTGGACTGTTTCTAGCAATATTACCTGCTGGAGAAATATGGTCTGTTGTTACCGTATCTCCGAATTTAGCCAAAACCTTCAAATCTTTCAATGGTTCAATGCTCAAATCATCTCCTAAAGCATCAAAGTAAGGTGGATTTTGAATATAGGTAGACTTCTCATTCCATTTATAATTTTGGCTCTGTTCAGTAGTAATGGCATTCCACTTCTCACTGTCTAAGAAGACACTAGCATATTCATCTTGGAAAAGTTGACGAGTGACGTATTTATCAACATAAGTCTCAATTTCTTCACGAGATGGCATAACATCCTCTAAATAAACAGCTTGACCATTGTCGTCAAAACCTAAAGGCTCCCTTGTCAAATCAATATTAGTGTTACCAGCCAAAGCGTAGGCAACAACCAATGGTGGGCTAGCTAAGAAATTTGCTTTTACGAGAGGATTAATACGCCCTTCAAAGTTACGATTTCCTGACAGAACGGCACTCGCTAGTAAGTCCGTGTCTACAATAGCTTTAGCTACCTCAGGACGTAGATCTCCCGAGTTCCCAATACAGGTTGTGCAACCGTAACCTACCAAGTTAAAGCCAAGCTTGTCTAAGTAGCTTTGCAAGCCTGAAGCTTTAAGATAACCAGTAACAACTTTAGAACCTGGTGCCAAAGATGTCTTCACCGTTGGAGATACCTTTAACCCTTTCTCAACCGCTTTTTTAGCTAAAAGACCGGCTGCCATAAGAACGTAAGGATTTGAAGTATTGGTACATGATGTGATAGCTGCAATGGCCACATGCCCTGTTTGAATTGTTTCTGAATGATCCTCAAAGTCAACGTTTGCAGTTTTTTCTAACTCCTTCTTGTCCAATCCAAAGCCACGCACACCAGCTTCTCGTACCACTGCATCCTGAAATTCTTGCTTAGCATCGGACAAGAGAATCAAATCCTGTGGACGTTTAGGACCTGAGATAGAAGGTTTAATGGATGACAAATCAATTTCAACAATCTTAGTATACTTGGCTTCTTTACTTGGATCATAGAAAAGATGATTGGCTTTTGTATAGGCTTCAGTGACTTGGATGTGTTCCTCATCACGGTTAGTTAAACGCGTAGTTAAAAGAGTCTCGTCATCAATAGGAAAATAACCACAAAGTTGCCCCATACTCTGGTGCCATATTAGCGTTGTAGCACGATCACTAGAGATAGAGCTCTTTAAGCCAGAACCAAAATACTCTACAAATTTACCAACAACATTTTCAGAACGAAGTACTTGAGTAATCTTGAGGAGCCAAGTCTGTTGCCGTAGCAATTTTAGGAAGTTCACCTGTTAAATGTACACCAATAAAACCTCTGGAATTATAGGAAGCTTCACCTAGCATAGCTGCTTCAGCTTCAATTCCGCCGACACCCCACCAGAACACCAATACCATTAATCATCGTTGTGTGACTATCTGTACCAAACATAGAGTCGGGATATAGTAGCCATCTTTTCAATAATGACATCCTTGAAATTCAATATTAACCTGATGGATAATACCTGTAGCTGGTGGAACCACGGTAATTTTCAAAAGATTGTTCGGCCCATTTAAGAAATTCGTAGCGCTCATTGTTACGTTTAAATTCTAGATTGATATTATCTTCAAGCGCTGTATCACATCCATATGAATCCACTTGAACAGAGTGGTCAATGACTAAATCTACTGGAATCTCTGGATTAATAAGTTCTGCTTTACCACCATTAGCCACTATAGCATCCCGCATTGAGGCCAAGTCAACGACAACAGGAACCCCTGTGAAATCTTGTAAAATGACGCGACTTGGTTTAAATGGTATCTCAGAAATTGTTGGAAAATTCGGAAATTTTATCAGATCAGAAATGTGAGATTCCTTAACATCAATGCCATCTTTTTTTCGGAGGAGACTTTCAAGTAGTATTCGAATGGTATAAGGTAGTTCTCCGACCTTAACATCATGAGATTTTGCTGCTTTTTCGAGATCATAAGAAAGAGAATATCTTACCATTTACAGTTAGATTTGAACAGTATTCTTGCATACTTGAACCTCCATTAGTTAAAAAATTTCCTCTATTCTACACTGTTTTTTTAAAAAAAACAAATAAAATTGGCATTCTTGTGTGATGTTTTATTACATCTTCAGTCAGTTGTTGGAATTTTAGCCATTTCCATAAATAAATTCTATTTAATTTAAGAAAACTTAAAAAGCCTTCAAAACACAAGATATAGGGTTGTGTTTCAATACTAAACACAAAATATTGTATTCCTTAAAATATTTAGCTTGATTTTTCCCAATATTTTGGGTATTCTATTAAAGTCAAAAAAATGACACCTAGTCACTTAAAATCTTTTTAAAAAAAGGAGTATTTGCAATGGCAAAGATTACATTGTTTTCAAAAAACAACTGCATGCAGTGCAAAATGACTAAAAAATTCTTTGGAAAAAGGAAGGTGCTGATTTCGAAGAAATCAATATCGATGAACAACCAGAAAAAATTGATTACGTCAAAAGCCTAGGCTTTACTGCTGCTCCAGTGATTGAAGCAGGCGATATCGTCTTTTCAGGTTTTCAACCGGCTAAACTTAAAGAAATCCTTTAATTATCAAGTTTTTATATAGAAAGGAACTTGTTTGCTTAGTTTAATATGTTAACTTTAACCTTTAAACTAGGCCTGGTATCTGTATTATGTCTTTAAAAAATCTTGGCGATGTTCTCATACTTCCGCCTCAATAACGAAATTAACCGTCCTGTTAACGGTCAGATTCCTTTGCATAAGGACAAAGAAGCGCTTCGTGCCTTTCTTCCTTGAAAACGTTAAGCCAAATTCAATGGCATTCAACAGCATCACAGATAAAATTAATTATTTGATTGAGAACGATTATATTGAGTCTGAATTCATCGGTAAATACGAACCTGCTTTCATCGAAAAATTGTCTGCAGAAATTCATGCTCAAAAATTCCGCTTTCAATCTTTCATGGCAGCCTACAAGTTCTACCAACAATATGCTCTCAAAACAAACGATGGCGAGACATACCTTGAAAGTTTTGAAGATCGTGTTCTTTTTAATGCTCTTTACTTCGCTGATGGTGATGAAAACCTACCTGGCTAGTGACCTTGCCAACGAAATGATTCACCAACGTTACCAACCTGCTACTCCTTCATTTTTAAATGCTGGACGTAGTCGTCGTGGAGAACTCGTTTCATGTTTCCTTATCCAAGTAACGGACGATATGAATTCCATCGGTCGTTCTATTAACTCAGCTCTCCAATTATCACGTATTGGTGGAGGGGTTGGTATTAGCCTATCTAACCTACGTGAAGCTGGTGCTCCTATCAAGGGATATGCTGGTGCTGCTTCTGGAGTTGTCCCAGTTATGAAGCTTTTTGAAGACAGCTTCTCTTACTCAAATCAACGTCAAGGTGCTTTGAATCGATTGTTTATCTGGATGTTTCCACTTGAATAGTATCCTTGCCTTCCTTTCAACTAAGAAAGAGAACGCTGATGAAAAGGTACGTGTTAAGACATTGTCACTAGGTGTTACAGTACCAGATAAATTCTACGAGTTAGCACGTAATAATGAAGATATGTATCTCATATTTCTCTATCGAAAGAATGGGTAAACCAGCATACTCTTCCGCATTGATATTACAGCTATGTATGATGAATTGGTTGCCAATCCTAATATCACCAAAACTAAGATTAATGCGCGTGAGTTAGAAACTGAATTTCTAAACTCAACAAGAATCTGGTTACCCATATATCATCAACATTGATACAGCTAACAGACATAACCCAATTGATGGTAAAATTGTTATGTCCAACCTCTGTTCTGAGATTCTCCAAGTTCAAACACCAAGTGAACTTAACGATTCTCAAGAATTTGTTAAACTCGGTACAGATATCTCATGTAACCTTGGATCTACTAATATCCTGAACATGATGACTTCTACCTGACTTTTGGGTCGATTTCCATTAAGACTATGACACGTGCGCTTACCTTTGTTACAGACAGCTCAAGTATCGATGCCGTTCCATCAATCAAAAATGGGAACCAACAAGCTCATACCTTTGGTTTAGGAGCTATGGGGCTTCACTCTTACCTCGCTAAACACCATATCGAGTATGGTAGCCCTGAATCTATTGAATTCACTAATATCTACTTCATGCTTATGAACTACTGGACTTTAGTTGAATCTAACAACATTGCCCGTGAACGTCAAGAAACCTTTGTCGGCTTTGAGAATTCAAAATATGCTGACGGTTCTTACTTTGATAAATACGTTACAGGGCAATACGTTCCTAAATCTGACCGTATCAAAGAACTTTTCGATGGCCACTTCATCCCACAAGCCAAAGATTGGGAAGAACTCCGTGAACTCGTTAAAAGAAAGATGGACTCTACCATCAAAACCGTTTGGCTGTTGCCCAAATGAAGCTCAATCTCTTACATTAACGACTGTTCTGCTTCTATTCATCCAATCACACAACGTATTGAAGAACGTCAAGAAAAGAAAATCGGAAAAATTCTATCCAGCCAACGGTCTTTCAACAGACACTATTCCTTTCTACACTTCAGCCTACGACATGGACATGCGTAAAGTTATCGACGTTTATGCCGCTGCGACTGAACACGTTGATCAAGGTTTGTCATTAACCCTGTTCTTGCGTAGTGAGTTACCAAAAGAAATTTACGAATGGAAAACAGAAAATAAACTAACAACTCGCGATCTTTCTATCCTTCGTAACTACGCCTTTAACAAAGGAATCAAGTCAATCTACTACATCCGTACTTACACAGATGACGGCGAAGAAGTTGGCTCTAACCAGTGTGAAAGCTGTGTCATCTAAGATAGTGATTTGAGGCTAACAACTTCACTACTCTTATTTATAAAAATGCATAAAAGGTCGGTTCGCCGACTTTTTTAATAGATAAACTCAAAAAAACTATATCATGATTTTTAATTATGATAAAATAGAAATGATATCAATAAAGAAAGAGGTTTCTAATGGAAACTTACTACAAAGCCATTAACTGGAATGAAATCGAAGATGCGATTGATAAATCTACCTACTTGGGAAAAATTAACTGAACAATTTTGGTTAGATACTCGAATTCCCCTTTCAAATGACCTTGATGACTGGCGTAAACTTTCAGCTGAAGAAAAAGATTTAGTTGGAAAAGTTTTCGGCGGCTTGACCTTGCTAGATACCATGCAATCTCAAACGGGTGTTGAAGCCATTCGAGCAGACGTTCGTACACCTCATGAAGAAGCTGTATTGAACAACATTCAGTTTATGGAATCTGTTCACGCAAAATCTTACTCTTCAATCTTCTCAACTTTGAATACTAAATCAGAAATTGAGGAAATTTTTGAGTGGACAAACAGCAACAAGTACTTGCAAACTAAAGCAAAAATCATTAATGATATCTATGAAAACGGAACGGCACTTCAGAAAAAAAGGTTGCTTCAACTTATCTTGAAACCTTCCTTTTCTATTCAGGCTTCTTCACTCCACTCTATTATCTTGGTAATAATAAGCCGGCTAGCTAATGTCGCTGAAATCATTAAACTCATTATCCGTGACGAATCTGTTCACGGAACTTATATTGGCTATAAGTTCCAACTAGGATTCAACGAATTACCTGAAAAAGAGCAGGAGAGTTTCCGTGAATGGATGTATGATCTCCTCTATCAATTATATGAAAATGAAGAACTCTACACTAAATCTCTTTATGACGGTGTTGGATGGACCGAAGAAGTAATGACCTTTCTTCGCTATAACGCCAATAAAGCATTGATGAATTTAGGACAAGATCCTCTTTTCCCAGATTCTGCTAACGATGTTAACCCAATCGTTATGAATGGTATTTCTACAGGAACATCAAACCACGATTTCTTTTCTCAAGTCGGTAATGGTTACCTTCTAGGTACTGTTGAAGCTATGCAAGATGATGATTATAACTACGGACTAAAATAAAAGCTAGCCTAGGCTAGCTTTAATGGCTCTATAATTTCTGTAGTGGGTAAAACTACTGTAGAGATTATAGAGCTTTTTGAATGCAGACAAAAAGTCCCATAAAAACTATAATGAGAAGTAACCAAACCATCATTAGGAAGAACTCATGAAATCTATTAAGAATACCACAGGATTAATCGGAATGATAGATCCTAACATCATTACTCTTGTTTTTAAAATGGATACTCATATCGAGGTTCAAGCAAAACTAGAACTCCAACACTACTACGTCTGAAGAAACGTCGCTTCCAGTGTAAAGATTGTAGAAAAGTCACGGGGGCTGAGACATTAATCGTTGAGAAAAACCACCAAATTTCAAATCTAGTCCGCCAAAAGGTCTCACAACTCCTAACTGAGAAGATGTCACTAACGGATATTGCCAGAAGACTTCGTATGTCGACATCCACTGTCTATCGTAAGCTTGATCAGTTTACTTTCAAGGAACATTTTGATAAACTCCCAAGGGTTATGTCCTGGGATTAGTTTGGGTTCAAGAAAGGGGAATTGACTTTTGTCGCTCAGAACTATGAGACTAACAAAGCTTTAATATATTCTCAGACTCAGAACTCAATTTGATATTAGCTAACCCCCAACATATTAAGAAGAATGTAGTCAGAAAAACAGGAAGACGCATGAAGACAGATAAGTTGCACAGCTCGGACGTTGTGGACTTATTGAGCCATCTTACATTCCTAAGCCCTGAAGTGATGCAGTTACGTTTACTCACTCGTAGATTACGTTCTTACAAACAACGTCAAACTCAAATAAAGAATAAGATTCATAACCTCTTACAACCTACTAATATCAAACTAACCAGCTATCTTTCTGTTATCTTCTCTAAGACAGGACAGTCTCTTTTAACGCTCTTTATCAATGGGGAACTCATTGATTATGACAATGTGACAGCTTGTATTCACAAGCATGTCAAAGCAAGTCCCGAAGAATTTAATATAGGCCATGAATGGGAAGTTGTCACTGGAGGATCGATTTCTCTTGGACCAAAGCCTAGAAGAATATCAATTGTATCAAAAACTCATGAATAAATTAACGAGTGAAATAATAGCTTATATCGAAAAGGAGTTTCCCTGAAGAAAATAGATTACTTCAAACGATTCCTGGTGTGAGTGAAACTTGTGCAGCCACTATTTAGCTGAGATTGAACCAGATGTGAAGGCTTTTCAATCAGATGCAGACTTAGCTTCTTGGGCTGGGCTCTGCCCAGGATCCTATGAAAGTGCTGACATTAAAAAAATCCTCACACATCACACAAGGAAATCGATATATCACAAGCAGGCTTTGACCATGTCGGGATTGATTGAGGCTCATTCTAAAGATAATGCGTTTTTATCTTTTTATATCAAAATTTCCCAAAGAGGAAGTAAAATGAAAACCGGCAACATAAGCTGCTTCGTATCTTTTACAAAATTCTCGCAACACATCAAGAATACGAAAAAGAAAAAGTGCTAGAACTGAGGAAACAGTTCTAACTCCAAACTAAAAAAATTTCAATTACCGTATAGCACAGGAAGTGATTTTTGCACTTTTTACTGTCTTTTTTCAAATCATGACTCCCCCGTTAGACAGGAGGTCATGTTTTGTCTCGCACCTAACGGAAAGAGACGGACTGAAAGTCACATAATAAAAAGAAAGGACGAAATTTGTCCTTTCTCGATCTTAGCTTTTCTTCAACACACTACAGTTGACAAAGAGCCAAAAAATAGGAAAAGCCATCCAAATGGACAGCTCTTTCACTACCTAAAAAGTCCAGTAAAGAAATCTACGATATCTTGCCAGATTTGTGCAAAAATATTTTTGCTATTCTCAAGTGTTTGGTTAGCATCAAAGTTTAAGTTGATGCCAGAGAAAGTATCGCCCGCTTTTGAAACGATAGAAGCTTTAAGTGAACTCAGACTTGACTTGAAGCTAGCACTATCAATGATTGATGACTTAGATAAATTTAAAGCAAAGTTCACCAAAAGATTGATTTGAGTATCAGAAAGATTCAGGTTGTAGTTATTGATGGTTCGCTGAACAATCGTTTTAGCTTGATCATCAGTCAACTTATTTCCTTTATCAGCAACTGCCGTCTTGATATCAGTCATGGCTACATTAAGCTTATCCGCATCATAGTTACTCTTACCTGAATTCTCATCATTGATTTGGGAAAGGGTTTTAAGCTCTTCCTGAGCAAGCTCTTTGCTTTCATCTGAGACTTTTGCTCCATTCTGCTCTAGAGAATAATAAATACCAGCCAAGGCACTTTCCCCAGTTACTGGAATAGGTGCTGCTACTGTAATCTTAGCATGTTCAATACCAAGTGTCGTTGCAGCATTACGGTACATATCTGGAGTGATTTTCGTGATATTTTGCGGTGTCACAATTTCTACACTCAAGGTTTCCTTAGCACCTAGTTTAGCAATCTTAACTGAAGAATATAACTGAAGACTAGAATCATCTGCAACATTCATGATATTTGCATAGGCCGCAGTCGTTAATGTCTTGACATTGGTATCCTTGCTACTATCATAACTTAGCAAGTTTAGGGTCTGATTACGCTCTTCCTCTGACAAAGAATAACCCATAACGTAGTCAGGTTGAACGTAAGATTCATCAATAACCTTTTGGACATCTGACGATGTGTCTGCTTGAGCAGCTGAGGCAAAGGTTGTCACCAAAGTTAGGAAAGCCATCCCAGCAACGAAAAGCTTTTTCAATTTCATGTATGTTTCCTTTCGAAAATAGAATAGTATCCATAATCTCCTAAAAGATGACCGAGTATGAGCTCAGCCGTGAATTCATTATACCATGACTTAAAAAATTAGGGTCAAAAAAACTACTCATGTAATTCCAAAGGGAGCCCGTCTGGATCAGCAAAGAAAGCCATCTTTTCCCCAGTAAAACTGTCCTTGCGAATAGGTTAGCATGAAATACCTTTTTGTTCCAAAGACTCGACAACCTCTTCAATATTAGCCACTTTAAAAGCTAAATGACGTAGTCCACACATGCCTCAGGATAAGACAGACGCTTTGGTGGCTCCACATAGGCTAGATCACTAGTCTTATTTCCAAAGATTTCCAGTTCTATATCACCACAACGTAGATCTAATTTATAATCGTGACGTTCCGGACAGTGATTTTCACGTATGATTTCAAAACCTAGTTTATTAACATAAAAATCTCGAGATAGATTATAATCAGAAACAATGATAGCGACATGACGTATTGTTTCCAAAACATTTTTCCCTCCATAGAAAAAGACCTTACGGTCTTTTCTTAACTTTGAAATTGATTGTATGACTTATTGAAGTCTTCAAGAATATCTGAACTTGCCTTGTCAAAGTCTACCTGCGATTCCAAGTTCCCTTTGACAACTGTACGCTGAGTTGCTTCAGCATCTGTACAAGTTACCAAAGTCACTTCAGATTTGCCTACCAGGAGTGTCATCAACCACTGCTACTTCAGTTGGTTGGACAATTTTTACCTCACTGATAACATAGGTGTAGACCTTATTTTTATCCGTAAGATAAATCTTCATGCCATTTTTTGCTCTATCTATTGGTGAGAAGAGCATATCAGAAGCCCCAGCGATACCGAAAATGTGGTGACTAGCCAATGAATAATTATTTTCCCCACCCATGACTTGATTTTCCTTCATAGTTCCAGCACCATAGGTAAGCTCTGTATTACCAAGTCCTTTGAAAATAGGGAGATTAATACCAACCTCAGGGATAGCAATTCCACCAACAACTGGAAGTTTTTGAGAACCCATCTGGGCTTGCAAGACTGACTCTGTACTAACAGATTTAACCGTATCAAAGTCATAACTTGCCCTAGCTTCCTTGTTTTTCTTTATGGTCTTTTTAGAAACCTTACTTACTTGATATTTATTAGTATTCCAAGCAATTATAGTGTTTCGAATTGATTTATTAAAAATTAAAGCTAAACCAACAACCAAGAGAACAACAATCAAGATCCAACGAAGGACCTCAAGCCACTTACGATGCTTTTTAGGGGTCTTATTTTTGTTATATTTTCTCATTAGTTATCACCACTTTCTTGGTCTTCAGTAACTTGATCAATTTCTTCAGGTTCAACTAAAGCAAAGGTTACAATACGAGCAGAGTCATCCAAACGCATGACCTTAACCCCTTGAGTTGCACGACCAGTTTGAGAGATATTAGCAACGGCAGTACGGATGATAACACCTGTATCAGTGATGACCATGATATCCTCATCACCAGAAACTGTCACAATGCCTGCAAGGTTACCATTTTTCTCTGTGATATTAGCTGTCTTAATACCTTTACCACCACGTCCCTTCGTTGGGTATTCAGTAGCTGAGGTACGCTTACCGTAACCTTTTTCAGTGATAATCAAGACTTCTTGGTCTTCTGTAATGGCAGCTGCACCAACAACTTGGTCACCGTCACGAAGGGTTACCCCTTTAACACCAGCAGCCATACGACTCATACTGCGAATAGTATCCTCTTTGAAACGCACACTGTAACCAAATTTAGTACCAATAATAATTTCTTCATTACCATTAGTCAAGAAGACATTGATTAGCTCATCACCTTCTCTAAGTTTCAAGGCAATCAAACCATTTTGACGGATATTTTTAAATTCTGCTTCTTTAGTTCGTTTCACTAAACCTTGGCGAGTTACAAAGACAAGGTGATTGTTATCTGATGCTTCGTCGCTCTTAGCATTAATGACCGTTTGAATGGTCTCACCTTCATCCAACTTCAAGAGATTGACAATAGGTAAGCCTTTAGCTGTACGGCCATACTCAGGAATTTCGTAACCCTTGAGACGGTATACACGACCTTTGTTGGTCATAAAGTAAAGATGATCATGAGTGCTTGTTGAAACGATATCACGAACAAAGTCGTCATCGTTCACACCTGTCCCTTGAACTCCACGACCTCCACGTTTCTGAGAACGGAATTCGTCTTGAGCCAAACGTTTGATATATCCCTTGTTAGAAAGAGTGATAACAACATCTTCTTCTTCGATGAGATCTTCATCTTCAAGAGAAACGACTTCTCCGACCATCAGCTCTGACGACGGGCGTCCGCAAATTACGCTTACTTTCATCCAACTCTTCCTTGATGATAGCAATCACGTTCTGGTTTTGCCAAAATATCAGCCAAATCAGTAATCAAGGCAAGGAGATCATCGTACTCATTTTGAATCTTATCACGTTCCAAACCGGTCAAACGACGCAAACGCATATCAAGAATGGCTTGGCTTTGACGTTCAGTGAGTTCAAAGCGAGCCATCAACTCGGCTTGAGCCTCTGCATCAGTTTGACTGTTACGAATAATCGTAATCACTTCATCCAGATGATCAAGCGCAATTAATAGGCCTTCTAAAATGTGGGCACGTGCTTCAGCCTTATCCTTGTCAAACTGTGTACGACGAACCACAACTTCTTTGTTGGTGAGCAATATAGTCAGCCAAAATTTGACGCAAGGAAAGGATTTTGGGCACACCCTTTTCAATGGCCAACATATTGAAGCTGAAGTTTGTCTGAAGTTGAGTTAATTTGAACAAATTGTTCAAGATCACATTGGCAGATGCATCACGACGCACTTCGATGACAAAACGTACCCCCTCACGAGAAGACTCGTCACGAACTGCTGTAATCCCTTCAATACGCTTTTCTTGTGCTAAACGAACGATATGTTCATGGACCTTGGTCTTATTGACCATATAAGGAAACTCAGTAACTACAATGCGCTCACGACCTGATTTGGTTGTTTCAATTTCGGTACGCGAACGAAGGACAATAGACCCCTTACCAGTTTCATATGCACGGTGAATACCAGATTTCCCCATGACCAAGCCTCCAGTTGGAAAGTCTGGTCCAGGAAGAACTTCCATCAGTTCACGGGTTGTGACTTCAGGATTATCCATCATCAATTTAACTGCATCTATCGTTTCAGCCAAATTGTGTGGTGGAATGTTGGTCGCCATACCAACCGCGATCCCTGTAGCACCATTGACAAGAAGGTTGGGAATACGTGACGGAAGAACGATTGGTTCACGTTCTGATCCATCATAGTTATCTTGAAAATCTACGGTATTCTTATTGAGATCACGGAGCATCTCCAGGGCGATTTTAGACATACGAGCCTCAGTATAACGCTGAGCGGCAGCCCCATCTCCGTCCATAGAACCAAAGTTCCCGTGACCATCAACCAACATGTAACGGTAACTCCACCATTGTGCCATACGAACCATAGCTTCATAGATAGATGAGTCCCCGTGTGGGTGATATTTACCCATGACATCCCCGGTAATACGGGCAGATTTTTTATGAGGCTTATCAGGTGTCACCCCAAGCTCATTCATTCCATAAAGAATACGACGTTGTACCGGTTTTAAACCGTCACGAACATCTGGGAGTGCACGAGACACGATAACACTCATGGCATAATCGATAAAGCTCGTCTTCATCTCAGACGTAAATTAACGTCAATTAAATTATTATCTTGCACTCTAAAAATGCCTCTTTTCTTTCAATCAAATCATTCCAAACTCTCATAAAATAGTATGGAAAATTTCTATAATATTATACCATAAAAAGCTTTATATTTCAGTTGTTTAAAACGCTTTCACTTAATAATTCCTTATTATTTCGTGACATTCATCACTTAAAATGGTAGAATAAGCATTGTATGGGGTAACCCAATTAAAAAAATAAGGAGATGTTTAGACCCATGACTGCAACTAAACAACACAAAAAAGTCATCCTCGTTGGTGACGGTGCCGTAGGTTCATCTTACGCTTTCGCACTTGTAAACCAAGGTATCGCTCAAGAACTAGGTATCATCGAAATTCCACAATTATTTGAAAAAGCCGTTGGTGATGCGCTTGACCTTAGCCACGCACTTCCTTTCACTTCACCTAAAAAAATCTATGCAGCTAAATATGAAGACTGTGCGGATGCTGACCTTGTAGTTATCACTGCTGGTGCTCCACAAAAACCAGGTGAAACTCGTCTTGATCTTGTTGGTAAAAACCTTGCAATCAACAAATCAATCGTTACTCAAGTTGTTGAATCAGGCTTCAAAGGAATCTTCCTTGTAGCAGCTAACCCAGTTGACGTATTGACTTACTCAACATGGAAATTCTCAGGATTCCCTAAAGAACGCGTTATCGGTTCAGGTACTTCACTTGACTCAGCTCGTTTCCGTCAAGCACTTGCTGAAAAACTTGATGTTGATGCTCGTTCAGTTCACGCCTACATCATGGGTGAACACGGCGACTCAGAATTTGCCGTTTGGTCACACGCTAACATCGCCGGTGTAAACCTTGAAGAATTCCTTAAAGACAAAGAAAACGTTCAAGAAGCTGAATTGGTTGAATTGTTCGAAGGTGTTCGTGATGCCGCTTACACAATCATCAACAAAAAAGGTGCTACTTACTATGGTATCGCCGTAGCCTCTTGCACGTATCACTAAAGCTATTCTTGACGATGAAAATGCAGTACTTCCATTGTCTGTATTCCAAGAAGGTCAATATGGTGTAAGCAACGTCTTTATCGGTCAACCTGCTATCGTAGGTGCACACGGTATCGTACGTCCAGTGAACATCCCATTGAACGATGCTGAACAACAAAAAATGAAGGCTTCTGCCGATGAATTGCAAGCTATCATTGATGAAGCATGGAAAAACCCTGAATTCCAAGAAGCTTCAAAAAACTAATCTTACTTTAGTTAAATAAAAGCCTCCAGTTGGAGGTTTTTTAGTATTTTAAAAAGAAAAACAGCTAATTCAACTGAATTAGCTGTTTCAGATTATTTAGCTGAGATAGCTGCTTTAGCAATATAGCTAAGTGGTTGGTTAAAGTGTGGCAAGAAGAACAAATCAAGCAATTGTAGACGGTCAATTGTTACTCCTTCTTGAATTGCCAATGAGAACATGTGGATTCCCATTGAGATATCCATGGTGAAACCATTTGAGCACCCAAAACTTTACGAGTATCTTTATCATAAACAATCTTGATTGTAACGTCTTCATTTTCATCTTCCATGAAGGCAGTTTTTGAAGATCTGTTGATTCTACTACTGCTGGATTGAAACCAAAGCGTTTTGCTTCTCTTCTGTCAAACCAGTAGAAACCATGTTCAAACCATAGATAGAGATACCATTTGATCCTTGAACACCGTTTGATTCAACATCACCACCACCGGCATTGTGTCCAGCAACAATACCTGAACGAATAGCATTTGAAGCTAAGGCAATGTAGTTGACATCGTCAAGAGCATTGTCATAAACCGTAGCACAATCACCAACAGCGTAAACATCCTTAACTGATGTTTCTTGTTTCTTATTAACAAGGTAAGCACCATTACGGAATGTTTCCAATTTACCAGCACCAAGAGCTGTGTTAGGACGGAAACCTACTGCAAGGACAACCATGTCGACATCGTACGCATTTTTATCTGTTACGATGCGTTCTACCTTAGTTTCACCTTCTACTGCTTTAACAGTTTCGCCAAAGGCCAATTGGATACCGTGGTCTTCCAAATTTTTAGCCATACGGTCTGTAAAATCGCGGTCATAGTATCCTGCCAAACATGTGTCAACAACATCAATAAGGATAACTTCTTTACCATGACGTTGGAAGGCTTCAGCCAATTCAACACCAATGTAACCAGCACCTACAACTGCTACACGTTTGATATCTTGTGATTTGTCGTTCAACTTATCGATAACTTCTTGGGCGTTTTGGAAAAGTTTAACGAATTGAAGGTTTTCAAGTGTAGCTTCGAAAGTACGGCTACCTTCTTTAATTTCAGCACCTTCGATTGGAGGCAAGATTGGTTGAGACCCAGTAGCCAAAATCAATTTGTCATATGATTCAACGTGCTCTTTACCATCTACAAGAGCTGTAACAGTTTTACCGTCAAAGTCAATAGACTCAACTGGTGAGTTCATATAAACTTTTGCACCCTTGCTTTCAAGGACTTCTTTGTTGGCATAGAAAAGGCCATCAGGACCTGAGATTTGATTACCAATCCAAAGAGCCATACCACAACCCAAGAATGAAATGTTAGAGTTTTGGTCGAAAACAACTACTTCATTTTGGTCTCCGTAATTATCGAGAATAGTATTAATACTAAAAGTACCAGCGTGGTTAGCACCAACAACTACGATTTTTGACATAAATTTATCCAACTTTCTTTTGATAATAGATTACTATACAATTTTACCACAATTAGAAAACGGTTACACGTTTTATGCTCAAACTTTATTACTTTTTGAACAAAATAAGATATTTTGATTTAAAATCGTCATTTTATTAGCTCAATACATATTAACTAGTGTGCCATGTGAAATATTCTTATCACTGACTGACCCTAGAGTCTCTATCATTAAGCTATTATCAAATCCTAATGACTACTACTTGGCTCTTTGCCCACTCAAAAATAGAGTGAGTGACACTCCAACTCATTGAGAAGATGTCAACACTATTTTTGATTAAACTAACTCATTAAAATCCCAAATATCTGTCCAACCTTCATAAAATTCAGGTTCGTGACATACCATTAGGACACTACCTTTAAAGGCCTGAAGGGCACGCTTCAATTCGTCCTTTGCATCAACATCCAAGTGATTAGTTGGCTCGTCCAGAACAAGGACATTATTTTCACGATTCATAAGGAGACAGAAACGAACTTTTGCCTGCTCTCCTCCTGACAAGACCTGAATTTGACTTTCAATATGTTTAGAAGTTAAACCACATTTAGCTAGGGCTGCACGAACCTCAGCTTGATTTAGAGCTGGGAAAGCGTCCCAAACCGCTTCAAGAGGCGTCTGACGTGATCCTTCTGCTTCTTGCTCAAAATAACCTAGGTCAATAAAATCACCTGTTTCAACTTCTCCTTCAAGAGGTTGAATAATACCAAGTAAACTTTTCAGCAAAGTGGTCTTACCAATACCATTGGCACCGACGATAGCTACTTTTTGATTACGTTCGAAAGTGAGATTCAAAGGCGACTTAGTCAAAGGACTGTCGTAACCAATAACGAGGTCCTTAGTTTGGAATATAAAACGTCCAGGTGTACGACTTTCCTTGAAATGGAATTCTGGTTTTGGTTTTTCTGCTTGCAACTCGATAATTTCCATCTTATCCAATTTCTTTTGACGAGACATGGCCATATTTCGAGTAGCTACACGCGCCTTGTTACGGTTAACAAAATCTTGAAGGTCTGCAATTTCCTTTTGCTGACGTTCATAGGCAGCTTCTAATTGTGCTTTTTTCATAGCATAGACAGATTGGAAATTGTCATAATCACCTGCATAGCGAACCAAATCTTGATTTTCAACATGGTAGACAATGTTAATAACATCGTTTAAGAATGGAATATCATGCGAAATGAGGACAAAGGCATTTTCATACTCTTGAAGATAGCGCTTAAGCCAGGCGATGTGTTCAGCATCCAAATAGTTGGTTGGCTCATCGAGGAGCAAGATATCGGGTTTTTCAAGCAATAACTTAGCCAAGAGAATCTTGGTACGTTGACCACCTGAAAGGTCCGTTACATCTGTATCCATGCCAAAATCCATGACACCCAAGGCACGAGCAACCTCATCAATCTTGGCATCAAGAGTATAGAAATCACGCGTTTCCAAGCGATCCTGAAGCTCACCCACTTCTTCCATCAGAGCATCAACATCGGCACCTTCTTCTGCCATAGACATATAAATCTTGTTGATACGTTCCTCAGTTTTAAAAAGCTCATCGAAAGCCGTACGAAGGACATCGCGTACGGTCATACCCTTTAAGGACAGCGTGCTGATCTAAATAACCCGCCGTCACATACTTAGACCACTCTACCTTACCTTCATCTGGCTGCAATTTCCCAGTAACGATAGACATAAAGGTTGACTTTCCTTCACCGTTAGCACCGACAAGACCGATATGCTCACCTTTGAGCAAACGGAATGAGACATTTTCAAAAATAGCACGGTCACCAAATCCGTGACTAAGATTTTTGACTTCTAAAATAGACATAACATATCTGGGCTAAAACAGTCTTTAGCCCTTTCCTTTCTTGACATTAACTTAATTATTTTACCATTTTTTAGTGTAAATTTGGACCTTTGCTTATGTAAAATCGAAAAGAAAAAGCAGGACCCGCCTGCTCAATCTTTGGTCTTTTTTCAAAATGCGTTTGAAGACAGGATATAAAAGAGGAACCGCAATGATTGTAACAACTGATGTTCCAAAAGTTCCACCAATCTTGATCACTGAAGCTAGCATGGCAGCTTTTAAGGGGAGGGACGCAACGATGGTATTAATAATCGTATACTTAAGGAAATTCAAAATAATTTTGGTCAATGCAGCGATCACTCCAGCGATAATGACGTTAACTATTTTATCATTTGATTTTAGGAGCTTTTCAAAAACAAGATAGAGCACCAAACAGACAATCAAAGATTCTAAAATAGTAATCCAAACCTCAGCAGCATAGCCATTAAAAATATCAAATAGCCCTAATGCTACCGTTGCAACTAACGCACCTTTTCTAGCACCAAAAATTAAGATAGCAATTACAACCAAAGCATTTCCCAAATGGACAAATTGTGGTCCAAAAGGAATACGAATAAACTGTACAGTCACAATAATTAAAGCTGCATACAAACTCAATTCAACTAATTCACGAGTATTATCATTTTTCATTTTTCTCCTCCAATAGCTCATTAATGCCATTAAATAAATAACCGATATAGGGCTCATAACAGAGACCATATTTTAAAGGGCGACCACTTGAAAGTGTAAACAATAGGACTTTATTCAGGAAATCCAAAGCCAAATCACAAACCTTAAGAAAATCAAGGTTATGAAAATATCCGGCTGATAAAATGGCCGTCAGTAAGTCCCTGCTCCCATAAAAATGTGATTGATACCGTTTCCTCATTCGATAAATTACTTGATTGGTCTCCTTATCGAAATAAGCCAATCCGATCTTTTCAGTCTCAAATGAAATACCTGTTAAAATAACTTTTCGAGGTCCAAAGTATATCAAATCTCAGAAGATTCTCAATAATAGTCATATCATAGGAACCTTCCTCAAGATAAGGAGAACCCGTCAATAAGGCAGCTTCTGTCAGATTGGGAATTATGACATCAGCCTGTTGACAGAAATCTTTCATAGCTTCTACATAGTCTCTATTAAAACCTTGATAGAGACGGCCATTATCACCCATAATGGATCCAACAAAGAGGAATCTTTTTTCA
>SCPN01000023.1_pt1 | contig 20894 bp, 23 predicted proteins | sample 6106831 | NCBI WGS metagenome assembly SCPN01 (sample SAMN10720447, study PRJNA508395) | human gut metagenome | isolation source: Participant 1, 0 month
CAAAAGCATCCGAGCGAACCGGGACAGCTTCATTCCGCACATTGACATATTCTCGCATCGAGCGTCCCAGCTCCTCATCGAAAGGTATAAGACGTTGTTTATTCCGTTTTCCCGTCACTTTAACGAGAGAAGCCGAAAAATCGACATCCTTATCATCCAACCCTATCAATTCTGAAAGTCGCATGCCGGTAGCATAAAACATTTCAATAATCATATGGTCGCGACACCCTTCAAAACCTTCACCAAAGTCCATATCATCCAGCAACCTATTCATCTCACCCTCTCTCAGAAATACCGGAAGCGGCTTTTTCTTCTTGGGCCCCGTCACTTTCCGCAACGGATCTACCGCAACCTTGCCTCTCCTCAAAAGGAATTTATAGTATGTCCGGACAGAACTCAGCTTTCGGTTTATCGTATTAGAAGCAAGTCCTTTGTCCATCAAGGAAGCAATCCATTCACGAACAAGTTCCGCATCTACATCCAATGGAGTCAAGTCTCCCAACATTTCTTCTCCAAACCTCTGCAGTTCAAGAATATCTGCCCGATAGTACTCAACCGTACCTTTGGAATAGTTCCGCTCATGCAGAAGATAGTCAAGAAAAGAATCTGTCAACAACATATCGCTACATATCTAAAATCATGCAACGAATGTATGAAAAAGAATTCAATAATTCAAAGGAATTTACGAATTATTAATCTTCTACTTGCTGAAGTTGTTGAACGTAAACAGCACGTTCTTTCTTAAGTCTTTTAGTCACAGACGGTTTATCAAATTGTTGTCTGCGTCTCAATTCCTTAACTGTGCCAGTTTTTTCAAACTTTCTTTTGAATTTCTTCAGCGCTTTTTCAATGTTTTCGCCTTCTTTTACAGGTACTACAATCATTTTCTTTTAATTAAATGTTAATGGTTTAAAAATCTCACGATTAAATTGAGCGGCAAAATTACACATACTTTCTTTATTCACAAAACTTTCTGCAAAAAAATTACCCATGATTCCTAATTATCAAACGAATGAGCAAAGGGAAAGATGTTTTTATTGAGCCAATCCGCTAAAATCCGTGAAGCATAGCACATTTTTAAAAGAGAATGTGTAACTTTGAAAGCAGAGAATGGAGAGATTATAAACTCATTTACACGCCTACTTAATTACATTTATAAAAATATGGCTCAGACAATCAATCAACGTATAGATGCTCTACGGGCATTGTTAAAAGAGAAGGCATAGACGCTTTCATTATCCCCAGTACCGACCCGCACCTAAGCGAGTACGTAGCACCGTACTGGAAATCAAGAGAATGGATATCAGGCTTCACCGGTTCGGCAGGCACGGCGGTGATCACCAGCGACAAGGCGGGACTGTGGACAGATTCCCGCTATTTTCCAAGCCGAGCAGCAGCTGGAAGGCAGCGGCATCGCCTTATACAAGGAAATGCTACCCGAAACGCCCAGCATCCTCGATTTCCTGCGGGAGAACCACAGCAAATTCAGTTGTAGGTATAGACGGAAAGGTATTTTCCACCACACAAGCCATAGCCCTGCAAGAGGATCTGGCAAAAAACGACATCACCGTAAAGAGCATTGCCGACCCGATGAATGAGATATGGACAGACCGCCCTCCCATGCCCGAAGCACCCGCCTTTATCCACGAGATGAAATACGCCGGGAAAAGCTGTCCGGACAAACTGGCTGCTATCCGCCGGGAGATGAAAAAGAGTGAAGCGGACGTATTATTGGTGTCGGCATTGGACGAGATAGCATGGACACTCAATATACGCGGCAACGATGTGCATTGCAACCCCGTAGTAGTAAGCTACCTGATAATCAACGAACAAGAAACACACTTTTTCATCCAGCCCGAGAAAGTAACGGAAGAGCTTTCAGCCTATCTGAAGAAGCCGGCGTCACCATCCATGCTTATGGGGACACCGAATCCTTTGTGACAAGAATACCGGACGGCAGCATCATGCTCGACATGGGAAAGACGAATTATGCCGTTTATTCCGCCCGCTCCCCCCTTCCTGCCGGGTACTTGACGAGCGCTCACCGATAGCCTTGCTGAAAGCGGTCCGCAATGACCGGGAAATAGCCGGCATCCACGCAGCCGCGACGGAGTGGCACTGGTGAAGTTCCTGAAATGGCTGGAGGAGGCCGTTTCCGCAGGCAACGAGACAGAAATCAGCGTAGACAAGAAACTGCACGAATTCCGTGCCGCACAGCCACTCTACATGGGGGAAAGCTTCGACACCATTGCCGGGTACAAGGAACATGGAGCCATCGTACACTACGAAGCCACTCCGGCAACGGACGTGCCACTGAAACCGAGGGATTCCTGCTGCTGGACTCGGGTGCGCAATACCTGGACGGCACTACCGACATCACCCGCACCATCGCACTGGGAAACTGACCGAAGAAGAGAGACGGACTACACCCTGATACTGAAAGGACATATCGACCTCGCCATGGCTGTCTTCCCGGAAGGTACGCGAGGAGCGCAACTGGATGTACTGGCCCGCATGCCGATATGGCAACACCACATGAACTTCCTGCATGGTACCGGGCACGGCGTAGGCCATTTCCTCAATGTGCACGAAGGTCCGCAAAGCATCCGCATGAATGAGAATCCGGTAACCCTACGGCCAGGAATGGTCACTTCCAACGAACCGGGCGTTTACAAAGCCGGAAGTCATGGAATACGTACGGAAAATCTGGTGCTGACCGTGAAGGACGGTGAAGGCATGTTCGGAAATTACCTGAAGTTCGAAACCATTACCCTCTGCCCCATCTGCAAAAAAGGTATCATCAAAGAGATGCTGACGGCAGAGGAAACGGCATGGCTGGACAACTATCACCAGCATGTATACGAGACACTTTCGCCAAGCCTGAACGAAGGAGAACGGGAATGGCTGAAGGAAGCATGCAGTAACCTAACCACTAATCACTAAAAAAATGGCATTAATAAAATCAGTAAGAGGATTCACTCCCGAAATCGGGGAGAATTGTTTTTTGGCGGACAATGCGGTTGTCATTGGCGACGTCAAGATGGGACGGGATTGCAGCATCTGGTTCAGCACCGTGCTGCGGGGTGACGTAAACTCAATCCGCATAGGGAACGGAGTAAACATCCAGGATGGAAGCGTGCTCCACACCTTGTACGAGAAATCGACCATAGAGATAGGAGACCACGTATCCGTGGGGCACAACGTGACCATCCACGGAGCCACTATCAAGGACTATGCTTTGGTAGGGATGGGTTCCACCATCCTTGACCACGCAGTAGTGGGCGAAGGGGCTATTGTCGCCGCTGGTTCCCTGGTATTGAGCAATACGGTCATCGAGCCGGGAAGCATCTGGGGAGGAGTCCCCGCCAAGTTCATCAAGAAAGTAGATCCGGAGCAGGCCAAGGAGCTGAACCAGAAGATTGCACACAACTATCTGATGTATTCCGACTGGTACAAATAAAGGGAGACAAGGCGCCCCAAAAAGGCAGGGCGATAAAGGGATGCCATTCCATCACCTTTACCGCCCTATCGCTTTTATCACTCTTTACTTTTCTAAAAGTTTATCATACTCATTATCTTATCCGTTGCACCGGCGTTGCCGGTCACATAATTGCTTGCATTCATGCCTGATTCGCGCAAAAAGACTTCATCTGTCAGCATACGGTCGAGCAAAGTTTTCAGTTCCTCATAATCCTTCACCGAGAAAGCGCCTTTTGCCTCCAGCAACTGGATGGCCTCCTGGAATTTCTGATACTTCGGTCCGAAAATCACCGGAATGCCATAAACTGCAGCCTCAAGGGTATTGTGGATTCCCACCCCGAAACCACCTCCGATATAGGCAATCTCGCCATAGCGGTAGATGGAAGAGAGCAACCCGAAGCAGTCGATAATCAGGCAGTCGGCCTTACGGACATTCTTCTCGTCGGCACGGGTATAGCGCACGTAGGGGCGTTTCAGTTTACGGATAATCTCTACCAGATGGTTTCGTCGATAACGTGCGGAGCGATAACCAACTTCACCTCTGGATGCTGGTTAAAGTATTCAATAAACAAATCCTCGTCCGGCTGCCAGGGCTTCCTGCCACGAAAGTCATCGTGTTGTTCTTGAAAAGCTCCACCAAAGGCAGATGTTTGGCCTCCTCACGAATCTGCAGCACACGGTCAAAACGGGTATCCCCCACCACCGTGACACGGCTGATACCTATCTTCGCCAGATAGCGTTTGGAGCGTTCATTCTGCACAAACAAATGGTCGAAGTCGCGCAGCACATGTCTGTACGTACCGCCATACCACTTGAAGAATACTTGTCCGCGGCGGAAAATGGAAGAAATGCTGTACACCGGAATACGGCGCTTGTGCAGTTCGTCCAGATAGTTCTTCCAGAACTCGTACTTGATGAAGAATGCCATGCAGGGATTCACGATATCCAGGAACTTCTTCACATTGCGGGACTTGTCGAAAGGCAAGTAACAGACAACGTCTGCCCCCCTATAATTCTTGCGGACCTCATAGCCCGACGGCGAGAAGAAAGTCAGCAGAATACCGTAATCCGGATATTTGGCACGAATTTTCTCAATCAACGGCCGTCCCTGCTCGAACTCCCCCAAAGAAGCGGCATGGAACCATATATAGCGCACGTCCTTCTCCAACTGCTGCCGGAGAAGTTCATAGACCACCCAGTGTCCCTTCATCATTTTTCGGGGCTTACGGCTAAATGGAGCAGCCAAATGCACCAGAATATCGTAGATGGCTATTGCCAAGTCATATAGCATACTATATGGATTAAGGATTAAGGATGAGGAAGAATTATTCACTTCAAAATATCAATGGCACGTTGAATGCGGGCCAACGTCTCTTCCTTGCCAATCAGCTCGGTAATGTCGAACATGTGCGGGCCTTTACACTCGCCCACCACTGACAAGCGGAAGGCATTCATCACATTTCCCATGTGATAGCCGCGCTCGGTAATCCAACCAATCACAATATCTTCGGAAGGCTTGGAGGAGAAATCCCCGATACCGCGCAGCACATCCATCAATTCGGTCATGATGCGGGGAGTATCTTCCGACCAACGTTTCTTCACATCCTTTGCCGCATATTCCGTGGGGGCTACGAAGAAAAAACGGGTCTGGTCCCACAGTTCCTTTACGAAGTTGACGCGTCCCTTCACCAGTGAAACCACTTTCGTAAGGAACTCGTCGCTATAGTTGGAGGCGTCTATGCCGTTGGACTCCAGCACCGGTCTGAAAAGACAAGCTATCTCCGCATCCGGTTTCATCATGATGTACTCATGGTTGAACCAGATACCTTTCTTATAGTCGAATTTGGCACCCGACTTGCTGCAATGGCTCAAATCAAACAATTTCACCAATTCATCCATAGACATCAGTTCCTGGTCATTGCCCGGATTCCAGCCCAGCAGAGCCAGGAAATTAATGACCGCTTCGGGCAGATAGCCTGATTCGCGGTAGCCTGAAGAGACATCTCCCGACTTGGGGTCATGCCACTCCAACGGGAAAACCGGGAAGCCCAGACGGTCGCCGTCACGCTTACTCAATTTGCCGTTACCCTCGGGCTTCAGCAACAAGGGCAAATGCGCAAAGGCAGGCATGGTATCCTCCCACCCAAAGGCACGGTAGAGCAATACATGCAACGGTGCGGAAGGCAACCATTCCTCACCGCGTATCACATGGGACACTTCCATCAAATGGTCGTCCACAATATTGGCCAGATGGTAAGTAGGAAGTTCATCTGCCGATTTATAAAGAACCTTGTCATCAAGAATGGAAGAGTTTATCACGACTTCCCCACGAATCAGGTCGTTCACATGCACATCTTCGTTCGGCTCTATCTTGAAACGCACCACGTACTGCTTACCGGCAGCAATCAGCGCGTCTACCTCTTCTTTAGGAAGGGTCAGTGAATTGCGCATCTGCATGCGGGTAGAAGCATCGTACTGGAAATTCGCAATCTCCGCACGCTTTGCTTCCAGCTCCTCAGGAGTATCGAAAGCGATGTAGGCTTTTCCGGCCTCCAGCAGAATCTGAACATACTTCTTGTATATTTCCCGACGTTCCGACTGACGGTACGGGCCATGATCTCCGCCGAAACTCACGCCCTCGTCAAACGGGATGCCCAACCACTTGAAAGACTCCAGGATATATTCTTCCGCACCCGGTACAAACCGGTTGGAATCAGTATCTTCAATACGAAATATCAAATCTCCTCCATGCTGACGCGCAAAGAGATAATTGTATAAAGCTGTACGCACACCGCCGATGTGCAACGCCCCCGTAGGACTCGGGGCAAAACGGACTCTGACCTTTCTTTCTGTCATAATCTACCTTACTTATGAATATTTTAGACGGCAAAATTAAACCTTTTTTTCCACACTAATGTTTTTGTACTTTTCGCAAAAATTTCAGCCGATATGAGTTATTTCAATACAAAAAAAGAGTTCTCGCTCAGAGATTTGCTATACAGAGCACTGATATTCATCGGCACTGTGGGGATTATTGTCTATTTTCTGCCACGTGACGGTAAATTCAACTACCAGTTCGACATTGACAAGCCCTGGAAGTACGGACAGCTCATGGCCACCTTCGACTTCCCCATCTATAAGGCCGATGAAGTGGTGAAACGCGAGCAAGACAGTATCCTCGCCGCCTTCCAGCCGTATTTCCAGCTGGACAAAAGCATTGAGAAAAGTGTGCTCGCCAAGTTGAAGGCAGACTATCAGACCCACCTGCGCGGCCTGCTTCCCTCCACCGACTACGTCCGCTTTCTGGAAAGGAAACTCTCTGAAGTATATCGCGCCGGCATCGTTTCTACCGAAGAGCTGAACCAACTGCATAAGGACAGCACAACCGCCATCATGGTCATTAACGACAAACTGGCCAACCAGCAGGACATCAACAAGGTATATTCGGTGAAGGATGCCTATAACTATATACTCACGGCCGATACCGCCCACTACCGCCCGGACGTTCTACGGCAATGCTCGCTGAACGAATATCTGTTCCCTAATCTGACCTATGACGAGCAGCGGACCGAAACCGCTAAGAAGGAGATGCTCGACAACTATTCATGGGCCAACGGCATCGTACTGAGCGGACAGAAAATCATCGACCGCGGCGAGATTGTCAGCCAGGAGACATACAACATCCTTGAGAGTCTACGGAAAGAATCCATCAAACGCAGTGAGTCCATCGGGCAAAACGGTTGATGCTGGCGGGCAGGTATTGTTTGTCAGTATCTTCATGCTGTGTTTCATGCTCTACCTCGACTTGTTCCGTAAAGATTACTACAAGCGCAAGGGCAGCCTCTCCCTGCTCTTCGCCCTCATCATGTTCTATTGCGTGGTGACGGCCATCATGGTTGCCAACAACATATTCAATGTCTATATCATCCCGTATGCCATGCTGCCGGTCATCATCCGGGTGTTCCTCGACTCACGCACGGCCTTCATCGCACAAGTCACCACCATACTGATATGCTCCATCTGCCTGCGCTATCCGCATGAATTCATTCTTCTGCAACTCTCGGCGGGACTGGTTGCCATCTTCAGTCTGAGGGAACTTTCACAACGGTCGCAACTGTTCCGAACAGCCTTCCTCGTCATATTGACCTACGCTGCCGTCTACTTTGCTTTCGAGCTGATTACAGAAAACGACTTGACAAAAATCAACGGAAGCATGTACACCTATTTCGTCATCAACGGAGTGTTGCTGCTGTTCACCTATCCCCTGCTCTTCCTGGTGGAAAAGACGTTTGGCTTTACCTCCAATGTCACCCTGGTCGAATTGTCCAACATCAACAACAGCCTGCTACGCCGCATGTCCGAGACAGTTCCCGGCACCTTCCAGCATTCCATGCAGGTTGCCAACCTTGCGGCGGAAGCGGCCAACCGTATCGGAGCCAAAAGCCAGCTGGTACGTACCGGAGCGCTGTATCATGACATCGGCAAGATGGAGAATCCGGTGTTCTTCACCGAGAACCAATCGGGTGGAGTCAATCCGCACAAGAATCTGGGCTATGAGCAAAGTGCCCAAGTCGTCATCAGCCATGTGACGGACGGGCTGAAGCTGGCCGAGAAGAACAATCTCCCCAAAGTAATCAAGGATTTCATCACCACTCACCATGGCCGTGGGAAAACGAAGTATTTCTATATCTCCTGGAAAAACGAGCACCCCGGTGAAGACCCTAACGAGGAGGCATTCACCTACCCCGGTCCCAACCCGTTCACCAAAGAGCAGGCTATCCTGATGATGGCCGATTCGGTGGAAGCCGCTTCACGCAGTCTGCCCGAATATACGGAAGAGAGCATCAGCAACCTGGTAGACAAGATTATCGATTCGCAAGTGGCAGAAGGCTATTTCAAGGAATGCCCCATCACCTTCAAGGATATTGCCACCGTGAAGAACGTATTCAAGGAGAAGCTGAAGACTATATACCATACCCGCATCAGTTATCCCGAACTTAAAAAATAAGAACTATGGAAGTGACCAGTAAAGAACAGAAAAGAGCCGAACAACTGCTGCAAAACCAGCACATCGGACTGCACCAAATCAAGAGTTTCAGTTTCATGAAGCGTTACCACCAGGTTCCCCGCAAAAGCAACTTGGCTGCGAAAGACAAATATGGTCCGGGCATACTGACTTTACATCTAAAGGAAGGGAAAGAAAAAGTAATCTATCTGCCTCCTTTCCGTCACCCTTCCTCGGTCATCCGCTACCTGGTCTCCCAAGAAATCCCCTTCGACAACCACGCACCGAGGGAACGGACAGTCGCAGAGGTTCCCACAGAAACATACCAGCGTCCGTCACTCTACATGTTCTGGTTCTTTGTCTTATTCCTGATATTCCTTATATTGGGATATTATTCCATCAGTGGCAACGTATGGTGGGGCTTCATCCCGGCTATCATTTCGTTTGCATTAAGTCTTTTTTTCATCAGCATGCTGATGACCCGCTTCTGCTACCTGACGTTGGACAATAACGGCCTCATCATACACAGCGTAGGCAGGACTATCCGCTATCCGTACCAGAACCTAAGAAAAGTAAACTTCGACTTTGCCCGCGAACAGAATTTCACGCACGTCATGGAATTGCTGGACAACGATTACCGCTACCGTCTGTTCTATATCGGAAGGGTTTCGAGGAAGAAGCTGAATGAGATTGCCGAACGCCTGCAACAAGCCGGGGTAGACGCCACTTGCAGCCTGAATGATAACAAACGGTTCTTCCAAGATAGGTATATCAGCCACTAAACAGACGTTAGCCAACAAATAAGCTGCCGGATACGGCATTATTCCCATTTCGCAGATTTCAGAATGATGCCTTTGCACTTGCTCTCAATTTATTTATAATTGCAGGATAAACCTTTTTATAAATAATTTGGAAATGAGCAGAAATGAAATTACCTTACAAGAGATGTTCTCCTCAGTCATCGGAGAACTCCGGGAAAGCGGCAGGTGGGGAACGGCACACATCTACCAGTCAGCGGTGAATGTATTCTCGGCATTCACCAAATGGCAACCGATGCCCATGCGCAAGCTGAGCCCGACCGTACTGAAGAGATTCGAAAACTTCCTTAGGCAGAGGAATTGCAGCTGGAACACCGTATCCACCTATGTCAAAGCGATACGTTCGGTTTACAACCGGGCGGTGGACAGAAAGCTGGTGCGATATGTACCCAGGCTGTTTGAGCATGTGTATACCGGCACACGGGCGGATAGGAAAAAGGCGCTCGAAGCTTCCGACATAGGCTGCTTGGTACGGGAGACAGAGATGAGCCTGCAGACCGGTAATTCTCCCAACACCCGACAGAAAACAAGAATTTTCTTTGTATTGATGTTTATGCTAAGAGGGATTCCTTTTGTGGACCTGGCCTATTTGCACAAAAGGGACTTACAAGGAAACACCTTGTCTTATAGGCGCAGGAAGACGGGACGGGCACTGACCGTCTCACTGACGCCGGAGGCTATGCAAATGGTGAGAATGATAGCAAACAAAGACAAGGACTCTCCTTATTTATTCCCCATATTGCAAAGTGAGGAAGGCACAGAAGCGGCATACCGAGAATACCAGTCGGCACTCAGGGCATTCAACCAACGTTTGGCAGTACTCAGACAATGCTTAGGAATGCAGTCTGCACTCAGTAGTTATGCGGCACGCCATACTTGGGCGACCATAGCTTACCACTGCGAGATACATCCAGGAATCATATCGGAAGCCATGGGGCACTCTTCCATCACAGTGACAGAAACCTATCTGAAGCCTTTCAGCAACAGAAAGATTGACGAAGCCAATCAAAGGGTAATTTCTTTTGTAAAAAACGAAGGATATCCAGTATAAAAGAGATTACTTCTTTTGAGGAAGTAGAGCAAACTTGTTGTTTCTTTTTTATAGTCTTCAAACAAAGTTTTGAGGAGCGGATTGATATTGGCTTTACAAAAAGTTTCCCAACGTAAGCAATAAACTGAAAGATAGAATCTTATATTGAGAATTAGAGACTTTTTAACTTCATAATTTCTATTGTAGCTTTTCTATGATGTTGGAGATTAAGACTATATATTATCTTTCCAATATCCCAACGGGTTGATTTTTACTATTCTGAACAAACCCCACCTATTTTCTCCTTATTCCTTGGTTATTAACGAAATTAACAAGATTTCATTACCTGCGAAGTAACGGAATACTTAGTAACAAAACAAGTATGCGAAAGGAATTCAAAATGAGATATTATTCACTTTTTATTTTTTTAAATTTATAAATTTAAAGTTTTCAATTATGAACAAGAAGTTTCTAAGTGTAATCCTGTTCAGCGCCTTAATGGTGGGCACTGCAGGAACGTTTACGTCTTGTAAGGACTACGATGACGACATCGATCAGATCAATAAGGAGCTGACCGACATCAAGTCTTCATTAAGTGCTTTGCAAGCAAAAGTTGACGCTGGTAAATATGTAACCAACGTAACTAAGAGTGGTGATGGTATTGTTGTAACCTGGAATGACAATTCAACCAGCACAATCGAAACCATTAAGGGTGACAAGGGTGACAAAGGCGACAAGGTTGAAATCACAATTGATCCTACCACTAAGAACTGGAAGATTGACGGTATAGATACCGGCATTTGTGCAGAAGGCAAAGATGGTGGAGCTGGTACTCCAGGCGCTCCGGGAGCAGCTGGTAAAGACGCAAAATCTCCTACTATCAGCGAAGAAACTGGCAACTGGGTAGTTTATGCATGGGATTCCGAGAAACAAGAGTATGTAGGTACTGATACCGGTGTTTCCGCTAAAGGTGCAAGCGCTTATGTTGTAGATAAAGGTAACTATTATGAATTGAACGTTGCCGTTGATAAAGCCGGAAGTGCTTATACAACTGTTAAATTGCCAAAGACTCCGGTAGTGATTACAGAGATTGAAGTAATGGGACAAGTTGTTACCAAGGACAATGGTAAAACTTACCAAGTTACAGATTGAGCGAGCCTATTTCTTATAACTTCGTGTTGGCAACTAAAGCTAATGCCGACAAATGGAACAAGCTGGATGGTGCCAAGAAACTGAAAGAAGGTCAAGCATTGTCGACACTATCTAACGGAAATCTGCTGGTTCGTATCGCACCGGCTGCTTTGGATGCAAGCGAATTCTCATTCAAGATGGTAAATTCCAAGCTAGGTGAAGCTCCTATGACTTTGGGGACTCCCACAGCTTTCAATGGTTTACTGACAAGAGCTGTTTCTGGCAATGGTTTGTGGGCTATGCCTCTCTCTGCCAACGAGGGTGAAACATATAAAAAAGAAGCTGATTACAAAGCTAAATTCACAGTTGACAATAAAGCTATTGCATACGCTTTGCAAGAAGCTGATGGATTTACTACATTGTACAAGCTTTCATTTGAATTCAATGAAAACATTGATTTGGCAGCCAAACCGATAAAGCTCAATGACAAAGCTATTGACTCTGCAACCGATCAGGATAACACGAAGGTAACGCCTGCTACTATCGGCGAACTGCTGACTGTGAAATTCAACAATCCGCAGAATGTGTATGATGCTTACGTAGAAATCGATGAAGCTACTATTGTACGTTGGGGTATTACTGACATTGACGGTCTTAGCTTCAAGATTGGCAAGTTGGCTGACAACATTACTACTACTTATTTCCCGATTACAATTCATTATGTAGCATTGGATGGTGTGGTAAAATCTACAACAACCAACGTTAAACCTGCCAAGAGCTTGAGCGGTGTGACAACTCTGCCGTCTCAAAACATTGAAATCTCTGCAACTGCAGCCAATAACAAAAAAGACTACTCTCTTACTCCGATGTTCGAAGATTTGGCAGGTAGCGCATTAATTCTGTGGAAGGCAGATGTAGCAGACAAAGCTATCACAGTTTATCGTGTTGAAAGTACTGGAGACGTAGTAGAAGCGGGTCTTGCAAATGCTGTTACGTTCGATAAGTCAGCATTGAAAGACATTACAAAACTGACTCTTAATGTAGACGCTGCTAGAACGACAGCTTACAAACTTGACAAGAGTTATTATGCTAAGATTGACTTCAAAGATGCTAACGGTGAAATTTTGAATACCGTTAAGGCTCCGTTCACTTTGTCAATCCCTGCATTGTCTAAGTTCCTCGTTAAGGAAAATGTTGTATTCGGCACTACTTCTACAGGTAAGGCTTACATGAATACGGAAGACCTTGTTACTCCTGCAGCAGGCACTCCATATGCATCACGTTACGCATTCAAACATGCATTCAACAAGTTTGATAATGTATACGCCAATAGCTCTACGATTACATTTGCAATCGATCCTGCACAGAAGATTAACAACGTTGCAGTTGCAAATACCCATGCTAAGTTGACTGATGCAAGCACTAGTAATGTTGCAATCGAATTGATTGGCGACAAAGCTTACCATACACCTATCAACATCGTTATTTCAGATGCTAAATATTTGGGTATCTATGCATACGGTGAAACTGAACGTGCTGCCAATGCATTCAAACTGGATGTAATGAGCCCGATTGAACAAGGTACTGTAGAAGCTGCAAGTGCTGCCGGCATCAGTGTAGTTGCAACATCTGAAGGCGTTGCTAAGTTGTACGAAAAAGACTTTAAGGCTGCTACATATGCTGGTATTGCCTATAAGATCTTCAAAGACAAGTTTGCTGCGGGAGATACTGAAGCATCACTGTACACAAGCCCATACATCTCCGATGTTACATTCGAATCTGCCAATACCAACGTATTTACGGTAGAAAAGAATGGTGTAGGAGCCAAGAAGAACGGCAACAAGGTTGAGGAAGGCTATGTAGAAGTTACTCCGAAGAATGCCGGATATGACACTACTGAAAAACTGAATGTTACAGTAAAAGACATCTGGGGCTATACAAAGAAAGCTGATATCAATGTAACAGTTAAACCAAATTCTGCAAACTAAAATATAAACAGAATCGGTCTAACCTTTACAAATAGTAAAGATGAGTTAAGGGTGTGCTATTTTAGCACACCCTTCTGTATTCTCCATGTTTCATCATTACTTTGATATTTCAGTTAATTTATACCCGAAAAGATATAATCTCTTTCTCCTTTAATCTTTTATACCCTTATGGGTGTAATAACGAAAATATATTCTATCTTTGTACCCCAAAGGGTATAAAAATGGAATATACGGAACAAACAACATTATCCAAATATGTAAAAGCGATGCGTAAGCAGTACAATCTGACCCAAGTGGAACTTTCGGAAAAGTCAGGAGTAGGCTTGCGCTTTGTCCGTGAATTGGAACAAGGCAAACAGACGCTGCGGTTGGACAAGGTAAACCAGCTACTGTCTTTGTTTGGCAGCGAAGTTGGCGCAGTACCTATAACTAAAACTGACGAATGATGAAGCAGGCATTGATAAATCTCCGAGGAATAAAAGCCGGTATCCTCACAGAGGATGAGGATGGCTATACCTTCCAGTACGATACGGAATTCCTGCAGTCGGATGTTGCAGAAGCTGTCAGTCTCACATTACCCTTGACAGAGAAAGCCTATCACGACAAAGTGCTGTTTCCTTTTTTCGACGGACTGATACCCGAAGGATGGCTGCTTGACATTGCGGAAAAGAACTGGAAAATAGATGCACGTGACCGAATGTCACTGTTGCTGGCGTGCTGTAAAGACTGTATCGGTGCAGTGGGTATCGAACCTATAAATGAGGAGGATTAAAAATGGCAAAATGTCTGTATTGCTACAAAGAACTGAATGGAAATGAGAGGGATTTCCACAAGGCTTGCTCAAAAAAGATATTCGGGACACTAGAGGCGCCTATATTGCCTTATACGCACAATAATCTCAACGATTTGGCAAGGCAGGTAATTCGCAGTCAGACCACACTGACCGGAGTGCAGGCCAAATTATCATTGGATATCAACAAAGGAAGTAAAAACGAGCCTGGACGATTTACGATTGTAGGCTTATGGGGGCGCTATATTTTGAAGCCGCAAACCGAACGGTTCGGTAATCTTCCCGAATTAGAGGATCTGACAATGCATCTTGCGGAAATAGCCAAGATACGAGTTGTGCCACATAGCCTCATCCGCTTTGAGGATGGTGAATTATGCTATATCACCCGGCGCATAGACCGCACGAATGAAGGGAGAAAATTGGCTATGGAGGATATGTGCCAACTTTCTGAAAAACTCACTGAACAAAAATACAAAGGTTCTTATGAGCAGATTGCGAAGCTAGTGCTGAGATATTCATCCGCTCCCAAATTGGACCTGGTGAATTTCTGGGAGCAAGTCGTCTTTTCATGGATAACCGGTAATGCCGACATGCATTTGAAGAACTTCTCGCTTTATAGTCCCCAACAAGAGGTATATACGCTCACACCAGCATATGACATGCTGTCTACCGCATTGGTGATGCCTGAAGACACCGAAGAACTTGCACTTACACTAAACGGCAAAAAACGTAAATTGAAGAAGACTGACTTTGTCACGTCCATGCGGGCGTCGGGATTGGACGAAAAAGTAATAGAAAACCTCTTCAAGAAACTCTTGAAAGTAGAAACCAAATGGATGGAGTTCATCAGTCTCTCTTTTCTACCGGAGGAGATGCAAATATCATATAAAGACATGATAAGCATAAAACTCAATATGCTGAAATGATACGAAACCCAACAAGGATTTCCTCTTTCTATCGCCCTTCTCTCTTTACTTCAATCCACCTTCTGAAGAAAGGGTCATCCAGTTCATACCCCTCATTACGTATCACATATCCTTGTTGTCCAAGTCGCTTCAAACTACTGAAGGCAGTACTTGGAGAATCAATACCGACACCTTGTAGAAAAGGAAGACTGGACGGAGTCCCCATCTGCATAGTTAAGCCTATCAAGACTTTTTTATCTGTTTTATTGAAAGTGCTCCATAAACGTTCATAATCCATATCGTGTACATGAGTCAACTCCGTAATGGCAGTTTCCAACAAAGTATCACTGTAACCGTTTTGTTTCCAGTTATTCCATGTCTGGTAAGCCAGTTGCTGGGTGTAATAGGGATGACAATTGGTGAACGACAGAATGCTGCGGCCTATCGTTTCAGCATCCATATCTTCACCCAAGAGAAGAAAGCCATTCTTGAGAAACTCATAGAAGTCATCTTGAGGAATCTTACCCAACTTCATCAAATATCCAAAATGATAGAAAGGAGATTTCTTTTTCTCAAAGATTTCCTGCATCATCGATTCCTGGCTACCTAAGAAAATGTAATTGGCATGGTTGTAAGTCTGTAGAATAGACCGCAATCTTTTATCCAGATTCTTGTCCAATGTACGTATTTCTTGGAATTCGTCCAGTACTACAATCGGTTTTGTGTGGATTCTTCATTCCCAGTTTATCAATCAGTGTGAATACATCCTCTAACAGAATGAAACCATCCATTGACGGCTGAAATGAAACTTCTATGCCATCCGTCATGGGATTGGTTGAAATGGTGGGGATAAAACGAAAGTGAGTGATAAGATGCTTCAGACGTTCCATAGGATATTGTTGAAGCACAATCCGCAATAATCGTGCAGCAAAGTCGGCAGTGTCTGTTACCAACTGCAGGTTCAACTGAAAAACGGGACGTGACAATCCTTTCGTTACTTTTTGAACGAGGCTGGTCTTGCCGAAACGTCGTGGGCTAATAAGTATCAGGTGATTCTCACTTGCAAGTATCTCTCTTACTTTTTCTTGTTCCGCTACTCTATCCGTAAAGTATTCACCGTCTACAATCGTACCGAATTTAAATGGATTATTCATATTGCGACTTTTTTCAATGCGACTTTTTTCGCAAATATAAGAAATATATTTGAGTTCATTCTGAAAGACTGGCTAAAATGAAGAAATACATTATAAGCTTCTGTTTTGCTTCATTTTATTGTATATACTTGTAAGGTAAACCTTTTATAAATAAATTGGAAATGAATAGAAATGAAATTACCTTACAAGAGATGTTCTCCTCAGTCATCGGGGAACTCCGGGAAGGCGGCAGGTGGGGAACGGCACACATCTACCAGTCAGCGGTGAATGCATTCTCGGCATTCACCCAATGGCAACCGATGCCCATGCGCAAGCTGAGCCCGACCGTACTGAAGAGATTCGAAAACTTCCTCAGGCAGAGGAACTGCAGTTGGAACACCGTATCCACCTACATCAAGACGGTACGCTCGGTGTATCATCGGGCGGTGGACAGAAAGTACATACGGTATGTACCCAGACTGTTCGAGCATGTATATACCGGCACACGGGCGGACAGGAAGAAGGCGCTCGAAGCATCAGACATCAGCAGTCTGGTAAGGGAGACGGAAAGGAGCCTGCAAGGAGGGACGCTCCCAAACACACAGCAGAAAACAAGGATTTTCTTCGTACTCATGTTCATGCTCAGGGGCATACCCTTTGTGGATCTGGCATACCTGCACAAAAGGGACTTGCAGGGGAATGTGCTGTCTTACAGAAGGCGGAAGACGGGACGGGCGCTGACCGTGTCACTACACCCGAAGCCATGCAGATGGTCAGGATGGTGGCGAACAGGAATCCCGATTCCCCCTATCTGTTTCCCATTCTGCAGAGCGAGGAAGGTACGGAAGCGGCATACCGGGAATACCAGTCGGCACTCAGGGGATTCAACCAGCGGCTGGCAGTACTCAGGCAGTGCCTGGGAATGCAGTCGGCACTCAGTACCTATGCAGCCAGACACACCTGGGCCACAATGGCTTACCATTGCGAGATACACCCCGGAATCATATCGGAAGCCATGGGACACTCCTCCATCACGGTGACGGAAACCTATCTGAAGCCTTTCAGCAACAGAAAGATTGACGAGGCCAACCAGAGGGTAATTTCTTTTGTAAGAAACGGAGCGTGTACAGTATAAAAGACGTTACTTCTTTTGATAGGATAGAATAGATTTGTTGCGCATTTTCCGGAATCTTCAAAATGAGTTTTGAGGAACGGAATGGTGTTGTCTTTACGGAGCTCCCATCGGTGCTATCAATGGACTGTCATTCAACCTTTTGAACTGAAAAATACATACTTTTATTCTTTGAGAGCCTCATTTCATCCCTTTCCCACTGTCATCTTTCTGGACTTCCAATCCTCTTTCCAATATCCCAACGGACTGATTTTTACTATTCCAAACAAAACCGGTCTATTTTCTCCTTATTCCCTGATTATTAACGAAATTAACAAGATTTCATTACCTGCGAAGTAACGGAAAATCATATAACAAAACGGATATAGGAATGGAATATAAAATGAGAGATTATTCACTTTTTTATTTTTTAAATTTATAAATTTAAAGTTTTCAATTATGAACAAAAAGTTTCTAAGTGTGATCCTGTTCAGTGCCTTAATGGTTGGTACTGCAGGAACGTTTACGTCTTGTAAGGACTACGATGATGACATCAACAACTTGCAGGAACAAATCGACGGTCAAAATGGTCTGAGTGCCAAGATTACTGCTGTAGAGAGCTCAATCAGCAATTTGCAGTCTGCACAAAGTGGTTTGCAGAGTGAAATCGCTGCTGCAAAAGACGAGGCTTCAAAGTCTGCCCTTGCAGCACAAGAAGCTGCTATTGCTGCAGCAAAGGCTGAATTGGAAAAAGTCAAAGCCGAGTTGCAAGAGGCAGACAAAGCCGGTATAGCTGCAATAGAAGAAAAACTGGCTGAAATTTCAGGTAGAATCCAGACTTTGGAACAGTTCAAAACTACTACTGAAGCAACATTGGAAAAATTGGCAGCAGAGATGTAGCTTTGCAGAGCAGCATCACTTCCTGAAAGCTGATGTCGCTGCCAATGCAGAACAGATTGGTAAGAACAAAGCTGCCATTGAAGCACAAATTGCCGCTTTGGATGAATATAAAGGAACCAACGATGCTGCCATTGCTGCTTTAAAAGCTGATTTGGAAAAATTGCAAGCTGGCGAGCTGACAGAAGAAATGGCTGCAAAAATTGCAGCACAAGTAACAGAAGTTGTAGGCGCTAAATTAGACTTGATTTCTGCTGCATTCAGTAAAGCTGTTACTCATGTAGAATTGTTGAATTATTCATTCGGCAGCAAAACTGACAATATTATTGAAGGTGAGCCTTTATAATGGATTTGCGTACTGCTGAAGCTGTAGAGACCGTGTGTTTGGTAAAGGCAGCTCCGACGAAGTAGAGGCAAATTCTTATGAAATCATTAATCAAAAGGAGTTCAAAAAAGGTGAAAGAGCATTCATCAGCGACTCTGTATTGATTCGTGTGTCACCGGCTAATGCCACCTTGACCGAAGGACAGATTTCATTTGTCAATTTGCACTGGGCAATCTAGATGAACTGGTGACTGTTGAGAAAGTGGAGCAGTTCAAAGGCACAGTAACCCCAGAGGTGTATCTTCTAATGGTCTGTGGAAAGTCGTATTCAAGTTGAACAAGGACAACTATACAGAAGAGAATTTGCTGAAAGCTGCAAAGTTTGACTATAAGAGCGGCAACGCTGAAGACGAACCGGTGAAGAAACTGAAGGATATTCTCTACGCAGTAGCAGTAACAGACAAACCGGGCGACGTGGAACGTAGTGTGACAACCGGTTATAAATTGACACTGGTTCTGTATATACACCGCAGTATGAACTGGAATTCAAGGTCAACGACAAGAATGTGAATGATCTGCGTAACCGTTTCCAGTATGCTGAAGATGGAACTTTAACTGCTGATGCAAGCAAAAGCTGTTCTATGACTATAAATGGAATGTTGATAAAATGGAAACCATGAGGAAAACGGCTCTTATGTATCTATTGATGCTACTACTATACAGGGCACATGGAGAGACCAGGACCTTTGGTGGGGTGGCGATAACCGTGACAAAGAGAAGGTTCTAACAACTCTTTCTTCTACAAAAGTGGGTGAAAAGTTTGCCAATCTGAATGGTAGTGTATTGACTGCCAAGGTGGGTAATGTTACCCAAGATCCTATCGCTGCAGTTGGTCGTATGCCTTTGGTTCGCGTAGAACTCCAAAGAGCTTCTGACGGTGAAGTCGTAAACGTTGGTTGGATTAAAGTTCAAATCACAAGAGGTGAAGTTGCAGGTACTAACTACAATAAAGTTTGTGGTGATTTGAAGCTGCAATGCGCTCCTAAGACATACTTGACATTCGATGAAATGAATGTTAGCATCTACCAAAGTTGGGCTTGACCAAGGAAGACTTCCATACTATTTATGAACTGAAATCTAGTAGCACTAATGCTTCTGGTCAAAGATTGCAACTTTGAAGGCTGACGAATTCGGTGAAATCGTTGAATTGAACGATGCCGATCCTAATGTTGAAACAGTATGTTTGGCTTGGACTGTAACTGATACAGACCAATTGGATGCTGTCGCAAATAATAACGGTCAGTTAATCGCCACTGCTACTTATGTGCCTAAGAATGATAAGTCACGTGCAGACGTTACTGTCACATTCACTGCCACTGTCAAGACTCCGGTTGCAAGCTTCGATGACGGAAGCAAGAATGCTGATTACTGGTACAATTCTATGAGCAATGTGAGAATGAATGGAAACTCCGGGCAATGGTCACACTTGCGCATTCAAGGTTGATGTAGACAATGTATTCGAAGGTAATGCACCTTCATTCAAATTGGTTGGCGGTAACGAAACTGCAAGTGCAGACTTCCAATTAGACAAGATTACTTACCAATACATCTTCTCAGCTGAAAACGAAGGTGTTGAAGTATTGGGTAATGATGGTAAGACTTATACATTGACTGTTTCTAATGATGGTAAAGAGCTGTTTGCTGATGATGCTTCTGTAGCTAAGATTAAAGGTACTGAAGTTGAATATCAAGAAACTGATGAAGCTAAGGCTATACTGAATACTTATTCTCATAACGAAACTCCATTCTCAGCCAAGATGGATATGGTATTGACCAACCAATGCAATATGCGTTTACCGATGACTGACGGTAAGTTCAATGCAGACTTCTTACGTCCGATCAATGTACATGCAAATGAGGGACAGTTCTTTGTAGATGCTACAGATGACGGCTATACAGTAAATGTACTTGACCTTGTTTATCTGACAGATTGGAGACTACAAGTTCGCCAGGGGTACAAGCGCAAGCGGTATAGAATACGATGGTACTGGTTATTATGCTTATTATGATGTAGAATCAATTGTAGCAGATACTGATGGCATCACTACAAATATGAACAACAATGATATTGAAACCAAGTTACTGAAAGATGTAAATAATAATATCAAGATTACCCAAGCTAATTCTACTGTTATTGCTAACTATGGTACCTTGACTTATGTGAATATCGGCAACAATGTAAAAGCATTCAAGATAAAGAGTTCCTATTACTGTAAATTACA
>SCPN01000884.1_pt1 | contig 20868 bp, 39 predicted proteins | sample 6106831 | NCBI WGS metagenome assembly SCPN01 (sample SAMN10720447, study PRJNA508395) | human gut metagenome | isolation source: Participant 1, 0 month
TACCTGACCATGCTGGGGCTGCGCAAGGGGAACGAGTACACCTATGCGGCCTGCACCAAGCAGCAGGCAGAGGAGCTCATCCGCGGCCTGCGTGAAGTTTATGTGGTCATCGGCTGCTCCAGCTATATCGCCAATGACATACCTCTCCGCCGTGGCGCTCATGGAGGCCGACAGCGTCCTCCGGCTGGCCAACTTTGCGACCTGAAATCCATCGGCTACCTGTCCAGCCAGCTCCCGCTCCTTCGGGAACTGCACTGGGATGAGGACAAGCAGTATAAGGCGGCGCCAATATCACGCCCCCGGCGGCGGACCGCATCGGTCAGGTACTTGGGAGCGTCAGCACCAGCTTCCCGCACTCAGGGTTGGAGGAGCAGAGTATCTGGAGACGCTCCTGAATGATCTCCGGCGAAAGACGCCAAAGGCGTTCCGTAAGGAATCGAAGGATTTGCAGGAGGTGTTCTAAAGGATGGGAACAAAGAATCTCTCGTCCCTCTCGAGTATCGGGTTCCCCAAGGGGGACTGAATTCCGCTGGAGGCGCACCGCGAACAAAGTGAGCCAGCATTTTCCGCAGAAAATTCGTGCGCCGTGGAAGGAGTGTTCTGATGCTTGGCGACAGAAGAAGCAATTCGTTGTTCGCTGCGACCCCGTCCGCCGCCCCGGCGGAGGCCAGGCAGGAGCAGGCCGGGGTGCATGACATCTCCTTCGAGGAAAATACCGGAAGGGCTATTTTTGCAGAAACAAGGTTGCGCCAAAGCGAGTGACGTCTTCTTCGCTCCCCAGAACAAAGGGAATGCCTTTGCGGAGGTTCTCAATGGAGGTGCAGTCCTACCTCTCCGGCACCTATGCCACCCTGATCACGGAGGGCGGCGACGAGGCCAAGGAGCAGATGAAGCGCCGGATCGCCCGCTATTTGCAGGATAACCGCATGGCCGTGGACGGCATGACCCAGAGCGAACTGGTGGATGCCCTTTATACGGAGATGGCCGAGTATGGGTTCCTAACCAAGTACATCTTCGCAGACGGCATCGAGGAGATCGACATCAATTCCTGGCGCGACATTGAGATCCAGTATTCCGACGGTACCGCACCGTCAAGCTGGAGAACACTTCGACTCCCCGGACCACGCAGCCAATGTCATCCGCCGTATGCTCCAGAACTCCGGCAAGGTGCTGGACAACGCCAGTCCCATCATTACCTCCCGTCTGGCCAAGAACATCCGTGTCTCGGTCATCAAGACCCCGGTGCTGGACGAGGATACCGCCGGCGTCGCGGCCTCCATCCAATCGTCAACCCAGAATCTGACCAAGGAGGGACTTTGTGGGCAGCGGCCGCTCACGGAGGAAATGCTGGATTTCCTGTCCGCCTGCCTGCGCTACGGCGTCTCCATCTGTGGCAGGCGCCACCAGCTCCGGCAAGACCACGGTGGCGGGCTGGCTCCATGTCCACCATCCCTGACCGCAAGCGGATCTTCACCATCGAGGACGGCTCCGTGAGCTTCAGCTCATCCGGGAACAGAACGGCAGGGTGGTCAACTCCGTCGTCCCCCAGACCCGCGACAGCGAGAACGAGCGGGAGCGCATCGACCAGATCGCACTGCTGGACATCGCCCTTCGCTTCAATCCCGACATTATTGCCGTGGGCGAGATGCGCGGCCCGGAGGCCAATGCCGCCCAGGAGGCCGCCCGCGTGGGCGTGGCTGTTCTCACCACCATCATCCACTCCAGCTCCAGCGAGGGCACCTATCGCCGCATGGTATCCCTGTGCAAACGGGCCGTGGACACTGACGATACACTCATGGGCTATGTCACTGAGGCATATCCCATTGTGGTCTACTGCCGCCAGCTGGAGAACAAGGAGCGCCGCATCACAACATCTCCGAGTGCGAGATCCTGCCGGATGGGAACCGACGGCTTCCGCAAGCTCTATAGGTACAACATCACCGAAAACCGTCTGGAGGGCGACCGGTTCATCATTGAGGGACACCACCAGAAGTGCGAGGAGATGTCCGAGAGCCTGCAGCGCCGCTTTATCGAGAACGGTATGCCCCGCAGTGAGCTGGAGCAGTTCATCCAGAGAAAGGAGGAAACTGCATGACAATGATCCAACTGATCGCCTGCATCGGCATGATCGCCGGGCTTTTTATGGTGCTGGGGATCTCCCCCGCAGAAATGAGCGACAGCATCTTCTCCCGGCTGACTGCCGCCCCCGGCAGCATCCGGGCGGATATCAACGAGACGACAGCGAAAAAAGGCCGGCTTCTTCCGCCGGGAGATCACGGAAGCTCCAGGCGGTGCTGACCGCGCATCCGGGCGTGAGGGGAGTTTCCCATGGTGTGCATGGCCTCCTGGTGCTGTTTGCCCTGGGCGCCTGCATCGCCATTCTTGCCGGAAATGCCTTCCTTGTCCCTGTGCTGGCCGTCGGTTTATGCTGGCGCCGTTCTGGTATGTCAAGCTGACAGCCGGCAGCTTCAAAAGGATGTGGCCGCAGAGCTGGAAACGGCGCTGTCGGTCATCACCACCGCCTATCTGCGCACGGAAAACTTCCAGCAGGCGGTGGAGGAAAATGTCCGATACCTGCACCACCCGGTGCAGGAGGTGTTACAGCGGTTTCTGACCCGCATCAAGCATATTGACCGGACATGGACGCCGCACTTCACGACCTGAAATACGCCATCGACAATGAGGTGTGGCAGGAGTGGTGCGAAGCGGTGATGGCATGCCAGACAGACCGCAGCCTGAAAAGCACCCTGACTCCCATCGTTAGCAAGCTGTCGGATATGCGAGTGGTCAACGGGGAGCTGGAAAATCTGGTCTTCGGCCCCCGCAAAGGAGTTCGTCACCATGGCGATCCTGGTGCTGATCAATATCCCGCTGGTGCGGTTCATCAACACCGATTGGTACCACACCCTGGTGGACACCATCCCCGGCCAGATGGTCATCGCCGTCTGCATCGCAGCCGTATTCGTGTCCTTTGCCTTTGTGGTGAAACTGACACAGCCTATTGAGTATCGGAGGTGAGGGAAATGGGCGTACTTTTATTCCTGTTCGGGACCGCGCTGGCCGCCGGACTGTATTTCGTCCTCGCCGACCTTCTGAAGATTCCCAGACTGGCCACGGAACGGGCACTCATCTCTGGACGGCGGGAGCGGAGCCTGGTCAAAGCTCTGGAGGCGCTGATCCTCGGCGCTGGGCGCTGAAGCTGGCGCCGCTGATCCGAATGGACGAATAAAATACCGCCGGCTGGAGAGCAAGCTCACGGCGGCAGGGTTGGATATGACGCCCCAGGTCTACACGGCTTATTCGATCCTGAAGCCCTGCCTCATCCTGCTCGGCATCATCCGTGCCTGCTGATCGCCCATCCTGAGCCCCCTCATCGTGGTGCTGGCCGTGCTGACCTGGTTCAAGGAGAGCCGTCGGGCTGACGAGCTGGTCAAGGCCAGAATGGAGCTGATCGAGGGCGAGCTGCCCCGGTTCGTCGCCACCATCCATCAGGAGCTGGCTGCCAGCCGGGATGTCCTGCGGATTCTGGAAAACTACAAGAACACGCCGGACCGGACTTTGGTCGGGAGCTGGATGTGCTGACGGATATGCGGTCCTCCCTATGAGGCAGCGCTCATCCGATTTGAAGCCAGAATGGGCTCTGCCATCATTTCGGACATCGTCCGCGGCCTCATCGGCATTCTGCGTGGCGACGATGGCAGGATGTATTTTCAGATGCTCTCCCACGATCTGAAAGCGCAGGAACTGCAGCGGCTCAAAGCCAAGGCCGCAATCCCCCAAAATCCGGTATTCAGCTTTATCATGCTCGTGTGCTTCATGATGACCTACCATCGTCATCATCGTGTACCAGATCGTCAACTCCTTGGGAGCCTGTTCTAAAGGAGGTCGCCATGAGAATTACTGAAACGGCGCTCCGGCGAAGGCTATATCGATGTATGTGTCCTGGTGGTGTGCGCCATGCTGGTGCTCGCGCTGGTGGTTCGTGTGCTCCCGGTCTACATCACCAAACAGCAGGCTGGACACCCTATGCGGTGGAGCTGGTGCGCAGAGGCAGGAGATCGCCGGCCGGGTTGGCACGGGACCACCCGCCGGGCGGCGGCGCTTACCGACAGCACCGGGCTTGACCCGACATTCGGTGGTCCACCACCGGACGCATCCAGCTCAATGACGAGGGTCACCGTGACGCTGCTGACGCTGGAAACGGATATCGGCCTGTTCGGAGTTTGGCTCGTTCCCGATCCACGCTGACGGCTTCCGCCACAGAGCAAGTCGGAGGTGTATTGGAAGTGAAACCGATTTTTCGCCGTCGCTCCGGCGAGGGCACCATGATCCCTTGCCATTGTGCTGGTATTGCTGATGCTGTTCTGCGCCATTGCCGAATTCAGCCGGCTGTGGATCATTGCCCAAGGCGTAAAGGAGGCCGCGCAGCAGGCGGTCATTTCCACCGTCAATGACCAAACTACGACGATGTGTACCACGCCGTCCGTGGGGATACGCCGCGGGCTGGTAATCCGGACGGGTACAGGCCGCTGGGATGAGAGCATCGATACCGGCGATGTGTACGGCCAGCTCTCTGAAACCGGCCTGGAAAATACAGCGGGCGGGTATCAGAAAATTTCGGACGGTGAGGTGGAATATACCATCTCCGACCTGTCCGTGGTTCTGGAAAATAACAGCCTCGGTTCCGGCCAGAGCGGGGATATACCGCGCTGGTGGAGATCCATCTGGAGGTGCCTGTCCGGTTTCTGGGAATCTTTTGCCCGCCGCCAGCATGACTTTGCACACAGAGGCCAAATATGTGCCTCTCTTCTGATCCATCCGGTCTTTTCAATAGACTTCCACAGGAAAATGTGGTATTGTCCCATTAACAAGAAATACACCAAGGAGGCATACACACCATGACAGACAAGACAAAGAGGATCATCCTCATCGCCGTCTGCTGCCTGCTCTGCATTGCGGCAGCCGTTGGGATCGCCGTCCGGTTCGGCGGTAATGCCAATATTTCTTCCGGTGTGGTTTCCAGATGATCCCAGAGCGGTGATCCCAATGTGGATATCGACAATAACAGCCAGACTGATCTGGATGTCCAGATGGAAACGCCGGACGCATCCGAAACCGATCCCGCCCAGGGTGCAGACTCCAGCCGCCTGGAGCAGACCATCCAGGCAGATCCTGTAAAGCCTGAATCCCCCGAAAAACCGGAAGCACCCTCCGGCACCACCACGCTGCCGGATGACCACGACGGAACGGATGTGCCGGAGGAGGAGCGCAAGACCGAGGATGAGGCGCCGCCCACCTATGAGGAAACTCCCACAGTGACTCCACCAAACGGAGCCTGCCGCGGGAAGCACCAACAGCTCCGGTCAGGTCTATGTACCCGGCTTCGGCTATGTGGAAAACAGCGGTGAGAACCAGGGCGGCACTCTGGATGATATGTATGAAAACGGGAATAAGATTGGGATTATGGGTGGCGAGTAACCACATCCCCATGGCGCAGTCGGAAGCGGCTGCGCCCTTTTTTTGCCGAAAGGAGTCCTGCATGAGAAAAATTCTCGCACTCTTTTTATCCCTCGCTCTCCTTCTGGGAACGGCTATGCCTGCGTTTGCCGCCACCGGCGAGGGAAATATCGATGGCGGTGGCGGCAACATGGCAGCGGCAATTCTTCAAGCTATTGGAATCCGGCATGGACGGTGTAGAGTTACAGTGATAAACGCTGAAGCCGAAGCCATTTGTGACAACGCCGGTTGATCTCACCAACAAAACGCCCTCTACAGGTATCATCCACTTCGGGAAGGTCTGCAAACTCACATATAACGGTGGTGCGTCACTATCGCCGGTTGTGGGCGGTTATTCCTATCGAAATCCCTCCCAGAGTTTACCCAGAATCATTTCCTCGGGGTCATCTTCGGCCAGCATTGAGGCCATCCGAAGCTACTTCACCGGATGAACAGGTCATTCGTTCTCTGGCAGGTTATGTCGGCATGGACTTCGATACATTGGTCAATGGCGACTACAAGATCATCATCGAGCCGATTGCGTATCTGAATTATGACGGACAGCAGTTTGCAATGACCGCCACCGAAGCTGCTTTGTATGACCAGGTGGTCAGTGGTGACCTGCGCTATTGGATGGGTTCGCTGACCCATCAGAATCTCCCGCTCGCTATCTTCCTGGAGGAAGCTGACCTCGGGTATCCCGCGTGGTCAGGCAGCACTACCAGCAAGGTCAGTAACGAGCAGATCATCTCCTCGCTGGGGATCGGCATCGTCCGCTTCAACGATGAGGTGGAGGAACCGGAGGTGGATGAGTTTGACTACGAATACCGGGTGGACACCGATGTCATTACCTCGGTGGGCATCCGGCGGACAGTCAGACCCGGACAACCCGGTCACCGTGCAGTTTGTGATCGAAGGCAGCACCTATACCATCAGCAATGTGTACTATCCGGACGGCGACAGCCAGCTGGTCTGGGTGAAGTGGCATAGATGAACCCTGTGTTTGCACCATTCAGGTCAGGGTGCTGGGCGGAGGCACGGCGCAAAGCACCATCACCGCCAACATTGTGGATCTGGACGGCAACGACCCGCCCAATCCCGTGGCCGATGACCGAAACGACACCTTCACCCTCGTGGATATCCCAGAGAAAGAAGAAGTGTCCTCCGCCTCCTGGGGCATCTGGTCTCCCTGGTGGCAGGAGAATTGGGTGTGGGTTGAAAACTGGGAGAAGTGCTGGCACACGGATCGGTGGACGGACAGCGAGGGCAAATCCCACACGGACCGTTGGTACCACTGGGTGGACAACGGCTGGTGGGAGGATCAGGGCTGGTGGGAATTTGATTATAACGCCTACACAGCCAGCCTGACGGCAACCATGGTCATCACGCCGGACAGCCTGTCGCCCACGGTATCTTCCTCTACGCTCAAGAGCGGATACGGCATCCAGCAGAGCGTTACGGCCAGCGTCAGCACCACACAGAGCGCCGCAGTTACTGCGGCTCAGAATGCGGTGACCTATTTCCCGGAGTTCAACTACGAGGGCTTTTGGAGGCTCCTGAACCGAAGCATCAGCGGCAAACGCTCCACCTTCACTTTCAAGGACAATCCATACAGCACCTATAATCGTCCGACCCATTTCACACCGATATGGTATCCCGATGGGAGCTATACACCGTACACCTGGCTGCTGGACTGCTGGACACCGGCGGGAATGCTGTCGCTAAACCTCACGGACTCCGTCCGGATTTCCGGAGATCTTTGGGAGGACTGGCATATCGCCCCCACAAATTAACAACATACAACGGAGGGAATTTATGCGTAAATTCAACTATAAGCGCCTGATCGTGATGCTGGTCGTGGTCTTGGCAATGACCTGCCTGATGGCGACCACAGCTTTTGCCGCAGGCACCGGGGATGTGGCTGGCGCCGTCGAGAGCACCTGGTCCACTGCATCCACCAGATCAAGTCGGTGGTCGACAATGTGGTGTTTCCCGCCATCGACCTGATTCTGGCCGTATTCTTCTTCGCCAAGCTGGGCACCGCCTACTTCGAGTACAGAAAATCCGGCCAATTCGAGTGGGCGGCTCCCGCCATCCTGTTTGCCTGCCTCGTGTTTACCCTCACTGCACCCATGTATCTCTGGAGCATTATTGGCATCTAAGGAGGGTATATGAACTTTTTCGAGCAAGAGCTTCACAAGATCGTTGCCCCAAAGTATCGGACGCCACCTATGTAGGACGAGGCCTGCTATGTGCGTCTCGATTAGTTGAATCGGGCAAAGATCCAGTTCGTCACGGGGATCGTCGCAAATCAATACCATGCCCTTCGCGTTTCCATTCTGAATCGGAACGAAGGCCAGGTGGATGTGCTGCTTCTGAATCTTTCCGAAATCCTCGGGAAAAGCAAACCGGCAACCCGAACTTCCGAAATGGGATCAATCCCTACATCTGGGATGACTACGGGAAAGCGGATTGGTATGTCTACCATCCAAACAGCCAGGACTACCAGCAGCTCACGGATGCGGTGTCGGATTATTTGGAGGTGTTTCAGGAGCAAGCCCAAACCGCTGACCCCCAGTGGCAGCAGACCATGTAAAGAACTGACCCAGGGGCCGTACCAGCTGTACGGCCCCTGGCCTTTTATCCCAAGCAGTTGGTGCGGCCTCACACCGAAAAGAGGTGAACGAACCATTGTTTATTTGGGATTTTGTTGCCGACACCATCCTCGGTCAGATCGTGGATTGGATCTACGGTCAGGTCATGGGCTTTCTCGGAAACTTTTTCGCCGAGATGGGCAACATGGGCGTCGAGCTGTTCGAACTGAGCTGGGTGCAGAGCATTGTACTGTTTTTCTCTTATCTGGCCTGGGCGCTCTATGTGACCGGTCTTGTGGTGGCCTGTTTTGAGTGCGGCATCGAGTATTCCTCCGGCAGAGGGAACCTCAAAGAAACTGCTCTGTGTGCCATCAAGGGCTTTATGGCGGTGAGCCTGTTTACGGTTGTGCCGATTCGGCTCTATGAGCTTTCCGTTACATTGCAGGCAAGCCTCACCGCGGGGATCACAGGGTATGGCACCTCCATCGGCGAGGCGGCAACCGAGATTGTGGATTCACTCAGCGGCATTGATTCGCTGACTCGAATGACCACCGGCTCATACTTCGGCTTTGCTTCCATCACCAGCCCAATCATGCTTTTATTCTGCATCATTCTGATGGCCTACGCCGTGATAAAGGTCTTCTTCGCAAACCTAAAGCGCGGCGGCATTCTGCTCATTCAAATTGCAGTGGGCAGTCTCTATATGTTCAGCGTCCCACGCGGTTATACGGATGGTTTCATCCAATGGTGCAAGCAGATCATCGGATTGTGCTTGACCGCTTTCCTGCAATCCACCATTCTCATCGCCGGACTCATGGTATTCCAAGGACCATGCCCTCCTTGGCCTCGGCCTGATGCTGTCCGCTGGCGAGATCCCCCGCATCGCCGGAGCCTTTGGCCTGGATACCACCACAAGAGCCAATATCATGTCTGCGGTCTATACCGCCCAAGCCGCAGTCAGCACCACAAGGACTATCGTTCAGGCGGTAGCCAAATGAAACTCTGACGATGGGCAGCCTGTTTGATGGGATAGGGGGATTCCCACTGGCCTCCATTCACAACGGCATTGTCCCTGTATGGGCAAGCGAGATCGAAGCCTTTCCCATTGAGGTGACAAAGATTCGTTTCCGACATGGCGCATGTGGGCGACATTACAAAGCTTGACGGACAAAGCTGCCGCCGGTGGACATCATCTGCGGCGGCTCACCCTGTCAGGACTTATCTGTGGCCGGAAACCGTGCCGGCCTCTCCGGTGAACGCTCCGGCCTTTTTATGGAACAGGTGCGAATCGTAAAGGAGATGAGAGATGCGGATAGACAACGAGGCCGAGCAGCTCTCGATATACGACCTCGATTTATCGTGTGGGAAAATGTGCCCGGAGCCTTCTCCAGCGGAACACCAAAAGGAGAGGATTTCCGGATCGTCCTCGAGGAGATCGTCCGAATTAAAGTCAGTGGTGTTTCAATCCCTCGACCTGACACCGGGCGCTGGGAACCTGCTGGGCGAATTCTATTGGGAGCTGATTTCTCCCTGGCGTGGAGATGCCTTGACGCTCAATACTGGGGTGTCCCCCAGAGAAGAAAAAGAATCTTCCTTGTCGCAGATTTTGCAGGACGATCCGCCAGACAAATACTATTTGACCAGGAAAGCCTGCCTGGGCATCCTGCGCAGAGCCTTGAACGCGGGAAAGAGCTGCCCAGCTCAATCAGGCGCTTCAAATTCAGTCAGGAGTCGCTCCACCAGCCGATACGGTTCACAATCAGCAACCGCCTCACGCCAGCCAGCAGGACGGCTGCATCGAGGGCTTCGATGGCTATAACGGTGATCTGACCGGTGCGGTAGCGGCCACCCTGGGCGTGAACTGCGGGATGTCCACTGGCCGCAACGGCCTTGTCCAGCCGATTGCCTTTGCCGCAAACCAGCGGGATGAGGTCAGAGATCTGCACTATGTGGCCGGAGCGTTGGGCGCCCAGCCGGGAATGAAGCAGCAGACTTTCATCGCGGAGGGTGTCGTGGCCAAAGGCAACGGCGATTGTTTTCTGACGCCGGAACGGCACACATCTCTGAGTGCAGGCGGCGGTCAGGCAGGTCAGGGTATCCCTGTGTCCTGACTGCTGGCTTCTCTGCGGGGCAGGAGCCTCTGCCGGAAGCATCGGCTACGGCGAGGAGCTTGCCCCCACCTTGAAGGCAGCGCCAGCGGAAACTGTATGCCATCCATCTTATGCCTGAACGACCAAGGCGGCAGCGTGATGGAGTGCAGCCTGGACATCACAGGGACGCTTGGCCCAGGAACATGGGCATCAGCCCTTGGTCTACGGAACCACGGCATTGATTCCCGCTACACCGGCCCCATAAAGTGGCCTACCATGTCCACGCGCGGTATGGTACAGGCGGAAACAATGTCCCTTGTGGAGCAGGAACAGGTATTCTGCATCACCGGCAATTGCTATTGACCGGCAGCCTCAAAACGGCGGCAATGGGATCGGATACCAAGCAGACCTCGCCTATACGCTGACTGCCACCGATCACCATGCCGTGTTCAGCAGACAGCGAGTCGACATTTTCAAAGATGGAGGTAACAAGCACTCAAAGCGCACGCCAGCACAAGGATGCCACAGATCTGGTGCTGCAGGGTACATCAGCCAAGGCTCATCCGCAGGCTGACGCCTCTGGAATGTGAAAGGCTCAAGGTTTCCGGACGGTTGGACTGACATTCCCAACGCCTCTGACTCTTCCCGGTATAAGGCACTGGGCAACAGCGTGGCCATTCCGTGCGTGGACTATGTCCTTTTTGGCATTGCTCTGGTGCTTCTCGCCGGCTGAGCCGGGCTTGTTGCTTATGCTTCGTTTGCAGCTTGCTTCTTCGTTGGGTTCTGTGAATAGCTATTTACCGCCGGGCGCAGTATGCTTTGCTTACAAAATCAGAGAAAGGAGTAACCATGGAAGCAAAGAAGAATCTCTGCGGAATGATCCCGGAAGAACTGCACGCCAGAGCTGTAGCAGAAAAGGAACAGCTTGGCCTCAAGACTCTGGGCGAGTATGTGGAGCTGATACTCAAAGAACACTTCGAAGGAGGAGGAATCACTATGGCAGAAACCAAGACTCTCGCATTCAAGATCACCGAGGAGCTGGATCAGCGTCTGAAGGACTTCATTGCCGCAGAAAAGCGCGGCAGAAAAATCACGCAGAAAGAATTCGTCATCGGTCTTATTGAACAGGCGCTTGCTGAGTACGAGGCGCAGAATCAGCCCGCCGAGATGACCGAAGAATAAAAATGCCGCACCGGCCGCTGGGGAGCATATCCCCGGCGGCTTGTTTTGAGGTGAACCACCCTGTATATCTACCCCGACAATCTGACTGCCAAGGCCATGCTGTGGCTTTGAACTCAGGGATGGGGCGTCATTGGCGTAGGGCTTCTGGTCTCTATCCTGGCGCTGACTCAGACCGGAATTTTTATCCCCGCTGGTATTCACGGCGGTCTATGCCTTCCTCAGCATCCGCTTTGACGGAACCAGCATTCTGGATTTCATTCGCTATGCGATTGCCTTCCTGATCACCAAACAGCAATTCTATGAATGGAGAATGTGATATGTTCCATGCCGACACGACCTTTGAAAACGAGGGAGATCATCGGCCTGCCGGAAGTTGAGGAGCGAGATCTGTCCGCCTCCCTGACGCTCCGGTGGAGTCGGAAGCGCAAGCGGTGGAGTGCCGCAACGCCTTCTTCTGGCAGGATGCCAAGAATAAGTGGAGCTGCCGCAGCCAGGACGGCAGATATTACTATGGCTTCCGCAGCCTGCGTGCCCTGCTGAAAAGCTATGTGGGCGGCCTTCTGTGTGAGAAGTCCCTCTGCTACAGCGCCAAGAACGCCAGAGCAAAATATTGGTTCAGCCAGAATCCCAGGCAGGTGACCTGCTGTGTCACCATGCGCTGTACCGGCTTTTTCCCGCTTCCCCAAGGAGGAATGAAGCTATGAACAGAAAGAAAAAAGAGAATGCCGCCCAATCCACCCGGCAGCTCATGGGGATCGACGGCATCAAGGACTATTGCATCGCCACCCGCATGGGCGACCTGGTCTTTTTCATCATCAAGCCCACCAACATCAGCGTCCTGTCCGATTCCAGCATCAGCGCCAGGATCTACGCCCTGCTGAATGTGGTCAAGGGGCAGGCGGAAATTGAGATGCTGGCCCTCAACTCCAAGGAGTCCTTCGAGCGAAACAAAAACTTCTATCAGGAGCGCATGGGCAACGAGGAGCTTCCTGCCATCCGGCGGCTTCTGGAGCAGGACAGCAAGCATTTGGATCGCATCCAGGTGCTGATGGCCTCCAGCCGGGAATTTTATATCATCATCCGGCTGCGAAGTGAAAAGGAAACGGATGTGTTCCCGTATCTCAGCCGCATCGAGCAGAGCATCAACGACAATGGGTTTACCACCCGCCGCGCCACCGAGCAGGATCTCAAGCGGATGCTGGGCGTTTATTTCGAGCAGAATGTGACTACCGAGAAGTTCGAGGGACTACGACGGCGACCGCTGGGTCATCGTGGGCGAGTAAATCAATTCATCACAGGCCGTGGAGGTGTTCCACTCCATGGCCGGGATGCCCTCGGAGAATAGGAGGCATCCATTTTGCAAAGAAGCGAAAAGACCTGTTCCGCAAGGCCGCGAGGAGGCGTCCATCAAGTCCTTTTGGATATGATCGCCCCTCTGTGGTCAGCTTCATGCCGGATCATTTTATCTTCGGCAACACCTACAGCTGCGTTTGGGCACTCCGCGAATACCCGACCAGCACGGATGAGCAGGCTATTCTCCGCCATCTGGGAGAAAAGGACGGCGGATCACCCCGGCGGATCTACCCGGCTGGCTGAGGCATCATTCAGAACGCCGCCAACAAGAACCGCCTGAACAGCTCCAACACCAACGACCTGCAGCAGACGGTCACCGCTGAGAAGCAACCTGCAGGATGTGGCGACTCTGGTGGCCACCATGCACCGCAACCGTGAGCCTCTGCTCCACTGCGCCGTGTACATCGAGCTGACCGCATCCGACTACAACAGCCTCAAGCTGCTCCAGACCGATGTGCTGACGGGCTGGTGCGGAGCAAGCTGAATGTGGATAAGCTCCTGCTCCGTCAGCAGCAGGGCTTCCGCTGCGTCAATCCCTGCGGCCACAACACATTCGGCGTCCAGTTTGAACGAGTGCTGCCCGCCTCCAGCGTGGCGAATCTCTATCCCTTCAACTACTCCGGCAAGCTGGACTCCAAGGGCTTCTACATCGGCAAAGACAAATACGGCAGCAACATTCTGGTGGACTTCGACCAGCGGGACGAGGACAAGACCTCTGCCAACATCCTGATCCTGGGCAACTCCGGCCAGGGCAAGTCCTACCTGATGAAGCTGCTGATCCTGAATCTGCTGGAGTCCGGCAAGTCCGTCATCAGCCTGGACGCCGAACATGAACAGCAGGAGATGTGCGAGGCGGTGGGCGGCTGCTTTGCAGACCTGATGGCCGGGCAGTACATCATCAATGTGCTGGAACCCAAGTGCTGGGATGACGGCGGCGACCCCAATGCCACCGACGCGCCGGAGGCCGCAAAAAGCACCCTGTTGGCCCAGCACATCTCCTTCCTCAAGGATTTTCCGGGCCTACAAGGATTTCAGCGACGCACACATCGATACCATCGAGATCATCGCTGTCAAGCTGTAATCGGAAATTCGGCATCAACGAGCAGACCAACTTCAGCCGGATGCGCCCGGAGGACTATCCCATCCTGTCCGACCTCTACGATCTCATTGAGGAGGAATTCAAGACCTACGACGCCGACCGTCACCAGCTCTACACCCAAAAGCTCCTGCAAGAGGTGCTGCTGGGCTGCACTCCATGTGCAAGGGCGCTGACGCCCAGTTCTTCAACGGGCATACCAACATTACCTCCAGCCGTTTTCTGGTGTTCGGCGTCAAGGGAATGCTCAGCGCCGCCAAAATGTCCGCAACGCCATGCTTTTCAATGTGCTGTCCTTCATGTCCGATAAGCTCCTGACCGTGGAATACCGTGGCAGCTCTGGATGAGCTGTATATCTGGCTGTCCAACCCCACCGCCATCGAGGTACATCCGAAATTGTCTGAAGCGTGTGCGAAAGAAGGAATCGGCGATGCTGCTGGCCAGTCAGAATCTGGAGGACTTCGATCAGGAGGGCGTCCGTGAGATGACCAACCCCCTGTTCAGCATCCCGCCTCACCAGTTTCTGTTCAATGCCGGCTCCATCGACAAGCGGTCCTACATGGATATGCTCCAGCTGGAGGAGTCGGAATACAATCTCATCAAGTTCCCCCAGCGCGGCGTCTGCCTGTACAAGTGCGGCAATGAACGATATCTGCTGGAGGTTCACGCCCCGGCCTACAAGGAGAAACTCTTCGGAACGGCAGGTGGTCGCTGATGGCTGTTTCCGCTGCCGCAGTGGCCAAGGCCGCTGCCATGCTGCTTACCAACGAAAAGACCCGGAAAGGTTTGGGCTGGATTCTGGTGGCAATCTTTCACCCGTCATTCTTTTGATCGCCCTGCTCTGCTCCCTTGGCTCAGGCGGGGCGGAGCATAACAACTATTCGGTGGAGGCATGCTTCTACGGAGCGGAATTCTCCGCAGAAGTTCCGGCGGAGTTCCGATATCACATCGAGGAGATGCGCTCGGCCTTTTCTCTTCTGGATTCGGCGGTGTCCTCTGCCAACGGGCAGATGGACAGCGGCAACAGCCTTGACCCGATCAGAGTCAAGGCTGTTTTTCTCTGCTTTGGGACGACGCCCCGTCCACACGGGCGGCGAACAGCTTCGTTGGGTGCTTCTACACCACCGAAACCCGGACACGAACCGTAGAAGTGACACTGGAGGACGGGACTACAAGTACAGAGGAAGAAGAATACACCGTCGCGGTGCCGGTCTCTCTGTCCCAGGCCTACGCCAATCTGGAAGCCCATCTGGGCAGAGAGATCACGGAAGATGACAAGAGCAACATCGATCACATCTATACCATGATAGCCGGTACCGTGGAGGCGGCAGCTACAGCGGCGAGTATCTCAGAGGGGATGGGAGCAGCATAGAGCTGGACATCTCCGCCTTCACCGATCCAACCACCAAGAACGCCGCAGACCTCGTGAACTACGCCATCCACGCCTGGGAGTCCGGCTGGGGCTATGTCTGGGGAACATACGGCAGTGTCCTCACCGATTCGCTCTTCGCCTACAAGCTGGAGCAGTACCCTGACGGTGTCGGCAGCTATGCGGACTTCATCCGTGCCAACTGGCTGGGCGGCCGGACAACAGACTGCGTGGGCCTGATCAAAGGGTACGGCTGGCTCAATCCCGACACCATGACCATCGAGTATGGGACCAACGGGATGCCGGATCTTGGCGCCAACCAGATGTACTATAACGCCTCGGTGTCCGGACCCATTGACACCATGCCGGATACCCCCGGCATCGCTGTCTGGCATGACGGCCATATCGGTGTGTACATCGGTGACGGTTATGTGATTGAAGCTATGAATACCAAAAAAGGTGTGGTGAAAACACAGCTGGAGGGTCGGGCTGGACACACTGGCTGCAGATCGAGTATATCAACTACGACTGAGAAAGGAAGTGCCAATGAAGCAAGTGAACCTGACCATCACCTTCGATGAGGAGAAGCTCTCTGCGCTCAAACGCTATATGGGTAAAAGGAGCTTGACCTGGACCGTGAGATGACGGATGCGCTGGTAAAGCTCTATGAAAAATATGTGCCTGCGCCCCTGTGCGGGAGTATATCGATGAGAGCGATGTAAGCGCCGCAGCTCCGAGTAAGCCCCGGCGCGGCCCGAGAGCCGCCGCGCCGAAGCCTGACCAGGAACCGGAGGTGATCCAGTGAACAAATGAGATCGCCATGGATTACAAGAAGGAGCTGAAGAAGCGGATCAGCGCCGACTATGAGCGCCGGGTCAAGCAGTGGATGGCGGCCGATCCCTCTCAGCTGATCGATGCCGCTGAGGAGATCACCGCCGCACGGTTGATCCGTGACAATATCGAGGACGCCATCAATGAGGAGGACGCCAGATTTCTGCTGAGGATGGACGAGCCACTGGATGAACTGGCAGACCGCTGGATCGCGGAGAATGGTCTGGATGCCTCCCATGGTGAGGAGCTGCTTCACTGTGTCTGGACGCTTCGGGAGGATCTGACTGATGACACAGGCCCTCGCACGGTTCGCTTCCTGGCCGCCCATGTTGGCGGCGTCTTTTCCCTGATGACCCCGTGCGGCTTTGTGCCTCTGACCGCGGCTCAGGCGGAAGGACTGATGAGCGGCCAAAGTACCGCGGCGCATCCCGGCGTGCCCGGCATTACGATGTCGCTCTCTGCCGACGATCTTCTCAGCCAGACGGTCCACAGCGCCAACTACGCAACGGCGTGTGGCACCTCCTGACCGAGTACCCTGAGATGAAGCAGTGCGGGCCGGAAATGGGAGGGATGCAATGAGGGGCCGTGAGATTACACTCTGGCTCGACGAGCGGTGGTACGACGCTCTGAGCAAACACCTGAAGGGGGAAACGCTGGAGGAGCATCTGGAGAATGTCCTTGATGAAATGTGCAACCAGCTTCCTCAGCGGGAGTACGAGCGCATCAGCCACGAGCTCTGGGCGGAGCAGCAGGCGGAGAAGGAGGCTCGGGAGGCCGCACGGCGCTTCGCCGTCTTTCATGTCACGGAGAACGGCAGCTCCGATTATATTCTGGCCGAGGAAAATCTTGAGTTGCTCCAGGCCGCCCGCCGTCTGCGCAGCTACATCCGCAAGCCGCCCGACGAGGCGCCCCACCGCTTTGTCGAAACGCTGATGCACACCCAGCGGATCTCTCAGGAGGAGTTCAACTCCTATGTGTCGGAGCGGCTGGACAACACCGGCCGGGTGGTGGGTGCCTACGACATCGACCTCGACAGCGGAGATATGGAAGCCGTCAGCATCATGGATGGCTGGAAGCGGTTCAGAATCCGGATGTGAGCACCGCCGCCTACTTCGCCATGAAGAAGGCAACGCTGCGCCGGATGAGAGGTGGCGGATCTTCCTGGACCGTCTGGAGGAGAGAACACTCAACCAGGAGCCGGAACCGGCATACCTCACTGGCAGCCGGCGGCTCTGTGCCGAGGACATCTCCTTCGCCGAGGACATTATTCAGAACGACAACCTGCTGGAGTTCTACATGGAAGTATCGTTCAATGCGGATGAAGTGTTCGGAACTGATGTCTGCACCTCCGAGAATGACGACTGGCTGAACATCTATGCCAACTACGATCTGGAGGCCCGTCGCGTCTGTGACACGCTGGAGATGTATCTGCAACGGGGTAACGGCGACGAGGAGGCGTTCAAGTATCGCCTCAGCGACGAGGAGCAGGCCTCTGCTCCTCCCAAGATGAACGCCTACTGTCAGAGCACTGGGACCAGACACTGGAGGAATGCAGTGCAGACTATCTGGCGGAGCAGAATCAGGAGCTCCCGGAGATGCAGATGTAGCGCCGTGTTGCCCCTGTGAGCCGCTGTGTGCGGCTTTCAGCGACCAGCCGACCGTGTACCCCTCCAGAGGGAAATGGGCGGGATTTGGGCCGCTTTCCAAGAGGACGGGAAGCTGACGAAAGCGAAGCAGGAGAAAGAGCCGGGGACAATGCCGCCCCGGCTCTCCACTTCTGCCCGCAGTGCGGGCAGTTTCCGGCTTTCGCAGCGGGGACAATCCGGCGGGTGGAAAGCGCTGTTGGACCCTATGATGCGGGAAAGTCCCGCTGTGGCAAGGGTTCTCAGCGGGGACTTGACAAAAAAGGAGTGGTTTTACTGAAGTCCGAAAGCAGAAAAACGAAGAAGGGGTTCTGGATCTCTGAGGATCTGGACGAGAAGGTAGACATCTACCTGCGCCTCGACAACTGCGCCAGCCGGAGCGAATTCGTGGAGAATGCGCTCCGGTTTTACATCGGCTACCTGAACACGAAGAACGCCGGAGCCTTCCTGCCGGAAACACTCTCCGCCATGCTCACCGGCACCCTGGACAATTTTGCCGGACGCATGGGCTCGCTCCTGTTCAAGCAGGGTGTGGATCTCAATGTGCTGGGGCAGATCATCGCCTACGACACCGATATCGACGAAGGCGAGTACCAGCGTCTGCGGGGACGCGCCATTCGGGATATGAAGCGCACCAACGGGCGCATCTCGTTCAAGGATGCGCTGGACTTCCAGAAGTCGGTGTAACCCATGGCAAAGCTCGTACAGAAAAGCGGCTACATCAAATCCGAAAAGGCCGGCGGGTACATGAAATACATTGCCACCCGCGAAGGTGTGGAGAAGCTGACCGGCAACGGTCCCGTCACCAAAGGACAGCGGGAACTGATCCAAAAGCTCCTGCATGATTTCCCATGATGCCGTGGAGCTGTTCGAGTATGAGGATTACCGCAAGACGCCTACCCTTGGTACCGCATCAGCCTTCATCACCATGGCGCTGGATGCAAACCTCCACGAAATAGATTCTGAGAGCGGATACCTGTCCTACATCGCCACTCGCCCCCGTGTGGAGCGCCGCGGTACCCACGGCCTGTTCAGCTCCGCCGCTGCGGTAGACCTCGACGCAGCCATGTCCGAGCTGGAAGCCCATGACGGAAATGTGTGGACCATCATCTACTCCCTGCGCCGTGAGGATGCTGCCCGTCTGGGGTACGACAATGCGGACGCATGGCGCGGCCTGCTCATGATGCACGCACAGGATCTGGCCAAGGCCATGAAGATGCATTGATCACTTCTCGCTGGTATGCGGCCTTCCACAATGAGGGCACCCCACATCCATCATGATGGTCTGGTCAGATGCTCCGAAGGAGGGCTTCCTGACCAGGGAAGGCATTGCGGCCATGCGCTCCAAGCTGACCAACACCATCTTCCGTGATGAGATGCTCCAGATCTACGAGCGGAAGGATGTTGCCTATAAAGAGCTGATCGAAGCGGCGCAGGATACCATGCGGGAGCTGATTCAGAAGATGGAGCATCAGCTCTGCGACAACCCGTCATCGAGAACAGATGCGCCAGCTGGTGCAGGCGCTGGAAACTACCACCGGGAAAGCAGTATGGCTATCTGAAGAAACCGCTCAAAGCATTGGTGGATACCATCGTGGACGAGCTGGCCCGGCAGCCGGAAGTGGCGAAATGCTACGAAACCTGGAATCAGATCCGGGATGAGCTGAACTAGTGCTATGGTAGCCGCATACCGCGGGGCATCTCCCGCTCTCGCAGCAGAAAGAGTTCCGCCGGATCAAAAACGATATTATCCGGGAGGCCGAGAACATCCGCCTCGGCCTCCCGACTTTTGAAGATGAGAAGATGCAAGATGAGCCGGAGCCGGAGGCGGCACATGAGGAGCAGCGATCCAACAGCGTATATGAACAGGCTCGACGCTATCGCGCCGCCAAAACGGTCCTGCAGGATGTCTATGCGCTGGACGAAACACTGCTGAAAGCCGTCGGGCGCTGGAACAGCTCTGGGCGGAAGGATACACGGTGGCGGCGCATCAGCTGGGAAAGTTCTACCGGGATGACCTTTCCACCATGCGGGATCATGAAAAAGCGGAGCGTTGGTTTCGCTTATCCGCAGAGGCCGGAAATGACTTTTCGGAATACGCGCTCGGGAAGCTTCTGCTCTCTCAAAAGCGCACCGAGGAGGCAGTACGCTGGCTGGACAAGGCCGCCCGGCATGGGAATCCGTTTGCCCAATACCGCCTTGGGAAGCTCTTTCTCACCGGCGAGTCTGTAAAGAAGGATGTGAGAAAAGCTCTGGGTACCTGACTGCCGCCGCCAGACAAGGAAACCCGTTTGCTCAGTACACACTGGGCAAGCTGTATCTCCTGGGCCGGGATGTGGAACAGGATTGGGAGCAGGCCAGGGAGTGGTTCACCCGCTCCGCGGTTCAGGGCAATGAATACGCCCAATTCTTCCTCAACCGCTTTGACCAGTTCCGAGATCCGTCCGTCATGCTGGCGGCAACCAAACTGCTCCACCACATGGGCCGGATCTTCCGTGATAACTCCGTACCGCCTCACAATCCGGCAGGGATTCGCATTGACTCAAGCGGCGCAAGCGGCTGACGGAAAAGCGGATGGCCATGGGCCACAAGGCGGATGATCACGAGGAGCAGGTATCGTATCAGCAGACCATGTAACAGGAGGAACCTATGTCGACCTACATTCATTTCACAGATGAACAGAAGCAGCGAGCCGCCTCCGTTGATCTGGAGGAGTTTCTTCGCTGCCGCGGTGAAAAGCTCCTTACCTCCGGCAGAGAGAAACGGCTGGCCCGTGACCATAGCGTCACAATCCGCGGCAACGAGTGGTACGACCATGCCGAGGAGCGGGGCGGTCACGCTGTCAGCTTCGTGCAGCGGTTTTATCACCTCAGCTATCCGGAGGCGGTGACCATGCTTCTGGGGGGTGAGCTGGGAACAATCTATCCCTCTGCCCAAGAACGGTGGAGGAGCCGCCGAAACCCTTTGTCCTTCCGCCGGCCAATTCCAATATGCGCCGGGTCTATGCCTATCTGGTCAAGCACCGGAATATCGACCGGAGCATTGTGTCTCACTTCGCCAGAGAGAAGATTCTGTATGAAGATGCCGAGTACCACAACGCAGTCTTCGTGGGGATGAAGATGGCATTCCCGCCATGCCTGCCAAGCGCAGCGCCAACAGCTACGGCAAAGCCTTCCGGCTCAATGTGGAGGGCTGCGACCCAGCGCCACAGCTT
>SCPN01000128.1_pt1 | contig 20859 bp, 17 predicted proteins | sample 6106831 | NCBI WGS metagenome assembly SCPN01 (sample SAMN10720447, study PRJNA508395) | human gut metagenome | isolation source: Participant 1, 0 month
CTTTATCGTAAAACAGTGTGGAACTTTGAGGACGGACAAGCTGCGGAGCAAAGCGGATCCTGCAGAACTTGAAAGACCGGTGCAACGCACAGAGCAGGAGCAGGGCTACATCGTCCTAGAAAAGGGAAAGACCTTTGGAGCGCGGAACGTGAGGGAAACAGTGGCATGGAAAAGAGACGTACCAGCTTTGGAAGCAGGCGGAGCAGGGGAAAGTGAAAAGCTATGTCCAGGACATTGCCCTGGCAGTCCTGGACTGTAAGGAAACAGCGACCAGCCGGGAAAGCTTTATTCGCTGATGAATGAAAGAGGGTACGGAGTGGACTGGCAGGACAGCCACAAATACATCACATATACCGACTTAGCAAGGAAGCAGGCAGGAGAAAAGGCTTGCAAAATTCGTAATAATAAGCTGGAAAAATACTACAACATGGGTTTTGGAAAGGAGGAACTGGAGCATGAGTTTGAGAGAAATGCACGAACAGCAGAAGTCAGAGCAGGCAAGTCCGAGAGAACGGATCCAAGAACTGAACCGTCAGAGCCGGACAGAGCTGGAGAACAGCCTGCTGAAGGAAGCCTTAGCTTTGTCGAGCGAGCTGCGAGGAATTGATGAAGCAGTCAAATCAAGGACAAGCAAGGGCAGAGCAGAACAGGCAGAGAGACGCCGAGCTGAGCAGGCAGCTCATCAGCGAGCTGAAGAAGCAAGTCGAGCAGTTAGAGAACAGCAACGAACTACTTCAGAACGCCATATCAGCCGGAATTGGGAGCCTGAGAGATGAGGTCAGAGAAAGTACCGTCCAAGAGGTAAAAAAGGCGTTACAGGCGAATATAGAGGCGGTACAGAAGGCAACAAAAGCTCTTGAAAAGCAGTCTGATACGCTTACAAGCGTAATGAAGCAGAAAGTCCGGGAGCTGGAGGAAAGCAAAAACAGCTTTTTCAGATATGAGGGCTTGAAGATATACCTGTTTTGGGGCGGTATGGTCTGTAATATTGGGACGTTTTTGATAGTGTTATATTATTTATTTGTCAAGTAAAGTTTTATAAAATGTTATATATAATTAATGTTTTTGTTGAAAATATAGTATAGTAAAACAAAAGGAGGGATGCCAATGTACTTGTTGCTTTAGATGCTATAAAATACATTGACATAGGAGGAAAATTAATGAGAAATATTCGCAGATCTGTAGCGTTAGCTTTGGCAGCAATAATGATGATGGCTATGAATATGGTTAGTTTTGCAGCAGATACAGCTCCTGCTGAAACCGAGGCGGTAGAATCGGTGACTCGTTCAACTAATGGAGAATCTGTTTTGCTGGATAAAGTATATTTTGCGTGTGATGGAAAAAACACAATTTCTTCTCGAGAACCTATTCCTGCTACAGCTTTAGATATTGAAAATAGAATTTTAGGAAGTATGGAGTATTTTTATGATGGTTTAGATTCATCTGGAAGACCGCAGTACACAGTTAAGGCATCTATGACGTCTAATCCATTAAAATTAAAATCCAGTAAACTTGTAACAAGAGCTGAAGGAGTAAATAGTTGGCATACAAATGAAGAAGATCATAATGGGTATACAGGAACTAATTCTCGAAGCTATGTATATACGACTCCGAATCCACCATCAAATCCATATTGTGAAGCAATATTAACCGCAACTGATGAGAAAGGTGACGAATACGCAGTATGGAAAGGAACTCTTCGTGATGCTAAGTAGAAAATACTGAAATATTGGTAAGAGTAGTGATGAAAATAAGAGGGAGTGAAGTGAGGATGAGATATTCTTAATTCACTCCCTTTTTTTAGAGGTCAAAAAGGTGCAATAAATTCATTGATAAGATAAGCGATAAGGGCGAGAGGGAGTGAGGTGTAGATATTGACACCAAAAAGGCACTCCCTTATACTTGATGGAAAAAGGTAAAATACTTCATTGATAAGATAAGCGGTCAAGGCGAGAGGGAGTGAGGTGTAGGTATTGACACCAAAAAGGCACTCCCTTATACTTGAGAGAAAAAGGTGCAAAAATCTATTGATAAGATTAGCGGTCAAGCGGAGTAAGGGCAGTATATTATATAATATATCTAAGTAGGAGAAAAATATGCGTAGAAATACAAAAACAATGTATGAGTGGAGAAAGGTATATAGGGATAAAGAGGAGCTGATGTTGGAGAGAGGTTTTCCAGAGGTCAGCCCCCATGAGTTCTATCGTGACTTGTTCCCAGAGGGGAGCTTACAGAGTGCAGAGCATGACGGAAAAGGAAATGTGATTGCAACCCAGATAAGACCATCTGGAAAGGGAAGAACGAAGCAGTGGGTTATAGATGATAGTCTGAATATGCTTGATAAGGTCATAGGGGACGAGTTCGGACTGATACCGCCTATCACGTTCTATGGCAAGACACACACGAAGCAGAACGCACATGAACTGTATGCGGTTGCAATAGATATTGATTATGTCGGAAAACAGCAGTTGAAGAACCTCTTGAAGCAATTCGGGAACGGAGTACAGCTCCGACCGACCTACCTTGTGAGTTCTGGAAAGGGTGTCCATGCCTATTACTTTTTGAAAGAGCCAGTACAGTTGTATCATAATCTGGAAGATACCCTTGCGGAGCTGAAAGAAGCATTTATCCGCAGACTATGGAACGATACGAGCAGTATCAGACCAGACAGCCCAGATATAACAGGTATCTATCAAGGCTTTAGGTGTGTTGGGAGCCAGAGCAAGCTGGGGGCAGACTTCCCAGTGAAAGCCTATAAGATGTCGGATAACCGCTATACTCTGGAAGATATAAAGGACAGCATACCGAACTGTAAGGTTGATTTATCGGTACTTACAGAGAAGCCGAAGAAAGAAAAGAGTAAGCTGTCACTGGACGAAGCAAAGAAGCTGTACCCAGAGTGGTATCAAGAGCGAGTTGTAGAGGGCAGACCGAAGAAAAAAGGCACATGGGTGTGTAATGAAGCCCTTTATGAGTGGTGGAAGAACAAGATTTTTACCGAAGTAAAGGTAGGCGGTAGGTACTTCTCAATCATGGCATTGTGTGCGTATGGCTTGAAATGTGGCATATCTGAAAGACGAATAAGGCAAGATGCCTATTCATTTTTGGAGCATCTGGAGAGCCTTACAGATGATGAGGACAACCATTTTACAAGGGAAGATGTAAAGGACGCATTGAAAGCCCTCAAAGCTGATAACAAGCTACTTTCGACTATGGCAAGCCGAGAATGGATAGAGAAGCAGACGAAAGTTGTCATACCGCCAAATAAGAGGAACGGCAGAAAGCAAGCCACGCACTTAAAAATCGCACGTTTTACCCTTGAAACAATGAATGAGGACAGGGGCAAAGCTCTACAAGGGAGACCAGACAAGGCGAAGATTGTCGAAGAATGGAGAGAAAGCAACCCTCTGGGAACAAAAGCGGACTGCATCCGAGAGACAGGACTTGCAAAGCATACGGTTTATAAGTGGTGGAAGTAGGGCATACTTGAAATGCTGAAAGGCATATGCTATAATGCCAGTAGGCAAGAAAGACGAAAGTGCTCATTGTGGCACGCAAAAAGCCCCGGAGTTGCGACCTCCGGGGCTTTTCTATTCCGTTGTGGCAAGGTGGCTTATGCCTTAGGCTGGCTACCGCCTATTTATCTCCGTCCAGCCATTTGCAGATGTAGTAGGCGACTACACTTGCCAAGACAGAGAGTAAGAAAGACGAAAATATACTCATGGTGGCACACCCCCTTTCTGTACCTGTATAGGGGTGGTAGCGTTGCCCATTATACCATAGTGGCAGAAATGCCACAAGAAGCCATTTCCCCTTGTTTATTATCAGAGCCATAAGGAAAAGAGTGTCAAGGGCGGTCGAAAGACCGCAGCGTTTACCCTTGATACTCTTTTTTGTTGGCTATCATGCCGGAGGGGGAAACGGCTGTCCGTCCGTTCCGTTCCCTTGTGCTTCATTGTCTGTTCCGGCGGAAGAAAGTAAAGGGTGGTCTGCGACCATTTTTTATCTGCTGCATTCGCTGATCGGCAAGCCGAAGCTCATACTGCAGATAAAAAACAAGCCCTTGACTGTCTCCCTCCTACACTTCCAAAGTCGCCCAAGAGGAAGTAAGCTCCACTGTATTTCTGGCGAAATCCACGCACGAATATATCCGCTTGACAAGTGGCTATCACTATGCTATATTATGTGTAGCGGATATATTGCAAGTTCCCTAAAGTGATAGCCTAACGGCTACACTTTAGAACTTGTGAGGGTGGCAAAGCCCCCCTTCAATCCCCCTTTGAGTGACCGCAGATATGCGGTAAATTGTTGAGTGATAGCCAAGAAGAAAGAGAGGTAAAAGCATGAGTTGGGGCGAGGAACAGCAGAAAGAAATTGAGACAATCAGAGAGAGAAAAATCACAGTGAAATTGTCGGACGCAGATTGTGACCGACTGGCGAGAAAGTGTGGGAAGCATGGTCTGACAATCGGAGAGCTGATAGAGAATTTTGTCGGAGATATGGTGGGCGGTACTTACCCAATGGAAGTGATGAAAGAGATTATGCTGACCAGTGGTTCGAGCGTTGTTGGTTCGGAATGTTCCCAGAGCCTACACTGCTGAATCACTTATTGAATTTGGGGTACGAACCAGAGCATTATCTGGATATGCTGGAAAACGTAGAGACAATAAAATCCGACATTGAAATTACTAAACAGAACATAGCAGAGCCAAGTGATGAATGGAAAGACATTGTGTACCACAAGTATAATGATGATTTTACAAGCTATGAGTGTGTGCCTTGTTACAATAGTGTTGATGAATATATAGCAAGCGAAAAAGAAGATTTAGAAAGCTATAAGGCAGACTTAGAAGAAGCACTGGAAGAACTGAAAGACATGAGAGCGGACTGGAAGCCAGAGAAAGAGCCGAACATGAACGAGGAAATCGAACTCATTAAGAAGTGGGTAAAGGAAAGAGAGGACTTCATCAATGAATAGGACAAGACCGAAGCAGATAGTTATAAGAGTGTCAGAGGAAGAACTTGCACAGATAAAAGAAAAAGTAGAGCAGTCTGGAAAGAGCCAACAGCAATATATCATTGAAGCCCTCACACAGTCGAACATTGTCAATCTGGACGGACTGAAAGAGATATATCCAGAGCTGAAAAGGCAAGGCAACAATCTGAACCAGATAGCCAAGAAGCTGAATGAAAATGGATATGTGGACTATAAGCAAGAGCTTCCTAACACCATGAAAGAGGTGAGAGAAGTATGGCAGTTATTAAAGCAGTATCTTCAAAAGCAGGCATAGGGCAAGCACTGGACTATGTGACAAAAGAGGAAAAGACAGAGGATAAGCTTGTCAGCGGTCTGCACTGTGAACCAGATACAGTAAAGGACGAAATGCAAGCCACCAAGGAGCTGTGGGGCAAGACTGGGGGCAGAACTTATAAGCACTTCGTACACAGCTACCATGAGGACGAGCATATCACACCAGAGCAAGCACATAAGAACGCAATCGAGCTTGCCAAGGGTACGGAAGCATGGAAAGGGCATGAGGTACTCATTGCCACCCATATAGACCGAGGACACATACACACTCACTTTATCGTAAACAGTGTGAACTTTGAGGACGGACACAAGTTGCAGTGGAGCAAAGCGGATCTGCAGAACTTGAAAGACCGGTGCAACGCACAGAGCAGGGAGCAGGGGCTACACGTCTCAGAAAAGGGAAAGACCTTTGAAGGAGCGGAACGTGAGGAAACAGTGGCATGGAAAAAAGAGACGTACCAGCTTCTGAAGCAGGCGGAGCAGGGGAAAGTGAAAAGCTATGTCCAGGACATTGCCCTGGCAGTCCTGGACTGTAAGGAAACAGCGACCAGCCGGGAAAGCTTTATTCGGCTGATGAATGAAAGAGGGTACGGAGTGGACTGGCAGGACAGCCACAAATACATCACATATACCGACTTAGCAAGGAAGCAGGCAGGAGAAAAGGCTTGCAAAATTCGTAATAATAAGCTGGAAAAATACTACAACATGGGTTTTGGAAAGGAGGAACTGGAGCATGAGTTTGAGAGAAATGCACGAACAGCAGAAGTCAGAGCAGGCAAGTCCGAGAGAACGGATCCAAGAACTGAACCGTCAGAGCCGGACAGAGCTGGAGAACAGCCTGCTGAAGGAAGCCTTAGCTTTGTCGAGCGAGAGCTGCGAGGAATTGATGAAGCAGTCAAATCAAGGACAAGCAAGGGCAGAGCAGAACAGGCAGAGAGACGCCGAGCTGAGCAGGCAGCTCATCAGCGAGCTGAAGAAGCAAGTCGAGCAGTTAGAGAACAGCAACGAACTACTTCAGAACGCCATATCAGCCGGAATTGGGAGCCTGAGAGATGAGGTCAGAGAAAGTACCGTCCAAGAGGTAAAAAAGGCGTTACAGGCGAATATAGAGGCGGTACAGAAGGCAACAAAAGCTCTTGAAAAGCAGTCTGATACGCTTACAAGCGTAATGAAGCAGAAAGTCCGGGAGCTGGAGGAAAGCAAAAACAGCTTTTTCAGATATGAGGGCTTGAAGATATACCTGTTTTGGGGCGGTATGGTCTGTAATATTGGGACGTTTTTGATAGTGTTATATTATTTATTTGTCAAGTAAAGTTTTATAAAAATGTTATATATAATTAATGTTTTTTTGTTGAAAATATAGTATAGTAAAACAAAAAGGAGGGGATGCCAATGTACTTGTTGCTTTAGATGCTATAAAAATACATTGACATAGGAGGAAAATTAATGAGAAATATTCGCAGATCTGTAGCGTTAGCTTTGGCAGCAATAATGATGATGGCTATGAATATGGTTAGTTTTGCAGCAGATACAGCTCCTGCTGAAACCGAGGCGGTAGAATCGGTGACTCGTTCAACTAATGGAGAATCTGTTTTGCTGGATAAAGTATATTTTGCGTGTGATGGAAAAAACACAATTTCTTCTCGAGAACCTATTCCTGCTACAGCTTTAGATATTGAAAATAGAATTTTAGGAAGTATGGAGTATTTTTATGATGGTTTAGATTCATCTGGAAGACCGCAGTACACAGTTAAGGCATCTATGACGTCTAATCCATTAAAATTAAAATCCAGTAAACTTGTAACAAGAGCTGAAGGAGTAAATAGTTGGCATACAAATGAAGAAGATCATAATGGGTATACAGGAACTAATTCTCGAAGCTATGTATATACGACTCCGAATCCACCATCAAATCCATATTGTGAAGCAATATTAACCGCAACTGATGAGAAAGGTGACGAATACGCAGTATGGAAAGGAACTCTTCGTGATGCTAAGTAGAAAATACTGAAATATTGGTAAGAGTAGTGATGAAAATAAGAGGGAGTGAAGTGAGGATGAGATATTCTTAATTCACTCCCTTTTAGAGGTCAAAAGGTGCAATAAATTCATTGATAAGATAAGCGATAAGGGCGAGAGGGTGAGGTGTAGATATTGACACCAAAAGGCACTCCCTATACTTGATGGAAAAAGGTAAAATACTTCATTGATAAGATAAGCGGTCAAGGCGAGAGGGTGAGGTGTAGGTATTGACACCAAAAAGGCACTCCCTTATACTTGAGAGAAAAAGGTGCAAAAATCTATTGATAAGATTAGCGGTCAAGCGGAGTAAGGGCAGTATATTATATAATATATCTAAGTAGGAGAAAAATATGCGTAGAAATACAAAAACAATGTATGAGTGGAGAAAGGTATATAGGGATAAAGAGGAGCTGATGTTGGAGAGAGGTTTTCCAGAGGTCAGCCCCCATGAGTTCTATCGTGACTTGTTCCCAGAGGGGAGCTTACAGAGTGCAGAGCATGACGGAAAAGGAAATGTGATTGCAACCCAGATAAGACCATCTGGAAAGGGAAGAACGAAGCAGTGGGTTATAGATGATAGTCTGAATATGCTTGATAAGGTCATAGGGGACGAGTTCGGACTGATACCGCCTATCACGTTCTATGGCAAGACACACACGAAGCAGAACGCACATGAACTGTATGCGGTTGCAATAGATATTGATTATGTCGGAAAACAGCAGTTGAAGAACCTCTTGAAGCAATTCAGGAACGGAGTACAGCTCCGACCGACCTACCTTGTGAGTTCTGGAAAGGGTGTCCATGCCTATTACTTTTTGAAAGAGCCAGTACAGTTGTATCATAATCTGGAAGATACCCTTGCGGAGCTGAAAGAAGCATTTATCCGCAGACTATGGAACGATACGAGCAGTATCAGACCAGACAGCCCAGATATAACAGGTATCTATCAAGGCTTTAGGTGTGTTGGGAGCCAGAGCAAGCTGGGGGCAGACTTCCCAGTGAAAGCCTATAAGATGTCGGATAACCGCTATACTCTGGAAGATATAAAGGACAGCATACCGAACTGTAAGGTTGATTTATCGGTACTTACAGAGAAGCCGAAGAAAGAAAAGAGTAAGCTGTCACTGGACGAAGCAAAGAAGCTGTACCCAGAGTGGTATCAAGAGCGAGTTGTAGAGGGCAGACCGAAGAAAAAGGCACATGGGTGTGTAATGAAGCCCTTTATGAGTGGTGGAAGAACAAGATTTTTACCGAAGTAAAGGTAGGCGGTAGGTACTTCTCAATCATGGCATTGTGTGCGTATGGCTTGAAATGTGGCATATCTGAAAGACGAATAAGGCAAGATGCCTATTCATTTTTGGAGCATCTGGAGAGCCTTACAGATGATGAGGACAACCATTTTACAAGGGAAGATGTAAAGGACGCATTGAAAGCCCTCAAAGCTGATAACAAGCTACTTTCGACTATGGCAAGCCGAGAATGGATAGAGAAGCAGACGAAAGTTGTCATACCGCCAAATAAGAGGAACGGCAGAAAGCAAGCCACGCACTTAAAATCGCACGTTTTACCCTTGAAACAATGAATGAGGACAGGGGCAAAGCTCTACAAGGGAGACCAGACAAGGCGAAGATTGTCGAAGAATGGAGAGAAAGCAACCCTCTGGGAACAAAAGCGGACTGCATCCGAGAGACAGGACTTGCAAAGCATACGGTTTATAAGTGGTGGAAGTAGGGCATACTTGAAATGCTGAAAGGCATATGCTATAATGCCAGTAGGCAAGAAAGACGAAAGTGCTCATTGTGGCACGCAAAAAGCCCCGGAGTTGCGACCTCCGGGGCTTTTCTATTCCGTTGTGGCAAGGTGGCTTATGCCTTAGGCTGGCTACCGCCTATTTATCTCCGTCCAGCCATTTGCAGATGTAGTAGGCGACTACACTTGCCAAGACAGAGAGTAAGAAAGACGAAAATATACTCATGGTGGCACACCCCCTTTCTGTACCTGTATAGGGGTGGTAGCGTTGCCCATTATACCATAGTGGCAGAAATGCCACAAGAAGCCATTTCCCCTTGTTTATTATCAGAGCCATAAGGAAAGAGTGTCAAGGGCGGTCGAAGACCGCAGCGTTTACCCTGATACTCTTTTGTTGGCTATCATGCCGGAGGGGGCTGTCCGTCCGTTCCGTCACTTCCCTTGTGCTTCATTGTCTGTTCCGGCGGAAGAAAGTAAAGGGTGGTCTGCGACCATTTTTTATCTGCTGCATTCGCTGATCGGCAAGCCGAAGCTCATACTGCAGATAAAAAACAAGCCCTTGACTGTCTCCCTCCTACACTTCCAAAGTCGCCCAAGAGGAAGTAAGCTCCACTGTATTTCTGGCGAAATCCACGCACGAATATATCCGCTTGACAAGTGGCTATCACTATGCTATATTATGTGTAGCGGATATATTGCAAGTTCCCTAAAGTGATAGCCTAACGGCTACACTTTAGAACTTGTGAGGTGGCAAAGCCCCCCTTCAATCCCCCTTTGAGTGACCGCAGATATGCGGTAAATTGTTGAGTGATAGCCAAGAAGAAAGAGAGGTAAAAGCATGAGTTGGGGCGAGGAACAGCAGAAAGAAATTGAGACAATCAGAGAGAGAAAAATCACAGTGAAATTGTCGGACGCAGATTGTGACCGACTGGCGAGAAAGTGTGGGAAGCATGGTCTGACAATCGGAGAGCTGATAGAGAATTTTGTCGGAGATTTGGTGGGCGGTACTTACTCCAATGGAAGTGATGAAAGAGATTATGCTGACCAGTGGTTCGAGCGTTGTTGGTTCGGAATGTTCCCAGAGCCTACACTGCTGAATCACTTATTGAATTTGGGGTACGAACCAGAGCATTATCTGGATATGCTGGAAAACGTAGAGACAATAAAATCCGACATTGAAATTACTAAACAGAACATAGCAGAGCCAAGTGATGAATGGAAAGACATTGTGTACCACAAGTATAATGATGATTTTACAAGCTATGAGTGTGTGCCTTGTTACAATAGTGTTGATGAATATATAGCAAGCGAAAAAGAAGATTTAGAAAGCTATAAGGCAGACTTAGAAGAAGCACTGGAAGAACTGAAAGACATGAGAGCGGACTGGAAGCCAGAGAAAGAGCCGAACATGAACGAGGAAATCGAACTCATTAAGAAGTGGGTAAAGGATCACGATAAGAACTGATAGATAAAAGTCAGAGAAGAAACTAAAGTGATGAAAGAAGCACCACATTGTTGGACTGAATCCCAGAGCTAAAAGGCTGAACAATCTGAACCAGATAGCCAAGAAGCTGAATGAAAATGGATATGTGGACTATAAGCAAGAGCTTCCAACAATGAAAGAAGTAATTGAAGATGGCAAAATAACAGCAGTAGATAAAATGTCGTATAATACAAGTATGAACACAACATATCAATCAAACAATAATGTCGTCTATTCGCAAATACCATGTAGTATGGTGTCCTAAATATACGAAAAGTATTAACCAATGGTGTAGATACCAGGTTGAAGGAACTGCTCACAGAGTATGCTGCAAATCTTTCTGTAGAGACTGGAAATGGAAATCATGCCGGATCATGTTCATATGCTGCTGGAAGTAGACCCTCAGTTTGGTATTCACAAAGCCGTAAAATCTTTCAAAGGCTATACTTCCAGAATTTTAAGACAGGAATTTCCATATCTTAAAACTAAGATGCCGACGCTTTGGACAAACAGCTATTTTGTATCGACGGTGGGTGGTGCTCCGCTGGAAGCAGTAAAACAGTATATCGAAAACCAGAAAACATCGCAGAGACAAAAGGATAAGATGGGATAATGCAAAAGGGATCAAATTCAGGATCTACCTGAACAGAGAACAGAAAAACTTCATCCACCAGACGCTGGGATGCTGCCGGCTGATCTATAACCGGGGACTTGCCATGCGTAAGGAAGGCTATGAAAAAGGGGAAAAAATCGGCTATGGCCAGACTTCTGCCATGCTGACGGAACTGAAAAAGCAGGAAGAGTTTGCCTTTCTAAAAGCAGCAGATTCCATTGCATTACAGCAGTCTCTGAGGGATCTCGACCGGGATTTGTGAATTTCTTTCAGAAACGGGCTTCCTATCCAACCTTCAAAAGTAAACATAACCGATTCCAGTCATATAGAACGGTAAATCAAAAAGATAATATCCGTATTGTGGGAAGATATCTCAAACTTCCGAAACTTGGATTTGTCAAAATACGACAGTCGATGGAAGTGGGGAAAATTAACCACGTAACCATTGAGCACACACCGGCTGGAAAATATTTTGCAGTTTTAAATGTTGATTTTGAACCGGAACCACGTCAGAATGGTGGTGGTACAATTGGAATTGATGGGAATCAAAACGTTCTATTCTGACAGTAATGGAAATACGGTATCAAATCCCAGATATCTGGAACGCTCGATGCGAAAGCTCATAAGAGAACAGCGCAGACTTTCCCGGAAGCGGAAAGATTCCCATAACCGGGAGAAGCAGCGGATCAAAGTAGCCAGAGTACATGAGAAAGTAACGATCCGCAAGCACAACGATGCTGGTGCGCGAAAACCAAACCATCTGCATCGAAGATTTGAATGTGAAAGGAATGATCCGGAACCATAAACTGGCAAAATCCATAGCAAGTGTTTCTGGGCAAAGTTGAAATGCTGGAATATAAGGCGATTTGGTATGGAAATGAAATACGCAGAGTACCAACGATGTATCCGAGCAGCCAGACCTGCAGAACTTTGTGGCTGCCGGAATCCGCTGGTGAAAATCTGCATTCGTATCTGGAGTGCCCAAAATGTCACACGGTTCATGACCGGGATACGAAAGCAATTGAACATACTGAAAAAGGACTGCAGATGCAGTCTGACATAAAGATAAGAAAGTGTACGGTAGGGCATACGGGAACTGGATAAAAAGCTTGTGGACATTGTAAGACATTGGAGTATGAAAAGTATTCCAATGCGAGTAGTGGTGAAACAAGAATTGCTTTATCTTTGAATGGGTTATGAACCAGAGCATTATCTTGATATGTTGGAGAACGTAGAGACAATAAAATCCGACATTGAAATTACTAAACAGAACATAGCAGAGCCAAGTGATGAATGGAAAGACATTGTGTATCACAAGTACAATGATGATAGAACAAGCTATGAGTGTGTGCCTTGTTACAATAGTGTTGATGAATATATAGCAAGCGAAAAAGAAGATTTAGAAAGCTATAAGGCAGACTTAGAAGAAGCACTGGAAGAACTGAAAGACATGAGAGCGGACTGGAAGCCAGAGAAAGAGCCGAACATGGACGAGGAAATCGAACTCATTAAGAAGTGGGTAAAGGAAAGAGAGGACTTCATCAATGAATAGGACAAGACCGAAGCAGATAGTTATAAGAGTGTCAGAGGAAGAACTTGCACAGATAAAAGAAAAGTAGAGCAGTCTGGAAAGAGCCAACAGCAATATATCATTGAAGCCCTCACACAGTCGAACATTGTCAATCTGGACGGACTGAAAGAGATATATCCAGAGCTGAAAAGGCAAGGCAACAATCTGAACCAGATAGCCAAGAAGCTGAATGAAAATGGATATGTGGACTATAAGCAAGAGCTTCCTAACACCATGAAAGAGGTGAGAGAAGTATGGCAGTTATTAAAGCAGTATCTTCAAAAGCAGGCATAGGGCAAGCACTGGACTATGTGACAAAAGAGGAAAAGACAGAGGATAAGCTTGTCAGCGGTCTGCACTGTGAACCAGATACAGTAAAGGACGAAATGCAAGCCACCAAGGAGCTGTGGGGCAAGACTGGGGGCAGAACTTATAAGCACTTCGTACACAGCTACCATGAGGACGAGCATATCACACCAGAGCAAGCACATAAGAACGCAATCGAGCTTGCCAAGGGTACGGAAGCATGGAAAGGGCATGAGGTACTCATTGCCACCCATATAGACCGAGGACACATACACACTCACTTTATCGTAAACAGTGTGAACTTTGAGGACGGACACAAGTTGCAGTGGAGCAAAGCGGATCTGCAGAACTTGAAAGACCGGTGCAATGAGCAGAGCCGGCAACAAGGGCTTCATGTTCCGGAGAAAGGAAAGACCTTTTCCGGAGAGGAAAGGGAAGAAACGGTTGCGTGGAACAAAGAAACATACAACCTCTTGAAGCAAGCCGAAAAGGGAGAAGTGAAAAGTTATGTGCAAGATACAGCCCTTGCGGTCATGGATTGCCGAGAAATAGCCACAAGCCGAGAGGACTTCATAGACCAGATGAAAGCAAGGGGCTATGGTGTGGACTGGCAAGACAGCCATAAATACATCACATTCACAGACCTTGAAAGGCAGAGCCAAGGGGAAAAACAATGTAAAGTCCGCAACAATAAACTGGAAAAGTATTATGCAGTGGACTTTGGAAAGGAGAGCTTAGAGCATGGGTTTGAAATCAATGCACGCAGAGAAGCAGAGCGAACAGCCACAACAGAGCGTGCAAGACAACAGCTTGATAGAACAGCAGTCGCAGAGAATAGCGGAGCTGATGAAAGAGCAAGAGCAAGACAGCTACTTGATAGAACAGCAGTCACAGAAGATAGCAGAACTGGAAAGGCATATCAGCCAGATAACACAGCAGTCACAGAAGAAAGACTCTCAAATCTCCGAAGCTATCAGCCAAGCCGAGGAATGGAAAGCCAGGGCAGACCAGGAACAGACCAGGGCAAAAGACCAGGAACGGAAACTACTGGAAGAACAACTGAACCTCAAAAAGACCTTGCAGAAGAAAGGCTTGCAAGCCTCCGAAGCCATAAGCCAAGCCGAGGAATGGAAGAACCAAGCCGAGAAATCGGAGATACAGATACAGAAACTCTTATCCGAGAAGCAAGAGCTGGTATCGACAGTAGCCGAACAAGGGAAGAGAATAGCGGAGCAGACAGAGCAAATAGAGAAGCTGAACGAAGCAGACAACGTGCTGAAGCTCAACGCAGAGCTGAAGAAGCAAAACGAGAAGCTGAAGCAAGACAAGCTCAACGCAGAGCAAGAAGCCGAAGCTACGGTATCGAGCGTTAAAAGGGAATATGAAGCCAAGGGCAGAGAGCTTGACCGCAGAATCGGAGAAGCTGCCAAGCAGTCGGCAAGCCTTAAATCCGAAAGGCAGAGCATAAGCGAAGATATAGAGCAGAGAGCAACAGCGAAGTATCTGGACCAGAAGAAAGAGCTTGACAGGAAGTTCAAAGCCCAGACAGCGAGCTATGACAGCTTCTGTTAGGTCTGCTACTGTATGGAGTGCTTACAACAGTATTCACAGCAGTACGTTCAGAAGCCTTTGTAAGCGATTTTAAGACCTTTTTCATGGTTATATGGCAGTTCATTGTGAATGCGTTCCAGTTGCTTCTTAAAGGCGGTCAGTGGGCTTCACAACTGGGAGATAAGATACCACAGCCAGTAGTGGCTACCACAGTGCATTATCTTCTCTTAATCGTCTTTGTGGGCGGTATTGCTATCGGTGTGGGCTTTCTTATCTTCCTTGGAGCAAGCAAGGTGTTTGAGTTCTACACAGAGGACTATGCGGACACCATGAGCCTTGCCGTATTCCTCATAAGCCTTGCAGTATCGGTGTACTTTGCAGAGCCTATAAGGGCGGTAATCCCTATCAATCTTCTTTTACTGCTGATACTGGTACATATCGTTTATGTGCTGATAAGGTGGTATGTAAAAGGGTGTATGAGGTCGAGAGGATACTACTAAATTGACACCCCAGAAATGGGGTGTTATATTTAATTATATTTTCCCAAAAACTCTATTGATAAGATTAGCGGTCAAGCGAAGCAAGGGCAGTATATTATATAATATATCTAAGTAGGTGAAAAATATGCGTAGAAATACAAAAACAATGTATGAATGGAGAAAGGCATATAGGGATAAAGAGGAGCTGATGTTGGAGAGAGGTTTTCCAGAGGTCAGCCCCCATGAGTTCTATCGTGACTTGTTCCCAGAGGGGAGCTTGCAGAGTGCAGAGCATGACGGAAAAGGAAATTTGATTGCAACCCAGATAAGACCATCTGGAAAGGGAAGAACGAAGCAGTGGGTTGTAGATGATAGTCTGAATATGCTTGATAAGGTCATAGGGGACGAGTTCGGACTGATACCGCCTATCACGTTCTATGGCAAGACACACACGAAGCAGAACGCACATGAACTGTATGCGGTTGCGATAGATATTGATTATGTCGGAAAACAGCAGTTGAAGAACCTCTTGAAGCAGTTCGGGAACGGAGTACAGCTCCGACCGACTTACCTTGTGAGTTCTGGAAAGGGTGTCCATGCCTATTACTTTCTGAAAGAGCCAGTGCAGTTGTATCATAATCTGGAAGATACCCTTGCGGAGCTGAAAGAAGCATTTATCCGCAGACTATGGAACGATACGAGCAGTATCAGACCAGACAGCCCAGATATAACAGGTATCTATAAAGGCTTTAGGTGTGTTGGGAGCCAGAGCAAGCTGGGGGCAGACTTCCCAGTGAAAGCCTATAAGATGTCGGATAACCGCTATACTCTGGAAGATATAAAGGACAGCATACCGAACTGTAAGGTTGATTTATCGGTACTTACAGAGAAGCCGAAGAAAGAAAAGAGTAAGCTGTCACTGGGCGAAGCAAAGAAGCTGTACCCAGAGTGGTATCAAGAGCGAGTTGTAGAGGGCAGACCGAAGAAAAAAGGCACATGGGTATGTAATGAAGCCCTTTATGAGTGGTGGAAGAACAAGATTTTTACCGAAGTAAAGGTAGGCGGTAGGTACTTCTCAATCATGGCATTGTGTGCGTATGGCTTGAAATGTGGCATATCTGAAAGACGAATAAGGCAAGATGCCTATTCATTTTTGGAGCATCTGGAGAGCCTTACAGATGATGAGGACAACCATTTTACCAGAGAGGACGTAAAGGACGCACTGAAAGCCCTCAAAGCTGATAACAAGCTACTTTCGACTATGGCAAGCCGAGAATGGATAGAGAAGCAGACGAAAGTTGTAATACCGCCCAACAAGAGGAACGGAAGAAAGCAAGAGCAACATTTACAGTTAGCGAGAGGTATCAGAGCATTAAAAGAGCAAATGGGAGAAAATGTTGTTGGTGGTGGCAGACCAGACAAGGCGAAGATTGTCGAAGAATGGCGAACAGCACACCCAGAGGGAACACCAAAAGACTGCATAGCCGATACTGGCATATCAAAGAATACAGTGTATAAGTGGTGGAGCGTGGGCGAAGCCCTCTAAGGCATTTCCCCTTAATTACCCAAGAGCCATAAGAAAAAGAGTGTCAAGGGCAGTCGCAAGACTGTGCAGTTTACCCTTGATACTCTTTTTTGTTGGCTACAATGTCCGCGGGGAAAATGCTTGTCCGTCCGTTCCGTTACTCCCTCATGGGTTCGATTGTCCATTCCAAAATGAGAAAGTAAAGGGTTGTCTGCGACAATTTTTTTCTATGCTGCCAATCGCTGATCCGCAAGCGGAAGCTCATGGAAGCATAGAAAAAAACAAGCCCTTGACTATCTCATTTTTCCATTTCCAAAGTCACCCAAGAGGGAGTAAGCTCCACTGTATTTCTGGCGAAATCCACGCACGAATATATCCGCTTGACAAGTGGCTATCACTCTGCTATATTATGTGTAGCGGATATATTGCAAGTTCCCTAAAGTGATAGCCTAACGGCTATACTTTAGAACTTGTGAGGGTGGCAAAGCCCCCCTTCAATCCCCTTGAGTGACCGCAGATATGCGGTAAATTGTTGAGTGATAGCCAAGAAGAAAGAGAGGTAAAAGCATGAGTTGGGGCGAGGAACAGCAGAAAGAAATTGAAACAATCAGAGAGAGAAAATCACAGTGAAATTGTCGGACGCAGATTGTGACCGACTGGCAAGAAAGTGTGGGGAGCATGGTCTGACTATCGGAGAACTGATAGAGAATTTTGTCGGAGATTTAGTGGGCGGTACTTACTCCAATGGAAGTGATGAAAGAGATTATGCTGACCAGTGGTTCGAGCGTTGTTGGTTCGGAATGTTCCCAGAGCCTACACTGCTGAATCACTTATTGAATTTTGGTTATGAACCAGAGCATTATCTGGATATGTTGGAGAACGTAGAGACGATAAAATCCGACATTGAAATCACTAAACAGAACATAGCAGAGCCAAGTGATGAATGGAAAGACATTGTGTATCACAAGTACAATGATGATAGAACAAGCTATGAGTGTGTGCCTTGTTACAATAGTGTTGATGAATATATAGCAAGCGAAAAAGAAGATTTAGAAAGCTATAAGGCAGACTTAGAAGAAGCACTGGAAGAACTGAAAGACATGAGAGCGGACTGGAAGCCAGAGAAAGAGCCGAACATGGACGAGGAAATCGAACTCATTAAGAAGTGGGTAAAGGAAAGAGAGGACTTCATCAATGAATAGGACAAGACCGAAGCAGATAGTTATAAGAGTGTCAGAGGAAGAACTTGCACAGATAAAAGAAAAAGTAGAGCAGTCTGGAAAGAGCCAACAGCAATATATCATTGAAGCCCTCACACAGTCGAACATTGTCAATCTGGACGGACTGAAAGAGATATATCCAGAGCTGAAAAGGCAAGGCAACAATCTGAACCAGATAGCCAAGAAGCTGAATGAAAATGGATATGTGGACTATAAGCAAGAGCTTCCTAACACCATGAAAGAGGTGAGAGAAGTATGGCAGTTATTAAAGCAGTATCTTCAAAAGCAGGCATAGGGCAAGCACTGGACTATGTGACAAAAGAGGAAAAGACAGAGGATAAGCTTGTCAGCGGTCTGCACTGTGAACCAGATACAGTAAAGGACGAAATGCAAGCCACCAAGGAGCTGTGGGGCAAGACTGGGGGCAGAACTTATAAGCACTTCGTACACAGCTACCATGAGGACGAGCATATCACACCAGAGCAAGCACATAAGAACGCAATCGAGCTTGCCAAGGGTACGGAAGCATGGAAAGGGCATGAGGTACTCATTGCCACCCATATAGACCGAGGACACATACACACTCACTTTATCGTAAACAGTGTGAACTTTGAGGACGGACACAAGTTGCAGTGGAGCAAAGCGGATCTGCAGAACTTGAAAGACCGGTGCAATGAGCAGAGCCGGCAACAAGGGTTCATGTTCCGGAGAAAGGAAAGACCTTTCCGGAGAGGAAAGGGAAGAAACGGTTGCGTGGAACAAAGAAACATACAACCTCTTGAAGCAAGCCGAAAGGGAGAAGTGAAAAGTTATGTGCAAGATACAGCCCTTGCGGTCATGGATTGCCGAGAAATAGCCACAAGCCGAGAGGACTTCATAGACCAGATGAAAGCAAGGGGCTATGGTGTGGACTGGCAAGACAGCCATAAATACATCACATTCACAGACCTTGAAAGGCAGAGCCAAGGGGAAAAACAATGTAAAGTCCGCAACAATAAACTGGAAAAGTATTATGCAGTGGACTTTGGAAAGGAGAGCTTAGAGCATGGGTTTGAAATCAATGCACGCAGAGAAGCAGAGCGAACAGCCACAACAGAGCGTGCAAGACAACAGCTTGATAGAACAGCAGTCGCAGAGAATAGCGGAGCTGATGAAAGAGCAAGAGCAAGACAGCTACTTGATAGAACAGCAGTCACAGAAGATAGCAGAACTGGAAAGGCATATCAGCCAGATAACACAGCAGTCACAGAAGAAAGACTCTCAAATCTCCGAAGCTATCAGCCAAGCCGAGGAATGGAAAGCCAGGGCAGACCAGGAACAGACCAGGGCAAAAGACCAGGAACGGAAACTACTGGAAGAACAACTGAACCTCAAAAGACCTTGCAGAAGAAAGGCTTGCAAGCCTCCAGCCATAAGCCAAGCCGAGGAATGGAAGAACCAAGCCGAGAAATCGGAGATACAGATACAGAAACTCTTATCCGAGAAGCAAGAGCTGGTATCGACAGTAGCCGAACAAGGGAAGAGAATAGCGGAGCAGACAGAGCAAATAGAGAAGCTGAACGAAGCAGACAACGTGCTGAAGCTCAACGCAGAGCTGAAGAAGCAAAACGAGAAGCTGAAGCAAGACAAGCTCAACGCAGAGCAAGAAGCCGAAGCTACGGTATCGAGCGTTAAAAGGGAATATGAAGCCAAGGGCAGAGAGCTTGACCGCAGAATCGGAGAAGCTGCCAAGCAGTCGGCAAGCCTTAAATCCGAAAGGCAGAGCATAAGCGAAGATATAGAGCAGAGAGCAACAGCGAAGTATCTGGACCAGAAGAAAGAGCTTGACAGGAAGTTCAAAGCCCAGACAGCGAGCTATGACAGCTTTCTGTTAGGTCTGCTACTGTATGGAGTGCTTACCACAGTATTCACAGCAGTACGTTCAGAAGCCTTTGTAAGCGATTTTAAGACCTTTTTCATGGTTATATGGCAGTTCATTGTGAATGCGTTCCAGTTGCTTCTTAAAGGCGGTCAGTGGGCTTCACAACTGGGAGATAAGATACCACAGCCAGTAGTGGCTACCATAGTGCATTATCTTCTCTTAATCGTCTTTGTGGGCGGTATTGCTATCGGTGTGGGCTTTCTTATCTTCCTTGGAGCAAGCAAGGTGTTTGAGTTCTACACAGAGGACTATGGGACACCATGAGCCTTGCCGTATTCCTCATAAGCCTTGCAGTATCGGTGTACTTTGCAGAGCCTATAAGGGCGGTAATCCCTATCAATCTTCTTTTACTGCTGATACTGGTACATATCGTTTATGTGCTGATAAGGTGGTATGTAAAAGGGTGTATGAGGTCGAGAGGATACTACTAAATTGACACCCCAGAAATGGGGTGTTATATTTAATTATATTTTCCCAAAAACTCTATTGATAAGATTAGCGGTCAAGCGAGCAAGGGCAGTATATTATATAATATATCTAAGTAGGTGAAAAATATGCGTAGAAATACAAAAACAATGTATGAATGGAGAAAGGCATATAGGGATAAAGAGGAGCTGATGTTGGAGAGAGGTTTCCAGAGGTCAGCCCCATGAGTTCTATCGTGACTTGTTCCCAGAGGGGAGCAGAGTGCAGAGCATGACGGAAAAGGAAATTTGATTAAAAAAGATAAGACCATCTGGAAAGGGAAGAACGAAGCAGTGGGTTGTAGATGATAGTCTGAATATGCTTGATAAGGTCATAGGGGACGAGTTCGGACTGATACCGCCTATCACGTTCTATGGCAAGACACACACGAAGCAGAACGCACATGAACTGTATGCGGTTTACGATAGATATTGATTATGTCGGAAAGCAGGTTGAAAGAACCTCTTGAAGCAGTTCAGGAACGGGTACAGCTCCGACCGACGCTATGAGTTCTGGAAAAGGGTGTCCATACCTATTACTTTCTGAAAGAGCCAGTGCAGTTGTATCATAATCTGGAAGATACCCTTGCGGAGCTGAAAGAAGCATTTATCCGCAGACTATGGAACGATACGAGCAGTATCAGA
>SCPN01001075.1_pt1 | contig 20858 bp, 44 predicted proteins | sample 6106831 | NCBI WGS metagenome assembly SCPN01 (sample SAMN10720447, study PRJNA508395) | human gut metagenome | isolation source: Participant 1, 0 month
TGGTTTGATGATGGGTTACCGTTTGATTCTCGGTATCGGAATAATGCAATTTGGCGAATAAATAGAGAATATCGTTTTCGTATATTCGTGAAAATAAATCTGCATTGAGTTAAATGATATCAATGCAGATCTTTTTCATTTTATAAAACTTAGGCAATTTTCTTAAACAGTTTGATCAATAATTCTTTATCAAAAAATACTGGATTTGCTCCTGCGCATGCATCTTTCATGGAATTTTCTGCTAGGGTTTCAAAATCTGGATTTTCTACTCCAAGTTCTGACAATGTTTAGGAATTCCTACTCTCTCTGATAATTCCTTGATCTTACCAATTACAAAGTCCATACACTCCTCGTCTGTCTTTCCTTCTACATCCATTCCAATTGTTTCTGCCATAACACGGAATTTTGCTGGAGCCTGTTTGCATTTTCTTCTTCTACGATTGGAGTAACATCGCATTACATACTCCGTGTGGAGATCATATAATCCACCTAGCTGATGTGCCATTGCATGAACATTTCCTAATCCTGCATTACTAAAGGCAGATTCCATTTAAGAAACATAGCACATCTGTTCTCTGGCTTCAATATCCGTCCATTTTCCACTGCTCTTGGAGATATTCAAAATCTGTTTGATCGCATACAATGCTGTTGGCATCTGTAACATCAATTGCTCCGTTTGCAACAACTGCTTCCATTGCATGTGTTAATGCATCCATACCATGTTGTTGCTGCTGTTGAAATCCTGCTGGTTTACTTAACATTAGTTCTGGATCATTGACTGTGATAGATGCTAATGTATTTCTATCTACCATGATCATTTTAATATGCGTTTCTTCGTCTGTAATCACATAGTTGATCGTGACTTCCGCTGATGTTCCAGCTGTAGTTGCAATTGCTACGATTGGTAAACATTTCTTTTGAATTTACGCCTTCGTAATCTGTAATTTTCCACCATTTGTAGCAAGAACAGAATTGCTTTTCACAATCCTGTGGTGATCCTCCACCGATACTCACGATAAAATCACAGTTTTCTTTTTAATACTTCCAATCCACCCTCTACATTTTGCAACGCTTGGGTTCTGTTTACATCATTATATAATGTATGTTCAATTCCAACTTGATCTAATACCTTTGTTACTTTCTCAACTACCCCATTTTCTGTCAAAACTTATCGCTGACTACAAGGGCTTTTTACATCCTAAAGTTCCAATTTCATCCTTTAATTGTGCAAGACAACCACGCCCTACTAAATTGACTGCTGGAATTCGATATACCATGTCACTTGTCCTCCATATAATTCATTACTTCTGTTAAATATTTTTATCGCTTTTTATTTTAATTTTTATATTCTTCTACAATAACTTTCGTCATTCGATCCTCTGGTTTTAATCCAATATATTTTACAACGGCTGCTTCTGGGCCATTTTCTTTGATATAGTTTTGTAATTCCACTGCCTGTGCATCTTCTTCATTTTATAGAACATTGCACATGCTGCTCCTTTAATAAACAGCTATTATCAAGTCCTAATTCTTCACACTGGATCGCTGGTCCCATGATTCGGTCATTGGCTGATATTTTTCTGATTGGTTCTCTTGCAACTCTTGTGATTGGATCTGATACACCTGGTGTTGTAAATCTCTTGATAATCATTGCATTCATGTACTCCACCAGATTTTCATGTGCAAATCCATAGATCTTCTCAAGTGCTGATGCTGATTCTAAAACTGTTTTCTTTACATCTTCAAGAATCTGTGGATCTGCTAATCCTTCTTGTACTGTATTGTATCCTTTTACAAATCCAAAGTAACTTGTGACTGCGTGTGCACAGTTTACCATATAGATTTTCTCTGTAAGAATTTTGCCAGATTATCTACGTATTCTGCACCTTTGATTGGTTGACTTAGGATCTTCTAATTTGTTTTCTCGATCGGTGAATTCAAATGCATCTCAACTTCGATTCCGTCTTTTCCATGATGATGTCCATCAAATACCATGCGATCAACTGCTGTGTTTGGAAATACTGCAACTTGATCCATTTCTTCTTCTGTCATGATACCTGTTTCAATCATTGCTTTCTTCAAGATATCTGTTCCCATGATTGCATTTCACAAAGCCATAACAACAAGTTTCTTTTCCTGATCTGCTTTGACTCTTGCTTTTAGTCCTTTTGTGATCGTTGGGCTACTTTGGGAAGATTTGTTGCCATAACTGATGTTGTTAATACTTCTGCTTCACTGATTGCTTCTATTACTTTATCTTCCTGTGTGATGGTGGAATATGCCTCCACCTGGTCGATCACTTTTCTTCATAATCATGATCGATCAAAAACAGACTGTATTCATGTGTTTCGTTCACAAAGGTCAACTAATGGCTGTACAACGTCTGCAAAACAATTTTATACCCACTATCATGTAATAAATCTGCGATAAATCCGACCAATTTTTCCTGCTCCAAAATGTACTGCTGTTTTCATGTGTTATATTCCACCTTTCTTTTGATTGCAACATCATCTTTGATTCATTAGATGCGCATTATCATCTATAGATTTAATAAGTTGATAACTTCTTCTTTTGATGTCGAATTTTTATTTTTCGATCACCTTCATCCATTAAAGTCTGTCCGATCTTTCCAAGGAGTTCTACATGTTCTTCTCCTTTTCCCTGCAACACCTACGAGAAGATATGCTTTTCTCCGTTAAAATCTACTCCATCTGGTACCTGTACAAAACAGATTCCTGAGTTTTTGATCGTTTCTTTGGAACTTGCAAGTCCATAGTGGAAAGCGCTCCATTCCCTAAATACACAGAGGCTTCTTTGTCTCTCTGCAGCATATCTGCCTTATAACTTTCATCTGTATATCCACCCTTAATAAAGATATCTGCACAAGCTTTGATTGCTTCTTCCTTATTTGCATATTTTGCATTTAACACAATATTATCTTTGCAAAATACATCTGGTACATCATGTCCTAACATTCTCTGAATCTCTACGATAATTCTTTCATATTCGGTCTGATCCATGAAATTACTTAATGTAAGAATTGGAATATTGGTTCCTTCTAGTGACATTTTTGCTCGCTCTTCCAAGTTTACATTTGTAACAACTACATCCGCATCTTTTGGAATGTCTGCAACTGCTACGTGCTTGATTTCTGGTTTTAATCCGATTTCTTCTAGTTTTTCTTAAGAATCGTAACTCCCATTGCAGAAGATCCCATTCCTGCATCACACGCAAAGATCACTTTATTTAATTTCTGAATCTTAGCATCTGCTGTTGCAGCAAGTTCTTTGATTCCTTCTTCTTCCTCATCATGTTTAAATGCTTTTAATACAATTGCTGCTCCTGCAAATGAGATTGCTAAAGATCCAAAATATGCAATCGTATTCACTAACATACATGCTTTTGGTGTCATCATATAATAAGAAATAACTGATCCTGGAGATACTGGTCCAACGACACCTCCACCAAAGTTTGTAAGGTACGAATAAAGAGAACATGTTTCCAAGAATTGGTCCAATGATCGTTAATGGCATTGTCAGGCAGTATGGAAACATACCTCTGCGATACCACCAAAGAACATGATGATCACAGCTCCTGGTGCTGATTTCTTTGCTGATTTATTTCCAAAATTGCAAATGCTAAACTTAGTCCTACCCATGCAGCCCCACTTGCTTCTACTAAGAATAAGACTGATTTTCCCGCTTCTGCTGCCTGCTGCAATCCAAGAGGTGTCATAATTCCGTGATTGATCGCATTATTTAAGAATAAAATTTCTGCAGGCTGTACAAACAATTCTGTTAATGGCAGCATATTGTGATCTGTCAGATACTGAACTCCTCCTGTCAGGTACTGTCTGAATCGCTGTCATAATCGGTGCTACTCCTACATAATAATACCTGATCCAATAATCCCAAGTGAAAGTTATCAACTAACATTTCAATCCTGGTTTTACTTTTCCTTCCACTGCTTTATCAAATGCTCGAATGCAAATTGCTGCTACAGGTCCTAAGATCATACCTGCAACAAGCATTGTCACATCTGCTCCTACAACTGCTCCCATGGTTGCAAATGCACCAATGACTCCTCCTCGTCGTCCATAAATATTTTAGATCCTGCGGTATATCCGATCAAACAGTAATAAGTACGTTAAAATTGGGTGAAACCAGTTTGTTTAAATAAGCATTTGGTGTCCATCCTGTATCAATAAACAGTGCTGTTAAAGGCCCCATCCAATAGAATACACCGATATTTGCATAACCATTGCACTTAACAGAGAACCAAATTTCTGAATCTTTGCTTGTGCTGTTTTCATATATCTTCTCCTTTCGACTTACTCCATGTTGGCATGGCGTTTAAACATTGTATCTTCTGTTTCTCCAAGAATTGGCATTAAGTCCATCACAATGCTGTCGTAAATGAGCCAGCTTAACTGCTCAAATAAATTTCCTCCTGGCTGTTCGGTCACTACATCGTTTGTGTGTTCTGCATTTTTCTGAGTTGCTCAGGAATCGTAATGATCGCATCTGCCATTTCTCCGATTGGTGCTTCTGGGCAAATCGTCAGTGTTGCAATTATTGCTTTCTGGGCTTTTGCTTTTTTACAGTCAGATACAAGACTTGCTGTTGTTCCTGATCCTGACCCTACGATCAACAGATCTCCTTCCTGAATAGAAGGTGTTGTTGTTTCTCCAACAAAATAAACCGTAAACCCAAGATGCATCATTCTGTTTGCAAATCCTCTGGCACAAAATCCTGAACGTCCTGCTCCTGCAATAAAGATACGATTTGCTTTCTGACAAAGCTCTACAACCTCTTTTACTTCATCTTCTTTTATAAGTTTTCCGTATTTATAAAGTTCATTTGTAATAATCTGTAAAGTCTTTGCTTCCATAGTTTATCTTCCTTTCTATCTATTTTAACAAAAATCTTTCTTTGAATTTGTTTTATTGATTGATTGCTTCATAAATTGCTTTAGCTGCTGCAACTGGATCTTCTGCGTGATTAATTCCACCACCTACAATGATGACTTCTGGATTTAATTTCTTATACTCTTCAATCGTCTTTAAATTGATTCCTCCTGCTACTGATACGATAGAATGTTCTACACAAGATTTCATTTCTGCTAATTTCTCAAGAGGTGTGATTCAACTGCCTGCTGATCAACTCCTACATGAACTCCTATAAAATCTACTCCAACTGCTTCGATTTCTTTGACACGTTTTGGGACATCTTCTACACAGATCATATCAACCATTGTCTGTTTTCCATATTCTTTCGCTGCTTTTACGCATCCTTCAATTGTTAATGTGTCTGTCACACCAAGTACAGTACAGTAGTCTGCTCCTGCTTTAAATGTCTCTTCTGCTTCTGTATTCTCCTGCATCCATGATCTTTGTATCTGCTAAGATCTCACAATCTGGATATTTTCTTTGAAGATTCTTACAGGTCTCATTCCCTTTCCTCAATAATAAATGGAGATCCCTACTTCAATGATGTCTACATAAGTATGAACCTTTTCTAATAATTCTACTGCGTCATCTAATGTGATATCGTCTAATGCTAACTGTAATTTCATGTTACTTCCTCCTAAATTTGCTTTAAGTTTTTGTTCTGTTCCTTTGATGCCTTTATATTACTACCATTTGTGGCAACTTGCAACATTTATTTTGTATTTTTACATATTTTAGTTGTTTTCAACAAATTTTTATTGTTATTTTTGTGTATTTTTCCTATTACATTTAGTCATAATGTGTATTCCCAAAATATTATAGTTAGAATATTTGTATTTTGACAATTTTAATCTATCTGTCGCAAAAAATGTGGTAAAATACAAATATAATATAAAGGAGGTATATGAAAATGGCCCGTTTAAATGCACAAAACAGACAAGAACAGATTATAGAGTTGTTAAACAACAATGGTTCTATGAAAGCAACAGAACTTGCAGATTATTTTCTGTTTCCAGAGAAACCATCCGAAGAGATTTAAATTCATTAAGAAAATGGTTCCATCAAAAGGATTTGGGGGAGCGATCGCTGTGAATGATTTCACAACACTCCCTATTGATTCACGTTTATTAGATGAACATGATGCAAAAAAAAGAATTGCAAGAAAAGCCTTATCCTTTATTCCTGAGCATGGTTTTATCTATCTTGATACTGGTAGTACAACTTTAAGTCTTGCTCTCGAATTAAAAAATCTATCTGGTTATACGATCATTACAAATTCAATTCCTGTATTAACAACATTGATTGATAGTAAAAATCATTTGATCTTTCTTGGAGGTGAATGCAATGCAGAGATTATGTAGTGTTGGAGTCCAAGTCATTGAATTATTAAAAACGTTACGAGTTGACATTGCATTTCTTGGAAGTGCAGGTTTTGAACAGCATCATGGCCCTGCAACAAATGCATTCGCTGATGGTCAGATAAAATCCTGTGCGATATCATGTGCACAGACAAGTATTGTATTATGTGATAGTAGAAAAGCAAAATATTCTTCATTTCAACAGTATGCTTCATGGAATGAGATTGATCATCTGATTTCAGATACTGACTTTCCCTCAGAATTTGCTGATAAATTGCAAGAGTTTACAAATGTGATTCTTGTGTAGTTGTTTCTGTACATTCATAAAAATAAATAAGCATAAAAATCCAACATTAAGACTTATGCTGGATTTTATGCTTCCATATTTATTTTCCTTAAACAATACTTTACAACGTTTTTATAACATGCGATTCCATAATTTAAAATGGTTTCATATCCTTCTTCTTCTAATTTCTGATCATAATGTTTCTCTTAATCTGTTTCAAAGCTTTTCGCATGCTTGATCTAACGCCTTGACATTTTCTGCGTATTTTATTTCGATTACGATTCCCATTTGTTTGTGCTCTACTTCGATCATAATATCGCTGTAGCCGTCTCCGCTTTCTGTATTTGAGGTAATGTACCAATCTGGATCATAGCTTAATAAGCCTAACAGTACTCCATGGTAGAAGTTTTCTTTTTTGCTTGTGAAAGTATCTCTGATGCTGATTGTTTTTATCAAATATTGTGTGAACTGTTGTTCAATTGCTTGTGCATCTCCTTCTTCAAATGCTTTGCAGAAATCTTTTAATTGGTTTTCATCTTTTCTTGTCGTTTCTTTGAACCATTCCTGGATCTGTTAGATGAAGATCTGACGGATAGATTCGTTTGGAATTGTTAAAGAATAGGTTCTTCCTTGTGGTTTTCCCTGCTGTGTCAGATATCCTGTTGCAAATAAACACTCCATAGATTTTCGATCGTGTTGTCTAATTCATTGTAGGTTAGTTCTAGGCGAATTTCTTTGTTTATTGCTTTTCCTTCGATCAGTTGCTCGATTTCTCTTCTTGTCTGTTGATTCGCTTTTTCGATAAACCGTTTGATAATGTAATTTCCACTTTGTATTGATCCAATATGGCTGTGGGATTGCTTCTTTATCGACTTTTAATGCTTTACAATGATTGATCACATCCCATGGGCAGTAGATATCTTCATTTCCAAAGCGATATCCATCGTACCATTTCTTTGTTTCATCAAAAGCTTCTGGCGCTCCATAATATTTTAGCATTTCCTTAACTTCTTTATCTGTAAATCCGAAATATTCATCGAAGTATTGATCTGTGATTGAGAAGATATTGAAATTATTTAATCCTGTGAAAATGCTTTCTCTTGCGATTCTTAAGCAGCCTGTTAAGACTGCCATATATAAATTATCATTCGTTTTTAGTGCTTGTTATAGCATGTTACGGATGAGGATAATCATCTCGTTATAGTAACCATTTTCAAAAGCTTTATCTAGTGGGACATCGTATTCAGCGATTAGGATGATAACCTTCTTGCCATAATATTCTTTTAAGATCAATGATAGATTCCACAATGCTGCCATTAATGTCGTATCTTCCATTTCATATTCCATTAATCTTTTCATTTCCTCTTTATGGGTCTCATTCAATTGATCTTCTGACATGCGTTGATATATTCTCCTAGCTTCTCCTCCTACGATATATTTCATCATATGTTTTGCAGTCTGATAATCTCCTGCCTTTGCTCCTTTTAAAGAAATGGAGATTACAGGAAATTTTCCCATGTATTGATCACATAGTTCTTTTTCTTTTGATATTTCAAGACCTTCAAAGATTTTTGGATCATTGCCTATTTCGAAGAAATATCTTAACATACTCATATTTAAGGATTTTCCGAACCTTCTAGGTCTTGTAAATAAATTTACTAAGCCTTTTCTGCAATCAATTGTTTGATCAATCCTGTCTTATCAATGTAGTAATAATCTTCATTGATCATATCTTCGAAATTTTCGATACCGATCGGTAGTCGCTTTTGCATTTAAAATTTCCTCCTTTCCTATATTAATAATCTCTCGGAATCTCTAAGCCAGTAAATATAAGGCTTTCAGATTCCTTTTTTTTAAAATCCACCCACTTTTTTGCCAAAAGCACTTGACAAATCCATCGAAAAATGCGGCGCTTCGCGCCCTTGATTAATAAGAACCGTCGCTCGCGGCGGCAGATATTTTTCGATTGGAGGCGATTTTTATGTTACCTGTTAACTGTGGCAGTCATACTGACTACCAAAATTTTATTGTTACTAATCTTCGTAAATATTATCCTAATCCAAATGCTCTTGCTCGTTCCACCTGGGATATCATTGAGCGGTTTTGGAATCTCGATCTATCTTTTACCGATACTCTTATGACTGATAAATATTCGAAATTCGGACCAGCCCCACGAACTCCTTCTTGCATGCAACGTTCTTACCTTCTTTCCATTGACTTTAAAGTTACTTCATTAACGGAGTGGGCTGCTCAACTTAAAATGAATCCTCTTTACGCCATCCTCAGTGGATTTGAACCTGGTAATACTCCCGGCGTTGGCACTTTTTATGATTTTATAAACCGCTTTGGAATCTGATGATGACCATATGTCACCTCATATCCATCCGCTGAAGACCAAGGTTAAAAAACCTAAAACAAAAGGTACGAAAGCTGATCCCGTGGAAAAAGTTACTGTTGCCGATCTTCTTCCATCCTTGGAGAAAACAGATTTTATACTTGATGAACAGCCTTATTCTTCTCTCTTTAAAATCTATCAAAAGGAATTCCTTGAAATTTCTGTTTCTACAGGACTTATCCGTGCAGATGCTTTAGCATTAGCTGGTGATGGAACGCCTGTTGTAACTTCACACAGAGAACGAAAAAAGCGTATCTGTAAATGCAAAGACAATGGCATTACTGACTGCAAATGTGACCGCTACTTTTCCCAGCCTGATTGTGATATCGGCTGGGATTCTTCCCGCGACTGTTATTATCATGGCTATGATCTGTACATGCTTGTTGATTCTCAAAGTGACTTACCAGTATTTCCTCATTTTGGCTGTGCATCCAAACATGATTCTCATGGATTCCTGCACGCTTTTTTCAGGATGAAATCTTTTCTTCCTGATTACACTGTTTCAAAAGTACTTTTGGATTCTGCACATGATGCCATGCCTTATTATCAATACTTCAAACGCGAGAATATCACACCATTTATCGACCTTAATGGAAAAGGTGGAAGACCTCCCATTTACAAAAACGACTTTACGATTGATAAAGATGGTGTTCCTATTTGTCCTTCTGGATATCGTATGCGTCGAGATGGTATTGAGGTTGCTAAAGGAAGAATGAAATTCAAATGTCCTAAAATCAGTCATAAAGATGGCTGTATCTCCTGTACCTGCGAAAAACCTTGTTCAAATGCTAAATACGGACGTAGTCCATCTAGTCCTGAAAGATAATCCAAGATTGTTTAATAATCCACCAAGAAGTAGTAAGGAATGGAAGCTGGAATACAATGCAAGAACTTCTGCTGAGCGTTCTAACAAACGCGAGAAATTAGACTTTAAATTAGAAGACGGCAGACACCGCTCAACTAAGATGTGGTACTGCCGCCTCTATCACATCCTGATGTTACAGCATCTGGATGCATGGGATTTGCCACCTGAATCACCCCTGAAAAAAAGTTGATTTTAGATGCAGCATAATCCTGTAGATTATTATATCTCATTTTTTGAAACATAGCGACAGTTATGTTTATTTCTTGCGTTCATTTTACGTTCAAGAATAATATTTACTTTCAAGTTCAATGCCAGAGTTTTGCTGGCATGATCCTCGAGATTCCAAGAGATCATATTTTACCTTTCCTTTTGTTCATATTTTACTATCTGATTATTTTATATGCAACTCAAAATAACTCTTATCTTTAGAAATCAAATACTACCTACCTCTTTATCCTTTTCTCTTCTTGCCACTTTATATTTTCATTCAAATAATGAAATCTCCTTATATATAATCATGCCAACAATATAATTATCCATTGTAAATCATTAAATTACAATGAATTTATTATTTTTATTTAATATTTTTAATATCCTCAATGTTACAATCATAAAATTAATGAAAAACAATACAATTAACTGCAATGAAAATCTAATATCAACATATTATATTACTCCTTATTTTTAATACTTTATTAAATATTCCTTTATCTTTTAAAGAAAAAATTCAAAATTACATCAAATATAAAAAATATAGAAGCACAAACAATCCCCAATATATCACTTAAAGTTATCATACCCTAATCAGTATTCTAAAAGAATTATCTTATGCACTAATACTGTAAAATAAAATTAATACTCCATTTCATTGCTGCTAATAAAATACTTTTCATTTTCACTACCTCTTTCCTTTTTAAATCAATGATTCGATCTGCACTTTTTGCCATTTTTCATCATGTGTAACGCATATTATTGTTTTTCCTTCTTTTTTTAATTCTTTAAATAAAAGTTGAATAATTTTTTTTCCCTTATATTGTTGTATCCAGATTCCCCGTTGGTTCATCTGCAAGTATGATCTCACATGGATTTTAACATCGTTCTTGACAATTGCTATCCTTGTTGAACCTCCACCCTTAATTCCTGGAAATATGTCCAAGATATTCCTTGGATATACCAACTTCTCTAAAGATTCTCCTAGCTCTTTTCTTTAAAATCCTTTCGATACTTTGATAACAACAGATTTTCTTTTACTGTATCATTTTCTATCAAGGCATAATTTTGAAAAATATACCCAAATACATATCTTCTTAAATCTTGAACATCTTTCTTAGAAAAACTATTTTTTCCATTGAGTTTGAAATACTCCCACTATCTGGTTTATCAATCATAGAAATCATATTTAAAATAGTAGTTTTTCCTGCCCCGCTCTCACCAATAATTGCAATAAATTCATTTTTATTGATTTTTAACGAAAAATTTTTCAAAACTACATGATCACCAAATGATTTACAAATATCTTTTAATTCAATCATCACCATTGCTCTCCATTTATTATTTTTTTCAGCCTTAAATTTTTTCTTACTTAAATAATCATACTCCTAACCTTGTAACAATAATCTCTACTTGATACATGCTATAATCATAAAATACCATACTACTACATTATGTTTTATAATATATACTACTGCAGTTGTGCACAAATTAATGCCTATCAAAACTAGAATGATTTCTTTTATTGACGACATATAGCCATATCCCCATAAAGTTTCTAATAATAATCTTTGTTGTTTAAAAATAATATCCCACTAACTGCTATTGTTATAAATACTATGGAGCAAAGTATAACCTGCTAAATAAAATTGCATACCATTACTTTCTGTCAAGATAATCACAAGATTACTGGCTGCCTGTCCATAAATATTTATTTACCAGAGTTAAATTGATAAATACCTAACTCTTGTTCTAATGCTTCTACTCGATATGCCCGACCTTGTTTTTAGAATTATCCTCAAAATAAATGCTGCCTGAAACTGTATCTCCTGCATACATAGATGCAATACAAGATGAATCCACTCCTGTATAAATGACTGCTATTGGATCTATAATCTGATTTTCCCATTTCCTGTATCTGAATCATTAATGTAAAATAAGATTGATTCGTTTTCACATATATAATATGAATAGATAGTTTATCTTTTCAACATATTTTTGGTTTTATTCATATTTTTTTATAAATAATTATCTATTGTAACCTTTTGGAAATAGAAATTTTCTTTATAATTTTTGAGTTTTTTTTTCATATTTCTTATACTGTTCTGGCACTAAGATATTAAGAGTATTTTTGATTCGTAATCAATCAATTTGAAATGGCTTTTCCATTACATGTTTGTTTGGATTTCGCTTTAAATGGTTTTCATCTATTTGAATGCTTCTTCCCTGCTGGTGAACAAATTTGCTCTTCTTTATCTCCAACATACTCAAATTCGTACCTCTGATTTCCTCTTCCATCCGATTCCTTTTCATAATTATCTGAGTTTATAAGAAATATTTTTATTTTATCTTTTGATTTTTGATAAAATTTTTTAACTCATCATTAATATTTCTTGCTTCAAGAATCTTCTGCCACCGAAGAATCTATCCTTGAAAATTAATTGTATAAATATTTTTTGTCTTATTCAATAACTCAAAGTATGCTGTTTATCTTTCAATCGTTGTGCATCATTTGTTGCATTACTTAAAGTTAACTGAACAGCTATAAAACACTAATCAGCACTATATAAGATACTTTTTTGATTTGACTAAAAAGCCATTTTCCCCTTCTGATATATGCTTTAAAGATAATATCATACAATTTATTATAATTGCCAACAGAAAAATTATAATACTTATCAATAAATTTACCAAAATACATGTAGACATATATCTATTATTTTTTTGTATTCCTTCAAACTTCCATCCAACTCAATCCATGTCATTAACCATATCATTTCATTGAATATCCAAAATCTTATGATATCTTTATTTATCTTCCATATAATTGATACTTTCGAATATCCCCAATATTTCATTAAAGCTATTTTCTTTCTCGAATATATATAATAAACACTAAATCCTAGCAATAAAAATAAAACACTAAATCTAACAAATACAACACTGAAAGATTATTTATTGATTGCCATTTTTGTTGATTGGTATATATTTTTACAATACCATATTGGGATAATCCCTGTTCTAATTTCTGCTCTATTGCTCTCGTCGTATGATCTATAAAAAATGTGTTTCCATATCCTACATTCTTCAAATCTTTAAAATGGATACACATTTATTTTCCATGTGGTATATGGAAACTTCATATTTAAAACTTCTTGTTGATTTGTTGTATAAATAGATAATTCCTTTTCATTAAAAGATTCATATTTCATAATTGTTACATGATATTGATTTAGCAAACTTTAAAAGTTCTTTATGAACTTCTGATACATTCACAAGTTCTTGTTGTCTGGCTTGAACTTCTACCACTCTCTTATGGAAAATCTTATCTGTCATGCGATAATTACTGAAATTGCAAACCCAAAACATTTATGCCTATCAATACAATACTATATAAGATACAAACAATCTTTTTATTTAATCTCTTCATTTTCTTTTGCCTCATTGTCGTTTTTATATACACGATATCCTTGAAATGTTTCTAATGATTTACACTTTCCTACAAATCTTCCTTTATAATATATTTTATATCCTTTATTGTTTTTTATAAAAAATGTATCTTTATTTTCTAAATTGTATATAACTTCATCCCTGGCTTATGATCTGGATTATTATATTCTGGCTCAAATGCAAAAACAAAACTTAAAATATAACTGAAACAAAATATCATAATGTATAAAATATATCCTTTGTGTTTATATTTTTTCTCCTGTCCTCTTATAATTAAGTCAAATCTTTGTTGAACTGTAGATCTTCCGCATCCAATAAAACAAAGAACTGGTATCTTCTTATGCATCTTTTATTATTCTTTATAATTTTAAGCATACATTCTAAATACTCATAAATTTCCATTTCATTCATTGATTCCGTTATTTTTTATCATTTAGCAAACTCTAACATATCTTTGAATTTCTCTTTTAAAAAAATGCAAAGGATTCCACCAATAAAACACATAATAATTTCACACAACATATTTAACCACAGATCATGATGATTAAAATGCTGCAGTTCATGTTTAAAATATATTGTAATTCTTTTCGGTAAAATCCATTTCCGGCAGTAGAATCTTAGGATGAATCAATCCTGTAATACATGGACTCTTAACCCTGTATTTTATATATTTCAAATTTATAGTTTTATTATTTGTACTGTTTATATGCCTTCTCTATCTTATTTGAATTATCTGGTACTAGTATTGATAAAAATCGATTGAATTGAATCTGTGTATATATAAGCTTGCATATATACATAAAACTAATTAATATCCATACTACTATAATTACATCTGAAACGCTATAATCCTTCCAATATGTTTCATTAAAATATCACATATTACAGTCAACGCACGTGTAGAATAAATGTTTTGGTGAATACAAAATTACATGGAAAAACATTCTTAACATAACCATGATCATGAAAAATACCAACAAATTAGCACTATTTTTTAAAATAAAATTTATTCTATTTCCCAGCAAACATACCACAATCATAAAACACTACTCAATAATATACATGCAAATACTGATCCGTATGTTGGAAATGTCATATCTAATTATCCCTCTTTTCGCTAAGATTTCTTTTCTATACTTCAATTCTTGTTCCAGTTCATTTATAACCTCTTCATCCCTCTTCATTTTTATAAATTGAGGCAACCAAAGATTTTTAGAAATTTTATTATTAATTCCTGCAAAATTAGAAATAATATACTCTTCTATCTTAATCTTAGAAGTGTAAGTACGTGCCAATACATTTCCTCTATGTTCAATACCCGCAACTTCAATATAATCCGCTTTTAGTAAACTCTGAATATATGCACGTATCATTAATATTCATACTTTCATCCAATTTCAAAATATCTGATGCTGCTAATGGATGCTCACTCGCCCAAAATATTTTCATTATTTCTACTTGTTTTTTTGTTAATTTTTTCATTGACTCCACCTTTCTCCTTCAATCTTAATTTACTTTATATTTTATATGAAACTTACCATTTATACAAGTACAAATATAATATTATATTATTTTTTATTGTATATGTTATGTTAGCTATTTATAAAACAATTTGATTTTTCTACAAAATAAAAGATTCTAAGCAATACAATCTGCCTAGAATCTTTTTACATATTCAAATAAATTTTATGCTTTCAATCCTTACGAACTAACGCTCTCTTAAGTGCCAACTCCGCTCTCGCAATATCAATATCCGCACTCTTGCTTTCGATCCTCTTTCTAGCTCTCTCTTCCGCTTTCTTTGCGCGTTCGATATCGATATCTTCCGGCCATTCTGCGACTTCTGCTAAGATACTCATGGTTGTTTCTGTAACTTCCACGAATCCTTTTAATAATGCCGCTTTCTTCTTGGTTCCGTCTTCTTCTGTGATCGTTAAGACACCTGGTGCGATGATCATGGTCATCGGGATGTGTCTTGCGTAGATTCCAACTTCTCCTTCGGTTGTGTTTAGCTCAACGAATGTGACATCTCCTGTATAAAATGAGCGTTCTGGTGTAATGACTTCTAATTTCATTGTGTTTTCAGCCATAGGATCACCTACTTATTTCTTGCTGCAAAACGTTCTACAACTTCTTCGATGGTTCCTGCATTCAAGAACATTCCTTCTGGAATCTCATCGTGTTTTCCTTCTAAGATTTCTTTGAATCCCTGGATCGTATCGCTTAAAGATACATACTGTCCTGGTTTTCCTGTAAACTGTTCGGCTACGAAGAATGGCTGAGATAAAAATCTCTGTACCTTTCTTGCGCGGTCTACAACCAGTTTCTCGTCTTCGGAAAGTTCGTCCATACCTAAGATTGCAATGATATCCTGTAATTCTTTGTATTTTTGCAGAATCTCCTGTACACCTCGTGCTACTTTGTAATGTTCTTCTCCAACGACTTTTGGATCCAGAATTGGGATGTTGATTCCAATGGATCTACTGCTGGATAAATTCCCATCTCTGAGATCGCACGTGATAATACAGTTGTTGCATCCAGATGGGCAAACGTTGTCGCTGGTGCCGGGTCAGTTAAGTCATCGGCTGGCACATAGACTGCCTGTACGGATGTGATCGATCCATTCTTTGTGGATGTGATACGTTCCTGTAAGGCACCCATCTCTGTCTGCAGTGTTGGCTGGTAACCTACCGCACTTGGCACTCGTCCAAGTAAGGCAGATACCTCAGATCCTGCCTGTGTGAAACGGAAAATGTTGTCGATGAATAATAAGACGTCTTTCCTCCACGATCACGGAAATCTTCTGCAATTGTAAGTCCTGTAAGACCAACTCTCATACGGGCTCCAGGTGGTTCGTTCATCTGTCCAAAGACCATGGCGGTCTTGTCGATAACACCTGATTCACTCATCTCTGTGTATAGATCATTTCCTTCACGAGTACGTTCTCCTACACCAGTGAATACGGAATATCCACCATGCTCTGTTGCGATATTTCGGATCAGCTCCTGGATCAGTACGGTTTTTCCTACTCCCGCACCACCGAACAGACCGATCTTTCCACCCTTCTGGTATGGGCAGAGAAGATCAACGACTTTGATTCCTGTTTCCAGAACTTCTGTCTCTGTAGATTGTTCTGAAAATTCCGGTGCTTTTCTGTGGATTGGTAAGCGGTTGGCTCCTTCTGGTGCCGGTTTATTATCAATAGGATCTCCCAGCACGTTAAAGATTCGTCCTAAGGTTGCCTCTCCTACAGGAACGGAGATTGGTCCGCCTGTAGCCTGTGCTTCCATTCCACGGACTAATCCGTCGGTTGGTCCCATTGCGATACATCTTACGGTGTCATCACCCAGGTGTGTAACTTCAACGACTAATTTCCGCCGTCTTTTGTGAATATCGATCGCATCATTGATCTCTGGTAGGTTATCACTGCCAAACTTGATATCCAGAACCGCACCGATGACCTGTGTGATCTTTCCTGTACGATTATCTGCCATGTTATTTCCTCCTGCTTCTTATATCGAGTCCATCACTTCAGGGCTTCTGCTCCTGAAATGATCTCTGTTAATTCTTGTGTGATCGCTCCCTGTCTTGCTCGGTTGTATGCAAGTTCTAAGTTTGAGATCATCTCTTCTGCATTGCTTGTCGCAGAATCCATTGCCTGCATTCTGGCTCCATTTTCACTTGCTACAGATGTAACTAAGGCTCCATAGATCATGCTGCAGATATACTTTGGAATTAATAAAGAAAGTGCTTCTTCCGGCTCTGGCTCAAAATTCATTGGAGCCTTGCTTTCAGATTTCTCTTCATTTGCCTGCTGATCATTCTCAATTGGGAGTAATTTTACAAGTTTTGGTTCATGAACCACGGTATTCTTAAAATCGGTGTATGCCAGATAGATCTCACCGATCTCTCCATCTTCAAAAGCTTTTAGAAGTTTCTCTCCTCAGATTCTGGCATCATCATAGACTGGCTCGTTGATCATCTCTGAATCATCAGAAACGATCTCATACCCACGATGTTTTAACGTATCCATCGCTTTGTGTCCTACCGCATAGATCATGATATCTTCTTTGTTCATACCGCTGTCCCGGATCAGTTTCACGATATTGTTATTATATCCCTCCTGCTAATCCACGGTTGGATGAAATGGTAATGATCCCTTTCTTTGTGGAACCATTTTCCTGTAAATACGGATGATTGATATTACCTGCTTTGTAAGGATCGAGCTGATCGTCTCATACATCTTATTAAAGTATGCTTTGACTCATCTGCACGCTGCTTGGCTCTCTGTAACTTTACCGTGGATACAAGTTTCATCGCTTTTTGTGATCTGTCCGGTACTTTCGACGCTGGCTTTTCGTCTTTAATATCAATTATCGATGCCATGACAGATCACCTTACTTTCTAAATGATTCTTTGCTTCATTGATCGCTTTGATCAGTTTCTCTTCTGTCGCATCATCCATGACTTTCGTCTCGGCAATGCTTGTAAAGATTTCTGGATATTTTGTATCAATCAGTTCAAATAATTCTTTCTGGAAATCAAGAATCTGATCTACTGGCAGGTCTAAGAGATGTTTCTTGACTGCTGCATAAATGATCGCAACCTGTTTCTCAACTGGTAATGGCTGATACTGTGGCTGTTTAAGATCTCTGATTCTCTCACCCTGATCTAATCGTTCTTTTGTATCATCGTCAAGCTCTGATCCAAACTGGGCAAATGCTGCCAGTTCTCGATACTGTGCAAGGTCTGTACGGATTGGTCCTGCGATCTTTTTCATAGCCTTGATCTGAGCGGAACCACCAACTCGGGATACAGACAGACCTGCGTTGATCGCCGGTCTGAAACCTGCATTAAACATCTCAGTCTCCAGATAGATCTGACCATCTGTGATTGAAATAACGTTCGTTGGAATGTATGCAGATACATCACCTGCCTGAGTCTCGATGATCGGAAGGGCTGTTAATGATCCTCCACCTAATTCATCAGATAATCTGGCTGCACGCTCTAAAAGTCTTGAATGTAAATAGAATACATCTCCAGGATAAGCTTCACGTCCAGGTGGTCTACGAAGAAGTAAGGAAAGTGTACGGTATGCAGTTGCATGTTTGCTTAAATCGTCATATACAACTAATACGTCTTCTCCTCTTTCCATCCATTCTTCACCGATCGCACATCCTGCGTATGGTGCGATGTACTGAAGCGGTGCTAATTCACTGGCTGTAGATGCTACGATGGTTGTGTAATCCATCGCACCAAACTCTTCCAATGTCTTAACAATGTTTGCAACGGTAGATGCCTTCTGGCCAATAGCAACATAAATACAGTGAACACCCTGTCCTTTCTGATTAATGATCGTATCGATCGCGATCGCTGTCTTACCTGTCTGACGGTCTCCGATGATCAGCTCACGCTGTCCTCTTCCGATTGGTACCATCGCATCGATTGCTTTGATTCCTGTCTGGATCGGAGTATCTACGGATTTTCTTGAGATTACTCCTGACGCAACTCTTTCAATTGGACGATATTTATCTGTCTCGATCGGACCTTTATTGTCAATTGGCTGTCCTAAGGAGTTTACGACACGTCCTGTCAGTTGATCTCCAACCGGCACTTCTACCACGCGGCCCGTTGTCTTGACAATATCGCCTTCGTTAATATTCTTTCGGTCACCTAAGAGAACGACACCTACGTTGTCCTCTTCTAAGTTTAATACCATTCCATAAACTTCCCCTGGAAATTCGAGCAGTTCTCCCTGCATCGCTTTCTCTAATCCATGGATTCTGGCGATTCCATCGGCAACCTGTATTACCGTTCCAATATCAGAGGTTTCAAGCTTTGTTGAATATTGTTTGATCTGCTCTTTGATGACCGAGCTGATCTCTTCTGGTCTTAAATTCATGGGGCTTATCTTCCTCCTGTTCTATAGTTGTATTTGTGACAGATATCTGCCCATCGAATCAAGCTTTGTACGAATGGAATTATCCACAATCCGATCATCCATACAAAGGATCAATCCACCGATGATGTCTTTATCTGTCTCATAAGTCACCTCTAACTTCTGATATTCTGGAAGAAGCAATGACTTTCTTTAAGATCTTGTCTTTTTGTTCTTGTGACAGCGGCATTGCTGACGGTACATGTAGGGCTCCGATTCCTAACTGACGTTTGATATTCGAAATGATGTAAGTAAAGATTCCATCAAATTCTTTAAAACGTCCTTTCTTGATGATGATCATCAAAATCCTGTCATATCATCAGAAACCCGGCCATCAAAACGTTCTTTGCTGCCTCCATCTTCTCTCTTCTTTGTGATCTGGGGATGATTTAGGATATTCACGAAATCTGTGTTGGAATCTAAGATTTCTTTGACAGCTTTCGCCTCTTCCAAAGCTTCTAAAAGATCGTCCTCATCTGTTTTCACAGAAATATAGGCATCCCCGTAAATCTTATCTACTCTTGAAGCCATGTCTTATCACCCATTTCCTGTAAGGTCTGATCAACAAAAGCATTCTGGTCTTTCTCGTCCATCTGGTTCTGGATGAATTTGCCAGCCATTAAGACTGCCATCTTGACCATCTCCTGCTTCATCTGATCCTGTGCATTGATTCTTGCAAGCTCTGCCTCATGATCCGCACTTTCTATGATCCCAGCTTCTTCTTTCGCTCCTGCAACGATCTCTTCCTCTCTCTTCAGTGCTTTCTTTCTGGCCTGTGCCATTAAGGCATCTGCTTCTTTTTCAACATTTTTTAGTTTATGATCGTATTCGGCTTTTAACTTTGCAGCTTCTGCCTGATCGGCTGCTGCCTGATCGATCATCTGCAATTCTGTTCTTACGGTCTTCTAAGATCTTGCGAAACTGGTTCAAACAGAATATAGGAAAGCAGTGCAAACATGATGAACACTGCGATTCCCTGCATAATCACATCAAAGCCAAGCTGAATATCTAATCCAAATATTCTTCCGTCCACGCCTTGGCCTCCCTTCGGCTTGTTTTATTAAAGTTTTGCAAACAGTGGATTTGCATATATAAGATCAAACCAATAACCAGACCATAAAGACCTGTTGTCTCTGCTACCGCCTGTCCAAGAAGCATGGTAGATGTGATATCACCTTTCGCTCCTGGATTACGTCCTACTGCTGCTGCACCTGTCCTGCTGCGTATCCCTGTCCAACACCAGGTCCGATACCGCGCGATCAGTGCAAGTCCTGCTCCGATTGCAGAACACCCTAATACAAATGCTTCACTTGAAATATTCATAGTTTTTCCTCCTGAACTACATGTTAAAGTTTCCCATCTTGATAGATAATGTTAAGCTTCCCGCTTATCTGTGATAAATGTCATT
>SCPN01000646.1_pt1 | contig 20814 bp, 31 predicted proteins | sample 6106831 | NCBI WGS metagenome assembly SCPN01 (sample SAMN10720447, study PRJNA508395) | human gut metagenome | isolation source: Participant 1, 0 month
GGGACTACAGGATATCCCCAGGGAGGATTTCCGTATCCCCTTTGGGGACAATGGCTTTCCCTGCCGTTTGATCATCACCACCAAAATGTCTTTAGGGGATGCCCGCCTGGCTCAAAGTTTGAAGTGCACCCAAGGGTTCTCTTCCTCCATGGGGAGTTCGATAAGCTAGGCGCTTAAATCCTCCTGAGGTAATCGGTAAAGATCTTGCGCACCGAGGTCTCGTTGTCCACCAAATCCAGCCGTTTCGCCACCCAGGGCAACAGGGTTCCCTGAAAGCTAACCGACAACAAGGCCACCAAAAATACGATGTGGAAGATATCGGTGTTTAAGAGGTATGCTTTGTTGGTGACCGCAAAGATGGCGAACACGATAGAAGCCGCCCTCGCAGCCCCCAGGAGACCAGCTTCTGCCGGAAGGTAAAGGGAAAAAATGGAAATGCCAAATACCGCAGCAGGCCGGGCAATCAAAAATAGGAACACCGCCACCCCACCCCCAAGGGGACCTGTAAAACTGAAGGGAAAGCCAATAGGCCCAGCACGAACAGAATCTGCATCCAACCAGGAGATGCCGTCAAAAGTGGACCAACATCTTTTGTGGGGCAGTTGGCATTGCCCAGGGCGATGCCCACCAGATAGACGCTCAAATACCCATTGCCGCCCAAAAATTCGCTGGCGGAATAGGAGAACAATGCTATGGCGATGACCAAGATGAGAATACAGGCCCGCTGACATCCAAGTTGATCCGCCACACATACACAGGAAGCTTCGGCCACCAAAATCCAATGCGCAATGAAACCCAATCTGTTTCACTCATAAGGGTAGCACGGCCATCTCATCCCCGACATCAGGGAAAGCACCACCATGGTCAGCGATATAGGCCATGGGGTCGTTGCTCCCGCTCTCAATCTCAGAAGAGGGCCAGGCCGCCGGAGAGAGTTCAAAATCCTGCAGGAACGGAGGGATGGCAAACACCGAAGCGGCATCGGTGGAGGCAATCACTGAGCCGATGAGCAACCCTCCAGGGGAGAGTATGCAACACAAAATGGCAGAACAACCCGGTGAGCCGTAACCGCCACCCCTAGGGTGGAGAACCGCTTCCTTTGGCACAGCGATGGGGACAGCCGTTTTCCAGCTTGTGCCAAAACCGCCGTAAAACATAAAGGAAAATCAACCCAAAAGAACATACTTGCTGTGCGAGAACGTAGTTGTCAAAATAGATGCCTACCGGGCCGTCACAGTAAACAACATGCCGAGAGCAGCAAAGATCAAAGGGTTGTGGTACTCCATAACAGTAAAGCAACTTGCTGGATGCTTGTTACAACAGCGGTATTACCACCGCGATGCAAACACCATTTGGAACCATGGAATACACTCCTTTTCGTTAAATTACTATATAATTATACTATATGCGGATGTGTCATAAAATCCCTATAAATATTAATACAATCTCTTAATATTGATGAAAAATGGCCTTTTATCTAAGCCTCCTCTCTCCTTTACCAAGGAGGCCCAGGGGTGCAATCTAAATTAGAATGGCAAGGGGGATCTTTTTTTCTATAATAGGGAAAAGAGATGTCCTTTTGGAACGCAACAGAAAACCCACAGGGACTGAAAATCCCTGTGGGTTTCTATCGGAATAAAAAAATAGCTCTTCGTGCAATTTTGCACGCGCATCCGGCGCTCCTGTGGTCGAGGCGCGTTTATTACCGTTGGCCCTGTGCCGTTGCGGCCCGGATGGTATTTGCCGCTTTCCCCTTCGGGGTGCCAAGAGGACACGGCGCCCCTATGAAAAAAACCTGTTTAAGCAATTTGCTTAAACAGGTTTTAATTGACCCGATGCGGGAATCGAACCCGCGTTACTGCCGTGAGGGCGGTGTCTTAACCTCTTGACCAACGGGCCGGAATCGCAATGAACCCTCCATAAGAGCATCCATTGCGCTGGTAGCGGCAATAGGATTTGAACCTACGACACTTCGGGTATGAACCGAATGCTCTAGCCAACTGAGCTATGCCGCCATATCCTTCTTTGTTGATCACCATAAAGCAATCAAGCAAAATTATTATACCCGATCAGGCTGGGTCTGTCAACCAGTTTTTGAAGAAAATCCGCTGATTTTTACACAAACCGGCTGTTTCTTGCCACAGGGTGGAAATTGGCGGCAATCTCCCCTCTTTCCCCGTTTTTCATGGTCAAAAATTTCCCAAACGGGATTTTTCCTTTACCCGAAGGGCAAAGGAAGTATAATAGTAGCAGCGGCAGGGCCTTCTTTGGGAGGGCCTGCCCCTTTGTTGTAAAAGCAAAAGAGAGGAAAGAAACCAAATGACATCCGTTTCTAAAACCATTTTAACCAATTGGCAGCTCCGCCATACCCGCAAACAGAAAAAAGCTTTTGCGGAATATGCTGTCAAAATTTTTAGCGATCTGGGCTACTACACCCGAGTGGAAACAAAAAAGGGGCTTACCCCCTCCAACAACATCATCATCGGGGTTTGAGCAACGCCAAAACCATTGTCACCGCCCATTACGACACCCCCAGCCGCCGGTTTATCCCCTTCTTTGTCACCTTGGACAGCCCCTTCCAAACCTTTTTGACCCAGTTCAGCACCATGATCGCTGTCTTTGCAGTCTGTATGTACCTGGCCAAATACACCAATTTCTTCATCGGCTTTGTGCTGTTTGACCTTTTGCTGTGGCTTCTGGTGTTCGGCCCTGCCAAAAAGAACAACGCCAACAACAACACTTCTGGGCTAATGGCCCTGTATGAGGTGGCCAGCCGACTGCCCCGGGACCGGAAGAGGAAGTGGCTTTTGTCCTCTTTGACAACAAAGAGCTAGCCCACGCTGGTTCCAATGCCTTTGTAAAACAGCATGAGGTGGAGTTCTTCTACAACAAGTTGGTTATCAACCTGGATTGCGTCGGCGTGGAGACGCCATCATTTTCCTGGCCAGTAAACACTCTATCCCTTGCAAAAAGCGGCCACCTTTGCCCCCAAGGACTGCGGCAAGGAGTTTTCGGCCCGGGTCAATCGGAACTTTGTCTATATCTCGGACAGCAACAGCTTCCCTGTTGCCTTTAATGTCTCTGCCTTTACCATGGATGGCGGCCCCATCCTCAAGGATCTGTACAACGAAAAGGACACGGTGCTGGACGAAAGCAACATTGACGCCTTGGCTTCCGCTCTGGTGGCCTATCTCTCCCAGGACTGCCGGTATGACAAGCACCCCAAGGAGGAGGATGAGGATTAGCTCCATCCATTTTTATAAATCCAATTCCCTAGGGCTAAGGAAAGCCCTGGGGGATTTTTTTGCGGAATTCCTGCTTTTTCCCCTTCATCTTCGAATCATCTTCACAAAAAGCCCCCGGAACAAGGATGGATTCCCTGTTCCGAGGGCTCTTTCTATTTGTCCATTACTGAGGCCCCATAGAGTAGTTGGGCGCCTCTTTGGTGATATAAATATCGTGAGGATGGCTCTCCGCAGCCCTGCGCCGGTGATCCGGACAAACTGGGCCTTCATGAAGGTCGGGGATGGTGTGGCAGCCGCAGTATCCCATGCCGGCCCGGATGCCGCCCAGCAACTGGAAGATGGTGTCCGCCACCGGCCCTTTGTAGGGCACCCGGCCCTCTACCCCTTCGGGAACCAGTTTTTTATTGTCCTCCTGGAAATAACGGTCTTTGCTGCCGTTAGCCATAGCTCCCAAAGAACCCATGCCGCGATAGACTTTGAAGCTTCTGCCCTGGTAGATCTCCTGCTCACCGGGGCTTCTTCGCAGCCCGCCAGCAGGGAGCCCAGCATTACCACATTGGCGCCCGCTGCCAGGGCTTTGACAATGTCGCCGGAATATTTGATGCCGCCGTCGGCAATGACGGGATATTGTATTTGGCTGCACAGCAACAAGCGTCATACACCGCGGTGATCTGGGGAACACCGATGCCCGCTACTACCCGGGTGGTGCAGATGGAGCCAGGGCCGATGCCCACTTTCACCGCATCCGCACCGGCTTTGATCAAATCTTCGGTGGCCTCATAGGTTGCCACATTGCCGGCGATGAGAGCAATGTCTGGGAACGCCTCTTTCACCTTGCGCACACAGTTCAAAATGCCTTCGCTGTGGCCGTGGGCGGAATCCAGCACCAATACGTCCACCTGGGCTTCTACCAGTGCAGCGGCCCGCTCCAAGACATTGGCGGTGACGCCGATGGCAGCGCCACAGAGCAAGCGGCCGTTTTTATCCCGGGCGGAGTTGGGGTACTGCACCGCTTTCTCAATATCCTTAATGGTGATAAGGCCTTTGAGCATGCCGTCCTCATCCACCAAGGGAAGCTTTTCAATCTTGTGCTTGCGCAGGATCTCCTGTGCCTGGGCCAATGTGGTCCCACCGGGGCGGTGACCAGGTTTTCCGGGTCATCACCTCTTTGATCTTGCAGTTGTAATCGGAGAGGAAACGCAGGTCCCGGTTGGTGATGATACCCACCAGCTTGCCTTTTTCACAGATCGGAACGCCGGAGATTTTGTATTTGCCCATCAGCTCATCGGCATCAAAGACAAATGCTCCGGGAGAGATGAAACGGGCTGACAATTACCCCATTCTCCGACCGCTTGACCATATCCACCTCATCGGCCTGCCTCGATGCTCATATTTTTATGGATGACGCCGATACCCCTTCCCGGGCAATGGCAATCGCCATCTGGGAGGTGGTTACGGTGTCCATAGCGGCGGTCATCACCGGGATATTGAGCATGATGTCCCGGGCCAGGCGGGTGGAAACCTTACCTGGTTGGGCAGGATATCCGACTTGGCAGGAATCAGCAGCACATCGTCAAAGGTGAGCCCTTCTTTGGTGAATTTCTCCTGGAAATTGGTTCAGCATTCCGTTTCCTCCTTGTGTTTTCGGCCTTTCTGATATTTTAACCATTCTATCATCATTCCCCGATAGATACAAGAGATAAATCCGTTGAAATTGTAGCTTTTTACAAGTTTTTTTAGGCAGATAGACGAAACCAGTTTTCTTTTACTGATTTAACACATCAAATTGCTACAAAATCGCTAAAACCGTTTCTTGGCTTCTTTGGAACCCCCCAGAAGAATGGAAGCTTCAAAACAGCTGGTTTCCCCCTTCTGCCCCTGGATGAAATACCGGCTTTCTCCCTGCTGAAACAGTGCCAAGGATATGGTATCTTCAATTTACTGCCTCTTTGCGGTAATAAATGGCAACCCTCCAGCGCTTTTCCTCCATCTCTTCATAGGGCAGCAGGTCGCAGACCATATCTGCATACACGGTGTTGTTGAGGTGGCGGTTGCAATCCAAATCGCTGTATTGAACAACCTTTGCCCCTTGGGCGGCAACTGCCAAATCCTTTGGGCGCTTGGTCTTCATCTCATCCAAGGAGGAATCGTAGTTGCTGGAGTCGGTGGGGATTTCAAAGGGAAAGGCTCGAAGGCCGAAGGATTTTCCGAGTAATAGGGATTGACCATCAGCCAAGTAAGAGGATTGGGCTTCTACCAGCACTCCTGGGACCAAATTCAATCCGGCGCAGAGCTGGGCCCCTGTTCTCATCTTCAGTTGGTTTTCATCTTTACCTCGTTCTCATTCCGGGTGGTGACAACGTGCAAGGCCATCCGTGCCAGCAGGATGACAATCTGCGCTTCCCACAAATCCCGATAAGAAACCCCATCTCTTCAAAATGCTGGTTGCTAACCTCTGATCTGTTTGAGCACCCGGGAGTTTCATCTCCCCATAAATATCGCACTGATAATCGGGAATTACAATCTGTTTCTCATAGTGGGCGGATGCATTTGGATGTAATTGCAGCAAACTTTTTTACCTCCCTGCCAAAATTGACGACGGGAGTTGTTTCATGTGAAACAACTCCCGTTTGTGTTACCAAGAACGGCTGGGATGGGCCAGGCGCGCCGCCAAGTCCCCAATTCCGATTTGAATAAAACCTCAATTTCCAATGTTCCTTTGTCTCTGCTGACCTGAATTTTCACCTACGGCCCAACTCAGCGGCAAGGGCAAGCTCCATTTCCTGGTAATAATGATCCCCAGGCCTGCTTATCCCCTTGTGGGCTCCAGTTCCGAGCTGAGTGTCTGTCCTTTGGTTTCCGCTGTTTTTTCGGGGCAGAAAGCCTCCACTTCCCGCACCGATAACCCCTGGGAAAGAATCCGGCCTGCGGTTTCCTCCATAACTTTTGGGTCATCTAAAGAAAGCAGCGCCCGGGCGTGTCCCGCAGAGATCTGCCCATCCCGCACCATTTTTCCACCTTGGGCGGAAGGCTGAGGAGCCGCAGGGCATTGGCAATCACCGGGATTTCCCCACCCGCTGGGCCACCTTTTCTTGGGTAAAGCCATAGGTTTCCATCAAAGTTTTATATCCTAAGGCTTCTTCGATGATATTCAGATCCTTGCGCTGCAAATTTTCAATCAGTGCCAGTTCCATTGCCTCGGTGTCGGTCATCTCCCGGATCACCACTGGAACCTCTGCCAACCCCACCATACGGGATGCCCGCCAGCGGCGTTCCCCGCGACAATCTGGTACCGTCCGTTAACCATTGGCCGCACCAAGAGAGGCTGGAGCACCCCATGTTCCCGGATGGAGTCAGCCAGTTCTGCCAAGGCGGCATCGTCGAAGTCCTTTCGGCTGTTCTTTGTTTGGCTCAATCTCGGTGAGTTTTAACGATGTAGTGGGTATATCGCTGGTGTTGTTGTCCACAAACAAAGCTTCCAGGCCCTTGCCCAATCCACCTTTGCGCGTGCCATGGCAGTTCCCTCCCTCATTGGTTGTTCTCTAAAAATTCATCAGCCAAATCTTCGTACGCTTTCGATCCACGGGATGTACGGTCATAATAGAGCACTGGCTGGCCAAAGCTGGGCGCCTCGGACAGGCGGACATTCCGTGGAATTATGCGGTACACCTTTGGGAAAAACTTCTTCACTTCCTCCACCACCTGCAACGTCAGGTTCAAACGGCCGTCAAACATGGTGAGAGAGTACCCCCTCAATCTCAATCTGAGGGTTATACAAACGCTTCACCTGCCGCACCGTCCCCATCAGCTGAGAAAGGCCCTCAAGGCATAGTACTCGCACTGGATCGGGATCAGCAGGGTATCGCAGCAGTTTAGGCGTTTAAAGTGATCAACCCAGAGAAGGTGGACAGTCGATGAGGATATAATCGTATTGTTCTTTGGATGGGAGCCAGAGCTTGTTTCCAGCTTCATCACCCGGTTTTCTGCCTCCACCAGTTCAATTTCTGCTGCGGCTAAGTCCATGCTGGCCGGCAATAGATCAATATTCTCAAACTGGTCCGTTGGAGAACGTCCTCTGCCTTGGCGTCGGCGATTAAGATGTCATAGGTGGACAGCTGGATATCCCGCTTGTTGACCCCCAATCCGCTGGAGGCATTGCCTTGGGGATCAATATCAATGAGCAGCATCTTTTTCCCTTTGCGCCCCAGCGACGCGGTCAAATTCACGGCAGAGGTAGTTTTCCCAACGCCGCCTTTCTGATTGGCAATTGCTATTACTTTCCCCATCTCTATCCTCCTAGCTCCATAAATTGGTCAAATCACCGCCTGCAACAGGCTCACTGTTTTTGATTATAGCACATCTCCATGGAATTGGGAAGGAAAATTCCCCTGTTGTTTCATGTGAAACAACAGGGAGGAACAAAGGAGCCACGGCAACGCCGCGGCTCCTCTGACGAATCAGTAAGGGAAACACATATACCTTAACCTCAAAAGAGGAATGGCATCTTGTAGGCAAAATCTGCAAGCTTTCAGGGGGGATTATTTTTTGTATCCCGGCAATACAGGCGATTTGTAAGCTGCCTCTTTTGGGATCTTCACCGATACTCGATAAAGTTTTGATCCTCTGTGCGATCTGTCACCGCAGGGATCCCCGCCTCCTTCATGGTGTGCTGACCGCCTTTTCCACTGTGTTGATAAAGATCCGCAGATCCTTCACCACCCATAGCCGGCTTTTGGCTGGGGTTGGCCCAGCCGTTTCTCCACATATTCTTCGGTTTGGGAGACATTGGGGCGGTTTCAATGACATATTTTACCGCATTGATAAAGCACGGCTGATCCAACAGCTTTAGCAAGGCGTGCATGGCGCTCAGTCAAATTGCCTTTGAGAAATACATCCCGAATATCCGGCGGGAAGCGGAGCAGCCGCAGCTTATTGGCTACAGCCGACTGGGATTTCCCAGCTGTTCCGCCAACTGCTGCTGGGTGAGGTTCCACCGCTCCATCAAAGTGGCATATGCTTGCGCCTCTTCAAAATAAGAGAGGTTCTTCCGCTGCAAATTTTCAATCACCGCTAACACTGCGGATTTTGATCATCCATCTCACTGACAATGGCGGGGATATCCTGCCATTCCAGCATTTTGTAGCACGCAAGCGGCATTCCCCGCCACCAGTTCAAATCGGCCATCCTTCTTTTCGGACGGTGATTGGCTGGAGCAAAACCGTTTTCATCAATGCTGCGGGAAAGCTCCTCAATATATTCCCTCATCAAAGGTTTTGCGGGGCTGCATGGGGTTGGGGTCAATTACATGCAGCGGCAGCAGCAGCACCTTGCCGATCGCTTCGTATTTGGAAAACAATTGGCGCATAAAAATCCCCCCATGGAAGAAAAGCCTGTCCACATTCTGTCTTTGGCCTTTTTGTACCCCAATAATCGTTCTACGAGTATTGTAGCATAAGGAATTTGGTATTCCAGAATTTTCCATCGCAGAATTTTACCTTTTCTTACGCCTTTCCCGCTTTACAAGGGGATTTTGCTATTTTTGCAGAGGGCCTTGGATATTTTGCCGGAGTTTGCGATATTTTTGAATCACAACGACACTTCGCTTATTCTCCTTCGGCAGCACATAACGATCCACCTTTTCCAGCTTGCCCCCCAGCAGCTGGATGGCTTTTGCGCCCCGGCCACTTCCTCTTCACAGTCGTATCCTTTTAAGCGATGAACAAGCCTCCCACCTTGACAAAGGGGAGACAGTACTCTGCCAGGACAGCCAAATCTGCAACTGCCCGGGCGGTGGCAATATCAAACCGCTCCCGATACTCAGGTTTGCGGCCCGCTCCTCCGCTCGGAAATGGATGGCGGTATTCTCCTGTCCCAAAGCTTGAGACAATGCCTGTAAAAAGTCACCCGCTTGTTGAGGCTGTCCAAAAGGGTGTGAGGTCTACATCTGGCCGAAGGCAATCTTCACCGGCACCGAAGGGAAACCTGCCCCAGTGCCCACATCGATCATAGACGAACCTTCCTGGAGAGGCACACTTTTGAGCAGCATCAAGCTGTCGAGGAAATGTTTGATGACAATATCATCCGGCTGGGTGATGGCAGTCAAGTTCATTTTCTGGTTCCACTCCAGCAAGGTGTCGTCATAGGTGCCAAACTACTCTACCATCCTGTCCGTCAGGAAAACCCATACTCCTCCCCATAGGTCTTCAACTGTTCATTCGAGATTGTCATGGCCTTTTCCCTCCTGTTTTTCTGCTCTAAATAGATGATCAATACCGAAATATCCGCTGGGCTCACCCCAGAGATGCGGGAAGCCTGCCCCAAATTGATGGGCCGCACCAAATCCAGCTTTTCCCGCGCTTCCAACCGAAGACCTTGAATGGTGGAATAAACCATGTCCTCTGGCAGGGGTTCCCTCCAACGCATTTCTTCCACTTGGGCCAATTGTTTTGATATACCCTTCGTATTTGATAGAGACTTCTACCTCCTCCGCCACCGCCCGGGGAAGCTCCGGCCGCTTGGGATCAAAGGGAGCTAGATCCTCATACCCAATTTGTGGCCGCCGGATCAAGCTCCACCGCCTTCATCCCTGTGGTGAGCGGGACTGTTTCACGTGAAACCAACATGGCGTTCAATGCATCCGAAGGGACGATGGTTAACCCTTGAAGACGCTTCTTGATCTCCCTTCCACCTGGGCTTGCTTCTCCAAAAACTTCTGCCACCTCTCCTCATCGATCAGCCCCAATTCATGGCCAATAGGGGTAAGCCGGACATCCGCATTGTCCTGCCGCAAGATCAGCCGGTACTCCGACCGGGAGGTCATCATCCGGTAGGGGTCGGAACATCCCTTGGTCGCAGGTCATCAATCAAAGTGCCGATATAAGAGGGATGCCCGATCCAAAATCAGCGGGTCTTTTCCCTGCAATGACCGCACTTCAGCGATCCAGCCTTCCCTTAGCTGCCGCCTCCTCATACCGGAGGTGCCATTGAACTGTCCGCGCCATACAAACCAGGCACTGTTTTAAACTCTAAGGAAGGCTTTAAGGCCAGAGGGTCCACACAATCGTATTCAATGGCACATTTCGCATGATCTGCACATTCTCAAATCCCTTGATGGTGCGGTAAAGGCCAACTGGACATCCTCCGGCAGGCTGGTGGAGAGCCCTGGAGATAGAATTTCGTCGGTATCCATCCCCATCGGCTCCACAAACACCTGATGGCGGCTTGTCGGCAAACCGCATAATTTTATCCTCAATACTGGGGCAATACCGAGGGCCGATCCCTCAATCTGGCCGCCATTACGCTGGCAGACCGGCCAATGTTCTCCTGGATGACCCGGTGGGTCTCCTCATTGGTATAGGCGATGGCAAATTGCCTGATTTTTCAGCTCCCTTCGGTCGAAAGGAAAACGGGGTGATGGGGTCATCCCCTCCTGCTCCTCCAGTTGAGAAAAGTCAATGGAACTTCGCTCCACCCGGGCAGGGTCCCGGTTTTAAACCGACGCAGGGAAGGCCGATCTGCACTAGGGAATCGCTGGAGCCGTTTGGCGGCGTGCATCCCATCTGGGCCGCTGGAAAAACCTGATCCCCACAAAAATCTTCCCGTTGAGGAAAGTCCCAGAACATATGATCGCAACTTTTACTGGATGGACGCCCCCAACCGGGTGACCACCGACTCTACCTGGCCCTCCCTCATCGGTGCGGATCTCCACCACCTCTGCCTGTTTCACATGGAGGTTTTGCTGCCGCTCCACCGCCCGCTTCTATAGATATGGTACTGAGCCCGGTCCGCCTGGACCCGCAGGCTGTGGACCGCTGGCCCTTCCCCGGTTTAGCATCCTGCTCTGAATAAAGGTGGCGTCTGCGGTCCTCATCTCCCTCCCAAAGGCGTCAATCTCCCGGACCAAATGCCCTTGGCCGTCCCGCCGATGGAGGGATTGCAAGGCATGTTGGAGATGGCGTCAAACTCATGGTAAACAGCACGGTGGATGCCCCAGCCGGGCGGCGGCCAAAGCGGCCTCCACCCAGCATGTCCCGCGCCGATCAGTGCAATGTCAAGGGTTGTGCTGGATATTCCATGGATAGCTCCCCTCTCCCGGTGTGGGGAAGAGACTATAACCAATCTATTTTCCACAGCGTTTTCCCCTGGGGGAAACTGGTTGCTTCTGCACTATTATAACAAACTCAGTGCTTTTCCACCAGAGGAAAATTCCGTGGAAAACCTTGACTCCCCAGTTTTCCTTCTTGGCTCATCTTTTTCCACAGCGATTTCTTCCTTTCCACCGGGAAAAACCTCTTCTGCCCTCCCCTCTGACAGATAAAAATAGGGACCGGCTGTTACGAGAAGGGACAGCCCGGCCCCGGTTTTCCTTCTATTTTACCATAAAGTCTGCACAAACCATAAAATTGCAAAGCTGCTGCCGCAAAGGGCTTCGCCCTGCAAGCAATTCTTCGAATCACAGCTTCGCTGTGGCTATATTCTCACACAGAACTGGGCGAACACCTGGCCCACCACTCATCGGTGGCCCGCTCACCAGTCAACTCTAAAAGGGCGTTCAGCCCTTCATCGATGCACACGGTGGCAGCATCCAAGGTGAGGGCGGAGCCAACCGCTTCGATGGCGTCATCAAAGCGGATTTGGCCCGCAGGATGCACCCTCTCTGGCGCTCATTGGCCAAGATGGGGCGGAACCATCGATCTGGTGAAGGGACAGCACCTCCCGGATGGCGGCAGAAGGGCATCCATCCCTTCCCCATTGGCCGCAGGACCTCCACCACCTGGGAATCCACTGGGCGATTTCCTCCCTCTGAATCTTGCGGGGAAGGTCGGTTTTGTTGAGAACCGCCACTGCCGGACGGCCTTGCAACGCCTCCAACAGCTCCCTGTCCTCCCTGGTCAAGGAATCGGAGCTGTCAAACACCGCCAACACCATCCCGCTGTCCTCCATACGGCGGCGTGCCAAATCCACCCCACCGATTCCACCGGGTCATCGGTAGCCCGGATGCCCGCTGTGTCCGCCAGGTTGAGCACCACATCCTCCAGCCGGATCACATCCTCCACCACATCCCGAGTGGTGCCGGGAATGTCGGTGACAATGCTGCGCTGGGCCCCGGCCAGCAAATTCATCAAGGTGGACTTGCCCACGTTGGGCCGGCCGATGATAGCGGTATCCACTCCTTCCCGCAGGATACGCCCTAAGTCATATGTGGAGAGCTGCTCCAACTGATCCCGACAGCCGCTCAGAGAATGAAGGAGGGAACCCGTCTCCACTTCCTCGATGTCCTCCTCTGGGTAGTCCACCCAGGCTGCAAGGTGTCCAGCCAGGCCGAGAATCTTCTCAATCCCCTGTACCCTTTGAGATAAAGCCCCATCCCGGGCCGACAGGGCCGCTCTGGTGGCATTCTTATTTTGGGAGGAGATCAGATCCATCACCGCCTCCGCCTGGGTCAGATTCACCTTCCCGTTTAAAAGCCCGCTTGGTGATCCCCTGGGCCGGCTAAAACCGCCCCTTGGTCCAAGACCGCCCGCAGCACCCGCTGGAGCACAGACCCCCGCCGTGGCAGGAAAGTTCTGCCACATCTTCGCCGGTGTAGCTCTTTGGGGCCCGGTAGACCGACAGAATGGCTTCATCCACCTGGCCATCCTGGTCGAAAACACGGCCATAGGCGCTGGTAAACCCTTTCATGGAGGAAATATCCCGTTCTCCAGCTGGGCGGAATACCGGGCGGCAATGGCCAGAGCCTCTGGGCCAGAGACCCGAACAATGCCGATCCCTCCCACTGCCAAGGGTGTGGAGATCGCCGCAATGGTGCTCATCACATACCATCCTTTCAATAGAATGGCACCCCCGCGGGCCTCTGCGGGCCTTTGAGAGTGCCATTGTATCTTCTCTAATCGTCGATTTCGATTTTGCCGAACAGGGGCAGGTCGGCGGCCTCAGAAGGCGGGGCAGAACCGGAGAATCCGCTCCTCCTCGGAGATGGGTGCTCTCGGTGCCTCCGGCTCTTTCAACTCCTCCCGCTCCCGGTAGGGTCTGCGCTCCCGGCTGCTCTTCCCCTCACCGCGGCTTTCCCCAGAGGGCCTGCCGCCCCGGCGGGAGCCGCCTTTGCCTTTGCCTCGTCCATCGGTACGGGGCTTCTTCGGATTGGCAGAGCTGATCACTACCCGGCGGTTGGGTTCTTCCCCACCGAAGTGGACAGCGCCCCTTCCACCTGGGATACAGCGGCGTGGATTATCCGGCGCTCATAGGGTTCATAGGCTCCAAAGTGGAGCTCAGTAGATTTTGACCGCATTGTTGGCCAATTTCTTCGCCAAGGTTTCCAAGGTTTTTCCCGTTTTTCCCGGTAGTTGCCGCTGTCGATGGTCACACGCATATAATCGCCGTCCGCCCGGTTGGCCACCAGGCCGGTCAGATACTGGAGGGCATCAAAGTCTCGCCGCGTAGGTATGATGACGCCAACCCTCGCCGCTGGGGGTGATGACCGCATTGTTGTTCTCCTCCACCTTGGCGGTTACCTCCACATGGGGCAAGCCGATCTCGGTGAGAATGTCTTTGATATAGGCAACTGCGATCTCCGCCTTGTCGCTGGATTCTTGGTAGACACGAACCTTGGCAGGCTGGGCGCCGATGCCGAAAGCCTTTTGGGCAGGTCGATGATCGCAATTTCCACTTCTTCCCGGGGCAGGCCAATCCGGTCGCAGGCGAGTTCAATAGCCTCTTCCACGGTTTTCGCTGTCATGGTACATTCTTTCATAAAAGGGCACCTCCTCAGGTTGCGTCCTGTTATTTCAGGTCGTCGTCGGTGACTTCCATATTCCTCACCGTATTTTTCCGCATCCCGCTTGCGGGCGGCAATAATTTCATCCGGTTGATTTCCTTTTGAGTCAGGGCTTTTCCGCCGCCGCGGCATCCCCCTGCTTCATCCGTTTCTTTGCTTCAATCTTCTCTTTGCGCTCCTGCTCCTTGCGGGCAGCGGCCTCTTCCTTCGCTTTTGACCATCTCCACCGGGTCATAGATCTTGTTGAGGATGTAGGACTGAGCCGCAGAGAACACGTTGGAAAGCAGCCAGTACACGCCGACGCCGGCGGGCACCTGGAAGGCGATAAATACACTCATCAAAGGCATCATCAGCAGCATGCTTTTGTTCATGCTGGCCGCCGCGCCGTCTTCGCCGGTGGTGGCGCTGCTGAGCTTCATGCTGATCAGGCTCATGCCCAGGGCGGAAAGGCCGGACAGGATGGGAATCAACAGGTAAATATTGACCGCCATTGTGGGGACAACTCCCAGATCCATGCCGAAGAAGGTGAAATCAAAATTCCGAAATTTTATCCACCACATCGGCGCCCAGGGAAGAAAGCCCCGCATTCTGATGCACCGCATTGATGATGCTCATCTCCACGCTGTGCATATTCATGCCGCCTTCCCCAGCACCTGCTTGGCGATTTCGGTCGCCGCATTGATGGTGTCAGTAGGCAGCCGCAGGATGCTTCAAGGGGTAATAAATGACATCAATCAAGCCAAAGGGATGGGAAACTGGATGAGGACAGGAAGGCAACCGCTCATAGGGTTGTAATTTTCCTTCTCATAAAGCTTCAGAAGCTCCTCATTGAGCTGTTCCTTGTTATTTGCATATTTTTCTGGATCTCTTCCATTTTGGCCGGCGGCCATTTTGACATGGACTTCTGCTGTTTCACAGCAAACGGCACCAACACCAATTTGGTGAGGGATGGTAAAACAGGATCAGCGCCAGGCCGTAGTTGTTTACCAGGTGGTAGCACAGAAACATGATCCACCCCAAAGGGGTAACCAAGGATGGCGTAAATGGTTCTCATCATAACAATAGGTCCTCCAGATCGGATGGTGTACTAGGCGGATGGAGTCTGCCAAATATCGCCCTTTACTCCAAGTGGTCGGGCACGGGGTCATATCCGCCTTTGCAAAGGGTGGCATCTCAGAATCCGTTTAACGGCAAGTAGCCCGCCCCGATACGCTCCATATTTGGATATGGCCTGGTACGCGTATGTGGAACAGGTTGGATAAAACCTGCAGCAAGCAGGCCTATAGGGCGAAATCGCCTTTTGATAAAAACGGATGACTGCCAAAAACAGTTTTTTCATATTGCATATTGCCCCAAAAGGACGAGCCGACTGCCGCTTGAGCGTTTTATTCCGCCGGGCGGTCTGCTGGGGTTTGGATGGCTCTGGCTTCTGCAGCAAGCCCAGCTTCTGCAGCTGTTTGTCCATCACGCGCTGCACCTCCTGCATCTTCACTTGGGTTGTGCGTCCCCGGGCGACAAAACGATATCCCAGCCTTTGACCACAGTGGGCTCCATCTGGCGGTATGCCTCCCGGATAATTCTCCTTGCACGGTTTCGTTTACAAGCTTTTCCAATTTTCTTGGTGGCGGTGATGCCCACCCTGGCCCGGCCTTTTCGGTTCTTGACAGCATAGGTGACCAGAAGGGTGCACAGCGCTTTTCCCAGCGCGGTAGACCTTTTAAAGTCTCGGTTTTGATTGAGTGTGACTGTATGGAAGCATGGAAAGTGCCTTTCATGCCGGTTTTGCAGATTTTCCTTTTATGTTCCGGCAGACAGCCCGCCGGTTTCGGCGGGGCGCCGGGTCATAAAAAAGACCAAAAGGTTGTGGCCGGCAATTGAGTGGAGTTAAACGGGCTCTGCCTTTCGCTCTTCTGCGAGCAAGCACTTTTCTTCCGTTTTCGTGCTCATTCTCTTGCGGAAACCATGCTCTTTCTTTCTGTGGATCTTCTTAGGCTGATAGGTTCTAAGCATCAAAATACCCTCCTTTCAGGGCGAAACCTTGCAAGAGATAACAGTATAGCCTACACGGGGCAAAATTGTCAATAGAAAAAATGGTTTTCCCGGTTCCAAAGCCATTTTTCCCTGTTTTGGAGGCGATTTTCCATCTTCCCCTGAGGGGCGGCCGTTTTTGCCGGAAAAATTCCCCTTGCTTCTGTTTTTGCTGGGTTGCCGGCGCCTTTGTTTGCCACGCCGCCCTCCAGCTTCCCCCTCCTGGATAAACCCAGGGATTTCCACCTGTTTCCATCCTTTGGTTTCCTTTTCCATTCCATCTTCCCCAACCGGGATTTTTTTGTTTATACTATTATATAATATATTCCACACAGGGCTGTTGAAAGCTTGAAATAAACATTCCACTTATGCTACAATAACTCTGTTGAAGATCGGTGGAAAAAGTTTTTTCAACACACCTTTCCCAGTTGATCACCCCTTTTCCACCGACCGGAAATTTAATCGGAAGGACGATCAAACCATGGCATCCTTTAAAGAAGTGTTTTCGCTGGTCAGCGATTACTGCAAAGGACCCGATGGCGTTACCAGAAGTAGCCCATTCCCCTTTGGATTAAAGGATATCGAGGCGGTCAAGTTTGAGAACTCCACCGCCCACCTGCGGGTCAGTTCCCAATTTAAAGGAGATCATCGAGGAGAAATACCTCCCCCTCCTGTCCCGTGCCTTCGAGCATATCCTAGGCTTTAGTGTAAACATCAAAATCCTCTGCGACTCCGCCCCAAACAGGAGCCGCCCGGTCCGGCATGCTGTCCGGATATTCCCAAGAAGAGCTGGAGAAGAGCAGCCAGGAGGCGGCGATTATGAATACACCTTCTCCACCTTTATCGTGGGCCCCTCAACAAATTTGCCCACGCATCCCTGGCGGTGGCTGCAAACCCTGCCAATGCCTACACACCCCCTGTTCATCTACGGCGGGTCCGGGCTGGGCAAAACCCATCTGCTGCTGGCCATCTGCGCAGAGATCAAAAAGAACAAGCCGGAAACCAACATCATCTACGCCAAGGGCGAGGAGTTCACCAACGAGCTGATCTACGCCATCACCACCGAGACCACCCGGGAATTCCATGACAAATACCGCCTGGCTGATGTCTTGTTGGTGGACGACATCCAGTTTATCGGCGGCAAGGAGAGCACCCAGGAGGAGTTCCCACACCTTTGAGGCCCTCCACCAGGCAGGCAAACAGATTGTCCTGACCAGTGACCGCCCTCCCAAAGGAGATTAAAACCCTAGAGGACCCGGCGCGCACCTGGTTTTGAACGGGGCCTGCTGGCCGACATTCAGCCCCCGGATTTTGAAACCCGCATCGCCATCATCCGCCGCAAGGTCCGAACTGATGGACATCCAAATCCCGACGAGGTGGCCGAGTACATTGCCAACCGGCTGAAAAACAACATCCGCCAGCTGGAAGCGCAGTGAAAAAGCTCAAGGCCTTTAAACTGCTGGCTGGCACCCCGCCGTCCATCCTCATTGCCCAAAAACGCCATCCGGGATATTTTAAATGACAACCAGCCGGTGCGGTCACCGTGGAGCGGATCATCTCGGAGGTGGGCCGCACTTATGGGGTATCCTCGGCAGACATCCGCTCCAACCGCGTCGGCCCAGATCTCCCAGGCCCGGCAGATCTCCATTTACATCGTCCGGACATCACCCAGATGTCCATGTCCTCTATCGGGGAGGAGTTCGGCCCGGGACCATTCCACCATCGTCTACGCCATCCAGCAGGTAGAAAGAACATGAAACAGGATTCCCGCTACAAGGAGACAGTGGGAGGGACATCATCAAGAACATCCGCGACTCCTAACCTTCTCTTTCTTTTCCCAAAGAGGTAGAAAGACCCACCACCGGAAATGAGATCAATCCTGTTTCACTGGGAAAGCAATCCCTCCTTTCACTACAGGCGTGCAGATTCGGTTTAGACGAGGACTCTATTCCCGCCAAAGCAGCCTTTTCACCCCGGAATTATACAGTCTGTATTGGTTTTTTACTATCTCTTGCAAGATTTCCATCGCAAGTTGCAAAACCTGTTTAACCCTATTAATTTTCGGCGCCGCGAACCTTTCTTTTTGCGTATGATTTATGCGTTTCTCACTTTCCACTTTTCCCCGCTTTCCACGGCCTATTTTCACCTTTTGGGAAGGTTGTGGTTCTCCACGGAATTCTCTACTTGTTTTCCACACTTTAAACAGAGTTTTCCACAACCCAGTGAAAAGCGATGGCTGTTTCCACCTCTCCACAAATTCACCACCGCAGCCACTGGAAGGAACGCCTCTTTTCCTTTGATAAAGCAGGTTTGCGCGGTTGTCCACATCCCACCGCCCCTACTACTGACTAAAAATGAGTTCTATCCTGATCTTGTTATGGGAGGGAAAGAACCGTTGTGAAAAACCAGCCGGGCAAAACCGGCAAAAGAACAAATTGCAATTGAGGTGAATGAATCCATGAACATTCTCTGTGATAAGGCCCTCCTAGTACAGGCTGTCTCCAATGTATCCCGCGCAGTATCGGGCAAAACATCCCTCCCGGCCTTGGGGCATTTTGATGGTGGCCAAGGGCGGCCAGGTCCAGCTGACTGGCGACCTAGAACTGGGCATTTCCACCCATCTGGAAGCCCAGGTCTTGGAGGAAGGAGAGATCGTCCTCTCCGCCAAGCTGCTGCTGGATATGATCCGCGGATGCCGGTGACCAGGTGGCCATTGAAGCGATGCCAAACTGCTGACCCAGCTGAAAGCGGGGTCACCGAATACACCATTTTGGGCATGCCTGCCACCGACTACCCGAGCTTCCTCGGTGACCGAAGGGTCCGCCATCCAGCTGCCCCAGACCACCTTGAAGTCGATGATCGACCAAACCTTGTTTGCGGTGGCAACCACCGATTCTAAACCAGTTCACACCGGTTCTATGTGTTCGACAGTGGACGAGGGGATCACCCTTGTTTCGGTGGATGGATACCGCCTGGCCCTGCGCCGGGAAAAGGTGAAAATCGGCCAGCCGATGAAGTTCATCGTCCCCGGCAAGACTTTGTCTGAAGGGTCTCAAGCTGGGGATGAGGACACCCCCACCGAGCTGTTTATCTCCCGCAAAACACATTGTAGTTCAACATCAACGGATATAGCGTCATCTCCCGCTTGTTGGAGGAATTTTTGGATTACCACGCCGCCATCCCTCAAAACAGCACCACTACTGTAAAAATCTCCACCCGCAGCTTTATGGACTCCATTGAGCGCACCAGCCTGCTCATCTCCGACCGGCTCAAGAGCCCCTTGCGGGTCAAATTTACCCAGGATCTGATCAAAGTTTCCTGCCTCCACTACCATCGGCAAAGCCTATGATGAAATCCCCTGCTCCATCGACGGCGGGGAAGTGGAGATGGGCTTTAACAACAAATACATCCTAGACGCCCTCAAGGCCTCCGGCTGTGATGAGGATGAGGAGATCAAGCTGGAATCTCCCCATGAAGGTGGGTTTGGGAATGGGACCTGTTCCTTATTTACCAGATTTGGAATAAGGAATAATCGACCATACACAGGAGGGCGCCATGAGGCGAACACAAGGGAAATTATTCGAAACCATTGAGATCTCCACCGAGTTCATCAAACTGGATTCCTTTTAAAATTTGCCGGCATGCTGGAGACGGGGGCCAGGCCAAAGAGGTGGTCCAGGCCGGCTAGTCTCGGTCAATGGGAAGTCTGCACCATGCAGGCAAAAGATCCGCCGGAGACATCGTAGAGGTGGAGAATTACCGGCTGGAGGTTGTCGGGCGTGCGGATTGATCGCCCTCACCCTCACTGGATTTCGCAACATCGGGGGAGATGGAACTCTCCCCTGCCCACAGCGTCAATGTAATCTACGGCGACAATGCCCAGGGCAAGACCAATTTGATGGAGGCCATCTATCTGTTCACCGGGGCCAAAAGCTTCGGGGGCGAGGACCGGGAGATGGTGGGCTTGGGGGAGGTGAAAACCCTGCTCCAGCTGGAGTTTTTCGGCGAAGGCCGCACCCAGACCGCCCAGATTTCCCTGGCCCCCAAAAGGCGGTTCACCTCAATGAGATTCTGCTGGACAGCAGCACCAAACTGGCCGGCCAGTTTACCGCTGTGGTTTCCCAGCCCATGTCCCCATCCAGGACGGCCCCCAGGAGAGGCGGCGGTTTTGGACACCATCATCTGTCAGTTGAAGCCCAAATACATCCGGGTGCTCAATGACTACAGCCGGGTATTGGCCCAGCGAAACAGCCTTCCAAAGACGTGGCTTTCAGCTCCCTGCTGGATACCCTGGACATCTGGGACCAGCACCTGGTACGGCTGTCGGCCACCATCACCCGGACGCGGTACACCTATCTGGAGAAGCTCAAACAGCTGGCCGGGGAGGTGTATAAGGGTATTTCCCGGAAAAGAGGAATTCAGCCTGCGGTACCTGTCCAAAGCCTGCCCAGATCTTGACGACCTCTCCCCCGGGCTGGAAGAGGCTACCGAGGCGGTGCGCGCCCGCCGGGGAGGACCTGAAGGCGGGCAGCACCAAGTGGGGCCCACCGGGACGACCTGAAATCTCCATCATGGGATGAACGTCCGCACCTACGGCTCCCAGTAGGGCAGCAGCGAAGCGCCGTATTGGCCCTCAAGCTGTCCGAGTGCGGGATGATCCGCCAGCTCACTGGGAGGAGCCTGTGGTCCTGGACGATGTGATGAGCGAGCTGGACGAGAGCCGGAGGGAATACCTGGCTCAACCACATGGGCGACCGGGCAGATCTC
>SCPN01001561.1_pt1 | contig 20773 bp, 20 predicted proteins | sample 6106831 | NCBI WGS metagenome assembly SCPN01 (sample SAMN10720447, study PRJNA508395) | human gut metagenome | isolation source: Participant 1, 0 month
GCCTTTGCTTGAGGGACTGCATACATCGTCATAGTATAGTGGGAGTAAAATCCTGAACTATATTGCAGGTTTCATTGGTTGATCGTGTAATTGGATTATTCTATCCATCCTTTCTTTGATTTTCAGTCTGGCTCTATGGTAAGTTACCCGTGCCCAGTTCTCTGTTTTTCCAAATATCATGCCTATTTGTGAGAATGGCAATTCACCAAATATTCTAAGCTGAAAGACCTCCTTGTAGGGCTCATCAAGCTCGTGCAGTATAAGATGAATCTGAAGAGCGGTATCTTTATTTTCTAGGCCAGGCTTTTTACCATATTATCGGGTTGTTCGAGCTGCTCTTCGTCAAGCTCTGTAAATTTTGTGCTTTTTCGGCATTCGTCCATTGCCAGATTTCTTGCTATGCTGCAAAGCCAGGTCTGTTCGCTTGATTTGCCGGCATATGCCTTCTTTGCGGTCATGGCCTTATAAAAAGTATTCTGGGTAATTTCCTCAGCCTGATGTTGATTTTTTACAATTGTCATTACATATGAGTATACTTGCAAGTAATAGGAATTGTACAATTTCTCATAATCCAGAACTGTCACCTCCTTTGTTCATAGGTTAGACGTAGAAAGGATTGTTTTGTTACAAAAAATTTTAAGATTTTTAGATTATATCATAAAAGGTAGTTATAAGGCGGAATATATATTTACAGATAGAATACAACCTTACTGATGAAGAAATAAATATCATAGAATCAGTCATCAAAGAACGATGAAAATAACAATACCAATACCCTTTGTCATGTGGTAAAATAAAGAAAAACCTATTATGAAACCTAAGGGAGGATTGGACATGAAAATTTTGAAAAGTATTCTTAATTATATTCCATTAGCCACGTTTATCATATTTGTGGTTACTGATGGAATTATTTCTTTAACATCGGCATTAATTTTTGTTATTTGCACGATTGGTCTACTGATTAATTGGAAAAGAAAAAAACCAGCGATGAAGAATTAAGAAAATTCTTTAGGTTACAATCGATGATGGGGTAAACGAAAAAGCAGTTTTGACATTGCAGAGAACTGCCCCTTCGTTTACACCATTTTCGATTTGACCTAATTGAACAAAGTGAGCGTCCGGGTAGCCGCAACCTATGGACTTTCAATTCTTTGTTCCTGTCCATGATTATATATGATTCTCGGTATGAAAGCTACAACATTTTATAAAAAACAGGCAAATGGGCATGACGATAAAACCTCAGAAACTGAGGCTTTTGAAAGTATTAGATGTTGCTCTTTAGCAGCGCAGTGGCATTTTCATCTGTGGCTTTCCGAGATGCCCACCACATGCCTTACACACACACAAACTTTGATGCCATAAAGATGTTCCAATATTTCAGGCATTTCCATGTCGAAGCTTTGAAGATACTTCTTACATCCAAGTAAATTTCTGCAAAGGGTGAGCTTCTGGCTTTTAGTACGGGAACATAGCAGTCCGTAGTGCCTGATGCGGACAAAACGCCTTGGTGGTACATGCATGAGAAACCGCCGGACAAACTCTACACCCGAAATAGTCAGTTCCTTCCACTGTCCCTCATTACGGTAATCCTTTACCAAGAATGTAACGGTATCATCATCCATACAGACGATGCGGTGATTGCTGCAATGCGATGAGTATACCAAGGTATTTAATTACTGTTTGAGCACCATTGAATGTCTTTTTACAATGGGAATCCAGTCCATACCATAACAGGAATCTAAAGCTCCTTGAACGTATAATGGTTACGGAATTTTTCTGCAGTACCATGAAATACCAGCTTATCCTCTTCCCACAGCCTCTTTAGTTCCTCCAGATATTTTCCGCGGAACATTTTGGAGATGACCCGGATGGGAAGAAAGAAATTTTCACCATTGTCCTTCCACTGGTTGTTGGAAGCCAGTCCTCCCCCCAGCAGGATGGTATGAATGTGGGGATGAAAGTTCATTTCAGAACCCCATGTATGTAAAATGCAGATGTATCCCACCTTTGCGCCGAGATGTTTTGGGTCGGCAGTCAGTTCGCTGATTGTGGAAGAAGCTGCATGGTATAAGGCATCATAAAGAAGTCTCTGGTTGCTGTAAATGACAGGGTTTAAAATATCAGGAACCGTAAAAACCAGATGGAAATAAGGAGCATCAAGGACATCCTCTCTGCGTGCATCCATCCACATTTCTTTCGGAACAGCCTGACACATTGGGCAGCAACGGTTACGGCAGGAATTGTAATGAATCTGTACGAAGCCACAATCCTCACATACACATACATTTGCACCATAGGCACCGGTCTTGCAGTTCATGATGTTATGTGCAACCTTTGCCTGTACAGGGGAAGGTGAATATTGATCAAGGTATGCCGGATAAAAACGATGAAAAATATCCTGTACTGTGGGCTTATCCATTGGCTGTACCATCCTTTCTGTCAAAAGGACTGCGGATGCCCATAATGGATTTGTTGCTGACATGAAGATAAACTTCTGTGGATTTCGGATCGCGGTGTCCAAGCAATGCCTGAATATTCCGCTGTTCCACTCCCTGCTCCATAAGGTGGGTGGCAAAACTGTGACGGAGGCAGTGAGGAGTAACACCGGATAACCCGGCAGCCGATGCAGAACGTCGGATAACCTGTTCCAGTGTACTTACGGTAAGATACTGCCCTGTAAACTGATTCGGAAACAGAATGCCCTTTGGTCTGCCTTTCCGGAACCAGTATTCCGTAAGAAGTGCAAGGTTTCTTTCAGACAGAATGGTATAACGGTCCATCCGGTTCTTGGTATCCCGGACATGAATCTGCATGTTTGTGCGGGAAATATCATCATAATGAAGATGAATCACTTCCGAGACACGCATTCCGGAAGAATACATTGTGGCGAACATGGCTTTATATTTCAGGTCATCCGTAGCATCAAGAAGCCGGTCAATTTCATCAGTAGAAAGTACGGTTGGGAGTTTGTGCTCTATTATCATGCGTGGAACAGTGATATCATCCCACAGAACGTGAAGTACATTCCGATAGAAAAAACGGATGGCTGAATTATAAAGGTTGAGGGTGGTCGCTTTCAGACCATTGTCCTTCTTGGCAAGAAGAGTCCCTGACATCCTGACAGGTAAGCTCTTCCGGGTGCTTTTCCATGTAATTAAGGAAATAAGAAACATAGTTTTTGTAGCAGTTAATGGAACGCTCTTTAAGGTTACGGATTTTTCCAGCTTCCTCAAGCTGTAATAAATATTTTTCGTACATAATAATTCCTCCATGTAAAGTCAGTAATTTCGGGTATCACTGCTTACATGGAGGTGCATTGGAATAATAAAACCGCTTGCTAAAAGAACGGTTAGGTGTTAATCTTTTCATAGGCAGTGGTAATGTCGATCCTGTTTGATTGTTGGTTGTGGTGACTTAACAATACTACTATTAGGACTTGGTTTCCACTGCTTTTTATTTAGGAAAAGAAAAACTGCGTCACAGCCTTGGCAGGCCATCGCGCAGCGATTTTGTTCAATTCCAATTTATCAATTACAGGTGACATTGAAAGAGTCAGCCCATTCAAGGTGCTGGCTCTTTAAAAATTATATTCTAATAAATTGCACGACAACTTATAAAAAATATGCTCCACATTATAAAAATAATCTTGACATACAAGCCACAAAGGTTTACTATGGTTAGCGTAAGCTAATTAAATAATTATTCTTCAGGGCAGGGTGTAATTCCCTACCGGTGGTATAGCCCACGAGCCGCAAGGCATGATTCGGTGAGATTCCGAGGCCGACAGTAAAGTCTGGATGAAAGAAGATGTGAATATGATATATGCAGAGTATAGATAGCTGGGTTTTAGATTCAGTTTCAGATATAGATACAGCACATATCATAGTTATAAAAGATATCTACTCTGGAGTGTTTTGATACATTCCAGATTTTTTTATCTCAAAATACCTTTTGACACTCTTATCATGAAATGCAGTTAGTGCATATTTTTTTGAGATTATGATATTTGAAATCATTAGGCCCTGAACGATAATAGTTCAGGGCTTTTTTTATGCAGAAAGGAACTCAAATGACTGATGAACAATATATGAGAAGGGCGATTGAGCTTGCAAAACGTGGCATGGGATATACATCGCCAAACCCGATGGTCGGAGCTGTGATAGTAAAGGACGGCAGGATAATCGGAGAGGGCTGGCATGAGAGATACGGAGAGCTGCACGCGGAAAGAAATGCGTTAAAGCATTGCAAGGAATCGCCACGGGGAGCGGATATGTATGTGACTCTCGAGCCCTGCTGTCATCATGGCAAGCAGCCGCCATGTGTGGAGGCAGTGATAGAAGCCGGTATAAAAAGAGTATATGTGGGCTCGGATGACCCGAATCCGCTTGTCGCCGGAGGCGGTATCAAAATCCTTAAAGAGCATGGGATAGAGGTTGTCACGCAGGTGCTTAAAGACGAGTGCGACAGGCTGAACGAGGTATTCTTTTACTTTATACAGACTAGACGTCCATACGTCGCTATGAAATATGCCATGACGATGGACGGAAAGATAGCCACATATTCAGGACTATCAAAGTGGATAACAGGAGAAAAAGCGAGGGAACATGTGCAAAACCTGCGCCACAGATATAAAGCCATAATGGCAGGAATAGGAACAGTGCTTGCAGACGATCCACTGCTTACATGCAGAATCGAGGGCGGAGTAAATCCAATCCGCATAATATGCGATACGCACCTTAAGCTTCCACTGGAATCGCAGATAGTAAATACTGCAAAGGAAGTGCCGACGATTGTTGCAGTCAGTGAGCGATATCGTGAAACCGCACAGTCAGAAGCCTTGTCTGAAACTGAAAATAGACAGTATAGAAAAAAACAATAATTATCAAAAAAACAGAAAAATAACACGGCTTGAAGAAAACGGAATAGAAATTCTGTATGTAGCTGAAAAAAACGGTCATATTGATTTAAATGACCTCATGCAAAAGCTCGGCGAAAGAAGCATAGACAGCATTCTGCTTGAGGGAGGCGGAATACTCAACTGGTCAGCCCTTAAGAGTGGGATTGTGAATAAGGTATACGCTTACATTGCACCAAAGCTTTTCGGAGGGGCGGATGCAAAAACTCCGATAGAGGGAAAGGGAACCGACTCGCCGGCACATGCCGTGATGCTTGGAAGCAGTAAGGTGACAAAGCTTGGTGATGATTTCCTTATCGAGTGTGATGTTGTGTAATTGATGTAATTGTTACTGTTTCGCCTTGGTGAGACCGGAAACAATTTACCATGTAAATTATGCAAATGAGTGTGAGGAAAATATAGAAAAAGAAAGGCGATACACAATGTTCACAGGAATAGTTGAAGAAGTTGGAACAATAGATACAATTTCACGTGGAGCAAACTCAGCAGTACTTACAATCAGAGCTGAAAAAGTGCTAGCTGGAACAAAGGTTGGAGACAGCATAGCGGTAAACGGTATCTGCCTCACGGTCACAAGGCTCATGCCACATGCGTTTACAGCGGATGTCATGCACGAGACGCTAAACCGTTCATCGCTTGCAAATGCGCTGAGAGGAGCACATGTCAATTTGGAGCGTGCGATGGCAGCAGATGGCAGATTTGGCGGGCACATAGTGTCGGGACATGTTGACGGAACAGGCAGGATTGTGGAGGTTAAAAAGGATGACAATGCCATCTGGTATACAATACAGGCCACACCACAGCTCATGCGCTATATAGTCGAGAAGGGCTCCGTCACAATCGATGGAATAAGCCTCACAGTCGCAAAGGTGGCAGAGGATAATTTCTCGATATCAGCGATACCGCACACGGTAAGCCAGACTGTTCTAAAGGACAGAAAAGTGGGAGCTGTCGTAAATCTGGAAACAGATATCATAGGAAAATATGTTGAGAAGCTGTTGTGTAAAGGGCAGCCGGAAGGAATAACAGAAGAAATGACAGGAGCACAGACAATTAAGGAAAATGTACCACATAAATCCGGCAAAAATAAAAAACAACCGGTTGGAATAACAAGAGATTTCCTGGCAAAATACGGCTTTTAACATAAAAGCACGGGTATCGTGCGGGTTTGCGAATGTGCGTGGGGCTGAATGGTTAAAAAATTATGTAATTGAACAGCTTCAAAATCATAAGAGAAAGGACATAAAATATGAAATTCAACACAGTAGAAGAAGCACTTGATGAGCTTCGTGCAGGGAAAATAATACTTGTCACAGATGATGAGGACAGAGAGAATGAGGGCGATTTCATCTGTGCGGCAGAATTTGCCACAACAGAAAACATCAACTTTATGGCGATGCACGGCAAGGGTCTGATATGCATGCCGATGTCGCAGGAATATGTAAAGAAGCTTCGTTTTCCACAGATGGTGCAGGAAAATACAGACAATCATGAGACAGCATTTACAGTATCAATAGACCATGTCTCAACAACCACAGGCATTTCCGCAGCAGAGCGCTCAATCACAGCAATGAAATGTGTCTCTGATGACGCAAAGCCTGAGGATTTCAGACGTCCGGGCCACATGTTTCCGCTTCTTGCAAAGAAAAACGGCGTACTTGAGAGAAACGGACACACAGAGGCAACAGTCGATCTGTGCAGGCTCGCAGGACTAAAGGAATGTGGGCTATGCTGTGAGATAATGCGTGAGGACGGTACCATGATGCGCACAACAGAGCTCATGGAGCTTGCAAAAAAATGGAATATCAAGTTCATCACAATAGCGGCACTTCAGGAATACAGAAAGATACATGAAAAGCTCGTTGACCGTGTCACAGAGGTAAAGCTGCCGACAAAATACGGAGAATTCAAGGCATATGGCTTCGTCAACAGATTAAACGGAGAGCATCATGTGGCACTTGTAAAGGGCGAAATCGCAGATGGAAGAGATGTGCTCTGCCGAGTACACTCTGAGTGTCTCACAGGAGATGTATTCGGCTCACAGCGCTGCGACTGTGGCCAGCAGCTTGAGGCGGCCATGAGACAGATAGACGAGGAGGGTAGAGGAATACTGCTCTACATGCGTCAGGAGGGCAGAGGCATCGGCCTGATAAATAAGCTGAAGGCATATGAGCTTCAGGAACAGGGAATGGACACACTCGAAGCAAATCTGGCACTCGGCTTTGCCGGAGATGAGCGCGAGTACTATATCGGAGCACAGATATTAAGAGAGCTTGGCGTACACAGCCTGCGCCTTCTCACAAATAACCCAGACAAGGTATACCAGCTCTCAGAATTTGGCATGGAAATCAGCGAGCGAGTGGCCGATCCAGATGAGCGCCACAGCGCATGACCTGTTTTATCTGAAAACAAAGCAGAACCGCATGGGACATATACTCTCATATTAGTACACCGCATCGAGCGTTTTGCAATGTGATTCTGAATAGTAACAAATTCTAGTTAATAATTGCAGATAAACTCATCTGAGTAAAAAAAAACAAAAGGAGAACAAAAATGAACGTAATCGAAGGAAAAATGACACAGGATGGAATCAAGGTAGGAATCGTAGTAGCAAGATTCAATGAATTTATCACATCAAAGCTCTTAGGAGGAGCAAAGGACGGACTCGTAAGACACGACGTGCCGGAGGAAAACATAGATGTAGCATGGGTGCCGGGAGCATTCGAGATACCACTCATCGCAAAGAAGATGGCAAAAAGTGGAAAATACGATGCAATCATCTGCCTCGGAGCAGTAATCAGAGGTGCAACAAGCCACTATGACTATGTGTGCAACGAGGTATCAAAGGGAATCGCGTCAGTATCACTCGAATCAGAAATCCCGGTAATGTTTGGTGTAGTTACCACCGAAAACATCGAGCAGGCAATAGAAAGAGCCGGAACAAAAGCCGGAAACAAAGGATATGACTGTGCACTCGGCGCAATCGAAATGATAAATCTCGTCAGACAAATCGGATAATATAATTATATAGCATAATGGCATTATAACATTATGGCTCTATAGTGCTACGGTGCTATGGCATTATAGTATTATAGCATAATCCCCCGAGGTTCAAATATCTTTGATATTTGGACCCTCGAATACTTATTATATGTGATATATCTGAAAACTGACACATATGTTAATTGTCATCATGAGATATCGTAGTAATCCACCAAAAAATAACTTTCAAACGCAAGCTTGACAGCAAGGTGTCAAGCTTGCAACCAACCAATAACTAAAAAAACGCAAATCTAAAATCGTAAATTACTGTCACAACGTAAGTGGCGTAAGCGCCGGGCATCCGGCAGCGCACACGCACTTCCGAGCAGGCGAATAGCGAAGCTGCTTAGAGACTGTAGAATTTAAAGGAAAAATGCCCGGCCATGGACGGCCGGGCAAGGCGTTATGCGCCACGGACGGCGCATAAAAGCCGGTTTCGTCAAGCATAGAACCACCCCAAGGCATAATTCGTACAGTTCTCTTAGCAGCGTAGCAGCAGCGCAGGTGCTGTGTGCATGCCGCCACGCCGCCCAAAAAGAGAAAAATTTAATATCTAAAGAATTGCACGAAAAAATCTGTATATAGTATAATGATAGTTCAGGAAAACAAAACGGAGGACCATGAATTTTGATAGATATACATTGCCATTTATTATACGGAGTGGACGACGGCTCAAAGTCGCTCGAGGAATCGGTAGAGATGCTCAAGATAGCCAAAAAGCAGGGCATCACAGGCATAATCCTCACACCGCACCTGCGCCATGGAATGTTTAAGCATCCGCTTGAAAAGATAGAGCGACACTATAAAAAGCTGATGCCATATGCAAAGAAGCTTGGAATAGAATTAAAGCTCGGCACAGAGTATCATGTGGCAACCGATATGATAGATGCCTTTCATGGTGGGCTGTGTCATACACTGGCAGATACACAGTATATACTCACAGAGTATTCACATTCCAGCGAATACTCGTTTATATACAAGATGACGCGCGAAGCTATATTTGCAGGATATATACCGGTGATAGCACATGTAGAGAGATATGAGTGTCTCAGAGATATAAGCCGTATAGAGGATTTGCAGGAGCTGGGAGCGCTCATACAGGTCAATGCAGACTCAGTGCTTGGCATAGATGGCAGACACTTCAAGAGATATACAAAGAAGCTTTTGAAGGCAGGACTTGTTGATGTAATAGCAAGCGACAGCCATGGCACAAAGGAGCGTGTCTGCAACATGAAAAAATGCTATGAGTACGTGGCAAAGAAGTTCGGTGATGACTATGCGCAGGAAATCATGCAGACCACACCGGAAAATATAATAAACGGAAGATAATCAGTGTAAATGCGGGGATACGTAATGGAGAGAGAACAGGATTTTGACAACGAGATAGAGATAGACTTAAAGGATCTGTTTCTTGAGATAATTTCATATTGGCAGTGGATAATTCTTGTTACGATAGCAACAGGTGCAGTGGCATTTGCGATAAGCAGATTTATGATTACACCTATGTATGAATCTACATCTGAGCTCTATGTACTTTCAAAGAGCACATCAATCACAAGCCTTGCGGATATCCAGACAGGCACCAGCCTGACAAATGATTACATAGTTGTAGTAAAGGGACGTCCGGTGCTGGATCAGGTCATAGAGAATCTCAATCTGAATGAGAGCTACAAGACACTTGGCGGCAGGGTGACGCTTGATAATCCGTCCAACTCGCGAGTACTCAATATCACAGTAACGGATCCCGATCCGCAGATGGCAAAGACCATAGCAGATGAGATAGCAAAGGTCGCATCGGCATATATAGCGGAGAAGATGAAGCAGGATCCGCCGACCATCATCCAGAGCGGATATGATGATGGAGGCGCGGTAAGCCCTAATATCGGCAAAAACACTGTGATAGGAGCTTTTGCGGGAGCATTTCTGTCGATTGCGGTTATAGTGGTTTCTTATCTGTTCAATGATACAATCATAGATACAGAGGATGTGGAGAAGAAGCTCGGCATGAACGTGCTTGGTACACTTCCGCTTGATGAATCGGAGGATGACGGAGAGCAAGGAAAGGGCAGAAAGCATGGCAGAGGCAGCCACAGAAAGAAAAGAAAAAAGAAATCGGCTTCAGCATAAGGAAGCCTGTATCAGGAGATGGGCAGATGGAATTAGTAAAATTTGGCAAGCTAAAAGAACAAAGCTATACGATGAAGGAATCACTTCGAGCTTTGAAGACAAATATACAGTTTTGCGGGGATGATATACGCACGCTTCTTGTGACAAGCTCTGTACCAAATGAAGGCAAAAGCACCGTGGCACTTGATCTGGCGCGGTCGCTTACAGAGTCAGGAAATAGAGTGCTTTTCATAGATACTGATATGCGTAAATCAGTCCTTGCAGGGCGTCTGCGTGCCACAGCGGCAAGTGGAGGGGAGATATGCGGATTGTCGCACTATCTTTCCGGTCAGAGACGTCTTGAGGAAGTGATGTATGGCACGGAAATACCGGGTCTTTTTATGATATTTGCAGGGCCGTCTGTGCCGAATCCGACAGAGATTCTCGAGAAAAAATACTTTCAGGAGCTTCTTAATTTCGGTAAGGAGCACTTTAACTACATAATTATAGACTGTGCACCGATAGGAGCTGCCATAGATGCGGCAGTTGTAGCAAAGTATTGTGACGGAGCTATAATAGTGATAGGACAGGGCATGGCGAGCGCCGGATGATTCAGAGTGTGAAAAACAGCTCGAGGCATCGGGAGTGAGGATACTGGGGCTGTGCTCAACAAGGTAAACAACAAGAAAAACCATGTCAGTGGGTACTATGGCAATTAAATTACTACGGCAGCTATTACGGGCAGTCGGATAAAGCATGAAAAGCATCGATGTAGAGTTAGGAAAATCAAATATGCTTCCGCTTAAGCCAGCAGTTTTATGCTTCGTGGAAGGTCTTTATCAGGGCTTTTTGCTCATGCCATGGATGCCTGCAATGTGCGGCAGGCACTTGAGTGGAGCTGGGGCACGGAGTTCCTTGAGATGGAGCAGGCAAAGCCAGATGCGCGATGTAAGGGCCATATATGAGCCACGCATAGACATCACGTACAGCAGTGATACAAGACTGTTTACGATAGAGGATAATGGAATAGGCATAAATGAATATGACCTGGAGCACTTTATCGCACAGATAGGGGCAAGCTATTATACAAGCACAGATTTCTTCAATCAGCAGCTGAAGTATGAGCCGTATTCTCACTATGGCATCGGGATATGCTCGTGCTTTACAGTCTCAAAGGCTGTGCTCATCGAGTCGAAAAAGGATAAGGTCATAAACACTGCCTGGAACATAAGCAATCCGCAGGATACGGCACCGGTCATGGCAAAGTGGTTTGGAGAGAGCGGCCAGATAGAGTATGTCATATCGCAGAAAAAGACACCGGGCACACGCATCTCTATCCCCGTAAAACCATCATATGCGCCGTATATAGATCTGGACTTTATAGTAGAAACCATAAAGCACTATATGCTTACACTGCCTATACCTGTAAATATCAGGTGTGATACGAGGGAGGTATGCCTGTCACAGCCAAAGGCAAAGTGGAACTATCCGATGAATGAGCTTGTTGGCATGAATATCATACGAGTGGATAACAGCCTGCTTGAGGGCTATGTTGCCATATATCATCCAAAGCACAAGGGGTATTTTCATAAGTCCACGCTGTACCAGCAGGGAGTCCTTGTGTCAGATGCTACAGACATACTGGGGCTTGCACCCTCATGGATAGACAATTTCTCGTATCAGCTCAATATCAAAAAGAGGTTTTTAAATATAAGCATATCAAGAGACGGAGCAGCCTTCGATGAAAAACTCATAGAGCTCCGCCAGTATATAGGACAGATTATCATAGATGCCTTTGGACAGAGCCCGCTTACACTTGGCCAGTATCTGTCAGATGGCAGAAAACGGCTGGTATGTGAATACGAGGCGGAAAACGAGCTGGTAAGCAGAGCTGTACAGGTTCTTGTATATATAAAGGAGCGCGAGGTAGAGGTCCCGGTGAGGACAGTAATAAACGGCTTTATCGGGCGGAAAATAAAGATAGCGTTCATGCAGAGGGCACTTTTTGCACACTATAGGGAGAACTACCCTTATGATTATGGTCAGTTTATTGACAAGTACGATATCATAGTATTTGAGCAGAATATCAGAGCCTTCTGGCAGTTTATGACACCGTATATCATATCGATGGAGTATGTTATGGGTGACATGCCGGGCATCATATACACGGATGTATCGGCAGACCTAACCGTGGCAAAGACAGCAGCAACGTTTCGAAACGACTACGTGTTAAGACCGGAGTATTATGATCTGGACCCTGTATTTTGTCTGGCGTCAAATGAGCTGACAGACCCGATGGAGCTGGTGATAAATACCCACAACCGCAATGCAATGCTTTTGCAGCGTGCCGAAAAGTACAAAAAGGTAAGGATTGCAAGAGCTGTGATCATAGAAAATATCAAGCAGAGGATACTGGGCAATGCATCCAGATGGAACAGTATCATAGATTTTGGAGGCGAGCTCGTGCACCAATATGAGCTGGAAAAGCCAATGAGCCTGCAGGCACAGTGGTGCCTCGAGAGAGACTTCCCGGATGAAATCAATGCGTATATAGCAAAGACCTTTACAGACAGGGAAATCGCAGATTACGGGCTTACAAGTCTTTATTTTACAAGGAAGGACTTTATAAAGTGGTGGATGGCACCATAGGTTGTACCGCCATGACATATATTATCAAACACTTATTGAAGCATGAATAAGGAGAACATGAAAATGGAGATATTAGACTTAAACAACGATGAAGACACAAAAACAACCGATGAGATGGAGCCAAAAAAGCCGGAGGAAAAAACATCACCTGTCAAGGAAATCTTAAGCTGGGTGTTAACAATCGCATTCGCCATTGTAGCGGCAATACTCATAAAGAACTATGTCATTATAAATGCAAATATTCCGTCAGGCTCGATGGAGAACACCATACAGATTGGAGATGACATATTTGGCTTCAGGCTTGCATATACATTTTCAGACCCAAAGAGAGGGGGGACATAGTCATATTCAATGCGCCGGATTCGCCTTCTGAGAAATACATCAAGCGTGTAATAGGTCTGCCGGGAGAGACTGTCACCATAGAGGATGGCCAGGTGTATATAGACGGTGAGGCACTTGAGGAGGATTATCTCAAGTCAAACCAGAGCGGTGAGGATCCGTGGAACAGTAAATGCGGGACCTTACGAGTTTAAGGTGCCACAGGACTCATATCTGCTGCTCGGTGACAACAGAAATGGCTCATCAGACGCAAGAGTCTGGGAGCACACATATGTGTCTAAGGACGATATACTTGCAAAAGCGATATTCAGATATTACCCGTTCGACAGATTCGGAGCGGTGAAATAAGCTGTAAATCAGGATATAAAATAAAAATAGAGGTAAAGTAAATGCCAAAGACAGAAACAGACATTGAAAAACGAAATAAATATGGCATGCTGTGCGGTATAGTCGGTATATTTTTAAACCTCATACTCTTTGCCGGCAAGCTATTTGCAGGAATGTTTAGCGGTGCAATCTCGATCACTGCGGATGCATTCAACAACCTGTCAGATGCAGGTTCATCAATCATCACGATAGCAGGCTTCAAGATGGCGGCACAGAGAGCCGACGAGGAGCACCCATACGGACATGCGAGGATGGAGTATGTGGCTACACTGGCAGTTGCAGCAATCATACTCATCATGGGCTTTGAGCTGTTCAGGGATTCCTTTGGCAAAATCATAAAGCCGCAGGACATAGAGTTTTCATGGCTTATTGTAGCGATACTACTGGCATCAATAGCCGTAAAATGCGTCATGGCGGTATACAATTTCTATTTTTCAAAAAAGCGATTCATCAACGCTCGAAGCAACAGGCAGGGACAGTCTGTCAGACTGTATCGCTACATCTGTAGTAATACTTGCAGCCACACTCATAGCGCACTTTTCAAGACTCAATCTGGATGGAATAGGCGGTGTATTTGTGTCATTGTTTATATTCTATTCAGGAATATCATCAGCCAGAGAGGCGATAGACCCGCTGCTTGGAGCAAAGCCGGAGCCGGAGTTTGTCGATAGACTCAAGGAGATGGTACTGGACTTTGACAAAAACATACTCGGTATGCATGACCTTATGGTGCATGATTATGGACCGGGACACAGGATAGTATCGTTTCATGCAGAGGTGCCGGAGGACGGAGATATGGTCGAGCTGCACGATATAATCGATAATCTGGAGCGCAGGATACGAAGGGAGCTGGGGCTGTATAGTGACCATCCACATGGACCCGGTAGCGATAGAGGACGAGGAGGTAGCCGTACTGAAGGCCGAGGTGCTCTCTGTGATAAAAGGGCTTGATTCGCACATAAATATGCACGATTTCCGTATTATCAGAGGTGATACACATACGAATCTGGTTTTTGACATTGCAGTTCCATTCGGCTATATCACCTCAGATGATGATATATGCAATGCAATACAGGAAAATGTCAGGAAAAAGCTTGGAAAGAATTACTATACCGTGATAGAGGTAGACCGCGACAATTACATAAATATATGACATTGTAATAGATATATATACGAGCTTTGCCGGTGGCTGTTGGGATAAAGAAACATAAGGAATATAAAAATCATGCCAAATAGCACCGAAACTCTGCCAAATAGCACATGTTTATTGAAAATTACAGTTTATAATGTTACGGTTATGGGGTAGCAGTAAACATAGTGATCCAAGGAATAGCTGGTTTAAAGAGTGAAAGCTAATCGTAGAGAAGAAAACATGATAAAAATAGCAATATGTGATGACGAAGAATTATTCCGAAGTGAGATGGAAAAATTCGTCAGTGTATATGGAAATGAAAGTGATACAGAAATAGAGATAGACACTTATGAAAGTGCCTCACAGATGGTAAAAGAGATACATGACAGCGGAAAAAGATATGATATTCTTTTTACCGATATAGAGATGCCGGGGCTTGACGGAATGGAAGCTGCGATGGCGCTTCGTGAAATGGGAGAAACAGCGGAAATCTGTTTTGTCACAAGTCACGGGGCATACGCACTGAATTCATATCAGGTTGATGCAGTCGGATATATTATGAAACCTATAAAATATACCGAGGTAAAAAGGGCAATAGACAGGGCAAAGATTTCTATAAACTATCGCAGAGATGCACAAAAAGCAAAGAAGCGTTATCTGGATATAAAAATAAGCCGCAACAATGTGACAATCGATCTGGAGAAAGTAGTCTATATCGAAAAACGCAGAAACCAGTGCGTATTTCATCTTGAAGATGGAGAGTACATATGCTATGAGACACTTAGCAAGATATATGAGAGACTCGACCATGACAGTTTCATATATACACATCAGGGGTTTATAGCAAGTTTCCATCATATAAAGGAAGTAAAGCGAAATGCGGTATGCTTCGGGCGCGGCGTGGAAATACCGATAAGCTGGAAGTATTATGAACCAGTAAAAGCAATGCATATGGATAAAATATACAGGCTGAGAGACGAAAAAAATCATAGTCAAAATCATTCATAATTAGGAAGCAATATATTTACATGAAAAGTATCATCAGTATAGCAAATATCAATTTGTCCGTTGCGGTCAGAAACGACCTTGCGGACGTTTTTTATGCCAATGCCGTGGAGCAGATTTTTGTCTTTCTTGGTAGTTGCAAATTCGCCATTTTTCTCTTTTATTTTCTCACAATGACAGTTATCAATTGTAAGTTCCAGATATGAGCCGGACTGTGACAGCGAGGCGCGCACCCATGGGGAACTGCATTTTTGAGCAGCAGTAATAGCATTATCGAATAGATTTCCGATAATGGTGGTTATGGAAAAATCATCAATAGCTACATGGGATATCTGGATATCAATATCGCAGGAAATACCAAGTCTGCCGGCTTGCTGTTTCTTCTGGTAGAGCAGTGAGGATAAAACAGACGAACCGGTATCCATTGGATCGGTAGTGGAGAGGTTGTCAGTAATAACGAAAATATAGTCATGTATTTTGGTATAGTTCTCCTGCTTGGCGTAGCCATCAATGACGATAAGGTGATTCTTCATATCATGGCGCAGGGAGTGGAGCTCGTTTAGTTTCTCGTCAAGCTGTGCAGAGTATTCCTCCTGCATTTTGTCGAGTTCGAGCTGGATTTTGTATTTAGTATTTTCGTCAATGATGGATAGAAATTTATCATACGAAGATACACACATAATAATTAGTAAAAATATGATCGAAAAAATAATTGGAAGCTGATATGAACCCAGTTGATTGAGGAAAATATATAATGTGGTATAGCTAAGTAAAAGACCGAGCCCTAAAACAACAGCGGAAAATACGTATGAATAAAAGTTTGCAGATGCTTTCTTTTTATAAGTATTACAATAGAGAACATAGATTATAAAAACCAAAAAGGATACGGTAATGGTCTTGTAACTTAAATACTCGTTTGAATTTAAAGCAAGTTGAATGTCATTTAAGAGTATGGTCTGTATAGTTGCAATAGGTAAGAACAAAAATAATAGAATAGCAATATATGTAAATAAACATTTAAACATCAGCTTAATTGATTTTTTAAAAGTGATGACAAGAAATACGATAGGTATAGTATATGATATTACAGTGATATGAGAAAAAATATTAGAAAGTGAGAAAATACCACAGAGAATAATATATATTGCTTTGAAATAAAAGGCAATATTTTTGCAAAGTATACTCTCTGCTATACGAAACAGTAAAAAAGCATTACATAATTGAAATAAAAAATCCAGAAAGTTAGTGATGTTAGTATTCATAATTCGCCTCCGATATCATAATTATATCTAAATCTAATAATAAATAAAGAGGTAAATAGTCAGATTATAAAAAATATGTCAAATAGCACCGAAACTCTACCAAATAGCACATGTCTATTGATAAAACACAGTATTAGTGATAGCTTGGATTTTGAAAGGAGAATAAAGATGCTTATTGAATTAACTGATGAAAAACTAATGCAATGCGATGGCGGAAAGACACCATATCAATTGACTGTTGAAGCATTAAGAAAGTGGCTAGAGCTAATGAACTCAAGAAGATAATAAACGAAAGGAAACGATAAAAAATACATTGGAAGTTTTTTTACATTCTGTCTGGAAAAGGTATGTTTCTTGCGTTGGTTCTTTTTGTTGGAATTCCTGTTCTGGGAACAGGAGCATGGACTGGAATTTTGGCAGCAAGTATATTGGAGTTGGATTTCAAAGAAAGCATTGGAGCATGCTTCTGCGGAGTTCTGTTGGCGGATGTAGATGATGCTATATTTTGGACGCTTGTTGCAGCTGGCTTTGCAGGCGGCATAGCCACTGGAGTTAGTAAAAAAATATAAAGGAACAATACTATGAATAAAAAGAAAATAATCCTTCTGTTTATATTAACATTAGTTGGTATTTTATGTGTTTTTTTAAATGGTAAAGAAGAGTCTGAAATAGGGGGTGGTCAGAATAAGGTGAGTTTTTCAAATAAAACAAATTCATTTTATTATGACCAGCTTGACGAAACCGAAAAAAGGGTGTGTAACGATATTACAGCATTAGTTGCACAGGGAAATGGTGGAAAAATTGATCTAACAGCTCCGATAAGTACATACCGGTATCTGAGGATAGTAAGAACATTATCATTTGATCCGGAATATCAGAACTGGGCGATTTCATTAATTTTTCCGGTTGGAGAAAATAATAAACTAATTGATCGAAACACAATTAACGATGACTGTAATATTATGAAATTGTATGTTCTGGTTAATGATTCAAAAAAGCGCAAGGAGTTGAAGAATTTTAAGCTTGTTTTAAATGATGAGAATATAATTACCAATATAGATGAGCTTGAAAAAATATGTAAAAGCGCTGATTTTTCAACAGAATATTATCAGGAAAAATCAAAAGAAATAGATGCTTGCTATGATGAGATTATAAGAGAAATGCCCAAGAATATGAATGAAAAAGAGGCTGTACAGTATTTCTTAAATTGGATAAAAGACAACGTGGAATATGATTATTCTGTCTATGAATCAAGTATTGAACCATATTATGACAAATTGTATGAAAATGAAGTATATGCTGATGTCTCAAACAAAGGATGTATTTTGGATAAAAGAGGTATATGCGGTGGAATCTCAATAATATTATCAGAACTATGTAACAGAGTGGGAATAACAGCTTATCCTGTTTTTGGTACAATTAAATCAGATGGTACACTCATACCACATGGATGGGTTGCTATGAGAGTAGATGATTCAACATATTATATAGATCCTACATACGTGTGTCAAACCGGCGAAATGGACAATCTGAAAATGAAAAATGAAATGGAACGCATTGGAGACAGACAGTATCAGCTTGAGGATTCATTTGAGTATTAGGGTATATTTATAAACAAATAGAATTTGGTGTTAATGTGGATACAATAGTAGTAATGATATAAATACAGTATTTTAGACGATTTGATTGATTATGAGGGGAAGGTGATGAAAAATGACACCATATGGACTCGAAATCTTATTGAATGGATTTGGTCACATCTCAAATAACGATTAAAATATATCAACGAAAAAGATGTTAGTGATTGCAGATCCTGGAGAAGGAATTAAAACTTACCACGGATGAGTTTTTGAGAAGTGCATGATGAGGGAAATCTCCGAAATATCAGTGGAGTCGGTATCCTTATCATTCTTGTTAAGAATGAGACATTTGAGAAAAAGGATGAGACAAAAGGAATTTTCTCCAGATTTCAGCTGCTCATGCCACAGTGAAGAAACTTATATTTCAGATTTTTTTAGCATGATAGCAAACTTATAGAAATATAAGGACGCAAAGTTAGAAATCTAAGGCATATAAGCATAGATAGTTCGGTTGCAATGATACATAATGGTTTGTTGTGACTTTTTTGCGGGTTGCAGAAGGAGTAATATGTTAGAAATTAAAGAAAATCAGGAATTGAATGTAACTAATGTCCTTAGTTACAGAGGAAAAATAAAACAAGCAGAACTTGAGAATATAGGAAAGGAAATGGAAAGTTATATTCAGAATGCAGGTGCAAAGCGATTAGGTAATCCGATTACTGCTACCTATGCAGTTGAAGGTAATGAGCTTGATATCGAATTACTTATGCCGATAGATAAGAGCATTGACTCAACAGATAAATTCTTTAGGTTACAATCGATGATGGGGTAAACGAAAAAGCAGTTTTGACATTGCAGAGAACTGCCCCTTCGTTTACACCATTTTCGATTTGACCTAATTGAACAAAGTGAGCGTCCGGGTAGCCGCAACCTATGGACTTTCAATTCTTTGTTCCTGTCCATGATTATATATGATTCTCGGTATGAAAGCTACAACATTTTATAAAAAACAGGCAAATGGGCATGACGATAAAACCTCAGAAACTGAGGCTTTTGAAAGTATTAGATGTTGCTCTTTAGCAGCGCAGTGGCATTTTCATCTGTGGCTTTCCGAGATGCCCACCACATGCCTTACACACACAAACTTTGATGCCATAAAGATGTTCCAATATTTCAGGCATTTCCATGTCACGAAGCTTTGAAGATAATTTCTACATCCAAGTAAATTTCTGCAAAGGTGAGCTTCTGGCTTTAGTAATAGGAACATAGCAGTCCGTAGTGCCTGATGCGGACAAAACGCCTGGTGGTACATGCATGAGAAACCGCCGGACAAACTCTACACCCGAAATAGCCGTTCCTTCCACTGTCCCTCATTACGGTAATCCCTTACCAAGAATGTAACGGTATCATCATCCATACAGACGATGCGGTGGTTGATTGCTGACGGCAATGCGATGAGTATACTTACCAAGGTATTTAATTACTGTTTGAGCACCATTGAATGTCTTTTTTACAATGAGGAATCCAGTCCATACACCATAACAGGAATCTAAAGCTCCTTGAACGTATAATGGTTGCGGAATTTTCTGCAGTACCATGAAATACCAGCTTATCCTCTTCCCACAGCCTCTTTAGTTCCCTCCAGATATTTTCCATGGAACATTTGGAGATGACCCGGATGGGAAGAAAGAAATTTCACCATTGTCCTTCCACTGGTTGTTGGAAGCCAGTCCCCAGCAGGATGGTATGAATGTAGGGATGAAAGTTCTTTCAGAACCCATGTATGTAAAATGCAGATGTATCCCACCTTTGCGCCGAGATGTTTTGGGTCGGCAGTCAGTTCGCTGATTGTGGAAGAAGCTGCATGGTATAAGGCATCATAAAGAAGTCTCTGGTTGCTGTAAATGACAGGGTTTAAAATATCAGGAACCGTAAAACCAGATGGAAATAAGGAGCATCAAGGACATCCTCTCTGCGTGCATCCATCCACATTTCTTTCAACAGCCCTGACACATTGGGCAGCAACGGTTACGGCAGGAATTGTAATGAATCTGTACGAAACCACAATCCTCACATACATACATTTGCACCATAGGCACCAGTCTTGCAGTTCATGATGTTATGTGCAACCTACCTGTACGGGAAGGTGAATATTGATCAAGGTATGCCGGATAAAACGATGAAAAATATCCTGTACTGTAAGGCTTATCCATTGGCTGTACCATCCTTTCTGTCAAAAGGACTGCGGATGCCCATAATGGATTTATTGCTGACATGAAGATAAACTTCTGTGGATTTCGGATCGCGGTGTCAAGCAATGCCTGAATATTCCGCTGTTCCACTCCTGCTCCATAAG